>Ga0207653_10000258_pt1 | contig 33505 bp, 31 predicted proteins | sample KBSK5251metaG_FD_184341 | JGI IMG/M metagenome (GOLD analysis project Ga0207653, IMG submission 184341) | Corn, switchgrass and miscanthus rhizosphere microbial communities from Kellogg Biological Station, Michigan, USA - KBS K5-25-1 metaG... | ecosystem: Host-associated > Plants > Roots >...
GGCCGCGGCAGCCGGCGTTCACTCGCCCAGGGGCCGTTGCCGTCCATGATGATCGCCACGTGACGGGGAGGGGGGGGGGGAATCGGGCCTGAAAGCATCAGACTTCCATGATCTCCGCTTCTTTGGCTTTCACCGCGGCGTCGACTGCCTTGAGATGGTCGTCGTGGGTCTTCTGTGCTTCCTTCTCGGCATGCTTTTGATCATCCGACGAGACGTGCTCGGTCTTCTTGATCCGGTTCATCGTCTCGGTCCGCGCATGCCGAATCGCCACCCGCCCCTCTTCGGCGAACTTATGCACGACCTTCACCAGCTCCTTGCGCCGCTCTTCCGTCAGGGGGGGCAGCGGAATGCGGATGATGTTGCCATCGTTCGACGGGGTGAGCCCCAGGTCGGACGCGAGAATCCCCTTCTCGACCGCTTTCATCAGGCTCTTATCCCACGGCTGCACCGTCAGGAGCTTGGGCTCCGGCGCGGCGACGCTCGCCACCTGCGTCAGCGGCATTTCATTCCCGTACGCTTCGACGCGCACGAGGTCGAGCAGCGCCGTGGTCGCCTTGCCGGTGCGCACGGTGGAGAACTCGCGCTTCACGGCTTCGACCGCTTTGTCCATCAGCTGCTTGGCGTGTTTGATGTGATCCGATAGGCTCGCTGCCGGTGCGGGAGTCATTGGACGATCGTGCCGACGCGTTCTCCGGCCAGAACCCTGGCCGTCGCGCCGGGCTGGTTGATGTTGAATACCACGATGGGGAGCTTGTTCTCCTTGCACAACCCGAAGGCGTTCGCATCCATCACCGCATAGCCCTTCACAAGCGCTTCTTGAAACGTCAGCGTGGGCAAAAACGTGGCCTTGGGGTCCTTCTTGGGATCGGCCGTGTACACGCCGTCGACGTTGGTCGCTTTGAGAATGACCTGCGCTTCCATCTCCAACGCGCGCAGCACGGCCGCGGTGTCGGTGGAAAAGTACGGGTTGCCGGTGCCGCCCGCGAAGATCACCATCCGGCCCTTGTCGAGGTGCCGTACCGCGCGGCGCCGGATGTAGGGCTCGGCCAGCTCCTCCATCCGAATCGCCGTCATCACCCGCGTATCGACCCCCTTCTTCTCCAGGATGTCCTGCAGCGCCAGCGCATTGATGACGGTCGCAAGCATGCCCATGTAATCGGCGGAAACGCGATCCATCCCCTGCTCGCTCGCTGCCGTGCCGCGGAGGATGTTGCCGCCGCCGATCACGAGCCCAAGCTGGATGCCGGTAGCGGCGACCGACTTCAGCTCATCCGACAGCCGCTCGATGACGGCGAAATCAATGCCCGAGGCTCGCCCACCCGCGAACGCTTCGCCCGATAGTTTGAGGAGCGCGCGCTTGTAGACGAGCTTCGGCGCCATTCAATTGCCTCCGAGCTCGAAGCGGGCGAAGCGACGGACGCTGATCTTCTCGCCGGTCTTGCCGGACAGGGCCTTTACCATATCGCCGATGGTCGTCTTCCCGTCCTGGGCCGTCTGCTCCAGCAGGACGTTGTCCTGGTAGAACTTCTTGACCTTGCCCTCGACGATCTTCTCCTTCACCGCGTCGGGCTTCTTTTCCTCCGCCACCTGCGCGCGATACACGCGCTGCTCCCGCTCCAGCGTTTCGGCGGGAATCTCCTCGATGCTCACGGTCAACGGCTTCGCCCACGCCACGTGCATGGCGATGTCCTTCGCGAGCTGCTTGAACTCCGCCGTGTTCGCGACGAAATCGGTTTCGGAATTGAGCTCGACCATCGTGGCGACCTTGCCGTTGAAGTGGACGTACGTCTCGATCACGCCCTGGCCGGCGGCGCGATCGGCCCGCTTCTCGGCGCGCGACGCGTACTTCACGCGCAGCAAGTCCTCGGCTTTCGCCATGTCGCCGCCCGCTTCCTCGAGCGCCTTCTTGCAATCCATCATGCCCGCGCCGGTCTTGGCGCGCAGCTCGGCGACCATCTTTGCGGAAATCTCTTTCACAGTTGTCATGCTCCTCGTCACTCCCTCATAAAAACGCCGCCCTCGCGCCGTGAAGCCCGGGGGCGGCGGTCGGTTGTTCAGCACACAGCGTTGTTACGACTCGCCCCCGCTAACGGGCTCGGCCGGGGCGGGCGCTTCGTCGGTCTTCATCCGGGCGGCGATCGCTTCCGGCTTCGGCCGCCGCTTGCGCCGCGCGGGCCGCTTCTTGCGATCGCCATCCACGTCGGCCTCGCCCGTCTCGGTCGAGTAGGTCGTGCCCTCGCCCTCTTCACCCGTGGCGGCGTCACGCAGCGGCATCTGGCGCCGCGCCTCCGCGATCACGTCCGAGATGGCATTCGTGATCAGCGAGACGGCGCGAATCGCGTCGTCGTTCCCGGGAATCGGCACCGTGATCAAATCGGGGTCGGCGTTCGTATCGACGATCGCCACCACCGGGATCCCGAGCTTGTTCGCCTCGGCGACGGCGATGCGCTCCTTCTTCGCGTCCACCACGAAGAGTGCGCCGGGCAGCCGGCCGAGGTTCTTGATACCCGCGAGGTTCTTGTCGAGCTTCCCGCGCTCGCGATCGAACAGCAGCTGCTCTTTCTTCGTGTAGTTCGTGAAATCGCCGTCCGCCGCGCCCTGCTCCAGATCCTTGAGCCGCTTGATCTGCTTCTTGATCGTCTGGAAGTTCGTCAGCGTGCCGCCGAGCCAGCGCTCCGTCACGTAGAACGAGCTGCACCGCTTGGCTTCGGCTTCGAGGATCCCTTTGAGCTGCTTCTTGGTGCAGACGAACAGCACGCCCTCACCCTTCAACACGACGCCGCGCAACAGCTCCTGCGCCACTTCGAGCTGACGCAGGGTCTTTTGCAGATCGATGATGTAGATGCCGGAGCGTTCGGCGAAGATGAACCGCCGCATCTTGGGATTCCAGCGGCGAGTCTGATGGCCGAAATGCACACCTGCTTCCAACAATTCCTGTAGCTGAGGCTGAGGCATTTACGCCCTTTCCTGGGTTGTGTCCGCCGCCGCTCTCACCTCTCGCCCAACCCCGAAGGGACCCAGGGCGAGATCAAGCGGCGTGAGTATTTGAATGTCTACCGCTTGCTGAACTGGAACCGCTTCCGAGCTCCAGCCCGGCCCGGCTTCTTCCGCTCCACGGCGCGCGGATCGCGCGTCAGGAGACCCTGCTCTCTCAGTTTCTTGCGATGCCTGTCATCCGCCAACACCAACGCGCGGGCGATCCCGAGCCGCATCGCGCCGGCCTGGCCGGTGAGGCCACCGCCGACCACACGGGCCTTCACGTCGAAGGCACCCAGCGTGTCGGTCGCCGTGAACGGCTGCTGGATGTGCGACACGAGCGACGGCCGGGGGAAATAGTCACCCAGCGTGCGCCCGTTGATGCTCCACTTACCCGACCCCGGCGTCAGATACACCCGCGCGATGCCGAGCTTCCGGCGTCCGATCGCGTGCCAGCGCAGCTCCGGTGTGATTCCTGAGCTCACTTGGCCTCCACCGCAACGAGCGGCGTCGGCTGCTGGGCCGCATGCGGATGCTCAGGACCCGCGTAGACCTTCAGCATCTGCTTCACGTGCTGGCGCGACAAGGTCGTCTTCGGCAACATCCCCCACACCGCTTTCTCGATCACGCGCTCGGGAAACTTGTTGACCACTTTGCTCACCGGCGTGAACCGCTCGTGACCCATGTACCCGGTGTGCCGGAAGTACCGCTTCTGCTCCATCTTGCGTCCCGTCAGCTGCACCTTCTCGGCGTTGATGACGATGACGAAATCCCCGCCATTGACGTGCGGCGTGAACGTCGGTTTGTGCTTGCCACGCAGGATTTGCGCGACGCGGCTGGCCAGCCGGCCGAGCGGCTGCTCTGCCGCGTCAACCAGCCACCACCGCCGTTCGATATCCTGCGTCTTCAGCGTGTACGTCTTCATGCCTTCTCAAGTCCCGGAATTTGGCAGACGCGAACTCTAACCGGGGCGTAAGGGGCTGTCAACCCGAGGGTTGCGACGATTCCGCCGACAGCGACACGAGGGGCGCGCCCTTCTCCACCCGATCGCCCGCCTTCACGTGAATCTGTTCGACAATTCCCTTATGCGAGGCGCGCAGCTCGTTTTCCATCTTCATCGCCTCGACGACGACCAGCCCGTCGCCCGCCGCCACCGCCTGGCCGCGCTCCACCTCCACCCGAACCACGAGCCCCGGCATCGGCGCCTTCACCACGCCGCCGAGCGCCGGCTTGCGCCCCTGCCCGGTGAGGGCTTCGATCTGCTTCGAACGGTCGTCTTGAACCTCGACCTCGAGGCGCTCGCCCGCGGCGCCGAGGGCCCAGCGGCCCCCTTCCAGGTGCTGGCACGCCACGGTCCAGGAGTCCTTGCCGAGCAACAGGTGAAGCAGGGGCGTGCCGGGGATCGCGACCGCGTGCGCCTCGAGGCGTTCGCCGTCGACGGTCACCGATCCGCCCTCGACATCGACGACGTAGGTGCGGGACCGGATCGTGACGTGGTATTTCATGCCGCTTCCAAGACAGCGACGCTCTCCACATGCGCCGTCTGGGGGAAGAGATCGAACGCGCGCACAGTCTTTACGACGTAGTTGACGTTGAGCCGCTGGAGATCGCGCGCCAGCGTCGCGGGATCGCACGAGATATACACGAGCTTCGGCACGGGCTCGGAGGTGAGCCGCAGCGACACGTCCCAGTGCAGCCCCCCGCGCGGCGGATTGACGACGACGGCGTGGGGCACGGGAAGGCTCGGCAGCACAACTTCGGCGCGCGCCGCGATGAACCGCACCGCCGGCAGCCGGTCCCGCCCCCACAGGGCCGCCTTCTCGTCGGCGTCGACACTCACGACACTGGCGCCCCGCTCGACCAGCAGCGCCGCGGTGTCACCGATGCCGCCATACAGGTCCCACACGGTCTGGCCGCGCACGTCGCCCAGCTGATCGACGGCCCAGCGGCGCGTCACTATTCCCATGCCGGGGTTCACCTGCTCGAACGCGGTCGCGGGGAAACCCGTGGCGGGCCCTGCCATCACCCGCGCAGCGCCGTCGACCGGCTGCCACCAGCACACCACGTCGCCGTCGACCACACCCTGCAGCGCGCGACGCAGCGCGTCCGCGTTCAGCCAGGGCTCGCCGCCGGATTCGGCGATGATATGCCGGCGTTCTTCGCGATCGAGCCGGAGGGTGAGACGCGTCAGCTCCGGGGGCAGCAGCGCGAGCTTGCCGCGCAGCTCCCGCCACAGCGCCATGAGTCGAAAGTCGGTGATGTGACAATCCGCGAGTGGGAAGACGAAGTTAGCCCGATCGTACGGATGCAGGCCCACATTCGGCGCCCCATCGCCGCCCTCTCGCCGCCCTCTCGCCGCCATAGAGATTTTGGAGCGATACCGCCACTCATCAAGGGCCTCCACGATTTCGGGGTCCTCGATCTTGAGTTTGCCGAGCCGCCGCAGTGTTTCGCCGACGAGCGCGCGTTTCGCCTTGAGCTGCTCGTCGTAGCCGAGATGCTGCAGCTGGCATCCACCACAGTGATCGGCGACATAATGCGGGCAGGGCGGCGCCACTCTGCCGGCGCCGGCGGTGACGATCTCGCCTAGTTCGGCGCGCGCGAAGTTGCGGTGGCGCTGGAGCGAATCCTCGCGCAACCGGATGCGATCGCCCGGCACCGTGCGAGGCACAAAGACTACGCGGCCGTCACTCAGCCTGCCGACCCCATCGCCTCCTACCGCAATACCGGTGATCGACACGATGTCTGTCACTCGAGACTGTCTCGCAAACCCAGGCGACGACTCTCCACAACCCATGGCGATGGGCTGGCAGCTGTCCGACCGTCCGACGGCCCGACGGTCCGACCGCGTTTCTCATCCGCAACCATCGCCCCGGCAACCGCCAGCGCCCGCTCGAGGCCACCGCGCGGCGGGGCGGCCAGCAGCCTCGCACCTGCCCGCTCCAGGTACGTGATGTCGATTTCACCCTTCAGGAATTCGGCATCGTCCATCACACGCAGGTGGAACGGCTGGCTCGTGGGCACGCCGACGATCACCAGCTCGCTCAGCGCGCGCCGCATGCGCTGGATCGCGATGTCGCGCGTCTCCCCCCACGCAATCAGCTTGGCGAGCAACGGATCGTAGAACAGCGTCACCTCGTTCCCCGCCTCGATCCCGGCATCCCACCGGATGCCGGGGCCACCCGGCACCCGCAGATACTGGAGCACACCCGTCGCGGGGAGAAAATCGTTGAACGGATCCTCGGCGGTGATACGGCATTCGATCGCGTGACCGCGCGGGTGCAGCTGACCACCCGGCCCAGTCGCGCCGTGCACACGCATCGCCTGGCCGGCAGCGATCCGCAGCTGCTCGCGCACCAGATCCACGCCGTACACGAGCTCGGTGACGGGGTGCTCGACCTGAATCCGCGTGTTCATCTCGAGGAAGTAGAACTCGCCGGTCGCCGTCAGCAGGAACTCGATCGTCCCGGCGCTGACATAGCCGACCGCCCCCGCCGCCGCGGTCGCTGCCTCCGCCAGCCGCCGCCGCAGCGCCGGCGATACCGCCACCGATGGCGACTCTTCGATGAGCTTCTGATGGCGCCGCTGGATGCTGCACTCGCGTTCGCCCACCGCCACGACCCGGCCCCGGTGGTCGGCCAGAATCTGGATCTCGATGTGGCGGGGCCGGTCGAGATACTTCTCGACGTACACACTCCCGTCGCCGAACGCCTTCAGCGCCTCGCGGCGCGCCGCCTGAAACGCGCCCTCCACATCGGCCTCATTCGTGACGAGCCGCATGCCCTTGCCGCCGCCGCCCGCCACGGCCTTGAGGAGCACGGGGAATCCCAACCGCTTGGCCTCACGGCGCGCTTCGAGCGGATCGCGCAGCGGCGCCGCGGTCCCTGGAACGACCGGCACGCCCGCGGCCTGCATCCGCCGCCGCGCCTCGGTTTTGTCGCCCATGGCGCGGATCGCGGCGGCCGGGGGGCCCACGAAGATGAGACCGGCGTCTTTGCACGCTTCCGCAAACGCGGCGCGCTCCGACAGGAACCCATAGCCGGGATGGATCGCCTGGCAGCCGGTCTCCCTGGCCGCCGCGATCAGCTTGGGAATGGCGAGATAGGATTCGCTCGAGGGCGCGGGGCCGATCAGGACCGCGGCGTCGGCGTCGCGGACGTGCGGGGCTAGGCGATCAGGCTCCGAGTAGACGGCGACGGCCGCGAGACCTTCCTCGTGGCACGCGCGGATCACGCGAACCGCGATTTCGCCGCGGTTCGCGACCAACACCCGCTTCAGCGACACCCAACCTCAGCCGACAGTCCGAACGTCTCGAACGCCTTGCACAACGCACCGACGTTCGCGGCGGCGCGCTTGTAGAGCGCCGTCACCGGCGGGGTCCACGTCTCATGCTCATCGACCGCCAGTTTCAGCGCGGCAAAGACGAAGTCCTGCGCCGGTACGCGATCGGCCTTCGTTTCCTTGCCCGTGACCCACACGAGCGGGCGCTTGTTCCACTGCAGCGCCCTTTCGTCGGGCGGCCGCTCGAATCCCATGCTGGCGCACACGGCGCGCGACTGGCTGAGCGCCCGGAGCGACGGGTCGCGTGTCCGGAGCTCGCGCAGCACGCGATTGCGCAGCACGCTGTCCCCGCGCCAACGATCGATCGGGACGATCATCAGATCGGGACGCAAACCCCGCGCGAACCGCAGATACCACGCGGCCTGCGTGTCCGTCTCGCCCGCGGTGAAGAGCATGCCCTGGTGCGGGCAGGCACGCAGCAGATTTTCGCCGAGCTCCTCGAGGACGGGCGGCAGGCGGAGCTCCTCGGGAAGCGCGTGCCAGGTGAGCGTGGCCGCGGTCGTCCCGGCTGCTTCCCAGTCGACGTACGCCCATTCTCCGAACGCATAGACGCGATAGACTCGCGCCGAATCAGCCGTGCGTGTGCCGGCGCTGAAGCGCGCGGCCCGCTCGAAGGCCAGCTGCGCCGTATCGAGCGTCGCGTGCGCCAGTGCGGTATCGACCGGCACGGGTTTCTTGTGGGCGTGATAATCCGCGGCGCGCTGCAGGTACGCCCGCCCCAGCTCGAGCCACGCCGGCCCGCTGGTCGAATCGGCGGCCACGCGTGCCCACAGCTGCGTCCACGCCGAATCCGGGCGCGCGGCCGGCGTCTGCACCAGCTGGAGGACGACGGCTGCCTTATAGAGGAATATTGCCATGCTTCTTGGGCGGATTCTTGTCGCGCTTGGTTTCGAGTGTGAGCAGGGCTTCGATCAGACGCGGACGCGTGTCGCGCGGATCGATGATGTCGTCGAGGTAGCCGCGCGCGGCCGCCTGATAGGGATGGGCGAACTTCTCGCGGTACTCGGTCGCGCGCTCTTCGCTCGCCTCTCCTTTATACAGGATCTCCACCGCCCCCTTCGGCCCCATCACGGCGATCTCAGCGCTCGGCCAGGCGACGTTGTAGTCGCCGCGAATGTGCTTGGAGCTCATGACGTCGTAGGCGCCGCCGTACGCCTTGCGCGTGATCACGGTGAGCTTCGGGACCGTCGCCTCACAGTAGGCAAACAGCAGCTTGGCGCCGTGCTTGATGATGCCGCCGTGCTCCTGTGCTACACCGGGGAGAAACCCGGGGACATCCTCGAAGGTCACCAGCGGAATGTTGAAGGCGTCGCAGAACCGGATGAAGCGCGCGCCTTTCACCGACGCCGCAATGTCGAGCACACCGGCCAGGGCGGCCGGCTGATTCGCCACGATTCCCACCGGGCGGCCCGCGAGCCTGGCGAAGCCGACGATGAGATTGTTGCCGAAATCGCGCTGCACTTCGAGGAACGCGCCGTTGTCCACGACCTGCTTGAGCACGTCATGCATGTCGTAGGGCTTCGCCGGGTCATCGGGCACGATGTCGAGCAACGCCTCTTCGCGCCGGTCTGGTGGATCGTCCGGTGTGCGTACCGGCGGAGAATCGAGGTTGTTGCCTGGCAGGAACGAGAGCAGCGTGCGGATCGCCGTGATCGACTCGAGCTCCGAGTCGTGGACGAAATGCGCGATGCCGGACGTCGCGCCGTGCACATCCGCGCCGCCGAGCTTCTCGAAGTCGACCTCTTCGTGCGTCACGGTCTTCACGACGTTCGGGCCGGTGACGAACATGTACGAGATGCCGCGCACCATGAAGATGAAATCGGTGATCGCGGGACTGTAGACCGCGCCGCCGGCGCAGGGTCCCAGGATCGCGCTGATTTGCGGCACGACGCCGGAGGCCTTGGTGTTGCGCAAGAAGATGTCGGCGTATCCGCCGAGCGACGCGACGCCCTCTTGAATGCGCGCGCCGCCCGAGTCGTTCAGCCCGACCACCGGCGCGCCGTTCTGCACGGCGAGATCCATCACCTTGCAGATTTTTTCGGCGTGCGCTTCCGACAGTGAGCCGCCGAACACGGTGAAGTCCTGCGAGAAGACGTAGACCAGGCGTCCTTCGACTCGGCCCCACCCCGTCACGACGCCGTCGCCCAGGATCTTTTGGTCGGCCAGGCCGAAATCCGTGGCGCGATGGGTGACGAAGCGGTCGAGCTCGACGAATGAGCCGGGGTCGAGCAGCACGTCGAGCCGCTCGCGCGCCGTCATCTTCCCTTTTTTGTGTTGCGTTTCGATGCGGTCGGTACCGCCGCCCTGCTCCGATTCTGATCGCTTCTGTTGGAGAAGCTCGAGCTTTTCTCGCATGGACATGCGCAAAATGTATGGGTGCAAACGAAAAGGGGCGAGAATCACTCTCGCCCCCTCAGCCGCTCGGCCCCTCGGCTACGCCTCGACGGGCGGAATCTCGTCGTCTGGCGGCGGGACCGGCGGGGGTGGCGGCGGGATGATGTCGTCCTTCGGGAATCCCGTCGCCGCGAGCACGATCCGATGATGAATCGGATCGACCTCGAGCACCTTCAACTCTGCGGCCTGCCCTTCCTTCACCGCGTCGCCGGGCTGCTGAATGTCAGGAATCCCGAGCTGCGACATCGGCACAAAGCCTTCGATGTCGTTGCCGAGGTCCACGACCACGCCCTTGTCCATCAGCCGCATGACGCGACCGCGCAGCTCGGTGCCGACCGGGTAGGTCTCGCCGATGCGCAGCCACGGATCTTCCTGTGCCTGTTTCAATCCGAGCGAGATGCGCTTGTTCTCGGCGTCGACGTTCAGGATCAGCACGTCGACCTCGTCGCCCTTCTTCACGACTTCCGACGGATGCTGGACCCGCTTGGTCCACGACATGTCGGAGATATGAATCAGGCCGTCGATGCCCGGCTCGATTTCGACGAACGCGCCGAACGACGTGAGGTTGCGGACCTTGCCGCGGAGCCGCGTGCCGACAGGATACTTCTGCGGCAACGCCATCCACGGGTCCTGCTCGGTCTGTTTCATGCCGAGCGAGACCTTCTCCTCCGCCTCGTCCACCTTGAGCACGACCGCTTCGATCGATTCGCCGATCGACACGAGCTTCGACGGATGCCGCACGTTGCGCGTCCAGCTCATCTCGGAGATGTGCACCAGGCCTTCGATGCCCGGCTCGAGCTCGACGAACGCGCCGTAGTTCGTAATCGAGACGACCTTGCCCTGCACGCGCGTTCCAACCGGATACTTCGCGGCGACGTTCTGCCACGGGTAGGTCTGCAGCTGCTTCAGGCCGAGCGAGATGCGCTCGCGCTCCCAGTCGATGTCGAGCACCTTCACCTCGAGCTCCTGACCGATCTGCACCATCTCGGACGGATGCGACACCCGGCCGTAGCTCATGTCGGTGATGTGCAGCAGGCCGTCGACGCCGCCCAGGTCGATGAACGCGCCGAAGTCCGTGATGTTCTTCACCACGCCCTTCCGCACCTGATTGACCGACAGCTCCTTCATCAGCACGTCGCGTTTCGTCTTGCGCTCGGCTTCGAGCAGCACGCGGCGTGAGACGACGATGTTGCGGCGGCGCTTGTTCAGCTTGATGATCTTGAACTCGAAGCTCTGGCCCAGCAGCTCGTCGATATTGGGAACGCGGCGCAAGGCGATCTGGCTGCCCGGGAGAAATGCGTCCACGCCCATCAGGTCGACCACGACGCCGCCCTTGATCTTTTTCACGAGCGTGCCGGTGACGCCTTCGTCCTTTTCGTGCGCTTCGCGGATCCGCTCCCAGACGCGCATGAAGTCGGCTTTCTTTTTCGAAAGCACGACCGCGCCTTCCTGGTCCTCGAGGTGCTCCAGAAAGACTTCGATCTCGTCGCCTTCCTTGAGGCTCTTGGGATCCTTGAACTCATCGATCGGCACCGCGCCTTCCGACTTGAAACCGACATCGAGGATGACGGCGGTGTCGGTCACACGCAGCACTTTGGATTTGACGATTTCGCCTTCTTCGATATTTGAAAGCGTCCCCTCATACAGCAGGGTCATCTTCTCGATCTCGTCGGAGGAGTATTCCTCGTCGAGGCCGGAGCGGACGCGGAGTTGCGAGCGGGGGGCTTTGCGGACGGGCAGGTCTTCTTCGAAATCTTCTACGTCACGTGCTTCTACGAGCATGCGGTGCACCGGTTCGGTTGTGGGTTTGAGGTTTATCTTCACCCCTCCAGAGCTAAGGCTTCAGCCTGGGACGGGCGGAAACCTACCCAGGGAACAAGCCCCGCGCCAGTTCAACCACCCGCGTCACCTGCTGCTCCAAAGTCAGGGCCGTCGTATCAAGGATGACCGCGTCAGGTGCCGGTTTCAGGGGGGCGATCGCCCGGGTGGAATCGGCCGCGTCCCGGGCCGCTAGCGCCTGGCTCTCGCGGCGCATGAGGTCACCGTCGACCGCCTGGCCCCGCTGAGACAGCCGCCGCCGCGCCCGTTCGTCAGGCGTCGCCGTCAGGAAAACCTTCAGTGGGGCCTCCGGGAAGACGACCGTCCCGATATCCCGGCCATCCACGACGACTCCCCGCCCTCCACTGCCCTCGACTGCTCTCCGTTGCTGGGTATTCACCCAGGTTCGGACCTCCGGCACCGCGGCCAGAGCCGACACATGCCGCGTCACTCGTTCACCGCGGATCGCCTGCTCGACATCCACGCCGGCCACCTCGGGACGAAACACGTTGCCCACGAGCACCAGCCGCACGGGCAGCTCCTCGGCCAGCGACAGGATCCGCCGCCCGCTCCACCCTTCGCCGCCCTCCGCCGCCCCCCGCCGCCCTCCGCCGCCGTCTTTTTGATCCAGCGCGGCGAGCGTCAGCGCGCGATAGAGCGCTCCCGAATCGAGGTGGGCCCAACCGAGGCGCTCGGCGACCAGGCCGGCGGTCGAGCTCTTGCCCGATGCCGCCGGACCGTCAATCGCAATTACGCGAAGCATCGTTTCAGATCACGGAAGAAGTTGGGGTAGCTGATCGCCACGGATTTTCGCTCGGAAAGCTTCACGCCGGCCCCGGGCACCGTGCCCAGGACCGCGAACGCCATCGCGAGTCGATGGTCTTTCGCGGTTTCGACTTTCCCGCGCGGCGCCCGCTCCGTGCCCTCAACGTGCAGATCGTTTCCCTGCACCTCGGCCTTCACGCCAACGGCGCGCAGATTGGCCGCGATCAGCTCGAGCCGGTTGCTCTCCTTCACGCGCAGCTCGCCGACCTCGCGAAACACCGTCGTCCCCCGCGCGCGACTCGCGAGCACCGCGAGGATCGGTACCTCATCGACCAGGGTCGGTATCTCGGCGGCGGTCACTTCGGTCCCTTTCAGACCTGCAGGTCGCACGACGAGGTCGGCGACGGGCTCGCCACCGGCGTCGCGGAGATTGATCCGTTCCACGTGCGCGCCCATGCGTTCGAGAACGACGAGCATGCCCGTTCGCGTCGGATTGACGCCGACATTCTCCACCAGCAGCTCGCCGCCGTCCGCAAGCACCGCTGCGCCAACCAGAAACGCGGCGCTCGAGAGGTCCCCTGGCACCGCTACAGAAAAGGGCGGTATGGCGGTTGAGCGGTTAAGCGGTTCGAACACAATCACACTATTTCGCTCGTGAATTCCCAGCCCCAGATGCGCGAAGAGTCGCTCCGTGTGATTCCGGGAGCGATAGGGTTCGCGAATCGTGACGGGCACCTTTCCGGTGAGTGCTGCCAGGAGGATGGCACTCTTGACCTGGGCACTGGCAACGGGACTCGTGTAGGTGAGCGAGCGCAACGTGCCGCCGTGAATCGTGAGGGGCAGGCTGTCTCCCTGTTCCTCTATATCGGCACCCATCGCCTTGAGCGGTTCGGTTACGCGCCGCATCGGGCGCCGCCGTAGCGAGGCATCCCCGGTAAGCGTCGCGGTGAACCGTTGGCCGGCCAGGATACCGAGCATGAGACGCGCCGTCGTGCCAGAATTGCCGCAGTGCAAACGTGCGGCGTGCGGCGTGAGGCGTTTGCCGGTCACGAGCACCGCGCGCTCGCGGATCGTGGAGATGTCGGCGCCGAGCTGGCGCAGCACACGGGCGGTGCTCTTCACGTCGTCGCCCGTCAGCAGGCCGGCGATCTCACTCTTGCCGCGGGCGAGCGACGCCAGCATGAGCACACGGTGCGAGATGCTCTTGTCACCGGGCGGCCGCACCACACCGCGCGCCACGCTCCTCATTGACCGACGCCGCGCCGCCAGTCCGCCGCCCGCGTCAGCCACGCCAGGAGAGCTCGGGCGTCGCCGGTCTCGAGCGCGCGCTCCACACTGCCGAGCGACTCTTCCAACGCGCGCAGCGCGACGAGCAGCTCGTCGCGATTCATGAGCAGGATCTCGGTCCAGAGCTGAGGGTCGCTCGCGGCGAGCCGCGTCGTATCGATCGCGCCGGGGCCGAACGTCGATCCCGGTGGAGTGTGTCGCGCCAGGAAATCACCCAAGAGCGACGCGACGACCTGCGGCACGTGACTCGTGCGAGCGAGTTGCGCGTCGTGACGCGCAGCGTCGAGTACCACCGGCTCGGCCTCGAGCACATGCTCCCAGAAGTCCACGACCTCGCGCGCCGCCCGCTCTCCCCCCGCGCACGGCGTCACGTACACGACCGCTCCGCGAAACAGGTCGGGTCGCGACGCCTCGAACCCATGGCGATGGGTGCCCGCGAGGGGGTGACTCCCGGCAAAACGATCCTCCAGTCCCAGCTCCTCGGCACGCGCGACGATCGCCCGCTTGACCGAGCCGACGTCGGTGACCACGACTCCCGCTTTCAGATGTGGGACGATGGCGTCGAGCTGAGCGATGTTGGCAGCGGGTGGCGCGGCGAGCACCAGGAGATCGGCGACGCGCGCAACATCAACGGCACGGGGTGGCGCATCGTCGAGGGCGCCGTGCTGGGCGGCCAGTGCCCGTTCTGCCGGTTCGGGGGACCACCCCACGACCCTGATGTCGGCTCCCTGCTTCACCTGGCGGGCAATCGAGCCGCCAATCGCGCCGAGCCCGATCAGGCCGAGGGTCTGGGGTCGCACGGCTTGGAAGGTACACGGCCTCCGCATATTATGGAGCCCCATGCGGACGGGGGCGACGCCGAGCATCACCCGACTCTTCGCCGCGACGTTCATCGCCGTGGCGCTCGTCGGCCTGGTTACGCAGGTCGCGACCTGGCGCAGCGCCCGCTCCACGCAGTCCGCCATGATCGCGCTGACTCAGCGCCTCGATCGCCTCCAGCAGCTCAATCCATCACCTCTTGTCGCCGCCGAGGCGACAGCTGCAACAGAGCTAGCCGCCGATGCCGGCGACGATGCCGTCCAGGCGGCGCTCTCCGCCAGCGTGCTCTTCGCGGCGATGCTCGGCGTGCTCGGGCTCGGGTTCTGGTACAACCGACGTCGCCTCGCGACGCCGTTCGCCCGCATCTCGCGGGCGCTACAGCTCGTGGCCGAAGGCCATTTCGTCGAGCCGCTGGGCGAGGATCAGCCGGGGGAGTTCGGCGCGATCGCCCGCGGCGTGAACCGTATGGCCAAGGCGCTCGCGTGGCGTGAAGAGCTGCAGGCGTATCTGTCGCAGCTGCTGGCGGCACTCAATACGTCGGCGGATGACGCGACGATCGGACTCGGGCAGGCCCTGGGTGTGATCGCCGGTGCTACCAAGGCGACCGCGATCGTGCTGTACCAGCCTGCCTACGACTCCAACGAATGGGCGCCGACGGCATCGCGCGGCGTCGAGTCCCCCCGTGCGGTGTCCCGGGCCACGATGCGCGACCTCATGGGCGACGCCACACAGGCCATTCATTATCACGGCGAAGCGGTGCAGCCGGTCCGCCACCAGCTCCATTTGAACGCGCCGATGCCGCAGGGCCTGGTGCTCGAGCCGCTGCGCGCCGGCACGAAGCTCGTGGGAGTTCTGGGCGTCGCGCCCGGCACGACGTTCGGCGACGATGAACGGGCGGCGCTGGACCAGGCCGCGCCCAATCTTGCGATCGCCTGCGAGCGCGGAGCCGCGCATCAAAACACGCGCCGGCTGGCGGTCGAAGTGCGGCAAACCGCCAAGCGACTCGAGCAGCTGAATGCCGAGCTCGACGGCGTGATGAAGACGAAGGATCAGTTCCTGTCCAACATCTCGCACGAGCTGCGGACGCCGCTCAACAGCATCATCGGATTCACGGATCTCTTGCTGACGCAGGAGCTCGGGCCCGCGCTGTCCGACCAGCAACGCGACTTTCTCGAGACGGTCGCCCGCAACGGGCGCCATCTGCTCGAGCTGATCAATGAGCTGCTCGATCTGCAGCGAATCGCCGCGGGGCGGATGGACCTGAAGCCCGAGGCGGTGGAGCTGGCCGGCCTCCTCGCCGAGGCGGTGGGAAGCGTCCAGGCGCAGGTGCAGAAGCATCGTCACGCGCTCGTCCTCACGCCTCCGGCAGCGGGTCTGCGCGTCCAGGCGGATCGGGGGCGCGTCCGCCAGGTGTTGCTCAACCTTCTCTCCAATGCGATAAAGTTCACGCCGGACGGAGGCCGCATCACGGTCACCGTAGGACCTGCCAACGGCGGGACCTCCGAAGGCTCCGCGGTGCGGATTGCGATCACAGATACCGGGATCGGCATCGCCGTCGAGGATCAGCCGAAGCTATTCCAGGAGTTCTCCCAACTGGACGCCTCGGCGAGCCGCAAGTATGAAGGAACGGGCCTGGGGCTCGCGTTGTCGCGGCGGCTCATCGAGATGCACGGCGGGACGATCGGCGTCGAGAGTCAAATGGGAAAAGGCAGCACATTCTGGTTCACGCTACCAGAGGTGCGGTGAGAGTGGCCACGATCATCATCATCGAGGATCAGCCGGACAACTTAAAGCTGCTGACGACGCTGCTCACGATCAAAGGCCACACCGTCGTGGGTCTGCCGAACGGGGACCACTTGTCCGAAGTCGTGCAGTCCAACACTCCGGACCTGGTCCTGCTCGACATCCAGCTTCCCGGCCGTGACGGGTACGAGCTTCTCGAGGAACTGAAGCAGCTCCCGGAGCGCTCCTGGAAAGTCGTCGCGCTGACGGCGCACGCGTTGCCTGAAGATCGCGCCCGCGCCAGCGCAGCCGGATTCGACGGTTATATCACGAAGCCAATCGATGTGCGCACGTTCCCCGCGGAAGTCGCGCGATACCTCGGAGGGTGATCTATGGGTGGTAAGGTGCTGCTAATCGGGCGGGTGGTCTTTTCCTTCTTCTTTATCTACTCGGGCTTCAATCACCTGACCCACCTGAGCATGTACTCGCAGTTCGCCGGCGCATCCGGGGTCCCCGCACCCACGTTGCTCACCGCGATCTCAGGCCTGATGCTGCTCGCGGGTGGGATAAGCATTCTGCTCGGCGTCCAGGTGCGGTGGGGATCGCTGCTCATCGCGGCATTTCTGGTCCCCGCGGCGGTCATGGTTCACAAGTTTTGGGGAATCGCCGATCCGATGGCTGCCGCGAATCAGGCGGCGCAGTTCTGGAAGAATATTTCGCTCACCGGCGCCTGCCTGATGTTCTACGCCCTGGCGACGTTGTATCCGGCGCGGTGGCCGTACAGCCTTGGGCGCAGTGGAGCGACGGCGACGAGCTAGCTAGGGACGGTCCGGCAGCGGCGTCCGCGAATGCGGCCGCCGGGGAGCCGCGGGAGCAAAGTGCGCGTGCGGATTCGGATTGGGATTGGGATTAGCGTCCGCCTCGTGCAGTGAGATGGAGCCGTTCACAGTGATGAGCTTCAGCGTCGCGCCGCCTGTGCCGATGGTCCCGCGGAGGTGCCGCGGGCTGATCTTGCCCGTGACCTTCACCGGGAAAGCGGTCTCCACACGGCCGTTCACGGTCTCGGCGTCGATGTTGGCGTTGATTTGGAGCGGCAAGCCCGCGCTCACGGACCCGTTGACCGTGGTGAGCCGAACATCGCCGCTCGTGAGCGACTGCATGTTCGCTTCGATGCTGCCGTTGACTGTCGTGGCCTGAACCGGGCCCGTCGAGGTATTCACCGTGATGCGGCCATTCACCGTCGCGGCCTCGACCGGAGCACTGACGCCGTCGATCTGCAGGCCACCGTTCACGGTGGACGCGTCGATCGACACGTTCCGCGGCAGCTGGATCGTGAAGCGCACCGCCACGTCATTTTTCTTGACGCCATTCATCTTGTAGTCACCGCCCTCTTCGCAGCGGCGGTCGCGGGCTTCCCACAGCGCGCACACCGTGAGGCCGCGCGCCGTCAGCACCGGAATCAACTGAACCGACTGCGGGTCCGACGTGCGCCAGCTCTTCTCGACCTCGATCACGAGACTGTCGCCTGTGCCCGCGACGACGTCGATCGGTCCGTTGGTGTTGCGGATCCAGACTTGCTGGGTCGGCGTGATGAGAGCGCGGTATTCCCAGGGATCGCCCGTTTGCCGGCCGCGGCCGAAGAGATCGCCGCCGTCACCGTCGCCCCAATTGAAGTCCCCGAACGAACCGAGGGCGCCGAGCGACGAGGGAATGTTCACGCGGATACTACGGATGAAGAGGCCGGCACCGACGACCAACCCGAACAGCACGCCGCCGCGAACGATCTCGCGACGCCACGTGCGCCAGAATGTTTTCGCCGGTGCGATCTGATCCAATGATGTGTCCATGGTTAAGTGTTGGTACGCAGCTTCAATCTTACAAGTTTCGCCCGAATGCGCGACCGCCCGCCACAACGGGGCGGGCGGCGCGTAGGGGGGAGCCCGCAAGGGCGCTCAGATCACGGTGCATTTCGGCTCCGCGGTCACCTCGACGGTGATGGGGGCCAGCATGCCACCGTACCAGACGCGTTTGGCGTCTTCCACCGGCACGGGGGCTGCGGTTACGACCGTTCCGGCCACGCGGCGGTATGTCTCCGCACGGTCCACGGTCATGGCGGCTTGGGCGGCGAAGCCGTATCCGAAGGTCAGGATCGTCGCTGTCAGCAGGGTCAGGCCGCGCATTGCAATCCTCTCAGCTAGAGACATGGTGCCAAGCTTCAGAGGGTAAGACGCAGTGATCGCGTGAAAGGTTGCATGGCATTTGGAGTTGACGGGTTCTGGACAGTGACAGTGCGCACACAACAAAAGGGGCACGCGCGAATGGCGTGCCCCTTTTCCTTCTGCAACTACTCGTGGCGTCAGTAACCGGGGTTTTGCACCAACCCTTGCGCCACGTCGAGCTCATTCAGCGGAATCGGATACAGCGTCTGGAACGGCGGAATCCCCAGCACGCCGACCGCGCGTCCCGTGCGGACGAGATCGGGCCACCGCTGACCTTCGAATGCCAGCTCCAACCGCCGCTCCTGCAGAATCGCGTCGATCGCCGCTGGTTGTCCCAGCGCCACCAGATCAATCGCCGGCACACCAGCACGGGCGCGAACGGCATTCAGCGCCGAGTCCGCCTCGACCAGCTTGCCCTGCTGCGCTTCCGCTTCCGCCTTGATCAGGAGCACCTCGGCGAAGCGGATGACGTGGAAGTCCTCACCACCCACGCCACTGCCCCATTTCGATCCGTAGACCGTGGTGCCCTGGAACGAGATGTTATGCTGGCCGCGCAGATCCGACGTCACAAACGACGCCGCCGTGCCGGTGTAGCCCGGCGCGTACTGCTGAATGAACGTCGTCGTCGGACCGATCTCGCGCCGGCCGCCCGCAGTCCCCTTCGCGCGGTAGTAGTAGCCCAGCAGCTGGAAGTCGACCGGCGTAAACTCGAGGACGAAGATGGCTTCACTGCTGTAGCCATCGTTGAAAACCGCACCGTAGTCCGGGTCGAGCGCGTAACCGCCCCCCGGTACGATGCCACCCGACATCGTCATGACGGATTCCGCCATGGCTTCCGCGCCCGCCCAATTCTGCTGGTACAGATACACGCGCGCCCGAATCGCGCGCACGGCGCCGAGCGACGCCTGGGTGGGGCTCGTCGGACCGCCTGACAACGTCATCAGGGACTCGGCCGCTGCCAGATCACTCAGAATCTGCGTGTACACCTGGCCCGTCGTCGCGCGGGTGATCTGCGATGCCGATGGAATGTCCGAGACGGGAATCAATGGGAGCGGGACGCCGACACCACTGGGTGCCTGTTCCCCCCACAGGATCTCCAGGTTATGGAACGTCAGCGCCCGGGCGAAGTGGGCCTCGCCCAGGATTTGATCCCGTTCGAGCGGATCAAGTGTGGCAACGTCCGGGACCCGCGCGATGATGACGTTCGCGCGGCCGACGACGCGATACAGCGCATCCCACAACGTCTCGATGGTCGCATTGTCGGACGTGAGCTGATTGTTGTCCGCCAACCGGTATGTCGTGAACGTGCCGGTGTGCCGGACGTCGTCGCTCGACAGGTCGCCGAAGAACACGAACGTGCCGCCGTAGTAACTCGTGCTCTGGAAACCGTCGTACATGCCCGCGAGTGCCGCCCGCGCGCCAGCCGGGCTGGTAATCGCGGCTTCTTCCGCGACCTCGTTGATCGGCTTGACGTCGAGGATCTGAGAACAGCCAGCGGCAACCAACACCACCACCGCCGGCAAAAGAGTCTTGCGAATCATAAGAGCTCCCATGCTGGTGGTTAGAATGCGCCGCTGATGCCGACCATGATCGTACGCGCGAGCGGATAGGCATAGAATTCCGTCGCGAGACCCGTGTTCGAGCTCGAGCCGTTGCTGTTCACGTCCGGCGAGTACCCGGAGTACTTGGTCCACGTGTGCAGGTTGCGGCCGGAAATGAACAGGCGGGAATCCGCCATACGCAGCGCGCTGGCCACGCGATTCGGCAAGCGGTAGCCGAGCGTCAGCTCCTGCAAGCGAACGTACGAGCCGTCCTCGAAGTACCGGCTCGAGATCAAGCCAATGGCGTTCGACGTGCCGTCGAAACTCGCCCGCGGCTGATCCGTGATGTCCCCCGGCTGCTGCCAACGCCGCAGCAGGCTGCGGAATTTGTTGTCGTAGTAATAGCCTGCGTCATTCGCAAACACGCTGATCGCGTTGAAGATCGTTTGCCCGCGCGTGAACTGGACGAACGACTTCAGGTCGAATCCCTTCCAGGTGAGCGTGTTGGTGAGTCCGCCCCAGAACTTGGGGTGCGGGCTGCCGATGAACACCCGGTCCGCCCCGTCAATGACGCCATCATTGTTGACGTCCTGGTACATCGCGTCGCCCGTCGCCGGGTCCACGCCCGTGAAATGGAGCGCATAGAACTCAGACAGCGGATGACCCACTTCCACCCGGCCCGAACTGTACAACCCGACGCTGAACGGCTCGTTATCGAACAGCTTCAGCACCTTGTTGTGGTTCCACGAAATGTTGAAGTCCGTGGTCCAGTGCAGGCCGGCCGCACTCGCGGGCCGGAGCGGAGTCGCGTTGATCGTGAATTCGTAACCCTTGTTCTCGATGCTGCCGATGTTCTGCGTCACCACCGTCAAACCGCTGGTCGACGTGATCGGGCGGTTCAACAGCAGGTTGTCGGTCCGCTTGTTGTACCAGTCGACGATGAAGTTGACACGCCCGCCGAACACGCCGACATCCACGCCGGCATTGTACTCACGGGTGCGCTCCCACTTGAGCGCCGGATTCCCGAAGCTGTTGCGGGCAAACCCGGCGACATCGCCGTAGTTCGCGCGGCCGAAGCGCGACAGCGGCGCGAAGTTGTCGGGGAGGTCCTGATTCCCCGTCACGCCGTACGAGACCCGGACCTTCACATCCCCGCGGCGCTTGAGGCTCCCCGCCCAGGGCTCGTCGGTGAGCTTCCAGCCGAGCGACACAGCCGGGAAGGTGCCCCATCGATTCTCGCGACCGAAGCGGGAAGAGCCGTCGGCCCGGAGGCTGGCGGTGAGCAGATAGCGATCCTTCCACGTCGCGTTCGCGCGGGTGAAGAACGAGACCAGGTTGTAGCCGGTCCAGTCGCCGTCGTAGCCCACCACCGTGGCCGCGTTCCCGGGATACTGGAACTGGTCGCCGGCAAACCCGATGCCGTCGACGTAGTCCAGCTCCGACGAGTTCCACTCCACGCTGGAGCCGCCCGTGAGGGCCAGCGTCGCCTGGGAACCTAGGCGGGGATGGACGTCGGCAAATCCTTCGATGATCCAGCGGGTTGGGGTGTTGTTGCCGATGATCGACTCGCCGCCGACGCTCTCGCCGTAGGATCCGGCGACGTTCGGCGAGTACCAGCGCAGATCACGCAGGTTCAGGACGTCCGCGCCCAGCCGGCCGTTCAGCGTGACCTGGTCGGTGAATGCGTAGTTCGCTTCCAGGCTGCCGATCACCCGCAAGCCGCGGGATTGCGTCTTGTCGAACACGGCGATGGCGACGGGATTCTCGTACGCCAACCCGTCATCGGTGGTGGTGTAGATGTTGCTGCCGGGCCGAGTCACCGCGAGCCACGGCTGACTGGCGATCGCGTTCGTCACGACGCCGGCGATGCTGTTGTCGTTCTCGATGCGGTCGTGCTGCTCGCGACTGACCGAGAGCGAGCTGCGCATGTGCAGCTTCGGAGAAGCGGTCACGTCGATATTCAGCCGGCCCGCTTCCCGATCGTAGCCGGAGCCGATGACGACGCCTTCCTGCTTGAACTGCGAACCCGACAGGAAGTATTGGATGCGGTCGCTGCCGCCGCTCAGCCCGACGGTGTAGTTCGTGACCGGACTCGAGCGGAAGACGGCGGACTGCCAGTCCGTGCCGACCCCGATGGTGTCGGGATCGCCGAAATAGAACGGGCCGTACCCGTCGTTCGACGCGGCTTCATTCATATACGTGACGTATTCGTTCGCGTTCATCAGGTCCCAGCGATTGCCCTTCGGGACCGACTGCGAGCCCGCGTACGTCGTGTACGACAACCGGGTCGTGCCGACGCTGCCACGTTTGGTGGTGATCATCACAACGCCGTTCGAGCCGCGTGAGCCGTAGATCGCGGCCGCGGCGGCGTCCTTCAGGATGTCGATCTTCTCGATTTCATCCGGATTCAGCCCCGTGGTGGCGGTGAGATCCTGCCCGCCGACGCCGAGCTGCGAGAAATCGTCACGCAGCATCGGCACACCGTCGATCACGTACAGCGGCTGGTTCGACGCGGAGATCGATGCCGAGCCGCGGATGCGCACGGTCATCCCGACGCCGGGATTGCCGGCGTTCTGGACCACCTGCACACCGGCGGCGTGTCCCTGCATCGCCGCATCGACGCCGGCAACCGGCGTGTTCTGCAGGTCCTGTGCGGCAACCGATGCAATCGAGCTGCTGAGATTGGTCCGGCTGTCGGTGCCGTAGCCGGTGACCACGATGTCGGTCAGTGTGGTCGCGGCAGCGGTCAACTCGAAGTCGACCGTGGCGGTGCTCCCTTCCGTCAGCGCGACCTGACGCGTCTGCGGCGCGAAGCCGATGCGTTGCGCGCGCAGCACGTAGCTGCCGGCCGGCAGCTGGAGCAGATAGTGGCCGTCGCGATCGGTCAACACGCCGGCGGATGCGCCCACGCGGCCCACGCGGGCGCCGGCGACCGGCGCTCCGCTGGTCGAGTCGACGACGCGACCCGAAACGCTGGCGGTGCCCTGCGCAGCGACTGGCGGCGCGAAGGCAGCAAGAATGAGGGGGAGAAGCACAGTCCAACGATGCAACTGCTTCATGGGTAACCTCCTTACAGAAGGAAACAGCAGATTCCCCATGTTGCTGCAAGAGACGCCGGCGGGCAAGGGCTAGGGTGGCAGGGACACTCGGCCTCGGCGAGGATCGAACCTCGACCCTGCGGGCAACAAGTGAACGCGAACGTCGATCGCGCCCAATGCGCGTCCGGATGGTGTGACGTGGGCCGCACGCGCGTCGTAGAGGACCACGGCCCCCAGGCCTCGCACTGTCCACGTCCCGTCAGGACCGATTTCGAGTGCCGTCGATTCGTCGATACCGGCACCGAATAGTGTCGGGCGCTCCAGCACGGCAGCGAAGAGCCGGTTGTGACGTTCGCGCCGCACAAAATGCTGATCGAGAATCACGCCGGAGACAAACCCCAACCCTGGGACGACGTCGATGACGCCGCGCGCGATCGTGGGGAATTCGTCGCCGTAATAGCCAAGTGTGTCGCCCGCGGGGTGCTGGTTGCCGGTGAGCATGGAGTCCGACATCACCGCAGCGCCGGCCGACGTGCCGCCGACGACCGCGCCCGCGCGATAGCGTGCCTTCATCGCCGCGAGGGTCGGTGTGTCACGGAGAATGGGGGCCAGCAACGTCTGATCGCCGCCGGTGAACCACACGCCCGTGACGTCGTCCAGACGCCGTGCGGTTGTCGCGCTCTCGGCCTGCGCGCGGGTGAGCAGCAGCACGAACGCATCGGCGCCGAAGTCGCGCAGCTGCGCCGCCTTCTCGTCACCGCTCGCCTGGGCGTCGCCCGATGCCATCGGGACGACGGCGATCCGCGCGTGGCCGCGCCCGCCGGCCAGCTCGACGAACCGCGCAACGAGGGAATCGGGTTGCGTCCCGCCGCCCACGATGAAGAGGTGGCCGCGCGGCTGCTGCGCGAGCACGGAGACGACCGCCAGCACCAGAGCGCCTGAACTCAATGGACTCGCAGCAGCACGCCCCCACGGAGCGCGAGCTGCCCGAACTGCTCGCTGCGGCGCGTACTTCCTTGCGACGGGAAGTCACAGCGCTCCAGCGAATACGTGAGGTCGAAGAGGAGCCGGCCGCGTCGATAGGCGAGTCCTGTCCCGGCGTCGAATGCCGTTGCGGCGTTGGGCAAACCATTGACAGTGACGAGCGGCAACAGGTGCGCATGGCCAACAGCCCAGAAGGTTTCGCCGCTCAGAGGCACCCGAGCCTCGGCGCCAGCGCGGACCAGCGTCCAGCGTTGCCTGGCGACGACGGTGCCGTAACTGCGCAGCGTGACGCCGCTCTCAAGTACCAACCATGGGAGGGGCGCGAACTGGACCACGGCGCCGGCCTGGGAGAAATCCCGGTCGATGCCGCCGGTTCCTTGCACCGCGGTGAGGTGGCCCGCTTCGCCCGATATCGAGAGCGCGATGCCACGGTGGCGCAGCGTTGTCGCGCCGCCGATGAGGAGACCTGCCGCGCGCTCTACACCGAAACCGGCGTCGACACGGTGATCGCCGTGCGCGAGCGTGAGGATGCCATTGAGCTCGAGCGCTTGGGCCGCCACCATCGTTGGCAGCAACAACGCCACCAATACGAGACGCACCGCCGCACTCACGGCCGGACCACTGGCGCGCTCGCCGGTGTGACCTGGAGCAGCGTGCGGGCGACACGGTCTGTATTACGCGTTCGGATGGCGGCGTTGGCGCTATCACGTGCGGCGCGCCGGGCGCCGTTGAGCACCACGTTCGCCGGGATTTCGCGGTGCGCCCGCCGGTAGTAGAAGGCCGCGATACCGCCGGCAGTGGCGGCGCCCGCCATGATCCCGCCCTCGCGTCCCCTGCCAAGCCGGTCGTTCGCGAGCAGGCTTCCTACGGCGAGAGCTCCAGCAGCGACCCCCAACGTCTTGAGAAGATCGTTTCCGGCTACCGACTCGGCGTGCCGTTCGGGGAGCAATTGTCCGGCGTCCAGTGCCGGCAGCGTATCCTCGAGCGGCTCGAGGTCGTGCCGGAGATCCAGATACATGCGCAGCGAATCCGCCTGGGCGGTGATGCGGCTGCGCCCGATCAACGTCAGGTCGTACCGCCCTGGAGGCGCCAGACGGCCGCCCGGCCCCAACCCGTCCCACCCGATTTCGCGCGCTCCGTCGTTCGGGCCGTCATACAGCACGACCGGCGCCGTGTCGCCGAGGGCTCGCAGGGTCGCGCGCAGCTGAGCCGCATGCGTCGTCACAACGGTCACGGTCAATCGCTCGGTGCGGGGGTTGAAGCGCGTCTCCGGAATCGGTCGCGCGCCCACCGAGAACGTCAACCGGCGGGCTACGGCGAACGCACTCGCCTGCGCCGGCGTGAATTGCGCGGGATCGAGATCGGCGAAGGCGTCGCGCTCGAGCGCGGCACGGAAATACAGGACGGCGGAATCTCGCTTGCCGCGGAGCACGAGCGCGGCACCGAGGTACTTATAGGCCTCGACGCGTTGCGCGGTCGTCACCTCGAGCGGCCATTCCGGCGACACGACCTGACGCAACAGGGGGAGCGCGCGTTCGATCTCGAGCCGCTCGTACAGCTGACGCGCCTGCTGCAACAGCTCGCCGGTGCCAGCCTGCGCGGCTGCCACCGTGGGAACGACGAGCGAGAGCGCGACTGCGAGAGCCGCCCCGCGCCGGCTCACGGACGCTGCTCGGGCACTCGCAGCGTGATGCGGCCGAGGGAGATGGTGCTGTCGGCGGTGATCGTGATGGTGGTGTCGAACGTGATGTATCCGCGGGCACGGATCTGGAGCCGGCGAGTCCCGATCGCGAGTGGCAAGTCGAGCACGGCACCCGTGCCTCGTGCGCGCCCATCGATGAGGATCTCGGCATCGCTTGGTGTGGTCAGGAGCCGCAACAGTCCCGTGACCGGCGGACGCGGGCGCACGGGAGGTGGTGCGGCGGGAGGGAGGGTAGCTGCGACAGGTGCGGGTGCGCCGCCCCCGCCGGGGGAGCCGTTTGCTACGCCGGGGGCGGGACGGAATAGGACCCAGGCGACGACACCGAGGACCACAACCGCGCTCGCCACACCCGCCCACGCACGCTGGCTCCAGGACATCGCGCGGCCGCGAGGCCGCTTGCCGGCGTCGAACTGGAGGGTCGGAGAATCTGGGAGCGCCGGCAGCGAGCGGGTCGTGACCGCGGCCACGGCGTCGCCCTTGGCGAGCCGTCGCAGCAGCTGCTCGGCCTCGCGCCGCGCGGCGGGATCCAACGGCAGCGCCTCGAGCGCCGTGAGAAGATCGCGCGTCGTGGCATAGCGCTCCGCCGGCTTCTTGGCCGTCAGATGCTCAACGATCTGGACGAGCTCAGGGGGAACTTCGTCGCGGGCGACGCGGACGTCGGGCAGCGGGGTGAAGAAATGGTGGTGCATGATGCCGGCCAGCGTGTCGGCCTGAAATGGCAACGTGCCGGTCAGCATCTGGAAGGCCACCATACCGAGTGAGTAGTGGTCCCCCTGCGGAGTCGCGCGCTGTCCGGCGCATTGCTCGGGACTCATGTAGCCGGGTGTTCCGATCACCGCGCCGTCCTGCGTGAGGGTGACATCGGAGGCACGCAGCGCAACGCCGAAATCCGAGACCATGACGTGCCCGTCGCGATCGATCAGGATATTCGCCGACTTCACGTCGCGATGGACGATACTCCGCTCGTGAGCGAACAAGAGCGCGCGCGCAGCAGCCTGCAGCACGAGCAGGATCGCCGGGACCGGCAGGGGGCCTTGTGCGTCGAGAATCTCGTCGAGGGATCGGCCCTCGACGAATTTCATTGCGATGAACAGGATCCCGCCGGTCTGCCCCACCCGATACACGGGTACGATGTTGGGATGCTCGAGCTCGGCGACGACGCGACCTTCGCGTTTGAAACGCTCGGCGGCGCGCGCCGTCAGGCCGAGCTCGGGCGAGAGGACCTTGAGCGCCACGGGGCGCTTCGCTTGCTCGTCGACAGCTCGGAAGACGATGCCCATACCGCCCCGCGCGAGCTCGCGCTCGACCTCGAAGTCGCCGGCCAGCACACGACGCAGCCGGTCGAGCAGCGAGTCTTCAGCGGCCTCGTCTACAACGGTGCTGGTATTGGGATCGACCACCAGGCGCCCACAGTGGCCGCAGAAGCGGGACGTCTCCGGCACCACCGCGCCGCAGCCGAAGCACTTCATCGAGGCCACTAGGGTCTCACGCGAATGGGATGCACGGTATCGGGCGCGACCCCGGTGATCACCGAACTGACGAGCTGTACATCGAGCAGAGCGCGTCCCTGGTTCAGCGCCATCAACGTATCCCCACGAGCATTTACCTGTAGAAGCCCGGGGTCCAAAGAAGTAACGCGGAGACGGGGATTTGCGACGTCGCCTGCGGCGCTGCGCACCGTCACGACGAGCGGGACGGTGTCGCCGACGGTCAGGATGCTATCGGAAAAGACAAAGACGATGTCCGCCGCCGGACCGGGCGGATCGAAGACATCTGTGAGAGCGCAACCGAAAACAAGACCGCCAAGCAAGCCCGCCGCGAATCCGGCGACCAAGGGTCGTGACACCGGATATCCCTGCCAGGGAGGACCCTAACTTGTGTGTTGACAAGGCTTACATCAAGAGTCCGCTATGCTCGGGGCAGGAATCGAACCTGCAAGGGGTCGCCCCCGAGGGATTTTAAGTCCCTTGCGTTTACCAATTTCGCCACCCGAGCAGCCTCCGGAATGATCAATTATAAGCGCTCATCATGAGCTCCGGCTGAAGCTTTGACCTCGGTGATCGGCGGCGTCGTCCCATACGTACGCTCGTACGCTCGCTGAATCGCGGGAATGGTCTTCTTGTCCGTCTTGTTCACGAGCACGATCGCGGCGCCGCCCCACCCTGCACCGGTGAGCCGCGCCCCGAGCGCGCCGGCCCGCTTGGCAGCAGCAACAACGGTGTCGAGCTCGGGGGAGCTGCACTCGTAGAGTCGCCGACACGATTCGTGCGACTCGTAAAGGAGCCTCCCGAACTGTTTGAGTTTCCGCTGCGCCAGCAGCTGCGCCGCGAAGCGGGCGCGCGCCGTTTCACTCACGACGTGCACCGCGCGCGAGCGGAGCGGCTCGGGCAGCGCGCGCTTGAGACGGTGCAGCCACTCCGCCGGCCAGCTCGCCAGCCACACGAGCTCCGGCAGCTCGACCTTGAGACGCTTCACCGCTTCCTCGCACTCGGCGCGACGCGCGTTGAGACCGCCCGCTGAAAGATCGTGGCGCTTGCCGGTGTCGACGAGCAGCAGCCGGGCGCCAAACGGGATCTGCGTCGCCTCGAGCGACGCGCATTCAAAGAGCAGCGCGTGATCGCGCTTGCCGAGCGCCGCGATCGTCTGATCCATCACGCCGCACCGCACGCCCACGTGGACGTTTTCGGCCCGGAACGCGACGCCGGCGACCTGCCGGGGTTTGAGGTTTGGGGCTAGGGCCTTTGCGACTGCGACTGACAGCGCCGCTGACGATGCCAGGCCCGCACCAACGGGCACATCGGACGCGATCGCCACGCGCACCGAAGCGTCGGGCGACGCGGCCTCGAACGTACAGAGCTCCCGCAGCACTCCGGCGAGGTAGGCCGCCCACCCCTTGGGAAGGTCTTCCTGCCATCTGACCCGGACCACCGTCCGGTCGCGCGTCGAGACCGCCTCCAGCACACCCGAATCACCGGGCGCGCCGGGTCCAATCGCCGCCGTCGTCCGCGCGGGGATGGCGATCGGCAGCACCGGACCACCGTTGTAGTCGGTGTGTTCGCCGATGAGGTTGACCCGACCTGGGGCCGACGCGGCGGCCCTAGGTATTGTCCCAAATGTTTGCTGAAACAGGTCTATCGCGGGTCGTGGCATGAGTTTGACAATGAATGGGTGCAATGCTACCGTATCGCGACCGGATTCACCATCTACCTATTTTTGCGTTCGGAGACCTGTATGCGGCGGTTTGCGCTGTTGCTGCTCGCCGGAGCTTCTTCGCTTGTCGCCGCCCCGCTCCGCCCGCTGGCCGGGCAGGGATTCGGCGTCTACGAGCACAACACCTGCGCCATGGGTCGCGCCGGCGTCACTGCCGCCCGGCCCTGCGCGGACGGCTCGGCTATCTACTTTAATCCGGCCGGCCTGGCGGGGTTCTCCGGCACGCATATCGGCGTCGGCGTCACGCTGATCGGTGCACAAGGGAACTTCACCGACGACTTCCTGGCCACCAAGAGCGATCTCAAGAACGGGGTCATCCCCGTCCCCAACATCTACATCACCAGCGCGATTAATCCGAAGTTGACGGCCGGCATCGGGTTGTACGCTCCGTACGGCCTCGAAACCAAGTGGGATCCGAACACGTCGCCCGGCCGGTTCATCGGTTATAACACGAATATCCGCTCGATCTATGTGCAGCCGACCATCGGCTATCAGATCAGTCCCAAGCTGCAGTTCGGGATTGGTGTCGCGTATATCCACAGCACGCTCAAGCTGCGCCAGCGCGCCGATCTCTCCACGCAGCTCGTCCCGGATGCCCTCCGCATTCCGGCAGGCCTGCAAGCCGGTACCACGTTCGGCATGCTGGGCGTCGCCACGGGCACTGACTTCGCCGACGCGGTGCTCGACGCGAGCGGCTCGGGCTTCGCGATTAATTTCGGCGCCATCGTGAAGGTCAACGACCGGCTGAGCATCGGCGGGCACTGGCTCACGCGCAAGCAGATCAAGTACGACGGGAACGCGGTGTTCACTCCGGTTGCGACGGGGCTGGTGCTGCCGGTCGCGGTTGGACCGTTACCCGCGGGCACGCCCATCGATGCCGTGCTCGGCCCGGAGTTTGCGAGCGGCGGCCCGCTGTCCAACGGGGCTGTCTCCACGTCGATCTACATGCCGCCGCAGGCCACGCTGGGCTTTGCCTACAAGATCAACGACGCGTGGTCGTTCATGGCCGACTACCAGTACACCATCTGGGGTTGGTTCAGTGACGTGAACATCGATTTCGCGAACCCGGGGACGCCGGATCTGGCGCTGCATCCGACCAACAAGGACACGCACGGCTTCCGGTTCGGGACGGAGTATCAGTACAACACGAAGGTTCAGCTGCGCGGCGGCTACCTGTACCACACAGCCTCCTCACCTTCGCAATTCGTGACGCCGCTGCTTCCCGAGGCCCCGCGCAACGAATTCACGGCCGGCGCCGGCATCGCGCTGTCGCCGCGGTGGCATGTCGACCTCGCGTACCAGTACATCAAGCAGAACGACCGGCGCGGCACGGTGAACCTTGCTCAGGGCAACACCGGCGTCTACCAATTCTCGGCACATCTGTTCGGCGCCGGGCTGGCGATCACTTTCTGAGGACCTCGAGACTCATGATTCGGACCACGCGATTCTCAGCTGCCGCAGTCCTTGGTCTGCTCCTGGCTGCCGCCGCTTGTAACAACGACCAACTGAACCGGCCATTTGCCAGCACGCCGGTGGATCCATTGTTCGCCCGGTACGTCTCGATGGGCAACTCGCTCACCGCAGGCTTCCAGTCCGGTGGGATCAACGACAGCACGCAGGCACAGTCGTATGCTGTGCTCCTCGCGCAGGCGATGCATTCGCCGTTCTACTCGCCGCTCATGAACCGGCCGGGCTGCCCGCCGCCGTACACCAACGTCTTCGCACAGCCGACGCCTACGCGTGTGGGAGGCGGCACCGCGACGACGTGCGCGCTGCGGAAGATTCCGGCGAATCCGCCGCCTTACATCAGCAACACGGCCGTCCCCGGCGCCGAGGTGGAGGACCTGTTCAACAACCTCGACACCGCGTCGAATGCCAATACCCTGACGCAGTTCTTCCTCGGCGGGCTCACCCAAACGCAGATGATGGAACGGGCGCACCCGACGTTCGTGTCGGTCTGGATCGGCAACAACGATGTGCTGGGCGCGGCGACGAGCTCCACCAACCCCGGCGACAGCACCAAGATCACCTCGAACGCCAATTTCACGGCGCGTTACACCGCGTTGCTCGACTCCGTCGCGGCGGCGGGCCCGCACGGCGCCATTCTGATCGGTGTCGCGAACGTGACGGCGCTTCCCTTCTTCAGCCAGGGCGCGACTTACTGGGCAATCAAGAACGGGCTCGTCCCGGGGTCGGCGTTCCCGGCGGCATTCACGGTGAGCAACAACTGCGCGCCGATCGCCACCGGCATTCCCGGCGCGCGCGGCGACTCGACGCTGGTGCCGTTCCCGTATGGTGCCGCGCTGCTCGGCGCGGCCGCGCTCGGAGCGCCGCGCAACCTCGACTGCGCCGACACCGTCGTCGCGGTCGTAGTCCCCAGGGAGCTGGTCAAACTGGTCACCGCAGTAGCGAGCTATAACGCGACCATTTCGGCTCAGGCGACCGCCCACGGCTGGGCGTATCTCGATCCCAACGCCGCGCTCGACTCGCTGCGCGCGCTTCCCCAGCCCAATACCGTCGTTCGTGCGTTCCCCCTCATTGGGCAGCCGTGCAACGTGAACCCGTTCGGGACGGCGTTCTCGTGCGACGGGGTGCATGCGAGCGCGGCCACGCATCGCCTGATCGCGCAAAAACTCCGCGCCGCCATCAACGCAGCGTATACGACGAATATTCCGCCGGTCCCCTGAACGCTAAGGGCGGCAAAGGGCGGCAAAAGGCGGCAATGGGGTATGCATCTCCATTGCCGCCTCTCGCTAAATGCTCCCTATTTCTCGCGCTTGGCGCACTCCTCGTGCTCCCCGGGCTGGCTCGTGCACAGGCCGGCCCGCGCACGGACACACCGCGCGCCGGCACGCTCCGCCTCACCTTCGAGCCGGTGATCACGACGTGGGAGCGCGAGTTCACACCCGATGGGCACGAGCAGCAGCTCGGCGCCTCGCTCTTCAGCGAGACCAAGCCGCCGCTCCAATGCACCGGAGTCGTCGTCGTGTGCCGCTACCTCTTCACTCCGGTGTTCGTGCGCGTCGAGCGGCGGGTCACGCCACTGGCGCTCGAGCTCGGCATCACCAATCGCCTCGCCGTGGGCGCGAAGGTGCCGATCGTACGCGCGAACTCGCGTGAGACGTATCCACTCGACACCCTGGGGCGCCCCGGGTTTACCCAGGCCGCCCAGCGGCTCGATTCGATCTTGGCGGACTCGACCTACGCGTTCGCGCCGATCATCGAGACGACGCGGCGCTTGCGGTATTTCGCGGGAGACGTCGAGGTCCAGGCCAAGTACCGCTTCCTGGAGTCACCCGGCTACGCGTTGAGTGCTGCGATGCTCGTGCGACTGCCGACGGGACATCAGGACTCGCCCGATGACCTCTTTGATGTGGCGACCGGCGATCATCAGACGGACATCGAGGTCCAGGTCGCGCAGGAGCTGACGCTGTTCGACCGGGTGTGGCTGAATACCCTCGTTCGCGCGGGGCGCCAGCAACCGGGAACGCGCACGCGGCGAGTCGGGCCGGAGTCGGTCCTGCTGATCCCGCACGGGGCGCGTGCGACGCTCGACTGGGATCCCGGGGACTACTTAGCCGTCGACGTCGCGCCCCTGTTGCGATTCTCGCGCAGCTTTGGTGTGGGACTCACGGCGGGCTACTACACCCAGACCCGCGACCGCTATTCCTATCGCTCGGCGCAGGATTCGGTCGCTGTCGCGACGGGACTCGGCGCTCCGGTCGCCGCCTCGATTCTCGATGCGGGCACCGCGTTGCGGTGGGCGCGACTCGGCTTCGCGGTGACGTACCAGGGTTCCGATGTCGAGGGCAGCCTGTCCATCGAGCAGACGGTTACTGGTGCGGGTGGGCTCGTGCCTGTGGCGACGGTGTACCGGATTGTGATGCGGACTTCTCGCTGGCCGTTTTGAGTAGCTCGACGGCATGGCGCCGCGCCGTCGCCATGTCCGGGTCACCCAGCATGCGCGCAATCTCTCGTACTCTCGTCTCACCCTCCACCACTTCCACGTCACTCGTCGCGACGCCGCCTTTCTTGCCCTTTGCCACTACCAGCTGCTGATCGGCGTAGACGGCGATCTGCGGCAGATGCGTGATGACCAGCGCCTGCCGCCCTTCCCGCGAGACGTCCTTCAGCGCTTCCCCGACGCGGCCGCCCACTTCCCCGCCGATTCCCTGATCGATTTCGTCGAACACGAGCGTCGGCACGACGTCGTGGGCCGAGAGCACGACCTTGAGCGCCAGCATGAGGCGCGACAGCTCGCCGCCTGAAGCGACGCGAGCGACCGGACGGCTTCCCAGCCCAGGATTGAGCTCGATGTCGAAGGAGATCGTTTCGCCCCCGAAGGCCTGGGGTGTGGGGAGTGGGGTGTGGGACACGGCGAACTTGCCGCCGGGCATTCCGAGCGCTGGCAGAGTCTTGTTGACGGCCCGCGCCAGTTTCTTTGCTGCTGTCAGGCGCTTTGCGGTCAGCGCGTCCGTCGCGCGCATGAACTCGGCCGCTGCGGTTTCGCGCTCGGCCGCGATGTTGCGAAGATCGAGGTCGGCGGTGTCGAGCAACTCGAGCTCCCGCGCCGCGGTGTCGCGTGCCGCGAGCACGTCGGCGATGCTCGGACCGTGCTTCTGCTGCAGCCGGTAGAGTAGATCGCGCCGCTGCTCGACCGCGGTCAAACGCTCGGGGTCCGCTTCGATC
>Ga0207653_10000259_pt1 | contig 33105 bp, 27 predicted proteins | sample KBSK5251metaG_FD_184341 | JGI IMG/M metagenome (GOLD analysis project Ga0207653, IMG submission 184341) | Corn, switchgrass and miscanthus rhizosphere microbial communities from Kellogg Biological Station, Michigan, USA - KBS K5-25-1 metaG... | ecosystem: Host-associated > Plants > Roots >...
GCGGACGAAGGAAGCCGGAGGCGGAGAGTCGGCCCGCGAGCAGGTGACGGTGGCAGAGATGTTGCCGGGGCCGGACCAGGTTTGGTTAGCGGACGCTGCAGACCAACGATACACGAGTGAATTAAGAATCGCCGCCCTCGATCTTCTGAGATAAGCTTCAAGGAATATCTTCGGCAGGCTGAGAGATAGCGACGGAGTAGCTGGATATGAAAATCATTCTCTTTCTTTTTCGTTATTCCAGGCGTTTGGTCATTCTGGCTTTAATCGCCGGTGCAATCAGCGGCGCTTGTAACACGGGCTTGCTGGCATTTATCAACGCGATGCTGACTGGCAACAGTCTCGCGGCGAAGTTGATCCCCGGGTTCATTGCACTTTGTCTGATGGCCGGTCTTTCCAGAATCGCCTCAGAACTTTTGCTGACGCATCTGGGCCAAGCGGCGCTGATAAAACTGCGCTTGCAGCTTGGTCGAAAGATCTTATCTGTGCCTTTGCGAAAGCTGGAAGAGCTTGGCGCTCATCGATTGATGGCTGCGCTGACTGATGACGTGCCGAATATCACCGGCGTCGTCACTACTATTCCCATTCTCTGCATAAATGCGGCGCTGGTGGTCAGTTGTCTGATCTATCTTGGTTGGCTCTCGTGGCCAGTGTTGTTACTGATTTTGGGTTGCCTGATAGTGGGTATCGTCAGTTACCAAATACCGGTGGTCAGGGCCATGCGATATTCGCGGGCCGCGCGCGAAGCCGCCGACGCACTGTACAACCATTTCCGCGCGCTGACCGAAGGTATTAAGGAGTTAAAGCTTCACGGCGAGCGGCGCGAGGCGTTTCTTTCCCAGTCAATGCAGGCGAGCGCGGAGTCTCTGCGGCGCAACAACATCGCGGGAATGACAGTCTTCACCCTGGCTTCGACCTGGGGCCAGCTGCTGATCTTCGTAGTCATTGGCGTGCTGCTATTTGCCATGCCGCTCCTGACCGGCGCGGGTTCGCGTACCCTGATCGGCTACACGCTGGTGATTCTTTACATGATGACCCCGCTTCAAGTCATCATGAATGCTTTGCCGACGCTCGGCCGGGCCAATATTGCCCTGAAAAAAGTTGAAGATCTGGGATTGGCGCTGGACAGCTATTCGAGCGAGGGTGAAGCGCTGGCGCCAACCAACGCTCAACCTGCGTGGGAGACAATCGAATTGCGAGGCGTTACCCACACCTATCACCGTGAAAGCGAGGACAGCGACTTCATCCTGGGCCCGATAGATCTTGTCATTCGACGGGGAGAATTGATGTTCCTCGTTGGGGGAAACGGCAGCGGCAAGACCACGCTGGCAAAACTTCTGATGGGATTATATGTCCCGGAAAGCGGTGAGATTCGCGTGGACGGGCAACTCGTCACTGACAAAACCCGCGAAGAATATCGCCGATTATTTTCGGCCGTGTTCGCAGACTTTTTCCTCTTTGAAAGCTTGCTGGGACTAAAGACGCCGCAACTTGATAATCGCGCCGAAGAATACCTCGACCGGTTGCAACTCTCACGCAAAGTAACGATCAAAGAGGGAGTGTTTTCCACCACCGATCTGTCACAGGGCCAACGCAAGCGGCTGGCGCTGCTCACCGCCTACCTGGAAGATCGGCCGATCTACCTCTTCGATGAGTGGGCCGCCGATCAGGACGCTTACTTCAAAGAGATTTTTTATCTTCAGCTGTTGCCGGAATTGAAGAGCCGGGGAAAAACAGCGATCGTGATTAGTCACGACGACCGGTACTACTATGCCGGCGACCGCCTAATCAAGCTGGAAGAAGGCAAGCTGTCGAGCGAGCGGCAGCTTACTTTTCCCAGCGAAGTAACGGAACGTTTTGTCGTTGCCAGCCAGCAATGACCAACCTGCGAAACCGGCCGGGTTGCATTGTGAGCCGGCCGCCGAAATTCAACCCAAGTATGAAGGAGAGAAATTATGAGCGACGAAACTGAAGACAACACAATCTACAAGGTTGTCCTTAACCACGAAGAGCAGTATTCGATTTGGCCCGCTGATCGCGAGAACGCGCTCGGCTGGCGGGACGCCGGCAAAACCGGAACCAAAGCCGAATGCCTGGCCTATATTGACGAGGTCTGGACGGACATGAGGCCGCTCAGCCTAAGACAACAGATGGAAGCGGACGCGCGTCAGGTTTAGCCGCGGCAAACTGCGTATCATTCCGCCCGACTGCGCGGAGCAGTTGAGGAACGAAACTATGTCCCAACCGGATTTGTGGTTGACGATGCCCCGCCCGAATCCCAGAGCAACCTTGCGGTTGTTCTGCTTTCCGTATGCGGGTGGCAGCTCGCTCGGCTTCCGCTCGTGGCCGGATCAACTTTTGCCGGACGTCGAGGTGTGCATAGTGCAACTGCCTGGCCGCGGCCCGCGGATCAGAGAAGCCGGTTTCACCGAACTTGACCCGCTGGTGGACGCAATCGGCCAGGCGCTCTTGCCCAGAATGGATCGGCCCTTTGTCTTCTTCGGCCATAGCATGGGAGCAATGATTGGCTTTGAGTTGGCGCGGTATCTGCGCCGCCAGGGGAGACGACTACCGAGACATCTGTTCGTGTCCGGCCGGCGCGCTCCTCAGATAATCGATCCATCGCCTCATACTTACGATCTTCCTGAAGCTGAATTCATTAAAGAGCTGCGTCGTCTCAACGGGACTCCTACAGAAGTGCTCGAGCACGCAGACCTGATGAGTTTGATGATGCCAATCCTGCGCACAGACTTTGCTGTCTGCCAGACTTACGAGTATAAACCGGGGCCGCCGCTTGATTGTCCGATTTCGGCTTATGGTGGAGTGCAGGATCCGCAGGTGCCGAAGGACTATCTTGAAGGTTGGAAAGAGCAAACCAGCGCCCTGTTTACGCTGAAGATGTTTCCCGGCGATCACTTTTTCATACATTCCGACCAGGCGCTTTTACTGCGCGCGCTCTCACAGGAGATCAGCCAATACGCAAACGAAAAATACTGGGGCGAGAGCCGTGTCGGAGGAAACTCTGCCACCGCTCTCTAGTTGCGCCGCAGGGTAATGCCGCCGTTTAAGTTTCGCAAATCGATCTTCGCGCCCGCGCTTCCCAAACTGCCGGTCAGATAACTCCCCACCGTACGGTTTACCTGGAAACCGAAATCGTTTTTGATCTGGCCGTTCATTGTGTAGGCTTTGACTTGCACATTGGCATCCGCCGCGGCGCTGAGAACAATTTGACCGTTTACTGCCGAGAGAACCACCGACGAAGCTTTGTTTCGCGGCTCAAGAATAGCCTCGAGCCGGCCGTTAACCGTGGAGATGTCCACCACTCCAACGATGTTTCGCAGAGTAAATCCGGCATTAACTGAAGAGGCCTTGATACCTCCGGCCACTCCATCGATCTCAGCCGTTCCGTTGAGCAATTCGATCTTATCAATGCGCGTATTGCCAGGCACTGTAAGCGTGTAAGAGACGCTGGCCGGATTGGACTGGCGGTGCGCGTCATCATTGCCCCAACTCAGATTCTCGTTGGCGTATTTGGTTTTGATGCGAACGACGTCCGGACCGGGATCGATCTCGATCTGCGCCTCCGCCAGGCGCTCTTTGCGAGGCGCGCTTTTGACAGCGTCGATTTTTATTTCGTTTCGGTCCCACGTTTTGATCAGGATATCACCGGAAGAGTTTTCCAGGCTGAGCGAGCCGTTGGCGGACATTGGAATAATCCGGTGAAACTCCTCGTCTACATCTTGATCCGCGACGGGTTGTGACGATGAACCCCGCGAGTGAAATGCGGCAGCGGCCAGTAACGCGCATGACAAGCCGATGAGAATCGGCGTCCCGAGCAGCAATTGTCTAAGCATAGTCCCCCCTTTGCAGTTCTTAATTTTTCGCGTTGGTGCGATTTTGCACTTTTCTCTTATTTAATCTCTTGAACAAATTTTCGGGCTTCAGGATCGGAGCTTCGGCTGAGAAAATGAATCGCGACTTGACGAAGTTTCAACGACTGATCATGCCGCGCGACATCCATCAGCTTGCGCACAGCAGCTTTTTCTTTCGACTCGCTGAACCAGGCAAGTAACTGCGCTTTGATCGTCTCGTCACTCTCGGCGTCGTACGATTGCGCCAAGCTCTCGATGATCCCCGGCTCTCCTCTTAAGCTGAAGAAATAGAGTGCCTGCTTCCTGTTCCTGGGGGTCTTCGCGCTCAGGGCGATCTGATGAAGAATCTCGGTCGCGCGCGTTCCTCGGTGCTCAGACAGAGCAAAGAGAGCCGCGGAAGTGATGCCGTCGTCGTCGGAATTCGTGGCCAACTCCTGTAACAAGTTCAGGACCTTTTCGTTGTCACTATTTTTCAAGCCCACGATAGCCGCGACCCGGATCTTGGTCGGAAATTCCGCCCGCGCTGCCTCCAAAAGAAGGGGCACCGCTTTTTCTCCGCCGCGCTCGCCGGCCAGCGCGACAGCCCCTTCCTGCAATCCCTGGCTCGTCGCTGAATGCGGCTCTTTCAGGATTGCGGCCGCCATGACGAGCGCTTGCTCAACGTCTATTTCGAATAGGCTTTGCAGTGCCACCAGCCGGGTTTCGTCGCTGGCGCCGCTCTGAACCTGGTCCAGGACGAGCTTGGTGTTTCCAAGACGCGGAGCAATTTCTATTCGCAAGGTTTCCGCGTCTTGTTTCCAACTGGAGTGCGGGAACTCTGTCTGCAGCGTCGCCAGGACTTGATCGGCTTCCTGAAAGCGACCCTGCTTGTTGAGGGCAAAGGCAAGCCAGTACTGGGCGGCGTCGATTTGCGCGCTTTGCGGATACTTGCGAGCGAATTCGGTAAACTTCTCCGCGGCCTTTGCCCACTCCTGTCTGGCAATCAGGCCCCGGCCCTCTTGAAAGACTGAGGCCTGATCTTCCTGTGTCCTCGCTTCGTAAGCAGCCGGCTGATTTGCCTGGGCAATTACACCGGCGACTGTTTCACGGGCCATAGGCGAAATGAGGATGGCAGTTAGAAGCGAAACTTTGAGAACGTTCTCAAGCCAATTGCCAGATTTTTGTTCAGGGGTATCGTTCATCGTTTTTTGTCCACGGCGCATAACGCAATTATCCGGCATAAGCACGGAGGGTAACGATAATTTGGTTCCTGCGAATGCGTTCTCTCAAGAGTCGCAAGTCTACAGCTGAAGGTTTGTCCTGGATGTTAGCAACGTCGAGCAGGAAAGGCTCCAAACGGCTCAAAACATTCTCCGCTAACACGTCGCCTCTGGCAGCTGCATTTCGTCGGAGTAAAATGTTCTTGTTGAGCAACTCTCGCGAAAGCCCTCTTTCGTAAGAGATCGCGGAAGTAGTTGACACTTCGTCGCCGTCTGTCGCATTGCGCACTGAACGCAACATGAGTTGAGATTCCTGCAAGTGCCTGGCAATTTCCCCGTCGAGCAGAGAGGTCGACTGCCAGCGCTGCTGAAATGCTTTGATCGTCTCGGCGTTACTCGCCATCAGCTCTTCGGTAGCGGAAAGCAATGGCGAAACGCTTCTTGACGAAAGATCGCTTAGGCGATTCCGTTCACTGCGGCGCGCCAACAATTGTTTGCCGTTGGCAGATCCTCTCTCAGTTGGTTTGGCAGACGGATTGGAAGGGTTAGGCCGCGCGATTGGACTGCTGGCGTTTCCCGTGCTGGCGGGACTCGCTGAGTCAGGTGCTTTGCCCGGCAGCGAGGTTTCCGGGTTGGAAGTAACAGCGACATTCGGCGATCCGCCTGGCGACGTCCAAACGTAACGCATCAAGCCGATACCGAGTACGAGAATAATCAGAGCCAGCGCGAACGCCATCCCCAATTGAGGCTTTCGAAATAGTCCGGACCTCCAGAAAGGATGTCGCGGAACAGGCGTGACGGCCTGCTCTCTTTCGATACCTGATCGCACCGCTGACCAGAGGGACGGAGATTCCTTGATGTCACCGAGGAACCCAACGTAGATTTCCTGTTCTCGCCGCAACTGATTGTGGAGCTTTGCGCACTTCTCGCATCCCGCCAGATGTGCCGTTACCAGACTAGTCGCCGGCTCGCCCAGCTCGCCCTCGAAATAATCCTCGATCATGTTCAGGCACTGCTCACACTTCATCGCTTACCTCCATCAGGAAATGAAGCATGCTGCGCATCTCCAGGCGGGCTCGGCGCACATCGGTTTTCAGTTTTGCGACTGAGGAACCGGTAATCTCGGAAATCTCCTGATAACTTTTTTGCTGCATGACTTTGAGAGTGAAAGCCAACCGCTTGTCTTCGTCCAGTCTGATAAGAGCGCCGAGAACAGCCTCATGCTGTTCCTTGCTTAACAAATATAGATCAGGTGAAAGCTGATGAGTGTTGGCGCGCATCGCATCCGGCGGCACTTCGGCGGCGAGTCCTTCCGTGATCGAAGTTTCCGCGACGCCACGCCGTGAGCGCAACGATTTGCGCGTGACATTCCGCGCGATGCCGTACAGCCAGGGTCCGATTTTAGACTCGTTCCTGAGAGAACGAATACTCTTATAGGCAGCCAGGAAAGTTTCCTGCGATAGTTCTTCAGCCAGATCCATGCGACCCGTCATGCTGTAGATGAAGCGAAAGATGGGTCGGGCATATCTTTCAAAGAGCAGACGAAAGGCGTCGTCATCCCCGGCACGGACACGAGCTATTAAATCTTCAGCGCTGTTCATGAGCGTTCCGCTATGTGCGCCCGTTCGCCCAATCAGGTTAGTAGTATTAGTTGCCAGCCGCATCATCATCTTATCTCATCAACCTTATCAGACAAGGTGTTCCTTTCGCTGGGGGCCATTTGACGCTGGCTCGCGGGTGTTTTGGTGGCGAAACTGTGCCGAAACAGGTAAGAGAGTTTAAGGAAAAAAGTTTGACCATTTCGGCGGAAGCCGGGCTCTAATTGTCCCGTGAACGGGCTGAAACCGTTGTAGTTGAGATTGTTGTTATAACCGACGTAAATGGCTGTTCCGGGATTCGGCGTCCATCCCAGAAGGAACTGTCCGAGGACATTCGACGCCAGCGTATCGTAATCAACTCGAGCGCGGGCAAAAATGAACCTGGTAAACTGATAGGTCGCGCGCAGCGAGTAAATGTTATCGTTGAAGGCCACCAATCCGGTGTCGTCGCGCGTTAATTTACTCTTGGTATATGAGAGCTGAATCCGCAAAGGACTGGTTGGTTGATAGGTGAACGCCGCCTGAAGGTTCAGAGCTTTTCCGGGTCCGGGATCGAGAGGGGCGCCAGGGTCGACAAGCGCTGGCGGACTAACACGCGGAAACCGCGGTCCTGCGCCGAAATCAAAATCGAATTGTCCCCATCCATAACTATAGAAGAAACTCGTCGAGTATTTCTGGCTCGGCGTGGTGCCGCCAGAAAAGAAGATGGTCTTCTGAGGACTTGACCGTTCGGGATCAGTTCCGAAGAAAGTGCCGGCCCGCGTGGGGGTACGCTTGGGTCCGAATTCTTCCTCGAAGAGCCGTTCGTGGCCGCCGTTGATTCCGGCCGAAAGAAACGTCTGATGGCGAAGGTTGAGGGTACCCTGAACCTCGTTGTTCCAATATTGCATCCGACCCTGCCAATCAAATTGCACAGCCGTGTTGTTGGAAATACGCATCGAGATGATCTTCGCTTTTGGCTTTGGCTCACTGTTGTAGTAAAGAAAAGCATCTTCGACGTTGGTATTAGTACGCCTGGTGAAACCGACATCGGCCCGATAAAACGAGGTGCGTCCCAACCCGCTCAAGGTGTAACCGAAGTGCCGTCCGGCTTTTTCGAGGTCATAGTAATAGCCGAAAGCATTCCCCGTGCGATAAACGTTTTTACCGAGGTCCGCGTCAAAGAAAAATCGCCGCGACGTGGTGCCCACTACTTGAAAAGCAAAAGTTGTTTGTGGGTTCAGACGAAAGCGGCCATCGATCCCGCCGATCTGGTTGTGTTCTTCAATAAAATTATAGCTGGTCAAAAGCAGGCCCAGACTCGACTCTTTTCCGATGTCGCGTTTGAGGCGCAGCACACCGATATAAGCGTTCTTGTTCAGGAAACGGAGGTTCGCCGGATCCAGTTGTTCCTCCTCACTGAAACTACCCGGTGCATTATCCGAAGCCAAAAGCAGGCCGAACGTGTTACGTCCGAGTTTGCCGGTGAGCTTAACTGCGATATCGGGATCAATGATCGCGCGCGTGTGCACGACCGTCAAAGGAGTGCGAAAGATATCTATGCCTTCCAGAAAGAAAGGTCGCTTCTCCTCATAGAAAATCGGGAACCGCTGGTTGGCCGTGACGACTCTTTCATCCGCTTCCACCTGGGCGAAATCCGGATTTACGGCCATATCCAACACAACAGTGGGGGTAATGGCGAATTTTACCGTGAGGCCGGGGTCAAACTTGAGCGGCTCATTTACAAAGCGTCCGCGAGCCGAAAACGGAAGTGTCGCCACGCGCCGTCCAGTTTCCGAGAGCGTGATGCTCGGAATAAGCTCCAACGTTCGTTCGGTAAAAATGTTTTCCGGGCTGGTAATCCTGCCTTCCTGATTGAGTTGTCCTGAACGGTCACGCGAAACAGGCATCCAGGTGTCCTGCTCGTTATTGAAACGCTTGATGACGCGGACGGCCTGAACGCCCCAAAGTTTTCCGCTGCCGGCTTCGTAGCGCAAAGACTTGAATGGGACCGCAACCTCGACCGTGTAACCGTCTTCGGTCATCACGCCCTTGGATTCCATCACGATGTCCACACTGAAATCATCGCCACGGCCTTCGGTAAACATGCCGTCGCCCTGGACGCCCAGAGGATTAAAATACAATTCGAAAGCGCGGCGTTGATCGTTGAAGGTGTCGAGCAGGATCCCGACAAAATCGTCGTCAAAAATAGCATCGCGTTTCGGGACTGTAACGCGCACTTTACCTGGATCGTCATGCGCGATGAATGCCAGGTAGAGGTTGCTGGCATCATACCCCAGCAGGACTTCCGTCGGCTTTGAAGGCGGAATATTGTCACCAGGCTGAATCTGGTAGAAGTCTTTCAGAACCGTGGCCTGCCGCCACACTTCTTCGTTCACATGCCCGTCGATCACCGGCGCTTTTTCGAATCGTTTCAGCTTCACTGGCTCGGCCTTCTCTGGCGGCACTGCGAAAGGCAATTTTGTTGAGGCTCCCTGGTTTACAGGCGGGTTTGACGGCGTAGCCTGAGGCGAAGGCGCCGTCGGCTGTCCACAAACAACGGACGTAGTCAAAATAAACGCTCCAAAGATCGAGAGAACCCAATTCATGCCTAATCGCTCATGCTGCGGCTCGTTCAACTTCGCCTATACACTAAGTACCTTCCCGGGGAAAAAAGTTTCACGTGAACGCTGATTATTTGATTGGCGCAATTCAAGACGGGCATCACTTCCTTGACCACTTAAGATGACGATCTCGGAAGCGCGCAATATTTTGAAAGCTTTTTCGTGATATTTCCCCCGACACTCCGACACCTCTAATTCTCGTTATGAAAAAAACAATCCTTTTGTTCGGTTTCGTTTGGTCGCTGGCTTTGATAATCAACCAGGTGAATTCAGGGTTTCTCATCACGCCTGAGATTGCTTCGGCGTCGCCACAACACACCGAAGTTAAGATCGACCCAAAGCTTTTCGATCAGTACACGGGCCAATACAGCTTTGTGGACGATCCTGACTTTGTCATCTCTTTCTGGCGCGAAGGTGACAAGTTCTTTTTTGAGGCCAACTTGACGAAAGCGGAAATCTTTCCGGAGGGCCCGACAAAATTCTTTTTTAAGGTGGTGGACGCGCAGATTACCTTCGTGCGTTCGCCTCAGGGGAAAATAAACGGACTGATCTGGCATGAGAATGCGCGGGACAGCAAGGCGAATAAGATCAGTGACCAGCCGAACATCGAACTTCCCCAGGCTTTTGATAAGCGCGACGTAATGATTCCTATGCGCGACGGCGCGCGGCTGCACACACTGATTTTCACGCCACCGGACCGTCGCGATGTTCTGCCCATATTGCTCAACAGGACACCTTATGGAGTTGGACAAACCACCGCCGACTTCATCAATCGGAATTACAAGGAGTTCGTCAAAGACGGATACATTTTCGTGCGCCAGGATATTCGCGGACGCTATGGATCGGACGGTCAGTTCGTCATGAACCGGCCTCCGCGCGATAAGCGCGATGCCAGGGCCATCGACGAAAGCACTGACACGTATGACACGATTGATTGGTTGGTGAAAAACGTCGGCCAGAACAACGGCCGCGTGGGAGTGTTTGGTGTGTCCTACGACGGTTGGCTCGCGGCGATAGCCACGCTTGATTCGCATCCAGCGCTGAAGGCGGTTTCGCCGCAAGCGCCAATGACCGATGCCTATCTGGGCGATGACTTTTTTCACAATGGAGCTTTCCGAGAGTCGTTCGGGTACGAATATGTGACGGCGATGGAGTCATCAAAAGAGAGCGTGGCGGTCAAACTCGAGAAAGCGGACGCCTATGACTGGTACTTGTCGATCGGAACCCTTTCCCGATTGAATGACGGCTATCATGCCGACAAGTTGCCGACATGGAATGCGTTCATCGAGCATCCCAACTACGACGCCTACTGGAAGTCCCGTGCGGCTGAACTTTATCTAACCGCGAGTTCTGTGCCGACGTTAGTGGTCGGTGGCTGGTGGGACCAGGAGGATTTCTTCGGCACCCTGGCCACCTATGAAGCGCTGGAAAAAAACGACCGCCGGCGCCAGAACTTTTTGGTCATCGGTCCCTGGAACCATGGCGGGTGGAATGGATTTGGCAGGACGTTGGGAGCTCTCAATTTCGGTAGTCCCACTGGGCTCTATTATCGGCGTCAGATTCAGGCGCCGTGGTTCGCATACTTTCTCAAGGACAAGGGAAAATTGACTGAACCGGAAGCGTTGACGTTTCAAACCGGTTCCAACAAATGGACTACTGCCGATCGGTGGCCGCCGAAAGAAACGGTGAGTCGCAATTTCTTTCTGCGCAGCGGCCAGAGGTTGTCGCTTGAGAAACCGGCGGCGAATGAAAAATCTGAGTTCGAAACATACGTATCGAAGGTCGCAAACCCGGTACCTTACCGCAAGCGACCGATTCAAGCGACGTATGATCCCGGATCAGAATGGCCTTCATGGCTGGTACAGGATCAGCGATTTCTTGAAGGTCGTCCCGACGTCGTTGCCTGGCAGAGTGAGGCGCTTGAGCGCGATCTGATCGTTAATGGCGACATCATGGCTCATCTTTTCGCTTCGACGTCGGGTTCCGACAGCGACTGGGTGGTAAAACTAATCGACGTCTACCCCGAGCAGTATTCCGAAGACCGGAAGATGGCTGGATATCAATTAATGATTGCCGCCGAAATTTTCCGTGGCAGGTTTCGCGCGAGTTTTGAGAAGCCGGCGCCGCTGGCGACGGGCCAGGTCAACGAGTATGTAATCGATCTGCACGGCAACAATCACTGTTTTCAAAAAGGGCACCGGATGATGGTCCAGGTGCAAAGTACCTGGTTTCCGCTCTACGATCGCAACCCGCAGAAGTTCGTCGAAAATATTTTCAAAGCTCAGCCATCAGACTTCCAGGATGCCAGGCAACGAGTTTACGAATCCGCTCGTTACCCATCGCACGTGACTTTGCCCGTTATGAAGTGAAGTTGCAGGGTAAGACCCGCGGGAATCTGACTGCGCGGGGAGCGAATCATATTTCGATGGCGGATGAATCATTGAGGATCGTCTTCTCGTCGAACTGCCAGTAGGAAATCTGCCGGTCTCTTCCTTCGTAAGCAAGCGCGGCCGCGAAATCCGAGCTCAGGTCTATTGATTGCAACGACCAGCGCGCGGCTTCGCTTTGATCCCATTTCGTTTCGAGAAGTACGGCCGGCTCACCAGGTCCAAGCGTTACATCAAATTGATCGAGCGGTTGTGACAGCCCGGTACCCCTGGCTTTTATGAACGCTTCCTTGCGCGTCCAGCAATTAAAGAAGGCATGAGTTTGTTGGATTGGCGGCAGCGAGCGCAACCGAGTGACCTCGGCCGCGGAAAAGAAGCGTTCCGCAATGTCGTCTCCCGCCAGGTCGGCGCGAATTTGTTCAAGATCGATTCCAATCTCACACTCACGTGCGAACGCGTACAGCGCCAGACAAGCAGAGTGGGCCAGGTTAAAAGTCAGACCACGGGTGGCGGCGACCCTATTTGCCACAAAAGGTTTGCCGTACGGGCCATAAGTGAACCGGATCGCCGAAGGGTCAATGGCCAGATATCGAGCGAGGATAATTCTCAGACACCCTCTTGCGGAAACAAAACGATCACGGTCGCGCTGAAAATGGAACCGATCGCTTCTGGCTCTCTCGTCGGAAGAGAGAATCTGCCACAAACTATCAAGCGCAGGACGAGAAAGATCCAGCGTTGCCCGCCACACATGAAGATTGTGAGTTCCCAGGTCGATAGAGCCGGGGGCCGGGGACCAGAAGTGCGTTTCGCAGGATGACGTATTTTGCAAAGCAGGTCTCCGAGGGGATTCGCTCGACATCGCTGCGGTAATCTGAGGTGAGCAATTCCGATTTAAAGTTCTCCAGGATCCGGGTTCCGCGGACCTGCCTCACGATTTGCTCAGACACCATTGAAGAATCGCCATGGCGCTCGTGAGCTTATGCGCGGCTTGCCTGAAAGCGAGACTCTGCGGACCATCGAGGACTTCATCGGCAACGTCGTCGCCACGAACTGCCGGCAGGTCATGAAGGAAAATTGTTCCCGAAGGCTTTGAAACACGCGCCATGATTTCTGGGGTCACGCTGAATGGCCGAAAACTTTCCTTCCAGTTCGGGTCAGGCTTAGGTACTCCCATCGTTTGCCAGCGCGTCGTATAGACGGCGTCGACATTTGTCGGCAGCTTATCCATACGGTGATGCTGTTCGACCACGGCGCCCGAGGAGCGGGCAAAATCGTTCGCCAGCTCGATTACGTTATGCGAGAGTCCGTACCCTTCGGGCGTGACTAACGTCAGCCGCAGGCCACGCGTCATGGCAACCGCAATTGCCAGAGCCGCTGCCGTATTGTTCCCTTCTCCCAGATATAGAACGTGCAGGCCGTGCAATTGGCCAAAGGCCTCGCGTATGGTCGTCAAGTCGGCGATAGCTTGAGAGGGATGCTCGTTCTCACTCATCGCATTAATGACGGCCATTTTGTCCTGGAGGGCCAGCGTCTTCATTTCTTCAATGGTACCGTTGGTTCGAATCACCAGGGCATCCAAAAAGTTAGAGAGTACTCGCGCCGTGTCCTGCACTGTCTCTCCGGTAACGATTTGCAGATCGTTCGGGCCATAACTAACAGTTGATGCGCCCAGATGAATTGCTCCGACTGTGAAAGCAGTGCGAGTGCGGGTTGAGGTTCCTTTGAAGTAGATGCCCACGACCTTTCCAGCCAACGGCCCTGGGTTGCCGGCGCGCGAAACCGCGAAGGCCAGAGAATCGTCGATGAGCCCCGCGAGGTTGTCAGGACCAATGTCTGCAAGCGACAAAAAGTGTTTCACCGGCATCCGGCGCCCCCTTCGAACACAGTGCGTGTGCTTTCGACAGCAAACAGGGAAGAGAAGCACGTTTAATCGGCTGGTGCGACTAAGCTGCTGTGGCTGGCTTGTGTCTTATCACGCGTTTGAGAAAAGTCTTGAAGCTCCGTTTCTACTGCGAGTATAATACATCGCTTCCCGAAAGCAGGCTGAGTTTTGCTAGGCTTGCGAAGCGCAAACCTCAACCTAGATCAGCTTCAATAGTCTGAAGAATCGAGCTATCAACGCTAGCAGCACGCCGGTGGTGTTTCCACTCAGGGTGTGGTTGCCAGCGATTCATCGAATCGGTTCAGGGCGTTAGGCGGCGGACTCTCTCATGAGGCTTTTAAGGGTAGCAAGTTAACAGGGGCGCCGAGATGCTGAGAGCCATCCTGGTAGTTTCCTGCACTAGCTTTGCCACCGTCTTAAATGCGTCTTGCGGAGTCGCTGTGAACCGTGGGTTTGCACGCCGATAAAGACTGCAATCCCTCTGACCTCAATCCAACAAGAGGAGCAAACCGATGAAAATCTCAAAATTAACTTTTCTGGTTCCTGTTTTTCTGCTGCTCTCTTTTCTAGTGCTGGTTTTCGCTAAACAATCAACCAGGCATTCGATCCCACCGCACTGGCTTGCGGTTGAGGTCGGCCTTACCAAACCGATGACGGTCGTCGCGGGCACGCAAGAGCACGCGCTTAAAGCTTATTTTCGCGTTCCCAACAGTAACCAGGGGGAATCACCCTCGGCAATTAAGTTGGAGTCCAAAATGGTTGACGACAAAATGCTGGTCCAGGTAACTGTCCTGGCCGGCGACCTGAGCGTGGTGAAGTCCTGTAAGGATTGGGGGCTGTTAAAGGCCACGCGGGTCACCTCTTACACGATGAGCGAGGGCGACGAGGTGACAGTCTCGCAACTGCCTGATCTCGGTCCGAACTTCAAGGATGGGAAACTATCCTTCAAGGCAGTTGCGGCGCTCGCTCCGCAACACGAGATAATTGGCGAACCCTGTTGTGCTAGTTGCGGAGGCAATACATGCTGCCCCGGAGTGGGACACTGCATGAGCTGTCCCCCCTGCGGCGAATTGTGCTGTTAGCTACTAATTAGCTGTGACGGAAATAACTCGCGAGGGCTTCGCCACGGGACGGCGCGTGTGTCCGTGCGGGGCCTCTCGCGAGGTACTCTGCCCTTCATCCGCATTGTTCGCGCTTCAAGCTGGGGAGGTGCAACCCATGGTTCGCTATGTTCTGACTTCTTTGGCTGTGTTTTGCTGTGTGAGTTCAATCACCTTGACGGCAAGCGCGCAGTCGACGCCTCGTAAACCGGCAGCCGAAGAAAAGGATACGCCCGCCGCAGCGAAAACAGGTCCGGAAAACGAAGCTGCCCGCCTGAAAGAGGCGCGTTCGGAGTTTGCAATTCAAGCGATTTCTTCGTTGGCCGACGAGGCGCGCAACTACAAGGAACCGTCGCTGCGAGTTAGGGTGCAGGCCGAGGCGGCCGATGCCTTGTGGAGCTTTGATCGTTCACGCGCGCGTGCGCTGTTCGTTCGCGCATGGGATGCGGCAGAAGTTGGCGATGACGAGGGACGCCGGCGAAATCAAGAAGAACGCCGGCGCGTACTATCTGGGCGGGACGGCCCGCATGTCATTGCCGCACCGCCCAATCTACGGATCGAGGTGCTCCGGCTTGCCGGTCTTCACGATCGTGCTCTGGCCGAGAGCTTTCTTGCTCGGATGAAAGAAAAGGAGGAGCGGGATGAAAAAGAGAGTAAAGAATCAAAACCCTGGGATCCCACCGAGCCGCCTGACATCATTGCCAAACGTTTGCAGTTAGCCCAACGACTCCTGGAAAGCGGTGACTCTGATTCGGCACTGCTGTTGGCCGAACCGGCCTTGAATCAGGTTACTTCGCAGGGCATCATGTTTCTGGTTCTTCTCAGGGCAAAAAATGCCGCGCTGGCAGATCAGGTCTTTGCCGCGCTGCTTGAGAGAACGAGAAACGATCCGCTGGCGGATGCCACATCCGTCTCGCTGCTTTCTTCCTACGTTTTCACTCCTTCTGTGTTAGTGACCGACACTCGAAACGGCGTGCTGGTGAGCCAATGGACGGCGAAATTGCCTCCGCCTCAATTATCCCGAACCTTGAGTGCGCAGTTCTTCAGCGTGGCCAGCCAGGTCTTGCTTCGCCCCGCCGGCGCACTCGAATTGGAAACTAGTTCCGCCGGTCTCGCGGGAACCTGTTTTGTCATCGAGCGGCTGCTTCCCTTATTCGATCAAAATGATCCAAACATGGCGGCAGCCCTGCGAGGCAGACTTAATACACTCACCGAAGGTCAGCGAGCGGTAATTCCCGAGCCACATCGGTCGCTGCTCAATGCGGGGTTTAAGCCGCAGGAGAACGGCGAGGAAGATCCCGATGCCGAGCTGGCGAGAATTGAACGAGCGCCCAGCACGAGAGATCGCGACCATCTCTATGCGCTGGCCGCTAGCGCGGCAGTTAAAAGGAGCGATCCCAAAGCCCGTGATTTAGCCGACAAGATCGATGATTCGTCGTTAAGAGCAAATGTGCGAGGCTTCATTGACTTCATTTTGATCAGCCGTTTCCTGGAAAAGAAAGACGTCGAAAGAGCTTTACAACTAACGCGGGCAAGTGAATTGACGCATTTGCAGCGGGCCTGGTCATATCTCGAGGCGGCCGCCCTCTTGAAGTCGTCAGCACCTGATCAGGCAGTGGCTTTAGTCAACGAAGGCACAACCGAAGCGGAACGAATCTCGGTAACAGATGTGGAGAGTGCTCAAGCCTGGGTTGCTATCGCAAAGCGTGCGCCTGAGGTTACGCCGGCAAGCCGATGGGCAGTTGTTCCAGATGCCATCAAAGCAATGAATAAGGTTCCGGGCTATCGGGGTGATGAGCATGAAATCCCGGTCCGCTTTCAAAGCAGAAGCAACATTGAAATGATGCAGATCCCAGCTCCCAGTATTAACCTGACCGGTCTCTTCCAAACTCTGGCAGATGAGGACATATACCGGGCCGCGGAGCTGGCGAAGACTATTACCGGCGAATATCCCCGGGCAATCGCCCTGCTGGCTTTAGGACGTTCCGCGCTGGTGAAGGAAAGAACCAGGCACTGACCTCGATGAAGGTTTTATCAGTCGGTTCTTCGTTGGACGCGTGACATTTTACAATCCACCCCGATCAAAATCCGGCCACTGCAAAATTGTCGGGGATTGCAGTAAGAAGAAAGTTTGCGAAGAGTGCCCAGCGTGGGGAGCCAATATTTTTAGAAGAGTTTTCGAAAAGAAGGCCACCATCGCGGTGGCCTTCGGGTTTTGCGGCGCAGCTTGCGAAAGAACTTATCGCGGCGTGCGCTAGGAAACTTCTAGTTCGGCTTGATGACGATTACGGAATCGACACCGCTACCATCATCTTCGGTGACCGGGTTGGATGGATCGATCAGTCCTACGCCATCAACCAGAAACCGATAGTGGTACTTGCCGGGCGCTAGATCAATTCGACAGACCCATCCGGCGCCTTCTCTGGCACAATAGTTTTTAGTCTGGATCCAATTGTTGAATGAGCCGTAGATGGCCACGGCCTCCGCGTCGGGGTGCCCCGGCAACTTGAAAGTCGTATTGCCGGTGAGACTGGGCACTGGCGGCGGCATCTTTTTTACCAGCATGTCTCCCTGCCCGGTGTTGAGCGTGAGACCAGTGATGTCGCCATTTTTGTCTTTGATGAAGGCGAGATGCAGATCGGGAAGTTCGCTGTCATAGAACCTCGACTCTGATTCGGCGATGACCCGCCGCGGTCTCAGGTATGAAGGCTTCACCCACAAAGAGTCCTCCTTGACGCTTACATAGATAACGAAGTCGTGGGCGAACTTCGGATCCAATTCATATCTGCCAACGTACTGCCGCAACAGACCAGGAGGCACTTTGACTTGAGCCGTCACGGTCGGTCTCCCGGGCATCGAGGATCTTTCGACGGGCTGCCTATCCCTCGATGCTCGCTCAGAAATCTTCGGTTCGGGTTTGATACCGATGAGCGCTATCAGGTGACTCGCCAACGTCCCACGCCAGTTGAATAAAGTGTGGTTGCCGTTAAATTCGGTGTAGTGGACCGAGTATCCTTTGCTCTGAAGGGTGTCTCTAAAATTACGATTACTCACCAGCAAGGGAGGTGGGAACGGCCGCCCTGGCGGCCCACCACCTGTGTTTTCCATTAGTCCGGCGTCGAACGAGAAGCGCAAGGGGAGACGGGGGCTGGCGGCGAACTGGTGGATTAACCATTCAAAGTCCTTTTCGTTGTCCGGCTTCCACGAGAAAGCACCGGATTGGGAAAGTACGTTACCGAAAACCTCAGGATGCTTGAATGCAACGAAAGCGGCTGCCAATCCACCCAGGCTTGTCCCGCCGATGATCGTTTGTTCCGGTTGGTCCGTCGCATGGTAGTTAACGCGCGCCCAGGGAACGATCTCCTGAGCAAGAAGGTCAGCGTATTCCGGAGTGCAGGCCAACTCGCGGAAGCGATCGGGATTGTCTACCATGACGGCGACGAGCGGCGGTATCACCCTCGCTGCGATCAAGTTATCGAGAGTAGTAGCGACGTGCGCCGCGTTGACGTAAAGACCACCGTCAGAAAGTACAAGCAAAGCGTAAGGCTTCTTATTGGCAGCATAGCTGTGCGGAGTGTAAATCCAAATTGCTCGTTCATTGCCGGTTTTGCTGGTGAACTTGTCGCGCTGAACTTGTCCGGTAGGAATTTTGGGCCGAGCAACGCTCCAGAATTGTGACTCCGCACCCGGCAGTTCGGCCGCAGAATAGAAAGTCACTTCATACGGGTTGAGCTCGTTAGAGCGCTCGGTAAACTGGAGTGGATTGAGCGGGTCGCTCCGCACTGCGTTTCCGAAGCGGGCAAGACTGGTCCACTCTTTCGGGTCCGGGAGGTTCGTAGCGAGTCGATAGACGAAGCGCGCGCCCTTCTGAAGCCGAAATGTCTTGTACCACAAATCAGTGTCGAGCAGCCGGGCCATCGGCTTATCAACGCCCGGCAGATGAAAGACAAAAGCACTTCTCGTTTCTTCCGTGCCTCGCCAGAGGATCGTCACCAGCACGTCGCGATTGCTGTCTGCCACGGGCTCAACGAGCGGCGTGCCGCTTTGCTTGATCTCTTTCCAAAACTTATCAAGCGCATCCCGGTCGCCGGCTTTGAGCCGATCCTGAAGAGCTGCCAGACGAGGACTTAAAGGCCGGTCGTCAACGTTTCGCGCGCTCTCCTGATTGGCAAACGCCCTCTCGGTATTGACTCGGTAACGTCCGCCGGAAACTGAGGCGTAAACTAAACTCGCACTCAATGTCAGCACTGTAAACACACGTATGACGATCTTCGGCGCAATGCATAGGTGCATGGTCCGTCCTCCTTCAGTAGTCAGTTAGTGGCGTTGTCTATTGTTTTCTGCGACCGACCAGGAATGCGCACATCAACACGGCGATGGCGGCTAACTGCCATAAAACGCCGAACAGGTTATGGTGCGGAAGGTTTACCGCAACCAGAGCGAAGCCACCGGCAAGACAGGCGATGGCAATGTACAGTCCCATTTTTAAAGGCTTCATATCAAAAGGGAGCCCCCGTCTAATTTCGCAGCAACTTATCTTGATTCGGTCGAAGTCGCCGAAGCTCTGTTTGGCTGCAAGTTGTGCTTCGTCGGGCGTCATTCCGTCCTCAATGTTGGCGTGCGTCCGCATCTGCACGTGGAAACGCAATTCCGCCTCGACCTCGTCCGCGATTTCATCGGGATGTTGCCAGGCATGAAGAAACCGTACTGTGGCTTTGGCTCGGGACATTGGGTTTTTTGTCCCTCAGTTCGCACGCAGAGCCTTCATGGTTGCGCCCGCGAGTCGCTCCCAATTCTGCTCTTCGATGATTAGTTGTTTCCGACCCGCGCGTGTCAGCTTATAGAACTTCGCGCGCTGATTGTTATCGGAGACATCCCACTCCGATTCGATCCATCCTCGCCGCTCAAGTCGATACAGTCCTGGATATAGCGAGCCTTCCTCGATCTTCAGCTCGTCGCCGGAGATTTGGGCAATGCGCTGACCGATACCGTAGCCGTGCAAAGGACCAAGGAACAAGGCTTTCAAAATCAACATGTCCAGCGTGCCCTGAAGTAAGCCCGCTTTTGATTTAGCCACTACGCGCACCTCCTAGATTATCTAGGGCCCAGCATACCACGGACTACCCAGACTGTCTAGGGGCATTTTTTTAAGAGTTTCATGTTAGGTTAACCCTCGGAGGGTAACCAGCGACGTGGTGACGGCTATGACGTCCAAAGCTTCTTTGGGCTCGGGCGGTGGGGTTGGTTCCGGCGCCGGCTTTGAAGTTGAAGAAGGTTTAGGAGATGGTTGCTGCTGGATCTGAGCGCCGGCACCAATTAGGTCAAGACCCGAAATTGGTAGCCAGAACAATGCTACAAAGAGAGCGAATCGTTTCTTCATTGCCAGTGGGAGCCGTCATAATAATCGAGCTCAGGGCACGAGCGCCGGCATGATGTTTCCGGCTCAAGAGAGTTCCAACAGCTTATAACTGGAGCCAGGCCTGCGATCTGGGCAAATCTCAATCGCTGCTGCTCTGATGGTACTTGATTCGAGCGTCGGGAACAGGGGATAAGGGAACCATAAGCGCGCGCGTATAATCACCATGAAAGTTTTCACCACTTCAGTGTATTCAGTTTAGGAATAAGACCAAATGATTGATATTGATCAGACCCGGGCGGGCCGTTCGGAATTGCTGGAGCGGACGAATGAACTCGCAAACGAGTTTCTCGATGGAGTCGTCGACCGCCCCGTGGCGCGGCCCGTTGAGTTCGACAAGCTGCTGGCAGAAATGCGAGCAGAGGGACTTCCAAACGACGGCGACGAGCCCAGACAAATAATCGAACACCTTGCGAATCTTGCCGACCGCGCCGTCGTAGCGACTGCGGGACCGCGATATTTTGGTTTTGTGGTTGGCGGTTCACTGCCCGTCACAGTGGCGGCGGATTGGTTGACGTCCGTTTGGGATCAAAACGCGGCCTTCTTTGCGCACTCGCCGCTGGCCGCTGCGGCCGAGCAAATTTCAGCCGAATGGCTCGTTGAACTTTTTGGCCTCGCAAAAGGTAAGAGTGTCGGCTTTGTTAGCGGCGGGACGATGGCCAACTTTACCGGGCTGGCAGCCGGTCGCCACGCTTTGCTCGCAAAGCTGGGCTGGGATGTTGAGCGGCAAGGGCTCTTTGGCGCGCCGGCAATCACCGTGGTCACCAGCGATGAGTCGCACGTGTCAGTTTTTGCGTCTCTGCAAATGTTGGGTTTGGGAAGTGAACGAGTCGTCAGAGTTCCAGCGGACGATCAGGGTCGGATGAGACCTGATCAACTTCGATCGATTCTGGCTGACATACAAACTCCGGTTCTGGTTTGCGCGCAGGCCGGAAACGTCAATACCGGCTCGTTCGATCCGATTGCCGAGATCGCAGAGTGTGTGCGCGAGTGGCCGAGCTGGCTTCATGTCGATGGCGCATTCGGTCTGTGGGCAGCGGCGTCTCCTGCTCATCAAACTCTAGCAAAGGGAATTGAGTTGGCCGACTCAGTCTCGGTTGATTGTCATAAGTGGCTGAACGTTCCTTACGATTCCGGACTTGTATTCGTGCGCGATGCGGCCGCGCACCAGGCGGCGATGACTCTCAATGCGTCGTACTACGTGACCGCGCGCCGAGCTGAACGCGATAACTGCAATTGGGTGCCGGAAGCTTCACGCCGGGCGCGGGGCTTCGCGGTCTATGCCGCTCTGCGTTTTCTGGGACGTAACGGAATCGCCGAACTCATCGATCGTTGTTGCTCGCGCGCGCGTCAAATGGCCGGCCGGCTGGCACAATCTCCGCATGTAAAGATTTTGAATGAAGTAGTGCTCAATCAAGTTCTGGTGCGATTTTCAGATCCGGCCGGAAACGATGACGATGCATTTACGGCAAAGGTGATTGGACATGTGCAGGAAGACGGCACGTGTTGGTTGGGAGGCACGACGTGGCATGGCATGCACGCGATGCGCATATCGATCTCAAACTGGTCCACGACTGAGAAAGATATTGATCTCTCGGCTGAAGCGATTCTGAGATGCGCTGGGGAGAGCTTTGCTGACGCCGGTTTCAGCCCGGGACGCAGTGCGAACAAGAAAACAAAGAACGATCTCAATGTTTCCATCTGATCGCAGCGTATTCGCCGAAGGGCCGTTAGGCCCGGCATATTTGTAGAACCGTGCGAGAAATAAGTTTGCCGGCAAGCCAGTTTGAAAGTGAAAGATATGTCAGCCCTACGGGCCTGTTCAGCATTTTCACACATCTTTCTACAAAGACGTCGGGCCTAACGGCCTAACCAGCCAACGTGGCCAGAGATGCCAATGTGTGTGGCCTTGAAATGGTCTCGTGCGGCTTTATTTGATCCAACCCTTCTCTTCTTCGGCGGCACTCTTGACTTCGGCAGGAGAAGAGTCACCTTTCCACCGCTTCTCCAAACGAAATGTCACTTTGTAGGCATCAAGAGCGACGACCTTGCCAGCGAAGACGGCCGTCGCTTTGTCGAAGGCTTGCCGGCGTTCGGCTTTGACTCTCTCTTCGGACGCGTGAGGGTCCTTAATGCAAACACATTCAGGAGTGCGCATGATTGAAGCGGGAGAAAAGAGAAGGATGAGAAGTAAGAATGGCTTCATCGCAAAACCCCCACCAAAGAAAGATGAGAATTCAACGACCGGGTTCGCCGGTAATGGGAGAGTTCGGGAGGTGGCACAGGCATCCCGCCCGTGAATCACGCGCAAGGTGCGCGTGCCACCTTACTTCGTCGTTGTGAAGTACAGCATGAAGTACTTGATGGCTCGTGGCGCGTTTTTCGGGCGCTTTGAATCGACGACGTCGCTCGTGGCGACTACCGCGTTCGCGTACGTATCGCGCCGTGTCGCAACTGTTCCTTTGACCACTGGCCACTTTGCCCGCCGTATCAAGCGGCCTTTCGATTGAATGTCCTCGAGCCGCCAAAGTAACTTCGAATACTCGGCCCAGGTGAGTTCTCCAACATCCGAGGTTTCGTTCCATTCAGGGTGTTTGTCAGCGAACCAGTGCTTCGGGAGTACGCCAAGTTGCGTCAGGCGACCGTTGGTGTCGAACTTCGCTTCGAGCAGGTAATAGCGACTGACCGCGAACAGGTTGTTCTGGCCATCGATCGCCGGGCCAAATTCCGCGGCACACGCTTTCAGAACCGTCTCGCGATCCGCCTTCGTGGCGCCGCGGGCGGGCGACGGCTGTGACGGGGCTGGGGCGAACAAGGTGAGAAACGAGAGTACGAGAATCAACATGAACTCATCTTACAGGAATTTCGCGCGTTCGAGGCAGCCCAGCGAAGGGCATTAAAATCCTTGACTCACCACGCCAATGGCTCTGCCACTCTGATGCGCGGCAAGTCTCGGACCTGCCGCTAGGTGGCGCCGTTAGTCTAACCGGTCTTTGACCCTGGCAGGTCGAAGACCTTGTGAAAGAAGAAGGGTTTCGCGGACGGCAAGTCGCAGACTTGCCGCGCATCAGAGTGGCAGAGCCATTGCAGCGGTCGCATCAAAGTTCGACGGGGAGCCCGCGGGGGTGAGTCAAGTATGTCATTACTCAACGAAAGGTTATTGTGACATCGGTCGTATCGTTTTCAATCCAGGATGCGGTCGATCTGGCGAAGATGGTTTAAGTCGTGCGCCGCTTCCATGCGGACAAACTCTTCGACCCTTTGCCGTCCGCGTACCTCGTGAACCCCGTAGCACTCCACCCAACGTGCGCGCGGGACCGACTCCAACAGTCGCAGGTTACTCTCGCGCAGCGCCCGAAAGACGCTGGCCGAAAGGTTCGCCTCTTGCTGCGCGTAACCCAGGCGATCCGCCCACGCGGCCTCATCCCACCACGTCAAGGCCACGCCCGGATTCGCCAACATGTTTCGCAATCGCCACCCCATGGCCAGCTCTGCGTCCGCGAGGTGCGCGACGATCTCGGCGATTGACCACTTGTCAGGTGCGGGGCGCCGGATCAATTCCTCGGGCGCGACATCGCGCAGACGCCGCTCGAGTTGCGATGGCGTGGCTTGTTGGACACCGATGGGGTCCTCATCGCCGAGATAACTCAGGATTCGGATTCGGTATGCTTCGAACGTCTCTGCCATTGGTCCTCCTCCGGTAGATTGTAGATGCCGCCTCGATTGGCTTTTAGGTCGCACTTCCCGGCTTCAATATCGCTCACCTGCGCACCATCTTTTCGAAGAGTCGAATGCAAGCTGAGCCACATGCTGATGAACGGCTGCGCGGTCGATCTTTTCGGCATCGCGGCAGATATCCACAACTGCTTTTCCGTGGGCGTTGCATTCTGCCAGGAACGTCGGTGAGTTGTATTTTCTCTGCGCAGTCGCTTCACTTGCTGAGAAGTGCGAAGCAAGGGTAATGACTAACAGTAATCTTAGGTGATTCATTTCCCGTTACAACGAACCAGACTGATGCGTGATGAATGAGATCGGGTAGTCGGCGGTCATATGTCACCATCGTTACGTTCAACGATTATGTGGCAGCCGACGACAAGCGTTACGCGGCTTCGACGTAGTCCGCGAGGCTAGTGGGTTCGGGAATAGGTAACCCGTCCTCACGCATTCCCTCGAGGTGCAGTTCGATCGCTTCACTCATGCGTTGGCGGAGTTCTTCGATGGTTTGACCGGTAGCGACACAGCCCGGCAGGTCGGGCAGGTACGCTGAGTAGTTTCGTTCGCCCGGCTCGATGATCATTGCGTAGCGCATAATGTGAAACTCTATTTCTTGATGCCGGCGAATTCATTCAAGCATGACCGGATCAATTGCGTTACGAAATACGCTCCCGCCGCCCGCGTCCAACGATATGTTCGCCGTCCGATCAGAAAACGGTTTTTGTAATCGCCGCGACGCCAGCGATTAGTTCGTCCACCTCAGACTCCGTCGGCTCGCGAGACTTTTTGTGATCGCAAAGGTTGCGTAGATCCGACAAATGTTGGATCTTGCGCCAAGTCGGAATGTCGTACACACCTGCCGTCCTGAGAGGATCATTTAAATCCGAAATCGTGGGGTCCTTTTTCGCAATTGGAACGGAGTGGTTTGCTGAAGTCCGCTGAAGATGTGCCTCAAGGACGACGCCAGCAACGGCACCAGCAGCACGAAGATTTATTTTCGTTAGGCGCTGGGCAGTAACAAGTTCCTCATCTGTGATGTCCGCCAACAAATGACCTTTGACGTCTGAAAGAACCGTTCCGAGACGACTCTTGAGCGATGCCAGGATTTGTTTCTGATTCATAAGACGCATCGCAACCATGACGTGTATATCCCAAGCAGGTTTATCGGTTCCGTACTCCTTCGGCACACCCCTGCCGATTACGTAATCCTGAATCGTGCATGTCATAGCAGCGAAGGTTTTTCGTTTTGGGTCGATTTCATAATAGCTGCGGAATTCCACCAACCGATCATGTCCAAGAAGTCCCACCAATTTCAAAGCCCGCGAATACCAATCTTGGTATTTGGTCCCAAATTCGAGGAGGTTATCCGGTTTGGAGGCCAGCTTCATTAGATCCGGCACTTCTTCGACGAGTTTAGCAAGTTCCTTCTCTATGTCCTTTTCAGTTGGCATGCAAATAAATATGAGAGACGCCCGAACTATGCATTATACCCAACCTCTGAGCATAAGAAGCCAATAGAGGCGATAAGTTCACCCAAGATCGCTAGGCCACACGCCTTTCTTTCGTCATTGTTCTTTTCGCTCGTGCTTCGCTTTTAAGGCAAGGATCAACCAACGTCACCAAACATCGTCGCGTCAGCGACGGCTGAAACGTCCACTCAATCGTCGCTAGCGCGACGTGCTCGACTTGCCTATTCGATCCCGGTCTTGAAAGACCGGGCTAAATTCAGTCGTCGCTCCGCGACGAGTTCTTAATAGCTCATCCACTTTTTGGGTTAAAGCCTTATGGTTGAACCGCGCTCGTCGCAGCCGGCTTAGCGATCGGAATCTTCTCTTTCCGCATGGCCGCGTGATAAAGAAATGACGCGAGCACTATTGCGTTCTGTTGCAGGTCGGCTTCGCGCACGCGCTCGAATGTGTCCACGTTAGTGTGATGCATCCTCACGTCATAATCTGCATATTCCTGAATCACGTTGAATCCGGGCACGCCGATGCGCGTGAAACTTAAGTGATCGGTGTTGCCGATGCCCGGCAGAACGTTGCGTCGCGCTCCCAAATCACGGAAGGGTTCAAGCCACGCGTCGAAAATCTGTTTGGCCGCCTCGTTGTTCTCCATATAGAAACCGTAGATCGGACCGGTGCCGGGATCGATGTTGAAGTAGACGGACAACTTTTCGCGCTCGGCCTTCTTGTCATCGCCGGTGAGATATTTATCGGCGTACTTGTGGGAACCGAGCAAGCCCTCCTCTTCACCACTCCAGAGTGCGACGCGAATGGTCCGCTTTGGCTGCGCGCCTACGGCCTTCAGAATTCGCAATGCTTCCATGACTACCGCTGCACCATCGGCGTTATCAGAAGCGCCGGTCGCTGAATGCCATGAATCCAGGTGCGCGCCCAGCATCACGATTTCATCTTTGAGCGCGGGATCAGCGCCCGGTAATTCCGCAATCACGTTGTAGCTGTTCTTGTCCTCTTCATAAAATTTGGTCTGAAGATTCACACGCAATTTCACCGGCACACCGAGCTGCATCATCCGCGCGATCAGGTTGTAGTGTTCGGCCGCGAGCACAATGCTCGGCAAAGCGTTCTGACCATTGTCGCGACCCAGGACGAACATTGTGCCGTGGAGCCCCATACTGGTGCGCAGCACGACGGCCGGGTGCTCCTGTCTGAGAGTTTGGATCAATGCCTGAGCATTGGTCCGCGCGGTTTGATCGACGGGATGTCGCGGCGCGCCGATGACCACGTCGCCCTGGGCAGTCGTTGGTTGCGGCCGGTCCTTGTCTTCAAACACAGTCTGAATCGGCTGGCTCATCACGATCGCGCCTTTGATCTTGCTGCGCACGCTTTCAACTTCAGCGGCCGGCTTTCCGCCCAACATCAGAGGCGTGCCGGTGATTTCACCGGCAGTTGATGACGACCACGCCTCGGCATAGCCCATCAACGGCAGATAACGCGGTTCGATCATTTCGATCGTCAATTTTTCCAACGTCCAACCGCGACCAAATTCCCAGGGCTCGAGCCGCGGATTTTCTGCGCCCCATTCTTTCAACCTGTCGCGCGCATACTCGGCGGCGGCTTTGTGTGCGGGCGTGCCGGTCAGACGCGGCCCGATGACCTCGGTGAAATGAGTGAAAGTCGTATAGACTTTCGAGCGTTTGAGGCCTTCCTCGCGAATCTTCGCGATCATTTCACGATCGATCGGCTCCTGGGCATAAGCGGTCAAAGGGAACAGTCCCAGCCAAATTGCAAACCCCGCCGCGAGCAATTTTCGCATGATGATTTCCTCCCCAATCGGAAAAGGCGCTAATTGTTGAATGCGAGACGAGACGCTGGTTGCTCTCGTCGTTGCCACTTTGATGTAAGAAAAGCTTTAGCTTGTCGTGTTCGACAAACTGAAGTTTGTCGGATACTTCTCACGTTCAGTTAGCTTTGTCTAAAAAGTTGTGAACACTGAAGACAAGCGCGGCTTACACTGGGAGCGCGGACGCCCTCGTCCGCAACCTAAGGCAAAACATACTCAGGTCTCGTAGAAAATGCCCGGTATTCACAATCACAGTGATTGCGGGCGAGGGCGCCCGCACTCCCAGTATTAGCCGGCTTTGTCTCGCTGACACTTTTTGGTAAAGCACGTTCAGTTAGTTCCGCAGAATCCGGCTCATTAGGATCAGCGCGCCCAGGTGATTCGAATTGTGATCTGCTAACAGCAGTGCTTCGCGCAAGATCGTCTGGCCTGTGCCATGCGGAATTTTGGCGAAGAGATCGTTGGCCGGATCGGCGACCAGGTCGTTCATCTCTTTCAAATCAGTGCGAAACTTCTTAACCGTTTCATTCCAGAGATCGGACGAGCCAACTTCATCCGCGTCCGGCCAGTAGCCTTTGGGCCATTTCGGCGAGACGTGATTTGCGTCGCGCGAGAATTCGAGGATGTCCCACTGGGCGATGCGCATGTGTTCGAGCACCTGCCAGGCGGTGTAGGGAAGACCCTCGATGCGTTGGCCGCACTTCTCAACCGGGAAATCTTTGATGAGATCCTCGAAACTCAGGTGGGCGTTGCCGCCGTTGAGCAACTCGAGGACTTGGTCGCGTAGTGATTGATCGTTTTCTTGATTGTTCATGATTTTATGCACTGAGGTCAGTACCATTCGCGTGAGCGGATGGGTTTGGGAGACGCCACTAGGTTTCTCTAGTTGCCTCTTTATCCCACCTCACGGAGGTGGTACTGACAAATGCGCGGTATGCGCGCCTCCGGCGTGCCAATCGAATCGAGTCAGCGCTAACAAGGCACGCCGGAGGCGTGTGTACCTACTTCTTCCTGTTTATCCGGTAAGCATCGTACCGGCACACCGCGGAATAATCACAAAATTTGCACGTTAGTCTGCCCAGAGACGGTTTCAAACGGAAGCGCCCGGCGCGCATGTTGTCGATGAATTCCCAGACCCGACGTTCAACGTCCCGACGGATGCGCCGCCAGTCATCGTCACTCATCTTGGTTCGGGGACTGGTTACGGTGGTGCAATCGGCAAATGCCAGACGATATAAGCCGCGATTCAGCCGCGGGCCTTTTCCCCGCAGAGTGTAGTACCCGCCGCCCGCCAACTCGTAATCCGGCAAAAACAACTGTTCCAGCGCGGCAAGGTAGATCGGAATTTGAACCTGACGGCCACTCCTTAAGTCGTCGAGCTTCGCTCCCTCAGACAATTTGTAATCATAAGCAACAGCGACTTGCCCGTCCTCGCTTAGATCGACCCGATCGATTTGTCCTTGAATCAAAGCGGTCTCAGAAGCGGTTTCGGTCGAGCGTTCGAATTTCAAATAGTCTTTGACCGAACTTGGATCGCTGCCGGTGAACGCGCGACCGAAAGCCAGTTCGAAGTAAGCGGGCAGAATTCCTCGGTCGCTGGTCTTTTCCTGCAGACGCAACTCGTACAGCAGCACTTGATCGAGAATCAGTTTGCGAATCTCGCAATCAATCTTCCAGATTCGTTCGTTCAGCGGCGGCACTTTGTCTTCATGCTCTTTGAAAACCTGATCGGCAGTTTTCGATAAATCGCGCCGCAGCTCGTCACGATCGCGAGAGGGTAAGTACTCGCGCCGATGCTTCTCGAAAAATCGCCGCAGGATATCGTGCAGTAACTTGCCGGCGTCGATGGCCTGCAGATCCAGCGCGGCTTCGCTGCGTGGCTCGATCCTCAGAACGCGATTGCCAAAAAACCTGAAAGCGCAATTGCCGAACGTACTCAAGCGGCTGGCGCTGTAGACATGTTCGGCGCCGAAGTGTCGCGCCAGCATCGCGCGCAAATCGGCGTTGGTGATTTCACCGTCGTAAGGCCCGAACCATTCGCTGTTGCGCGCGTGCTCAATATCGATGCGCCGCAAAGCGGACGCGGTCAGATAGCCGCGCTTGCCGGCCTGGTTCAGAAGGCCGTCGATCACAGCCGGTGTCAGCTGGTTGCGATAACGCAGGGTGCTTTGTCTGATCAGAATCGTGCCGAATTCAGCGGCGTTTGAAGCTTCAGTCACACTCGATCGATCGATGTCGCTGCGAATCTGCTTTAGCTCGATCTCGAGAGGCGCAACGGCCCGCCGCAGTTCTTCAAGGTAGTAAGAAGCAACTGTTTCTGCCCCATCGTTCAGCGCGAGCGGTCGCGTCAAATACAAACGGTCGGTCGCGCGACAGGCCGCCTGATAAAAATAGTGTTCTTCTTTCAGCAGCGTGTCGCTGGAAATGTCTTCGAGAAACACACCGTGCTTTTGCAGCCGCACGCGCTCTTCATGCGGATAGAGCCAGTCGCGCGAGGCGCGCAGTGGAAAGCCACCCTCGATCATTCCGGCGATGAAGACCACGCGAAAACGCAGCCCGCGAACGTCGGTCGCTTCGAGCACGCGCAATCCGTCGCGATTTCCGGCGTTAATCGCCAACACCTGCGACTTCAAACATCGCTCAACTTCATCGACAAAGGACGACAAAGCTACCGGTGTCAGAAGCCCGCGCGTAAGGAAGGGCTCGCCTGGCCCACCAGCTCCCCGCGCTTCTGACACAGCCTGCGACGCATAACTGAAACTACGCACCGCCGCAACTATTGCTCGCCGCAAACTCTCACGGCCGCGCACGTCGAGCGTCGCCTGGGGAATGTCGCCGGCGCCTGACCTGCGTTCGAACGGAACATTGACCTGGTTTGAAAACTGCAACTGATCGAGCAGAATCATCAGCGCCAATCGCAATTCCTCAACCGTGCCTGCTTCCGGCATCGCGGACAATAATTGCTGCACGTGCCGCATGATCAGAACTGTCCAGGCAATGGCAGCCGGATGGATGGGCGCCGGCTTTTTTCGGCGATCCATGGCCGCGCCATCTTCCGGTGGTGCTTCGTCTTCCGCGGCCGCGGCCGCATCTTCGGGCTCATCACCGGCGATCAACGATTGCGCCGCTCCCGGAGAAGGGAAGACCCTGATCAGTTTCAGTGCTCGCTCAATCCATCCGTCGATTCGTAATTCGCTCCCGACATACGCAATCACATTTTCGAGATCGTCAGAACGCCAACGGCCGATGCCCAAAGACGCGCGCAACTTGTCGTGTGACTCGTTCGGCTTGCTGGAATCGTCAAGCAAGTGTGCGTACTTCGCATCGAAAAGTTTTGTCAGTTCTGCGAGATTTAGATCCGACGCCCGGAAGTAATCGGTCTTGATTAGATGAGCGACGTCGCTGGCTTTTGGATTCTTAACCTGCTCGTGCGCGTCCTTTAGCAGTTGGAAGAGCTTTCCGCAGGCGCGCACGGCGGGAATATCCGTGGCCTCGATGCGGCGATCAAGGTTGCACGGGATCGATTCAGCCGCGAACACGCGCGCAATCGTGTCGGCATACGCAGCGCGCTCACGGACGACCAAAGCGATTTCTGATAATTGGTAATTATCCCTGAGGATCAGTCGCTTGATCTCTTTAGCAATCGAGCGCATTTCGATTTCGCGGTCGGCGCATTCGAAGAGTTGGAGCGCAGGCATCCTTGCCTGCGGTTCACCGGCATCCTGCCGGTCACTTTCCTCGCCACCAACCTGCGCAACATTGAACAGCCGCGCGCGCAAGGGCTGGAGCGATTGATTCACGGGAGCCAGCTCGCTGCTAGTCTTCATTTCAAACGGCGCGATCGACTGCAGATGATCGATCGTTGATTGAAAAGGCCGAAAGATTTCTTCGTTCTGCGCGTCGTGATTCAGATTCACAATCACGTTCGGAACCTGCGGGATTAAGCACCTCAAGATCTCGCCCTGGACCGGCGTGAAATCAAAGAATCCGTCCAACACCAGCAAATCGATCTCTTTGAGAAAAGAACTCGCGCCTTCATCAATCTCGCTGCGTAGCAAATGCAAGGCGCGCAGTTGCTCGGCGTCTTCGTCGGTCAAGCCGAATCGGTCCAGCGCATTTGTGTAAGTTGCGTAAATCAGGGCGACGTCGCGATCGAAATCGAGTTGAGGCCGTGGGCTCTGGAATTTGTAATCTGAAATTTGGTCCTTCGCCGCTGGACTTTGGGCTTTGGACTTTGGACTTTGGACTTGCGCGTCAGCGTCGCGTTCCTCAACCACCTGCCGAAATTCTTCCGCAGTCTTGCCGGCGCGCTGCAGCTCGCCAATCAAAGTGGCAATTGTATTAACGCAACCATCGCGGTTGGCGAGCGTCTTCATCCCATTCAGCCGTCCGGCGGCGCTCAGTTGTTTGATGATTTGAGAAATCAGGCTGCGGCGCAGCGGCAGGTCTTCGCGATCGATTGGGACTCGTGTCAGAAGCCCGCGCGTAAGCAAGGGCTCCGTTGGCTGCGCGGCCCTCCCTGACCGCACCACCCCAGCCGGGCTGCCCGGCTGGGGACCCCGGGGTCGGGCTTCTGACACGATTCTTCTGACCAGCCCACGAAACAGATAGACGGGAAACTCACCCCAAACACCGTGCGAGCTTTCGCGATCGAGAAGTTTTTCGGTAACCAGGTCGAGCAGCGGATGAGAAGCAGCGATGTAAAGCAGTCGATGAGTTTCGCCGCGCGCGAGATATTCGGCGCATCGTTCGAGGAGGCGCTCGCGATTATTTCCCAGGACCGGACCTAACCAGATTTCTTTTGACAAGGTAATGCCCCGCTCGCGATCGGTTTGCGCCGGCGAGTCAATAATCAAGGCTCGCTTTCTAATTTAACGATTGCCGCCCTGGCTGTCTCAGCAACTGTAACGGGGTTTCCGAGACGACTTTTCTCAAAATCGTTCAGCAAAGTGCGGAGACGTGGCAGCGCTTCTTTGGCATCGAGTTTTTCCAGAGCCTGAATCGCAAAGACGCGAATCGATGGATCATCATCGCCCAGCGCGGTGATCAGCGGCTCAATCGCGCGAGGGTCGCCTATTTCGCCAAGCGCCCAGGGCACACCGTACTTAACTTCGCTATCGTGTAGCAGTGGCGCGAGAATCGGAACCGCGCGCGGATCCTTGAGATTGCCGAAGAGAATTACCGCGTAATAGCGGTCGGCCCGGATCTGTTGGGCGACGTGATACCGTCCGTCGCTGGAAACCGATGCTTGCCCCTGGCCCTCGGGCCGATCGGATCGATCTTTAAGGATAGCTGCGATTACTGGAAAACCGCGCTCATCACCTAAACCGGCAAAAACAAACGCCACATTACCTCTGAGGCGCCGGTCATCGTCCTTTAACCATGCCGCAAGATCGGCAAGCACACCGGTATTGCGAGACGCAACGATTTTCTTAGCTATCTCAAACTGTTTCCAGAAAACTTTCTCACCGGTGAACTGCCGCAACAGGTCCTCAGTGGCTGCATTTCTTTGTTGCTGCTGATGTGCGAACCCGGACACCGCTAGCGTCGAAACGAATATCGCCAAGATGATTCTTATGCTCGCACCTCTGCTTGCGGTTCCTGCGATTCTCATCAACTGCCACCCTGAGCGCCCGCGGTTTTGGAGTTGAGTAAAGGGAAAGAGTCGTCGTCATTCACTTCGTCATCGGTCTGAGCCGCCAACTCTGGAAACAAACCGCCGTCGTCACGGCTCAGGGTCCGCGTCAATTTATCGATCGGTTTTAGCTCCTCAGGCTCTTCTCCCGTAAGTGCTCCGCGTTCTTTGAATTTTCTGGCGGTTACCATCACACGTTGTTCGAATGAGCCAACGCCACTGTTATATGCTTCTACCGCGCGATCCAGCCCGCGACCGATGTTGTCGAAATGTTCCATGAACTTGCGCAGACGGTCGTAAAGTTCTTTCCCAAGTTTTCCGACTTCATCAGCGTTTGCCGCCCGCTGTTCCTGCTGCCAACCATACGAAATCGCTTTGAGCAAAGCGATCAAGGTTGTG
>Ga0207653_10000260_pt1 | contig 33090 bp, 37 predicted proteins | sample KBSK5251metaG_FD_184341 | JGI IMG/M metagenome (GOLD analysis project Ga0207653, IMG submission 184341) | Corn, switchgrass and miscanthus rhizosphere microbial communities from Kellogg Biological Station, Michigan, USA - KBS K5-25-1 metaG... | ecosystem: Host-associated > Plants > Roots >...
GGAGGAGGCGGCGGCCGCACTCTCGCGTGGTGAGCTCGTCGCCTTTCCCACCGACACCGTGTACGGTCTCGCCGCCGGTCATGACCACGTCCGCAAGCTATACGGCGCGAAAGACCGACCGAAGGAGAAGCGGATCCCGGTGCTCCTTTCAGACGCATCGAACCTCGAGGCCAGCGCGCAGGTCACGCCGGCCGCTCGCGCACTCGCCGAGCGCTTCTGGCCAGGTCCTCTGACGATCGTCCTCGTGGCACCGCGTCGTGGCACGCTCGCATTTCGCGTGCCCGATCACCCCGTGGCGCGGCGGCTGATCTCGCTCAGCGGTGGTGGCCTGCCGGTGACGAGCGCGAATCGCTCGGGGCAGCCGGACGCGCGCACAGCAGAGGAGGTCATCGCACAGCTTGAAGGGCGCATCGCGCTCGTGCTCGATGGTGGGCCGACGACCGGCGGACTGTCGTCGACGATCGTCGATTGCACGACGCCGGACGTGAAAGTGCTGCGCGAGGGCGCTATCACGATCGACGAGATCCGCAGCGCGCTCGCGTCGGCGCAAGTCGCTTGAAGATCGGCATTGCGGCGGACCACGCGGGGCAGGCGCTGAAGGCAACGCTCGTGGAGCACCTGCGTGAGAAGGGGCACGAGGTGAAGCAGTACGGTCCGCCGACGGATCCGGACGACGACTACCCGATCCTCGTGCGCGCCCTCGCCGAGGCCATCGCGCGCGGCGAGGTCGAGCGCGGCATCTTCACCTGCGGCTCGGGCATCGGACCGGCCGTCGCGGCGAACAAGATCCCCGGGATCCGCGCGACCGTCGTGGACAACGAGTGGTCCGCGCGTGACGCCGTGGAGCACGTCGACGTCAACCTGCTCACCATGGGCGAGCGGGTCATCGGCGACGAGCTCGCGAAGAGCATCCTCGATGCGTATCTCGGCGCCAAGGTCCAGGGCGGACGCCACGAACGCAGGCGGAAGCAGATCGAAGCTACGGAGGCGAAGGTATGAGCCATCTAGAGCGCGAAGACCCGGAGATCTACGCGGCCATCGAGGGCGAGCGGCGCAGGCAGGTCGAGAAGATCGAGCTCATCGCCTCCGAGAACTACACGAGCCCCGCCGTCATGGAGGCCGTCGGCAGCGTGCTCACGAACAAGTACGCCGAGGGCTATCCGGGCAGGCGTTACTACGGCGGCTGCGAGTGGGTCGACGTCGCCGAGAGCCTCGCGATCGAGCGCGCCAAGGCGCTCTTCGGCGCCGCCGCGGTCAACGTGCAGCCGCACGCCGGTGCGCAAGCCAACATGGCCGCGTACGCGGCGGTGATGCAGCCGGGCGACACGATGCTCGGCCTCGCCCTCGATCAGGGCGGGCACCTGACGCACGGCTCGCCGGTGAACTTCTCGGCGAAGCTCTACAAGGTCGTGCCGTACCACGTGCGCCGTGAGGACGAGCTCATCGACTACGACGAGATCGAGCGGCTCGCGAAGGAGAACACGCCCAAAGTGATCGTCGCGGGTGCGACGGCCTATCCGCGCTTCTTCGACTTCCCGCGGCTGCGCAAGATCGCCGACGAGGTCGGCGCGCTCTTGATCGTCGACATGGCGCACTTCGCCGGTCTCGTCGCGGCGGGGGAGCACCCGACGCCGGTTGGACACGCGCAGATCGTCACGACGACGACGCACAAAACACTGCGCGGACCGCGCGGCGGCATGATCCTCAGCGACGCCGAATTCGAGAAGCCCATCAACAGCGCCGTCTTCCCGAACATCCAGGGCGGACCGCTGATGCACGTGATCGCCGGCAAGGCGGTCATGCTCAAAGAGGCCGCGACGCCCGAGTTCAAGGAGTACGCGAAGCAGATCAAGAAGAACGCGAAGACGCTCGCCGCATCGCTGGCGAAGGCGGGGCTCCGCATCGTGTCGGGAGGGACCGACAACCACCTCATCCTCGTCGACGTCCGACCGCTTGGGCTCACGGGGAAGAAAGCCGAGAAGGCGCTCGACGCCGTCGGCATCACGGTGAACAAGAACACGATCCCGTATGACCCTGAAAAGGCTGGGACCGCGTCGGGGATCCGCGTCGGCACGCCGGCGGTCACCACGCGAGGCATGCGCGAGGCCGAGATGGAGCGGATCGGTGAGCTCATCGCGCGATCGCTCAATTCGAAGGGCGACGAAACGGTCGCGCAGGAGATATCGGCCGAGGTCCTCGATCTCACGCGTCGCTTCCCGGTGCCGGGTATCACGCCGGAACGTGTGAGCGCCTGACCGAACAGCTGCACGTCTCGACGCACCCGCTGGTACGCGAGAAGGTCACGCGGCTGCGTGACGAGCGGACCAAGCCGCAGCAGTTCCGCGCGCTCGTCGGCGAGCTCGCAACGCTCCTTCTGTATGAGGCAACTGCTGACTTGCCGGTCGAAGCCGCGGAAGTGAAGACGCCGCTCGCGAACGCGAAAGGCGCACGGCTCGCGGAGCCGGTTGGTCTCATACCTGTGCTGCGCGCGGGGATCGGAATGGTCGAGGCGGCGCTCGATCTGATGCCGGAGGCGCAGGTGTGGCACATCGGGCTCTTCCGCGACGAGCGCACGCTGCGCCCGATCGAGTACTACAACAAGCTTCCATCCGAAGCCACGGTCGCGGTGTGTCTCGTTCTCGATCCGATGCTCGCGACCGGCGGCTCAGCTGTCGCGACGATCGACATCCTCAAGAAGTGGGGCGCGAAGCGCGTGAAATACGTCGGCCTCATCGCCGCGCCCGAAGGAGTGCGCGCTCTTTCGAGCGCGCACCCCGACGTACCTATTCATGTCGCCGCTCTCGATGAGCGCCTGAACGAGAAGGGCTACATCGTCCCCGGCCTCGGCGATGCCGGTGACCGTCAGTTCGGGACGCGCTGAGCTAGCTGCCCTCGCTCACCGGGTAGATCTCGTCGGCGACCAGACCGTGCGCCTCCTTGTGGACCTTTGAGGCCGCCGCCGCGTCTGGAGCGTCGACGAGGCAGAACACCTTGCCTGCCTTTTCATCGACCCAGTACTTCAGGTACTTGACTCCGTATTTGTCCTGCGTCTTCAAGTCGGCCTGGTGCGCTCCAGCGACGTCCTTCGCCTTCGTGCCTGCGGGAAGTGACTTGTGTACGTCCATGAACAACGGCATCGTCGTTCCCCTTTCGAATTGGTCAGTCGCCGCGAATCGTACAAAGAGCCACGCCCGGATGTTTCAGGTCCCGACGACGACACCGCCGTCGACACTCAGGACCGCGCCGTTGATGAAGCTCGCCTCTTCGGAGGCGAGGAAGAGATATGCATTCGCGACGTCGCGCGGCTCGCCCATACGGCGGACCGGGGTGCGCTCGACCATGCCCTTCAGGATCTGCTCGGGCATCTGCTTCACCATCTCGGTCGCGATGAAGCCCGGCGCGACCGCGTTCACGGTGATCCCCTTCGGTCCGAGCTCGCGCGCCCACACCTTCGTGAGGCCGATGACGCCGGCCTTCGTCGCCACGTAGTTCGACTGTCCGAAGTTGCCGTAGAGGCCGACGACAGAGGACGCATTGAGGATGCGGCCCCAGCCCTTCTTGATCATGACCGGCGCGACCGACTGTCCGCAGAGGAACACGCCCTTCAGATTCACCGAGATGACCGCATCGAACTGCGCTTCCTCCATCTTCCCGGTCACCTCGCCGTCTTTGACCTTCACGAGCTGCGCGTCGCGCAGGATCCCGGCGTTGTTCACCAGGATGTCGATGCCACCGAGCTTCGCGACGGTCGCGGCGACGGCTGCCTCGACCGCCTTCGCGTTCGTGACATCGACGTTCTGATCGGCGCCGTCGCTCACGTCCCAGGTCTCGACGGTCGCGCCGGCCTCGCGGAACACGCGCGCGGTTTCCGCGCCGATGCCTCGCGCTCCGCCGGTGATCACCGCCACCCGGCCGCCCAGCCTCATCATTTCCACATGTCTCTCCGTCATTCTGCTTGGTACGCCGCCTGCGGCTATCGTTCGGCGCTGTGACCGGCCTCCTCCTCGTCAGCTCCGCTGTCGTCGCATTCCTTCTTTCCGCTGCGATCACGCCACTGGTGGGCCGGCTCGCGGAGCGTTTTGCGTTGCTCGATATGCCGGGCGGCCGTCGCATGCATCCGCGACCGATCCCGCGGCCCGGAGGTTTCGCGGTCGCTCTCGCGTTCGGCATCACGATCTTCGCGTTCTGGCTCATCGACCGCGTCGCCGGCCATCCGTTCCTGATCCCGGAGGAGGTCCGCTCGTCGCGCTTCACGCTTACGGCGTTCGCCGCGCTTCTCGGGATGACACTTGGATTGATCGACGACGTCTTCGACCTGCGCGCGCGCTGGCAGTTCCTCGGACTTCTTGTCGTCGCGGCCGTCATCGTCGCGGCCGGACTGCGCATCGACTTCGTCAACGATCCGTTCGGAGACGGGCTCATCGAGATCGCCGGCGTCATCGCGATCGCATTCACCGTGTTCTGGATCGTCGGGATGAACGTCGCCCTCAATTTCATCGACGGCCTCGATGGCCTCGCGGCCGGCGTCGCCGCGATCGCGGCGCTCACGCTCGGCGCATTGGCGCTGCTGCCGCAGGTGAACGAGCCGTTCGTCGCGTGGATGGCGTTCGCGCTGGCTGGCGCGACCGGCGGCTTCCTTCTGTTCAACTTCCACCCGGCGCGTCTCTTCCTCGGCACGACCGGCGTGACCTTCGTCGGCACGATGCTCGCGGTGCTGTCGATCTTTGGTACGGCGAAGGTGGCCGCGGCGCTGCTCGTCCTCGGCGTGCCGATCATCGACACCTTCTACGTGATCGTGCGGCGCATGGCGCAGGGCCAACCGCCGTTCGCACCGGATCGCGGGCACTTCCATCATCGGCTGCTCGATGTCGGGCTCTCGCACGCTCAAGCTGTGCTCCTGATCTACGGGGTCACGATCGTTCTCGGAGTCCTGGCGTTCGTGACGAGCGGTCGCACGCAAACGATCACGTTCATCGGTCTCGTCGTGTTGTTTGGGGTGACGGTCGTCGCGCTCGCGCAGCGAGCACCGAAGGCGAAGGAGCTCGACCCCGGGCTCTACGCCGAAGAAGCGGACCGCTTCTAAAGGGCCTCGCCTCCGCCTTGGTCAAGAAAGTTCTCATCGGCACGTGCTCGTGGACGGACCCAACTCTTTTGGAGTCCGGGTGGTATCCGGACAACGTAGCCAAGAAAGCTGACGAACGGCTCCGTTTCTACGCGGAGCGTTTCTCCTTAGTCGAGAACGACGCGTCTTACTACGCATTGCCTGACCAAAAGCAAGCCACCCTTTGGGTCGAGCGCACACCCGAAGACTTCACGATGAACTTCAAGGCGTTCGCGACGATCACGACGCATCCGACCGATCCCAAACGCTTGCCAAAAGATCTGCGCGAGTCGCTGCCAGCAGAGGCTCGCGAGAAGCGGCGCGTGTATCCCAAGGATCTCCCGAAAGAGATCATCGACGAGATCCATGCGCGCTTTTGGGTCGCCCTCGAGCCGCTGCGCAAGGCGGGGAAGCTGGGCGCGATCCTCCTTCAGTACCCCGACTGGTTCACGATCACTGGGAAGAACAAGAGCGAAATCCTTCGCGCACGTGAGCTCCTGCCCGACGACCGGCTCGCGGTCGAGTTCCGCAATCGGCTATGGATGGAGGAGCGCAACCGCGACGAGACGCTCGCCTTCCTGCGAGACAACGGCCTCACCTACGTCGCCGTCGACGAGCCGCAGGGCTTCCCCTCGAGCATCCCGCCGGTCGACGCGGTGACCGCGCCCCTCGCGGTCGTCCGTTTCCACGGTCGCAACGCCGAGAACTGGAAGAAACCCGGTCTCACCGCCGCCGAGCGCTTCGACTACGCCTATAAGAAGAGCGAGCTCGAGGAGTGGCTACCGAAGATCAAGCGCATGGAAGAGGCGTCCGAGGAGATCCATCTGCTCATGAACAACTGCTACGGCGACAAGGCCGTGAACAACGCGCGCGATCTCTCGGAGCTGCTCGCCCGCCGCTAGGTAGGTTCGCGGCGCTCCGAACGCGCACTGCGAGCGTTGGAGCGCAGCGAGGCGAAGCGGTTCGCAAGTGCGGCCCGCCAGCGGAGCTGCGGCTGCGTTCGGAGTGTCGTCATTCGGAGCGCCATTCCCACCCCTCGGTGCGTCTCTTCTGCGCACGGTGTACGGGGTGCACGGTCGCTTGGACGCTCTCCGCATCGCGCACTTCGCGCCAATCCGGTGACAGCGGTACCGTAGCCCGCGGTGCCAATCCGACCACTCACGGACTTCCATCCGCACGATCGGCTCGCGGGTGTGCCTCATACAACACGCCGATTCGCCTGCCGGTCCGCGCTCGCGCTCTCTCCCGACGCGCGGACCCTCGCGGTCGTGTCGGATCAGGGCGCAGGCACCTACGAGGCGTGGACGCTTCCCGCCACCGGGGGCACCGCGCAGCGCGCCGTCACCGTCCCCGAACACGCCGTCCGCAGCCTTTGCTGGAGCGCGAGCGGTGAGCTGCTCGCCGCGGCGGACCGCGGCGGCACCGAGCTCCATCAGCTCTACGTCCGCCATCCCGATGGCCCGGTCGCGCCGGTGTCGGTCGATCCCGCCGGCAAGGTGCAGCGACTCCTCTCGTGGAACGCCGCGTCGCCCGATGGACGGCGCGTCGCGTTCTCGAGCAACGCGCGCACCGCGACGGATATGGACATCGTGATCGCGGACCTCGATACGGGTTCGGAGCGACAGCTCATCACCGGCGCGGCGTGGCATGTCGCCGGCGGGTGGTCCCCCGAGGGCACTCGCCTCCTTGTCATGCGGGTCCTCGACAACACGACGCAGGAGCTGCTGGTCGTCGATCCACTCACGGGCGAGGCTCGCGAGATCACCCCTCATGTGGAGGACGTGCAGCACATCCCCGCGGGATGGCTCAGCGATGGACGCGTGCTCGAGATCACGGACCTCGACAGCGACCATCTCTGGCTCGCGGCGCTCGATCCGGCGAGCGGGCGACGCGATGTCATCGACCATCCGAAATGGGATGTCGAGCTCGCGGCGTCGTCCATCGACGGACGCGTGCAGATCTGGTCGGTGAACGAGGATGGCTATTCGCGCCTGCGCTGGCGGCAGGGAGGCGGTGCCATTCGCGAGCGCGACCTGCACGGCGTCTGTGAGGACCTGGTGCTCAGCGCCGATGGAACGCGCGCGGCATTCGCGCGGATCTCGGCGACCGAGCCGTGGCAGGTGTGGACACTCGACATCGCGAGCGGCGACGCGCGCGTCGCTCTCACGACGACGTTCGGCGTGCCGGCCGACGAGCTCGTCGAGCCGGAGCTGATTCGCATCCCGGCGGCGGACGGCGACATCCCATGCTTCGTCTACCGGCCGCGCGGTGCGCGCGGACCGGTGCCCGCGGTCTTGTATCCGCACGGCGGCCCCGAGGGCCAGTCCCGTCCTGCGTTCTCGGCGCACCTGACGCATCTCGCCGCGCTCGTGCACAACGGCATCGCGCTCGTGGTCCCGAACATCCATGGATCGACCGGCTACGGTCGCGCGTGGCAGGTCGCGATCCACAAGGACTGGGGCGGGATCGACCTGCGCGATCTCCGCGCGGTCTCGGAATGGATGACGAAGCAGGCGGACTTCGATCAGAAGCGACTTGCCGTCTACGGAGGCTCGTACGGCGGATTCGCGACGCTCATGTGCGTCACGCGGATACCCGACCTATGGCGCTGCGCCGTCGATGTCTTCGGCGTCGCGAACCTCATCACCATGCTCGAGAACGCGCAGCCGAACTGGCGACGCTTTCTCGCGCGCTGGATCGGGGATGCGGAGCGCGACCGCGACAAGCTCGTCGAACGCTCACCGATCACGCACATCGAGAACGTGCGTTGCCCGATGTTGATCCTCCAGGGCGAGAACGACCCACGCGTCCCGCAGGAGGAATCGGATCAAGTCGTAGGACGTTTGCGTGCGCTGGGCCGTCGTGTCGAGTATGTCGTGTATCCCGGCGAGGGCCACGGCTTCACCAAACGCGCGAACGCCGAGGACGCCTACAGCCGGATCGTGAAGTTCCTGACGCGGGAGCTCCTCGAGACCTAGCGGAGCGTGCTTCCGAGGAGCACGCCGTTGGCCCAGTAGAAGCCCGTCGTGCCCGCTGGAAGGATGTCGTAGGTGGAACCGCCCGCGTATGCGACGCGGTCCACGCTCGCGATGCGCGCGCCATCGAGCGTGTCGCCCGCTGCGAGGTCGCCGATGTAGCGTCCGTCCGCCGTCGGGTGGCCCGGCGAGACATACACGAGCCGTCCGTCATCGAGCGCGACGCGAACCACGATGTGCGACGCGGGAACCGGGGTGCTGCCGGCGGCGACGAGCTGTGCGGGCACTCGCGCTCCACTGGGGTCGAGCGTCCAGACCATGTCGCCGATGCGCAGATCCTGCACGGCGATCTCACCACCGGGTGTCGCGATGCGCGTCCCGATGGCAAGGCAGATCGGACACTGCGGGGGTCCGGACTGCTGACGCGTGAGGACGCTGACGCTGCCGTCCGCGAGGACGCGGCCCTCGACGCGCTCACCACCGCCGACGTTCTTCATCGCCAGATAGGCGAAGCCCCAGACGTTGGTCGTCGTCGCTTGTAGCTGCAACACGTTGAGCGTCTTCCACTCGCGGTAGATCGCGAGCTGCTGATCAGCCGTGTAGGGCGGCGACGACGGAAACGTGAGATGCGCGACGATCGCGCTGAACGTATCGGCGTCCCTCTGTATCTCCGGTAGCTTCTCCTGCGCGCGTTGACCCTCGTCGCCACGCCCGACGGGGAAGAAGTCAGGGTCGCAGAACCATGGCCGGCCCAGCTGGTCGATGACGCGGTACTTGAGCTGCGGCACCGTGAGCGGTTGCGGCGACGGGGACGGGTTGGGCGGCGCGAGGCTCCCGCCACACGCGGCCAAGAGCACGGCGGCGATTAGCGCCAACCTCATGGAGTGAGAACGCTATCGGCTTCCGGCGGTTCCACGAGTCACCGAATTGCGAGGGTATCCGCCACGAGTTCGCCCACCAGCGCCCCTTCATACGAGTGGACAAGGTCGGCGAACACATAGAACGGACCAGCGACTTTCCCGTCGCGAATGCGGAATTGGCCCTGCGGCCCGCCCCTGGTGATGTAGTGGTCGCCGGGCTCGTCCGGACCGTTGGCGGCGGCGTCCTTCCACAAGTACGCGAAGAGCACCCACTCCTCACCTGGAGCCACGGTCAGGTTCGGACAGACGTCCTCGAGCACGCGGATCTCGGTAAGAGTCGTGCCGGCGGGTCGAAGGACCGCCGTGACTCGGAACGTTGTGCGGCGCGCGGGTCTTGTCGCTTCTCGGGCAAAGCCTGGGCGCAGACGCACCACGTCCTGTGCGACCGCGACTGCACGCACCACGACCTCCGCATCCTTCGTGAGCTGCTCGAGCGTGACGTAGTGGCTCACCCAGCTGACTGTGCAGTCGAGGGTCGTGGCGGTCGTCACGCGCGGCGTTCGCGACGCCGCGACTGACGGCGATGCACTGGCCGGACCCGCGAGCGCTCCGCTTGTCTGCAGATCGCCACATGCCGTTGCGACAAGGAGCGTGGCGAGCAGCCAGGTGATACGCATCACCTAGTAGGACTCGCGACGGCACCCGGACGTTCATTCATGTCTTCGCCGGCCGGCGCCGTCGGACGTAACGGGTCGCGTACACCTGGTCGCCGAGCGACAGGATCTTGTTGTCGACCCAGGATGTCGTCAGCATCACGCGCTGCGCCTCGTCCCACGAGAGCATGTCAGCCGGCAGATGGTCCTTCTTCCACACGACGACCCAGATCGTGCCATCGGGATGGGCGACGCGGACGAGCTCGCGCGCCAGCTTCGGCGGATCGACCTCCTCGAGTGAGAAGCAGAGCACGAGGCCGTACCGCCCATCGCGCGCGCGCAGCGGCAGCTTCAGCGGAGCGACATCGAGATGCCCACTCAGATGCTCCAGCGGCCGGTCGTATTTCGTGACCGTTCCGATACGTAGCGCCGGAAAGCCGGCTTTCGCCCCGAGTTTCGGCACTACCTCTTCGACCGCGCGGAGGCCACGGGGCTGGGCCACGGAGCGAGTCTAAGAAGACTGAACCGCGGTACGGGTTGTGCATGGTGAGTCGTCATGCTTGTTCAGCGTTTCGCGCGCCCGGTCCTCGTCGTCGACGACGACGCGGCGACGCGCGCGGCCGAGCGCGCCGTCCTCACCGAGGACGGATTCCGTGTCGTCGAGGCACGAGACGGGGAAGAGGCGATGCGCGTGATCCAGATCGATCCTCCCGCGGTCGTCGTGCTCGACATCCAGATGCCCGGCGTCGACGGACCAGCCTTCGCGCGCGAGCTGCGCATGGCCCTTCGGCGAGTCCCGCTCGTGATCCTCACCGGGGCGACCGATCCCAAGCACGAGGCCGACCGCTGCAACGCCGAGGCGTTCCTGTGCAAGCCGTTCGACGGGCCCGAGTTCCTCAAGGTGGTCAGGCGCTTCGCCAGTTAGCCCGCGGGGTTAGCCTTCGGTCATGCCTGCGCGTTTGCTCGTCAAGGAAACGAATCAGACCACCGAACGGCCGCCCGAGGAGCTTTCCGAGCTCCGCGACCGCCCATGCTGGCTCGACATCAGCGATCCCAAGAGCCACGACTTCGAGCTCGCCGCCAAGGAGCTCAATCTTCACCCGCTCGCGGTCGAGGATGCGCAGCAGCGGCACGAGCGGCCGAAGATCGATCAGTACGACGACCACTACTTCATCGTTTTCTACGCGCTCGAGGAACCGTCGCCGGGCGTGGTGCGAGAGGTCGAGATCTCGATCTTCATGTCGCAGAACGCGCTCGTCACCGTGCACGAGGGCGACTTCACCGCGCGCGCTGCCGTCGAGAAACGCTTTCGTGAAGGGAAGCTGCAGACGACCGGTCTGCTACTCCACGCGCTGCTCGACACCGTCGTCGACCAGTACTTCAAGATCGTCGATGCCCTCGGCGATCGGGTCGAGCTCCTGGAATCGATGGTCGTCGGCGGTGAGGCGCCCGACTACGACACCTCCATCCGCGAGCTCTTCGTTCTGAAGCGGGACCTGGTGCGGATCCGTCACCTCATCGCGCCGGAGCGTGATGTCCTGACCGTTCTCGTGCGCGGCGACATCCGCGAGCTGCGCGAGACCGGTCGCCGAGCCTACTTCCAGGACGTGTACGACCACATCTCGCGCGTGACCGACGAGATCGACACGTTCCGCGAGCTCACGTCGAACGTCATCGACGCACACCTGGCATCGGTCTCGAACCGGCTCAACGAGGTCGTGAAGGTCCTCACGAGCATGGCGACCGTGTTGCTGGTGCTCACCGTGGTCACGGGTTTCTTCGGGCAGAACTGGAAATTCATCCCGTACGACAGCGAACCCCTGTTCATCGCGTCGCTGATCTTCATGGCAGCGCTCGCCGCTGGGACCGCCTATTACTTCCGACGCAAGGGGTGGCTCTAGCCGCTAACCTGTCCCTGCATTGCCCCAGCGGGACTCCGGCAGCTACGGCGGCGATCTCCTTTCCATGGGCTTCCAGGTCGCGGTGGTCGTGGGAGGGCCGCTGCTCATCGCCGCGTACGTGGGGCAGAAGCTCGACGAGCAATACGGGACCGCCCCAACGCTGGGGCTCGTGGCGATCCTGGTGGGTCTAGCGGTCGCAGGCCTGGGGATGTTCTTCATCATCAAGCGTTACATCGCGCGGAATCCAACGCCGCCAACGAGTGATGCGGCGCGCGAGGCGGGGCGGCGCTGGGAGCGCGAGATCCAAGAGCGCGAGCAGAAGAAAGAGTCGGGCGAGGAGAGCGAGTGAGGCAGGTCCTGGGCATCGTGCTACTCCTGAACGCTGTCGCCGTCATCGGCGCGGCGCTGACCGGCAACCTTCCGAACTGGCCGCCCACGCAGGCGGACATCCACGTCGCCGAGCAGGCCGGCTCGCCGCTCATCCACCTGGGCGGCGAAGAGGCGCCCTCTGGGGGCGGCGTGATCGCGATCTGGAACGACATCTCGATCTCGAACTCGATCTTCACCGCGTGGCTCGTGATGGCGGTCCTCGTCGTGCTCGGCGTCGTCGCGTCGCGCGCGGTCAGCGAAGTACCCGGACGCTTCCAGGGATTTATCGAGCTCATCGTCCAGGCGCTCGTCGACTTCATGAAGGATGCCGGCGGTCCCGCGGTCGTGCGCTTCCTGCCGCTGTTCGGAAGCCTCTTCCTGTTCGCGCTCTTCTCGAACTGGCTCGGGATCATCCCGCTCGTCGGCCAGATCGAGCTGCTCCACTCGCCGACCGCCGACTACCACACCAACCTCGGCCTGGCCCTGACGGGATTCGTCTGGTACCAGTGGGCCGGCATCCAGCAGAACGGGCTCGGATACTTCACGCGCTGGGTCAACTTCCCCGCGTTCAAGGAGGGGCCACTCGTCGGGATCGTCATGCTCGTCTTCGTCGGTCCGATCGAATTCTTCAGCGAGCTGTTCCGCATCCTCACGCTGACGCTCCGACTCTGGGGCAACATCTGGGGCGGCGAGATCGTTCTCTCCGTCCTCTCGGCGCTCCTGTTCGTTCCCAGCTTCGTGCTTCCGTTCATCGGTCTCGAGCTGTTCATCGGATTCATCCAGGCATTCGTGTTCGCGTTCCTTGTGCTGCTCTACATCATCCTGGCGCTCGAGTCTCACGGTGGTGAGGAGCACGAAGCAGCCCATCCCGAAGCGTCGCACGCTCCGCAACTCGAAGCAGCCCACGCGGCCTAATTCGCGAGGAGGAAAACCATGAGCTTGGCTTGGCTTGGCGCCGGCATCGCGATCGGATTCGGGGCCCTGGGGGCCGGACTCGGCATCGGCATCGCGGGTTCGAAGGTCGCGGAGGCGACGGGACGGAACCCCGACGCGGCGAACGCGATCCGCACCAACGGCATCATCATCGTCGTCTTCGCGGAGTCGCTGGGCATCTTCTCGTTCGTCATCGCGTTCCTTCTGCAGGGCAAGGCGCTCTAGGCGATGCTCTTCGCTCCATTCATCGCGGAAGAGTCGCCGACCGCGCTCGTCGTGCACCCGTTCTGGGTGCTCGTCTCGATCGTCAACTTCCTCGTGCTCCTCTATCTGCTTCGCCGGTTCATGTGGGGCCCGATCCTGGCGACCCTCGATCGGCGCGCGGCGAAGATCCGCGAGGGGCTCGAGCTCACCGAATCCGCGCGACGCGAGCGCGAGCAGCTGAAGCAGGAGGTCGAGAAGATCCTCGGCGAGGCGCGTCGCGAGGCGTCGGCGATCGCCGAGCGCACGACGAAGGCCGCTGAGGCTGCCGCGGCCGACATCCGGACACAGGCGAAGACGGAGGCCGATCGCATCCGCGAGAAAGGCCGCGAGGACGCGCAGCACCTTCACGATCAGGCGCTCGCACAGCTTCGCACCGAGGTCGCGTCCATGGTGGTCCTTGCCGCGAGCCGCATCCTCGGCAAGGAGATCAGCGCCGAGCAGCACCGCGCGCTCATCGAGCGGTCGCTGGATGAGGCGGGCGCCGAGTTGAAGCAGAACTGATGGGAGAAGCACTCTCCGGCTCGTCCGCGCGACGCTATGCCGAAGCCCTCCTTCAGATCGCGACGACCGAGAAGGCGGAGGAAGAGTTCGCCGCTTCGTTCGAGCGACTGCGGCAGGCGCTGGGTGTCGAGATCCTGCGCGCGCTTCGCAATCCCGGCGTCCCGCTACGAGCGCGGCATGCGGCGATCGCGGCCGCGACCGCGGGCGAGCCGAAGGCGATCCGCTCGCTGCTGGGTCTCTTGCTGGAGCGCGAGCGCATCGCGCTGTTCCCGCAGATCGCTATCGCGTACTCCGATCTCGTCGAGCGGCGTGCCGGGATCGTCAAGGGAAGGATCACGACGGCGACGGAGCTCAGCCCCCGCGAGCGCGAGGACCTCGTCGGGCGCCTCGAGCGATCGAGCGGCAAGAAGATCCGCGCGACGTTCGCCGTCGACGAGTCGCTCATCGGTGGCGCCAAGGTACAGATCGGCGACCGGCTCATCGACTCATCGCTAAAGGCACAGCTGGCCGAGCTCGAGCGCGAGCTCGCGCGCTAGAGGGAGAACACCGTGGCGACGACGTCAGAGATCACCGACATCATCAAGGCGCAGATCCAAAAGTTCGAAGGGCGGTCCGAATCGGTCGACGTCGGCACCGTGGTGGAGATCGGCGATGGCATCGCCCGCATCCACGGGCTCGCGGCGTGCCTCGCATCGGAGCTACTCGACTTCGGCAACAACGTCTTCGGCCTCGCGTTCAACCTCGAAGAGGACACCGTGAGCGCGATCATCCTGGGCGACTACACCGGCATCGAGGAGGGCGGCGAGGTCCGCACCACCGGTCGCATCGTCGAGACCGCGGTCGGGCAGCAGCTCGTCGGCCGGGTCGTGGACCCCCTCGCGCGGCCACTCGATGGGAAGGGCCCGATCGACACGAAGGAGTTCCGACCGGTCGACGTCGTCGCCCCTGGCGTGATGATGCGGCAGAACGTCGACACGCCGGTGCAGACCGGAGTCAAGGTCATCGACGCGATCACGCCGATCGGCCGTGGCCAGCGCGAGCTCATCATCGGCGACCGTCAGACGGGCAAGACCGCGGTCGCGATCGACACGATCATCAATCAGAAGGGCCAGGACCTTATCTGCATCTACGTCGCGATCGGACAGAAGGACTCGTCGGTCGCGAAGATCGTCGCGACGCTCGAGGAGCACGGCGCGATGGATCACACGATCGTCGTGATCGCCGGCGCGTCCGACCCGGCGCCGATCCAATATCTCGCGCCGTTCGCGGGCTGCGCCATGGGCGAATACTTCCGCGACAAGGGCAAGGACGCCCTCGTGGTCTACGACGACCTGACGAAGCACGCCTGGGCGTACCGGCAGGTCTCACTCCTGACGCGGCGCCCGCCCGGACGCGAGGCCTACCCCGGCGACGTCTTCTACCTGCACTCACGCCTGTTGGAGCGCGCAGCGCGCCTTAACAAGGAGAACGGTGGCGGCTCGCTCACGGCGCTGCCGCTGATCGAGACACAGGCGAACGACATCTCCGCTTATATCCCGACGAACGTCATCTCGATCACCGACGGCCAGATCTATCTCGAGACCGACCTCTTCAACCAGGGCATCCGTCCGGCCATGAACAGCGGCCTGTCGGTCTCCCGAGTTGGTGGCGACGCGCAGACGAAAGCGATGAAGGCCGTGGTGAAGGGTCTCAAGGCCGACCTCGCGCAGTACCGCGAGCTCGCTGCCTTCGCCCAGTTCGGCTCGGACCTCGACAAGCAGACCCAGCAGCAGCTCCGGCGTGGCGAGCGGATCACCGAGATCATGAAGCAGCCGCAGTACCAGCCGCTGTCGCTGGTGCAGGAGGTCGTCATCATCTTCGCCGCGTCCAATGGCTACGTCGACGATGTGCCGGCGAATCGCGTGAAGGACTTCGAGCGCGATCTCTACCGCTTCATGGAGACGCAGTACAAGCCGCTCGCGGACAAGATCGCGAAAGAGAAGAAGTTCGACGCCGAGATCGAGAAGCAGGCGCGCGCGATGATCGAGGAGTTCAAGAAGACGGTCTCCTATGACGAGCCGAAGGCGGCCGCGGCGGCGCCCAGCAGGTCAGACGGCAAGAAGGCCGTTGAAGGGGGCCCGACCGGCGCCGGCAAAGCCGGGGCCGGTCGCACGGAGACGGAGCCTGCGCCTAAGAAGCCTGCGGAGGCAAAGGCCTAGATGCCCAGCGAACGAGATCTGCGGAGGCGCGTCCGCTCCGTCAAGAACATCCAGCAGCTCACGCGTGCGATGCAGCTCGTCGCCGCGTCGAAGATGCGCCGCGCGCAGGAGGCCGTGCTCGCGTCGCGCCCGTTCGAGCAGAAGCTCCGTTCGGTGCTGAACGAGCTCGCCCCGTACGCCGATCCGGAGCTCAGCCCGCTGCTGCTCCGTCGCACTCCGGTCAAGAAGGTCGCCGTCGTGCTCATCACCACCGACCGCGGGCTCGTGGGTCCGATGAACGTGAACCTGCTTCGGACGGCTCTGCGGTTCGCGCAGGAGCAACCGGAGACCGCCTACCTCGCGGTCGGCAAGAAGGGCATCGGATCGCTCCGACGTCTGCGGACTCCCGTGATCGCCGAATTCCCGAGCATCCCCGACCGGCCGACCACGACCGACACGAACGTGATCGCTCGCGTGGCGGTGGATGAGTTCACCAGCGGGAACGTCGACGAGGTCCACCTCGCGTTCACGCGCTTCGTCAACACGCTCCGCCAGGAGCCGACGATCCGCCGGATCCTTCCGCTCGTGCCCGAGGAGGAGGACATCGACGACCTGCCACCGATCCAGTACCTGTTCGAACCGGATCCGCAGGCCGTGATGGACGTCATCCTGCCGCGCTTCATCGAGATGGCCGTGTATCAGGCGATCCTCGAGTCAAAGGCCTCGCAGTTCTCCGCGCAGATGGTCGCCATGCGCAACGCGACCGATGCCGCGGACGACATCATCGGCGACCTCACGCTCGCCGCGAACAAAGCGCGCCAGACGCGTATCACCAAAGAGATGCTGGAGATCGCTTCGGGCGCCGAAGCGCTGAAGGGGTAGCGAAGATGGCAGTGAAGGCACCCGTGAAGAAGAAGGAAACGACCGGGATGGGCGAGATCGTCCAGATCATCGGGCCGGTGCTCGACGTTCGGTTCGAGGAGGGCGAGCTGCCAGAGATCTACTTCGCCCTCACCGTGAAGCGGGAGGACAAGAGCGGCGAGCTCGTCACCGCGGAGGTCCAGCAGCACCTGGGGAACAACTGGGTGCGCGCCGTCGCGATGCAGTCCACAGATGGCCTGCGGCGCGGTATGAAGGTCACGAACACCGGCGGCCCGATCACCGTGCCGGTCGGACAGGACACGCTGGGTCGGCTCTTCAACGTCGTCGGCGAGCCGATCGACGGCAAGGGCCCCGTGAAGGGCGAGCGCCGCGACCCGATCCACCGGCCACCGCCGTCCTTCGCCGACCAGGCGACGACGGCGGAGATCTTCGAGACCGGTATGAAGGTGATCGACCTGATCTGCCCGTTCCTCAAGGGTGGCAAGTCCGCCGTATTCGGCGGCGCCGGCACCGGTAAGACGGTCGTTATCCAGGAGCTGATCCGCAACGTCGCGGCCGAGCACGGTGGCTATTCGATCTTCTGTGGCGTGGGCGAGCGTTCGCGCGAGGGAACGCAGCTCCTCGGCGAGATGCGCGAGTCGGGCGTCATCGACAAGATGTCGATGGTCTTCGGCCAGATGAACGAGCCGCCCGGGGCACGTCTCCGCGTCGCGCTCACGGGCCTCACGATCGCCGAGTACTTCCGCGACGAAGAGGGACGCGACCTTCTCATCTTCATCGACAACATCTTCCGCTTCACGCAGGCCGGATCCGAAGTGTCGGCGCTGCTCGGTCGCATGCCGAGCGCCGTCGGCTACCAACCGACCCTCGCGACCGAGATGGGCGAGCTTCAGGAGCGCATCACCTCCACGAAGAAGGGGTCGATCACGTCGCTGCAGGCCGTCTTCGTGCCGGCGGACGACTACACCGACCCAGCACCGGCGACGACGTTCGCCCACCTCGACGCGTCGATCCGGCTCGAGCGTTACCTCACCGAGCTGTCGCTCTACCCCGCGGTCGACCCGCTCACCTCGACCAGCCGCGCGCTCGACCCGCTCATCGTCGGACAGGAGCACTACGAGGTCGCTCGGGAGGTCCAGCGCGTGCTGCAGCGGTACAAGGATCTCCAGGACATCATCGCGATCCTCGGGGTGGACGAGCTTTCCGACGACGACAAGCTGCTGGTGGCGCGCGCGCGCAAGATCCAGCGTTTCCTTGCTCAGCCGCTGTTCGTGGCGAAACAGTTCACCGGTCTCGACGGCGTGTTCGTGAAGGTGCCCGACACGGTGCGGAGCTTCAAAGAGGTCCTTGAGGGCAAGCACGACGATCTGCCCGAGCAGGCGTTCTTCAACGTCGGCACGATCGAGCAGGCCCGCGAGAAGGGCGAGCGCATGGCAAAGGAGAGCGGATAGCCGTGCCTCTTCGCCTCGAGGTCATCACACCGGAGCGCGTCGTCTACACCGACGACGTCGACATGGTCATCGCTCCCGCGACCGATGGATACGTCGGGATCCTGCCGCATCATGCCCCCCTCCTGACGACCCTCGGTCCGGGCGAGTTCCGTGTGAAGAAGGGCGGTGTCGAAGAGGTCCTGGCCGTGTTCGGAGGATTCATGGATGTCCGCGGCGACCGCGTCGTAGTCCTCACCGAGGATGCCGAGCACGCGGAGGACATCGACGCGAAACAGGCGCAGGAGGCCCGCGACCGGGCTCAGCAGGCTCTTCAGGCCGGACCGATGTCGGCCGCCGATGAGGCACGCGCGCGGGCGAGCCTGCAGCGCGCGCTCGTCCGGATTCGGGTCAGCGAGCGGAGGCGGCGTCGCGTCTAGGGCATAGCGCTGCTGAACACCTCCGTTCGGTGGCCGTACGCTCGGAGCCTTCTGGCGTTCGCTTTCCGGTGCGGATACGCTGACGCCGCGCGGTCGGGGCCGCGCCGCAGCGGAGTGGTTGAGTGAGGGGTTTCGCGCTTCTGGTGATCGGTGTCGTGCTGCTCGCGTCGTGCGCGGGCGCATCGGTCGCCCCATCGGCTTCCGAGAGCGAGACGACTGACGAGGTCGCCGCCCCGACCACTGTGCCTGCGTCCACGCCGTCACCGACCGCCGAGCCGACGGTCGATCCGCGTCTGTACGCGAAGCTCCGCGTCTTCGTCGCGTCGGAGACCACGGATCAGGTCTGGGTCCTCGAGGGCAAGCACGATGCACCGTTCGCGCTGATCGGCAAGATCCCTGTCGGACGCATGCCGCATCAGATATCCGTCTCGCCTGATGGCAAGTTCATCGCGGTCAACAACCGTATGGCGAACACAACGTCGGTGATCGACCCGACCCTGATGAAGGAGATCGTCCGCCTTCCGGTGGGGAAGCAACCGCACGGCATCATCTGGTCACCGGACGCGAAGACCCTATTCGTCGCCCACGAGAAGGACATCTACATCTCACGTTTCGAGGTCGGCACGTGGAAGTCACTCCCGCCGCTGATGGTCGGCGTTCCACAGCACGTCCTCGCGATGAGCGCTGCGAAGCCGAACGAGCTCTGGTTCACCGTCACGAACTCGAATGAGAACGATCACCTACGTGTCTACGATCTGGTCACCAAGCAGATCACGCGCGTGAAAGTGAACGACGTTCACGACGCGTACTTCACACCCGACGGCAGCGAGATGTGGTCCAGCTCATCGGGTTTCCTCGACAAGCCGTCCGACCGCATGGTCATCTATGACCCCCTCACCAAGACGGTGAAGCAGGAGATCCACTTCAAGGGCCGCTATCCGTTCCACACCCTCAAGGTCTTCCAGGACGGCGTCTATTACCCGAGCAACACCAACGTGATGGTGCTCTCGGATCACCTCGGGCCGTCACTGCTCTGGGTCGATTGGCGCGAGCGGGCGATCCTCGGCGAGACCAAGCTGGGCCAGCAGCCGTTCCACTCGACCTACGACCCCGAAGGCGACCGGATGCTCGTGACCACGAACGTCGACGGCATGGTGAACGTGATCGACATGAAGACGCGGCAGGTCGTGCAGAAGCTGCCCGTGACCAAAGCGCACGGCATCGCGTCGGTGGGGATCGCCGCTCCCTAGACCCGGGCTAGGCTTGCGCCGCGATGTTCATGCGCCTTCTGGCCGTGGTGTTCAATGCCTTCCCCGTGCGCTGGCAGCGGCGCTTCATGACCGCCGCGCACGACCGTTTCCTCGTCGGTGTCACCGGGCTCGGGGTCGACGCTGACGGCAAAGTGCTCCTCGCGCGCCATCGCTTCGGCGCGCCGCAGTGGCGGTTCCTTGGAGGATTCCTTCACCCACGCGAGCGTGTCGAGGATGCGCTGGCGCGCGAGATCCGCGAGGAGACCGGCCTCGTCGTGGAGGTCGGCCCGGTGCTGGAGGTCGTCACCGGATACCGCTGGGAGCGCGTCGAGATCGTGTTCGCATACCGCGTGAGCAGCGGTTCGGCCGCGCTGACCAGCGAGATCCTCGAGCTGCGCAGCTTCGCACCCGACGCGCTTCCCGAGGTGCGTGCCGACCAGCGCGGCCTTATCGAGCGCCACGCCGCCGCCGCGATCGGCTGGGCGCAGCGCAGATGAGGGTCCAGCGCATCGACCACGTCGTCCTCACGGTCGCTGACGTCGACAAGACGATCTCGTTCTATCAGCGCGTACTTGGCATGAACGCCGTCTCGTTCGGCGAGGGACGGCGAGCGCTCGCCTTCGGCGATCAGAAGCTCAATCTTCACCAGGCAGGTCGCGAGTTCGAGCCGAAGGCGCGGCAGCCGAAGCCCGGCGCGATCGACATCTGCTTCACGACGGACACCCCGCTCGACCAGGTCGCGGCGCATCTCCGAGATTGCTCGGTGGAGATCGAGCTCGGTCCGGTCGACAAGACCGGAGCGCGCCGACCGCTACGTTCGCTCTATTTCCGCGATCCCGACGGCAATCTCATCGAAGTGTCGAACGAGGTCAGTCCTTAGACAGAGCGGCGAGGATCTCTTTGATGTGCTGGTAATGCTCGAACTCGTGCTCGAGCAAGCGGCGCATCACGCGCTTGGTGGTCCAGCGGCGTCCCATGATCGTGTGGTCACGCCAGTCGTCGGGCTCCATCACGCTGAAGCGCTGGATGATGAGGCGATGCACGCCTTGATATGAGCTGAGCGGATCGGCGGGCCACTTCTCGAGACGCGAGAGCAGCGCGATGTCCGTGGTCATCATGTGCTCGAGTGCTTGCCGCACGCTCCACGTGTCGTCGTTCGGCTTCTGTTCGAGCCGGTCCGGAGTCAGCTTCGTCACGAGGGCCATGACCGCGGCGCGCGAGGCCTCGTACTGGTGGATGAAGTCCCGGATCTCGTGCTCCTCGAATGGCCGATCCTCGCCGGGCACGAGCGGCGGACTCTCAAGCTCGCCGACAGGTAACGTCCCGGCGTCGATGTCCTTCCAGTGATCGATGGCCACGCCGTGGGCCTCGAGCAGCGCGCGGTAATCGTTGAAGACGCGTCGCGCTTTCGCGATCGCTTCGTCGCGGGTCTTTCCTGACGCGACGCAGCCGGGAAGGATCGGGATGATGGCCAGGAAGTACCCGGGTTGCGCCTCGGCCGCATAGATCTTCGCCTCGGTCACAAGGCCATCCACACCTTCTGCCCGCAGTCCGGTCGGATCGAGCGCGGCGTGCCGTTCACGCCGACGCGGAGCAGTCCTGGACGCTGCTCGATCATCTCGAGCGTGACACCGGGCCGGACGCCCTGCGTGTCGAGGTACTCGAGGAAGCCCGGCTCGTGCTCGAACTGATCGGGGATGCGTTCGACCGTCGCGTGCTCGCCGGTCGCGAGGCGCTCGAGCGGTCGTGTGGGGCGGGGCGTCGTGCCCGGCATCGGGTTGCCGTGCGGGCATGTCTGCGGATCGCCGAGTACCTGCACGAGGCGCTCCTCCATCTCCTGCGACATCGCGTGCTCGATTCGCTCGGCCTCCTCGTGCGTCTTCCACCATTCGTACCCGAGGAGATCGACGAGCATTCGTTCCGCAAGGCGGTGGCGCCGGACGACACGGCTCGCGGCGCTGTAGCCGCTGTCCGTGAGACGGACCTCCTTCCGCTCGTCGAGCCGGAGGAGCCCGTCGCGCTCGAGGCGATGCACCATCTCCGAGACGGCCGCCGGCGAGATGCGAAGGAACTCCGCGAGGCGCGCGCCGATGACCTGGCCACCCTCGTCGGCGAGGGTGTACACGGCCTGCAGGTATTCCTCGGTCGCGGGGGAGGCCTGCGTCGTCATTCTTGACCTGCTTGGTCGGAAATTGTTAGGCTCACCTTAGGCTCGTCGGGCGCGCCAAAAAGCGCCTCGCCGAGTATCGCACCGGGAGATCGAAGTGAGCGCGGGCGACATCAGCGCGCTGGTCCTGAGCCTTCGCGAGGGCGTGGAGATGGCGCTCGTCGTCGGCATCGTGCTGGCGTATCTCGGCCAGGTCGGCGCGAAGGGCGCGCGCAAATGGGTGTGGGCTGGAGCGCTCGCGGCTTCGGCGGTGAGCCTTCTGGCGCTCGGGATCCTCAACGCGCTCAACGCGGAGTTCGAAGGCACCACCGAGCAGATCTTCGAGGGAACGACGATGTTGCTCGCGACGGTCTTCCTCACGTGGATGGTCTTCTGGATGCTCCGCAACTCGCGCTACCTGAAGTCCGAGCTCCAGCGCGGGGTCCAGGGCGTCCTCGAACGCGGTGGCGCTGCGTGGGGCCTCTTCTTCCTTGTGTTCTTCGCGGTGGTGCGCGAGGGCGTCGAGCTCGCACTCCTGCTGTTCGCCGCCCCCGGAGAGGGCAAGCTGGTCGGATCGCTGATCGGCCTCGCCCTCGCTGCCGGGATCGGCGTTCTCATCTACGCGTTCGGGCGGCGCATCGACCTGCGAACGTTCTTCAAGGTCACCACGGTGATCCTGATCATGTTCGCGGCGGGCCTGTTCGCACACGCGGCGCACGAATTCGCGGAGGCCGGCCCACTCGCGGCAGTCGAAGGGCCGAAGCTGTGGAGCACGGCAGCCGTCCTTCCCGACGACTCGGGACTCGGTGCAGTGCTCCGCGCGTTCCTCGGTTATCAGGACGAGCCGACAGTCTTGGAGCTCGTCGCGTACGTCGGGTACTTCGTTGTCGTGTGGCTGCTCTCGAAGACGAACCTCACGCGTCAGCCGGTCCGAACCGCGACTGAGATGACTCGGACGGCCTGATCATCGCGCGACCACAACACGGGCACCGCACCGACGTTCTAGATTGAGCCCACATGTTCGCTAAGCAGATCGGCATCGACCTCGGCACGGCCAACGTCATCGTCTATGTGCGCGGCAAAGGCATCGTCCTCACCGAACCCTCGGTGGTCGCCCTCGCCCACGACGACGGATCGCCACGCCCGCGCATTGTCGCGGTCGGCGAGGAAGCGCGCCTCATGCTCGGCCGGACGCCGGGGAACATCACGGCGCAGAAGCCGATGCGGGACGGCGTTATCGCCGACTACGTCATCACGGAGTACATGCTCAAGTACTTCATCGACAAGGTCTGCGGTCGCATCCGCATCTTCCACCCCGAGCTGATGATCTGCGTCCCCTCCGGCGTGACGAGCGTGGAGCGGCGCGCGGTCAAGGACGCGGCCGTGCGTGCCGGCGCACGAGTCGCGCACCTCATCGAGGAGCCGCTGGCCGCGGCGATCGGCGCGAACATCCCGATCTCCGGACCGAGTGGCAACCTCATCATCGATATCGGCGGCGGCACCGCAGAGATCGCGGTCATCTCCCTCGGTGGCATCGTCGTGTCGCGCAGCGTTCGCGCCGCGGGCAACAAGCTCGACGAGGCGATCGCGAACTTCGTGCGCAAGCGATACAACCTGATGATCGGAGAGCGCACCGCCGAGGACGTGAAGATCCAAATCGGTTCGGCGATGCCGATGGACCAGGAGCTCACGATGGAGGTCCGCGGACGCGACCTCATCGCAGGATTGCCGCGGACCATCACGATCGGGAGCAACGAGATCACGGAGGCCATGGACCCCGTGTTGCAGCAGATCATCACGTCGGTGAAGGCCGTGCTCGAAGAGACGCCACCCGAGCTCGCCTCGGATGTCATCGACAAGGGCATGGTCCTCTCCGGTGGCGGCGCGCTCCTGCGCAACATGGACAAGCTCCTGACGCAAGTCACCGGCGTCGCCTGCTATGTCGCGGAGAACCCGCTCTACTGCGTTGCGAAGGGCACCGGTCTGGCGCTCGAGCACATCGACTTCTTCCGCAGAAGCCTCGTCGCCGTCCATTAAGTAAGGTCGTGTCCGCGCGGGTCGACGTGCTCGGCGTGGGCTTCGACCGCGTCGACCTCGCTGGGGCGGCGGAGCGGATCCTGCGCCGCCTCGATGCTGGCGACCGCACCTTTGTCATCACCGCGAACCCCGAGTTCGTGATGCTCACGCGTCAGGACGCGGACGTCGCACAGATCGCGCGTGACGCGGACCTCGTCGTGGCCGATGGCAGCGGCGTCGTCGCCGCATCGCGCCTGCTGCGCGACCCGTTGCCGCGCGTGCCCGGCCGACTTCTCGTCGACGCGCTCGTGCCGCATCTCGCGCAGCGGCGTTCGCGGGTCTTCTTTCTCGGCGCGGCGCCTGGCGTCGGCGAGCGCGCGGCAGCTGAGGTGCGACGCCGCGCGCCGGGATTCGTCGTCGCCGGCGTGCATGCCGGCTCGGCGGAGCCGGAGGACGACGCGGTGTCGGTCGATCGCATCCGCCAGAGTGGTGCGCAGGTGTTGCTCGTCGCGTATGGCATGCCCAAGCAGGAGCGCTGGATCGCGCGAAATCTCACGGCGCTGCCGTCGGTGCGCGTCGCCATCGGCGTCGGCGGCGTCTTCGATCAGCTCGCCGGTGTCCAGAAGGTGCCGCCACCGGCGTTGCACGCGGTCGGGCTCGAGTGGCTCTGGCGTCTCGCGCGCGAGCCGCGGCGCTGGCGCCGGCAGCGCGTCCTGCCACTGTTCGCGCTGCTCGTGCTGCGTAAGCGTCTCTTCGGCCGTTGAAGCTCGCGCTCGCGCACGAATACTTCGCGGCTCGGGGCGGCGCCGAGCGTGTCGTCGACGTGTTGCACGCGATGTGGCCCGACGCGCCCGTGTACACCTTCTTCCACGATCGCACGCGTTACGGCGACCTCGCGGGCTGGGACCTTCGCACGAGCTATCTGCAGCAGTTCCCGATCGGGGGCGGCGCGCATCGCGTTCTGCTCCCGCTGTATCCGAGCGCCGCGCAGCGGCTCCGCGTCGCTGACGACACCGACCTCGTGCTCGTGTCGAGCAGTGCGTTCATCAAGGGCCTGGGGCTCGCGGAGCGCACTGTGGAAGTCGCGTACTGCCATTCGCCGACGAGGTATCTCTGGGACTGGAAGGACCAATACCTGCAAGAGGAGGTTCCGGCGCCGCTTCGCGGCGCGGTCGGCGAGCTGCTGTCCCGACTTCGCGAGACCGACCGCGCCTTCGCGTCGCGCGTCGATCGTTGGATCGCGAACTCGGAGGTCGTCGCCTCGCGCATCCGCCGCTACTACGAGCGAGAGAGCGAGGTCGTGCATCCGCCCGTCGCTGTCGACACCTTCGTCCCGCAGCGGGAGCGCGGAGACTTCTGGGTCTACGTGGGCCGGCTGTCGGCATACAAGCGCGCGGACATCGCGGTGCGCGCGTTCGCGCGTCTCGGCATGCGCCTCATCGTTGTCGGCGAAGGACGCGAGCGCGGCGCCCTCGAGGGGATCGCGCGCGACAACATCGCGTTCGCGGGGCACCTCGATGACGCGACCCTCCGTCAGCTGCTGGGGTCGGCTCGTGGCCTCATCTTCCCCGCGGAAGACGACTTCGGGATCGTGTGCGTCGAGGCGCTCGCATCCGGTGCGCCGGTCGTCGCACTCGCGGCCGGCGGTGCGCCCGAGATCGTGCGTGACGGGATCGACGGCGCGCTCGTGGCGACCGCCGATTCCGATGCGTTCGCGGACGCTGTCCTGCGCGTCGAGCAGCGTGCGTGGGATGCGGACGAGCTCCACCGTTCCGCACGCCGTTTCGATGTGTCACGATTCCGAGACCGCATTCGCGCGATCGTCGAAGAGGCATTTGCGCGCGGGCGGATGACGCAGGGGACCGCATGAGCAAGATCAAGGTCGACATGCATACGCACAGCGAGTACTCGCCGGACAGCCGCACGCCGCTGGCGTCGCAGGCCGCCGCGATCAAAGCCGCCGGCCTGAACGTCGTGTGCGCGACCGATCACAACACGATCGAGGGCGCGCTGCGGCTGCGCGAGCTCGCCGACGGCTTCCGCGTGATCGTGGGCGAGGAGGTCAGCAGCCGTGACGGCGAGATCATCGGCCTCTTCCTGGACAAGCCGATACCGCGCGACCTCTCCGCTGAAGAGACGATCGCTCGCATCCACGATCAGGGTGGCCTCGTCTCGGTCCCGCATCCGTTCAGCCGCAACCGGCGGTTCCACCTACGCCGCTCGGCGCTCGACCGGGTGTGGCAGGACATCGACTGCATCGAGGTCTTCAACGCCCGTGAGGCCTTCACACAGGACAACGTCCGCGCTGCGGCCTTCGCCAAAGAGAAGGGCCTAGCCGGCGCCGTCGGGAGCGATGCGCATCGCGCTTCGGAGATCGGACGTGCGTGGGTCGAGGTCGAGGAGTTCGTGGGTCGCGACGATTTCATCGCCGCACTTCGTGAGGGCAGCATCATCGGAAAGCTCACCGGCAACTACATCCACGTGCTGACGCGGCTCGACGTTGTACGAAAGTGGTGGACGCGACGACGCGCGAAGATCGGCGCTTAGGGCCGCCGCGCTCGGTGCGGATCGAGCGTCGGTCGCACGTCGAAGATCCGACGATCGAGCAGCTCGCCGAGGTCGCGGAGCAGACCGACGACCTCGCCGTTCGCCGGCAGCTCTTCGGGATGCGCGAGCTCGTGTCGACGATCATCCCGCTCGTCCTCATCGCACTGGTCGCCCGGAACGTTGATTGGTCCGAGGCGACGCGGACCATCGGCAGGTCCAGCCCGCTGCTCGTCGCGTGCGCCCTTCTTGTCTATTACGCGACGTTCCCGCTGAGAGCGGCCCGCTGGGCGCGGCTCCTGCGCGAGGGCGGCGCGGATCTAGGTTGGCGCGACCTCCTTCAGATCCTGTTCCTGGGCTGGTTCGTCAACAGCCTCGTTCCGGCGAAGCTCGGCGATCTGTACCGCTCCTATCTCGTGAAGCGGCGATTCGGCATCTCGATGTCGCGCACGGTCGGCGTCGTCGTCGCGGAGCGGCTCCTCGACCTCATCGTCGTCTTCGGCCTGCTCGTCGTCGGCGGATACGTCGCGTTCGGCCGCACCGTGCTTCCGGATCTGTGGATCGTGTATGTGACGGCTGGTGTGCTCGGGCTGCTGATCGCCGCGGGGCTCGTCGCGATCTACGCGCTCGGGCCCACCGTCGCGCGCTTCTTCCCAGGCGAAGTGCGCCGCATCGGTCGGCTGTTCCGCGAGGGAGTGCTGCACAGCTTTCGAGCGCTGCCATTCGCCGGGCCGATCACGCTGATCATTTGGGGCGCCGAGGCGATGCGCCTCATGTTCGTTCTCTGGGCGCTCGGTATCGATCTCCCCGCCTCCGGGATCGTCTTCGTCGCGGTCGCGACCTCGCTGCTCACCACGGTGCCGCTCACGCCCGCGGGATTCGGCTTCGTCGAGATCGCGATGGTGTATGTCCTGACCGAGGGCTTCGGTCTCTCGAACTCCAACGCGGTGGCGGTCGCGGTGCTCGACCGCGCCGTGAGCGTGTTCTCGGTGATCGTCATCGGCGGCATCGTGTACCTGCGCTCGCGTGATGACTTCCGAACGAGTGCGGACCGCTAGGCTCGCCGCGATCGTTCTCGTTCTGCTCGTGGCCGGCGCGGCTGCGGCTCGATCGAATCTCTACTACCAGGCGACAGATTTCTTCTGCCTCTATCACGGCGCGCGGTCGCTCGTGGTCGGGCACGACCCCTACGACGAGGCCTGGTGGAAGGAAGTCACGGGCGGCCTGTATCCCGATCCGAGCGGTCATCTCGTGCCTTCCTCGTGCCCTGGCCGCTACGGCTACCCGCTCTGGACCGCGGTCGTGATGTTGCCGATCGGCGCGCTACCGATCGAGCTCGCCGCGAGCGCTTGGATGGCGATCTCCCTCGGTGCCGCGCTCGCCGGCGCCTGGTTGGCGTGGCTCGCCGTCCGCGGCCCGGCGCGCCTCGCACCGCTCTACGCGATCCTCCTTGTCACCGCCCAGCCGCTCTGGTTGCTCGTGATCTACGGACAGATCACTGGCGTGATGCTCGGTCTCGCCGGTCTCTTCGCGATGCTGGTCGCGCGAGGGCGCGCCGCCGCCGGTGCGGCGCTGGCCGGTCTCGCGCTCAAACCGCAGACGGTCGCTCTGGCCATTCCCGCGATCGCTCTGCGTGCGCTCGCCCTCCGTCGCTGGCGACTTCTCGCGGTCGCCATCGGGACCGGTGCTGCGATGGTCGTCGTGCCGATGCTGTTCCTTCCAGGCTGGATCTTCGAATGGCTCGACGAGCTCGTGGTCCGCCGCGCGAGGGTCGCGGTGTTCCTCCCGACCGCGTGGGGCTTCGCCGCCGATGTGCTTGGGAACGCCGCATTGGGTGCGCTGCTCGTGGCCGCCGTTGCGATCGGATGCTGGCTCCTGGTCCGGCGCTCGCGCGTCGACGACATCGGCCTCTTCGCGCTGACGCTGCCGCTCTCGCTCTTCGCGACGCCGTACGCGTGGAGCTATGACTTCCTGGTGCTGTTCGTGTCGTACGCATTTGTCATGGCCAGCGCAGGCGGCGCGCCACCGCGCACGCGGACATGGCTCATGGTGGCCGCGGTCGCTCTTGCGGGTCCCGTCCAGTGGCTTCTCTACACGGTCGCGTTCCCGCGTGGCAACGAGACGGTGTCCGCCGTCGTGACGGCCGCGACGGCGCTCCTCGTGGCGGCGGCGCTGCGCATGCGCTCGTCTCCGGCGGGCATCTCCGCCTAGACTCGCGCGGTGCCGGATGCCGCGGCCATCCGACCTGTTCTCCTCGTGTCGGTCGCGGCACTCATCGTGCGCGGCGCCAGCGCCGTCGTCGTCGCGCAGCCTGGCTACACCGATGCCTTCTACTACTCCATCACCGCGAGCCGGCTCGCGCACGGCGAGGGACTGACCGCGGACTTCATCTGGAACTTCCTCGAGGCGCCGAACTTCGCGCCGCTTCCCATCCCGAGCCATCAGTTCTGGGTGCCGCTCGCCACGACACTACAGGCCGCTGGCATTGCGGTCCTCGGCGGTGCGCTCGGTGATTTCCGCGCCGCGCAGGCTGCGGTGATCGCGGTCGCCGCGTTCCTGCCGGCCGCGGCATACGCCGCGGCACGCTCGCTCGACGTCTCGTCGCGCTATGCCCTCGCCGCGGCGGCGCTCGTCGGTCTCGGCGGTCTCTTCGCACCGGGCTGGGTGGCTGCCGACTCGTTCGCTCCGGCGGCGCTCATCGGCACGCTCTTCTTCCTCGCGTTCGCTGGCGCCGCGCAGGGCTCGATCGGCGCCGGCGCGGCCGCAGGGACGGCGGTCGGACTCCTTTATCTCGCGCGCGCGGAAGGCGCGCTGTTCGGCCTGGCGCTCCTCGCCCTCATCCTTCGCCCGGCATCACGTCGTGCCGGTCTCACCGGCAGCGCGATCGCGCTCGCGATCGGGGGACTCTGGTTCGCGCGTGATCTCGGTCTCGGCGCGAGCGACCTGCTGGCGCGCTCGATGTTGCTGGCTGATTACCAGCAGTTCTTCCGCATCGCGCCGCCCACTGCCTCGGAGTTCTTCAGCGCCCTCCCCGATGTCCTCGCCGCGAAGGGCAGCGCGCTGATGACGAACGCGGTCACCGCGCTGTCCGCGTTCTTCGTGCTGCTCGGGCCGGTCGCGGCCATCGCCGCATGGCGGCTGCGTTCACGCGCCGACGTTCGCGCGTGGTCGTCGCTGCTCCTCCTGGTCTTCCTTGCGCAGTCGCTGCTCTGGACCCTGCATTCCACACGCGGGTCGTATTTCCACTCGCTCGCCGCGTTCTTCCCCTTCGGCATGGCGCTCGCCGCCGCCGCCGCCGAGCGTGCGCTCGCGCGACGCGCCGCGACGATCGGTCGCCTCTGGGTCGCCGGCACGCTCGCGCTCGCGGTCGCGGTGTCCGGCTATGCGCTCGTGCAATGGGACGCGAGCTTCAACGAACTCGCCCGTGCGCGTACCGCAACGCTCGACGCGATCCCACCCGGAACGTTCATGGCGATCGACGCCGCGGCGTGGCGCGCGCTCAGCGGCCGATCGGTCATCGTCACACCGGCTGACGGCGTCACCGAGCTCGCCTGCGCGACGGCCACGTACCACGCGCGGTCCGTTGTCCTGGAGGCCGCGCACTTCCGGACCTACGACGCGATCTATAACGGGACTGAGCGCCCGCCGTGGCTCGGACCGCCCGTGGTGCGCGACACGATCAAGATCTTCCCTGTGGTCGGCGAACTCGTGTGCTCGTTCCACATCTTCAGGGCGACCGGATGAACGGACGCAGCCTCGCGCCGATCTTTGTCGCGCTCGCGGCGTTCGCGCTCGCGCTCGCGACGCCGCCGAGCGATCCAGACATGTACTGGCACCTCGCGTCCGGGAAGTGGATGCTCGATCACGGCCAGCTCCTTCGCGCGGACGTCTTCTCAAGCACCGTGAACGGGCAGCCGTACAGCGTCGGCGAGTGGCTCGGCGAGATCGTCCTTTACGTCGCGTACCTCGCTGGCGGTTGGACCGGTCTCGTCATCCTGCGCGGCCTGCTCGTCGGCGTGTGCGCGTTCTTCCTCACGCGCGTCGCGCTGCGCGGCGGAGCGCCGATCATCGTCGCGGTCCCAGTGACGTGCGCGGCGCTGCTGCTGTCGGAGATCGTCTGGACCGATCGTCCGCACCTCTTCACCCTCGCGCTGTTCCCGCTGCTGCTCGATGTGCTGCTCACCGCGCGTGCCGGTCGACTCGGCGTGCTGCTCGGGGTCCCGCCTCTGATGCTCCTGTGGACGAATCTCCATGGTGGCTACGCCCTCGGGCTGGTGCTCGTGGGCATCTTCACGGTCGAAGCGCTCCTCACGCGTCGCAACTTCGCCGCTTTTGCGATCACGGCGAGCACCGCGTTCGCCGCGTCGCTCGTGGATCCCGGTTCGCTCGGGCTCGGTGCCGCGGCTGCGCACGCGACAGCACCGCCACGTTTCATCGTCGAAGAGTCCCCGCCCGACGTCACGCGTCCCGCGGGATTCGTCTTCGCTGCGTTCATCATCGGCACGCTCGTGCTCGCCATGCGCGGCGGCGGGACCTTGCTCGATCTCTTGCTGCTCGCGCCGCTGCTCTGGCTCGGTCTCTCGGCGCAGCGGCACATGCCGTATTTCGCGTTCGCGGCGGTGCCGTTCATCTCGGCCGCCGTGCCGCGAGCGTGGCCGCCGCTCGAGGCCTGGCTCGCGCGCCGCCGTCCGTACCCGCGCGGCGCGATCGTCGGCTTCGGCGCCGGTGTGGCCGCGATGGCCCTCGTGGGCCTCGCGTTCGTGCCGAACGCCCCGAACGAGCGGCCCTACCCGGCCGCCGTCCTCGACGCGGTCCGCTCCGGGTCCGGTGTGCTCCTCAATGAGTACGACTGGGGCGGCTATCTGATCTGGCGCGCCCCGGAGCGCCCGGTGTTCGTCGACGGCCGGCTCTTCCCGTTCCTGCCAGACGTGTTCGCCGACTGGCGCGAGGCCGTCGAGCTGGGGCCGCGCTGGAGAGAGGTGCTGGAGCGCTACCAGGTCACGCAGGTGCTTCTGAAACCTGACCGCGCGCTGGTCTCCGCGCTTCGCGAGCAGGGCTGGCGTGTCGTGGGTGGCGACGCAGGCTCGGTATTGCTCGAGCGACCACGCTGAGACGCGCTGGTCGCCGGAACGACCGCTATCCGTCCATATACTCGGCGAACGGCTCCACAACCAACGCGACTCATCAAAGACCCGGACGACCTCGAAGCGCAGTTCGACGCGCTGGTCGACGCGCTGCGGCGCGATGTCCGGCGCACGCGCCAGCAGGTCGAGAAGTTCTCGCGCGCCTATCAGCGGATGGCAGAAGCCCAGACCGGCCGTGCCTCAGGCGGTGATGTCGACGAAGCGACGCAGCGCTCGTACCGGCGGCTCAAACAGCTTCAGCTCGTCGTGCAGCACATCGAGTCGAGCGTCTCGTATCTCCTCGGCTCCGGGATCGAACCCGAGCCACATGGGGACTCCCAGACGCTCGACGTCGCGCAGCGCGTTCTCGAAAGTCTCGAGGCCGAGCGCGAGCGTCTCTATCGCGACGTGCACGACGGACCCGCGCAGGTCCTCGCGAACGCGATCTTCGAGGTCGACTATCTCGAGCGCATCGCCGAGCGTGCCCCGGCGGAGCTCCGGCAGACGCTGCGCAGCGAGCTGGGAACTCTACGTGGACAGTTCCGCGCGTCGCTCGACTCGGTGCGCGCGATGATCTACGACCTCCGTCCGCCCGAGCTCACCGAGCTCGGGCTCGCCGACGCGATGCGCAACTACGCAAGCGAGTGGGAGACGCGGTGCGGCATCAAGGTGTCGAGCAAGCTCGACACGGGTGAGACAGCGATGTCGCCGCAGCAGGAGCTTGCCGTCTACCGCGTGCTCCAGGAGGCCCTGCAGAACGTGCACAAGCACGCGCAGGCTTCGGCGGTCGGGATCGTGTGGCAACGCTCGGCGGGCAACTGGGTCCTTCACGTGACAGACGACGGCATCGGCTTCGACCTGGTGAAGGCGGCGCGGCGCGCGAAGTCAGTCGGTCTCCTCTCGATGCGTGAGCGCGCTTCGCTCATCGGCGGAAGTCTCGAGATCCAATCGAGCCCGGGCAAAGGCTCCGCCGTTACACTCCAACTTCCGAACGAGGGCTCAACAGGCGCGACGCATGGTGAAAGAGGAAGGTCCATTGGCCGACAAGATTGACCGCGCGAAGGACACGGATCGGAACATCCGTGTCGTTCTGGCCGACTCCAGCCGCCTCACAACGATGGGGATCAGCCAGGTCCTGCAGAAGGAAGCCGACATCGAGCTCGTGGGGACCGCGGCCGACGGCGACGAAGCGGCGGCGAAGACGCTCGAGCTCGAACCCGATGTGCTCGTCATCGAGGCGGACCTGCCGCGCACGTCCGGCATCAAGGTCACGCAGCGCATCCGCCGCGAGCTACCGCACGTCGGCGTCGTCGTCCTGACGGCGAAGGACGAGGAACAGACGCTCTTCGAAGCGATCCGCGCGGGCGCGGCCGCCTACCTGAACAAGGACTGCGATCCGGTCGAGCTTGTCGACGCGATCCGCAAGGCGCGCGCCGGCCAGTTCATCATCAACGAGAAGGTCTTCAACCGGCCCGCGGTCGCATCCAAGGTGCTCGCTGAGTTCCGCGAGCTGTCGGTATACGGCCCC
>Ga0207653_10000262_pt1 | contig 32574 bp, 9 predicted proteins | sample KBSK5251metaG_FD_184341 | JGI IMG/M metagenome (GOLD analysis project Ga0207653, IMG submission 184341) | Corn, switchgrass and miscanthus rhizosphere microbial communities from Kellogg Biological Station, Michigan, USA - KBS K5-25-1 metaG... | ecosystem: Host-associated > Plants > Roots >...
ACCGCGCACGCCGACGGCGCGACGCGCGTCTACGTCGGACCGGAGACCGATCTCACGGCCGGCTCGATCACCGCCGCCGCGACGTCGACGAACAACTCGACCGCGAACGCGCACGTGACGAGCATCGCCCTCCTCGCGAGCGGCACCGGCGTGCACACGAGCGCGCAGCTGCAGCACACCACGAGCGCCTTCGTCGGTGCGGGCGCGGTCGCGACGCTCACCGGCGCCGCGAGCTTCGACGCGTCGACCACGTCGAATGCGACCTCGGCGACGAACGCGATCAACGCCGGCGCGATCACGATCGGCTTCTACACGCTCGAAGGAACGACGAATTCCACGACCGCCGCCTACGTCGGCGACGGCGCGCACCTCACGGCGAACGGCGTTCGCCTCGCGGCGACGAGCAACGACACGCCGACGCTCTCGTTCGACGGCACGAGCGTCGGTGCGTTCACTGGCGGCAGCGTGACCCTCGTCGCGTCCGACACGAGCGTGACCGACGCGTACATCGGCCCAGCGACGCCGGCAAACGCGGCTCAGGCCGCGCAGGTCACATCGAACGGTGGTCCGGTGAACGTGCTCGCCACTGGCTCGTCGAACGTCCAACCGACGCTCGCGCAGCTCTCCCTGAGCCTGCTCGGCAGCGTCGGCGCGAGCACCACGAAGGCGTACGCCAACCCGACCGTACGCGCGTTCCTCGGCGGGAGCGCGAGTGTCGCGGCTGCGGGTCAGGCGATCGTGTTCAACGCCACGAGCACCGTGCTCGCGCGTGCGATCGGCAGCGGCTTCAGCGGCAGCATCGGGATCTCGGGCGCCGGCGGGTTCGCGCGCACGTTCGTGATGAACGACGGCAGCGGGGACGGCGTCGGCCTAAATGACCCGAACGACTCCGACGACTTCGGCATCCCCGGCAACCCCGTCGGCGTCATCGGTGCGACTGCCGGCACGAGCAGCCGGGTCAGCGGCGGCAGCGTCACCTTCAGTGCGACCTTCAACGTGAGCGATTCGCGCTCGGTGATCAGCCTCGGCAGCATCGGCCTCCTCGCCGGCATCTCCGGCGGCGTCGCCGAGACGCGCGCCACGCCCACCGTGGCCGCGACGATCGCCAGCGGCGCGAACGTGAACGTGAGCGGCGTCGTGACGCTCACCGCCCGGAGCCTTGGCAACACGGCGCGCGCGAACGCGAGTGGCACCGCGGGTGGCATCGCGGGCTTCGGCGCGAGCAGCACGTACTCGAGGGCGACCTCGAATGTGACGGCCGGCCTCGCGGGATCGATCCTCGCCGGCGACGGGACGAGTGCTGGCGCGACCGGCCTCGCGATCACCGCGACGGCGACGGACTCGGCGCTCGCGAAGTCGCAAGCCGTGTCCGGCGGGCTCATCCAGGACACCGACAACCACGCCCGGACGTGGGTCGAGTCGGTCGTGACGTCATCCCTGACGAACAGCGCCGCGGTGAACGTGAACGGGAACATCGACATCCAGGCATCGGTGTTCCCGGAGTCGGACGCGAACACGACGGGGACCGGCGGCGGCGGCATCCACATCGGGTCGTCGGTGACGACCATCGTGATGACGCCGCACTCCAACGCGTTCATCGCGACGAGCGCGAGCGTCCGCGCGACCGGCTCGATCACGATCGCGTCGACGGTCGCGCCGCAGAGCAGCTTCACGCCGCCGACGTACCAGATCCTGTCGACCAACCCCGGCGCGAACACGCTGAATGTCGAGCGGCATGGCCTGCAGACAGGCGACGTCGTCGAGTACGACCGCCAGACCAACCCGGCCATCGGCGGCCTCATGCTCGACGCGCTCACGTTCCGCCGCGAGTACAACGTCATCAGCGTCGGCACGAACGACATCTCGTTCGGGGCGACATTCGACGGCGTCGACGTGACGCATGACACGCTCACCTCGTCGCAGCCGCACCTGCTTCAGACGGGCGACGTGGTCGTGCCGAGCGCCACGGTCGGTGGCCTCAGCACGAGCGGCACCTACTACGTGGTCGTGATCGACGACAAGACCATCCGGCTCGTCTTCAAGCAGACGACGCCCGTGCAGCCGAAGGACGACCCGCTCAACGCGGGCTTCTTCCGCTCGTTCTTCCCGAGCAGCGTGTCGGGCGACACGATCACGATCACCGGGCACGGCTTCAACACCGGCGATGCGGTCACGTACCACTCGCCAGTGCCGGTGAACTTCGGCAGCGCCGTCGTGAACGTGTCGACGGTCCTGCCGCTCGTTGCTGACACCGAGCATCCCGGCAAGTTCCTCGCGACGTTCGCCGACGACCCGGAGGCGTTCAACGTCTACTTCGTCGACGAGAACGGCGACGTCACGACCCACGGCTTCAGCGCGGGTCAAAAGGTGACTTACCGCGTCTCGGCCGCGGACGGCCAGCCGTCAACGATGCAGGTCGACTTCGGCCTGCCGCAGCTCCAGGAAGGTGGCGTGTACCGCGTCGTCCCGATCGACGCGAACTCGCTGAGCCTCAAGTACAACGACGTCACCACGGCGCTCGTCCGATACATCCGCAGCAGCTCGGGCGACATGATCGTGGCGCAGGACGGTACGGACTTCGGCCTGAAGGGCTTCGCGACGGGTCAACTCCTGTACATCTCGAGCTCGCCGATCAACAACAAGACGAGCGGCCCGAAGGACTACGACCCGGCGCACTCGTACACGATCAAGTCCGTCTTCGGCGGCACGATCACGCTCGAGCAAGCGAACACGCTCAAGGCGACCGAGGTGACCGCGAACGTCCAGTTCGTCCGGAACACCGACTCAGACACGACGCATCTCGACTCGATCGTCCGACTCGACGCGTCCAACTGGAGCGACACCAACTTCGCCGCGACCCAGTCGATCAGCATCGCGGGCGCCGCGGTCGCCGTCGCGAACCACGGTCCATTCACGATCGCGAGCATCAGCGGCGCGACGATCTTCCTTTCCGGCACGCACAGCGTGCTCACCGCGCAGGCCAGCGTGACGGCGACCATCACCGGACCCAACGTGACGTCCACGTTCGACGAGCCGATCATCCCGCTGCGGCCGGCGAAGAACGCGATCCCGCTGGCGAGCGTGAAGTTCGGCAGCACCTTCATCCAGCGCAGCGATGGCAAGTCTTGGAGTGATGGCGCGTTCGCAGGCGTTGTTCCCGGCGTCAACCTGGTCGGCTCGACCATCAACGTCACCGGCGCGTCGAACGCGAACAACAACGGCCAATACCAGATCGCGAGCATCGTCGGCGACACCATCAACATCGCGACCTCGCCGATCCTGTGCTCGACATGCAAGACGGCGTTCGGGGCGCCAACCACACCCGCCTCGGACACGCCGAGCACGCCGACCGTTCCAAAGGTCATCGTCGTCTCGCGTCCATCCGCGCAGGGCACCGCCACGGTCGGCGTGACCATCACGCCTCACGCGTCGGGCGACACGATCTTCCGCACCGACAACCGCAACTGGGCGGCCGATGGCTTCGTCGCGGGCGGCACGATCCTTGTCGAGGGCACGCAGTCGAACAACGGCCAGTACGTGATCAAGGGTGTGAGCGAAAAGACCCTCACGCTCACCTCGATGAACGGCGTGACGGCCGAGTCGTCGCCCGCGCTCGCTCAGACCGCTGGTATGACGTTCACCGCGGGCACGCTCGCCGACACGATCACGAAGGCCTCCGGGTCGTGGATCGGTCTCCAGATCGGCACGAACTTCACGATCACCGGCAGCGCGATCAACAACGGCACTTACCAGGTCAAGAGCGTGGGCGGCGCCATCCTCACGGTGAAGCGGCCGGAGGACACTCGTTCGTTCACCTACGCGCACGACGCAGCCGGTGACACGATCAGCGCCGCGTCGGCCGCGTGGACCAACTTCGCCGCCGGCGGCAGCATCGTCGTGGACGGCACCGCGTCGAACGACGGCACCTACACGATCCTCAGCGTCGTCGGGACCACGCTCCGCCTCACTCGCAGCGATGCCTTCACGGCGGAGACGGCCGCGTCGATGGTCGCGATGCACGTGCTCAAGGACGAGACGGAGCCGATCGCGTCGGTGACGGCGAACGTCCACTTCGAGCGCGGTACCGGCGGCGACACGATCACACGTGACGACGGTGGCAGCTGGCCCGGTTACCGGCCCGGCATCACCATCACCGTTACGGGCGCCGGCGTGAACAACGGCACCTATAGCGTGCAGGCGGTCAATGGCGGGACGCTCACGGTGGCCGGGGCACAGCCGGTGAAGTCCACCAAGGTGTCCTCGATCGATCTTGAGTTCAGGACCGCGGCGGCGGACGACAGCGATGCGCGGACCGGCCTGACGATCACTGATGACGCCTGGGCCGCGCTGACCCGCGCGGAACAGGTCCAGTTCATCGAGGACCACGGTCTTACGTCGGGCACCCAGGCGCAGGACGACGCCGCGCGCGTGGGTCTCTTGATCACGGACGACGCGTGGGCCGCCCTGACCCGCGACGAGCAGCGCGACTTCCTGACCGACCACGGCCTTGTGCCGGCAGCGTTCGACCACATCGATCGGATCGGGGCGACATGGAGCGACACGACCTTCCTCGCTGGCAACACGCTCACGGTTGCCGGAACGACCGCGAACGACGATGACTATCTGATCGGCAGCGTCACGGGCAACCGCATCGTCCTCACCGTCAGGGATGCGATCACGTTCGAGACCGACCTCGCCGCCTCTGTCCACGTGCCGCACGTGACGGGTGCGATGTTCACCACGCCATCGCTCACGCCGACGCTGACGGTCACGGACCTGCCGACGATCAGCGAGCGCGACCCGAGCAACGACGTGCACAGCTTCGTCGTCGCGGGCAACGGCCCGATCGGTACCACGAGCCCGGCCGGGGTGCTGTCGAACGGCACGACGTATTACGTCATCCGCGACGACGCCGACCACATCCGCCTGGCTCGCACGAAGGCCGACGCGCAGGCCTCGACGCCGGTCGCGATCCACCTCGACACGACGGGCCTCGGCGCGTCCGCGCCGGGCCACAGCCTCACGCCGGTCGCGGACCTGTCGCCGTTCTCGGGCCCGCAGACGCTGACCGTCGACATCACCGGCGGCGTGACGGGCACGCAGCGGATCACCGGTCCCGGCGGCGTCCCGCTCACGACGATCGTGCCGCAGCAGGGCGACGGCAACTCGTCGTCCAACTCGAGCGGCTCGGGCGGCGGCTTCGTCGGCGTCGACATCAACCACGCCGACATCACCGACAACGCGTCGTCGCTCGCCTACGCGGACGGCCCGTCGATCACGGCTGGCTCGCTGTCGATCACGAGCAGCACGACGACCAAGGCGAGCGCGCGGTCAACGAACGCGACCGGTGGCTTCGTGGCCGTCAACCACGCCGCCTCGAGCGTGAACGAGACGAGCTCGACCGAGGCGGCGATCGGCAAGTATTCGACCTCGCGTGTCGTGACGACCGGCGACGTCACGGTGAGCGCCAACGCGCTCAACCAGGCGAACGCGTCGGACCGCGCGACTGGCGGCGGCGGGATCTCCGTCGCCAACGCCGAGGACGCGCAGGTGCAGATCCGCTACGCGACGCTGGTGACCGTCGGCAACAACTCCGACGTGCTCGCGCGCGGGGCGATCAGCATGACCGCGAACTCGGGTGCCGACGCTGCGGCGCAGAGCGACGCGAGCGGCATCGGCTTCGGTGCCGACGGCCGCGGCACTGCGAACGTGTACGTCGGCAGCTCCGGCAACCGCTCGCGGACGCAGGTCGACATCGGCACGGCTTCGAACCTGACCGCGACGACGGTCAGCCTCGCCGCGACGGTCAACAAGCTCGTCGAGCAGGCGCACAGCGAGTCGAAGGGCGCCGGCTTCTACAGCGAGGGCATCGACCACGCGCGCGTCCGCGCGTACCTCGACACGGACGTGTTCGTGCGCGGCAGCGCGTCGGTTTCCGGCTTCGAGGGTGTGAGCCTCATCACGAAGTACAGCGGCGTGAACACGTACGCCGACTCGTTCGCGCGATCGACGGGTCTGTTCGGCTACGTCGACGCCAACGCCGAGAACAACACGCACCTCTACTCAGAGGTCAAGACCGAGTCCGCCTCGATGATCACTGCCGGCCCGCGCGACCCGGCGACGAACCCCAGCGGCACGCCCTCATACCTCGACCACCTCGCGCTGTACATCAACACCAGCAACGATCCCGGCTGCGACCACGCCGGCGCAGGCTGCAACTTCGCGAGCGCGCGCGGCCACGTGACCAAGCGTTCGCTGGCGGCTGGTAGTGGCGGGGAGAGCGGCGACTTCCTCGCGCAGAACCCAGGCATCTACCTGGGCGGCGACGTCACGATCGTGCCCGGCCGCACACCCGAGCTCATCCTCGACTCCTGCGGGTCGCTCTGCGCGGTCGTCACCAAGGCCGTGAATGTCAGCGTCGCGCCGTTCACCAATGGTGTGTCGACGGCGATCAGCGTCAACGACATCGTCAACGACGACCCGGGCCAGGCGTGGATCGTCACGAACGGCGTGGGCGGCACCGGCGCGGACTGCCCGCAGCGCGTCTGCGGCACGACCGGCACGTGGACGTTCCTCGACAGCTTCCTGCAGGTGCGGATCATCAACAACTCGGATCGCACGATCACCATCAACGACGTCGGAGCGATCAACCGGACCGTGAACCCGCTCGTCGAGATCCTGTCGGGCGACGGGACGACGACGGCCGACGTGCCGCTCGAGTTCGACATCCGCCGCACCGTCGGCCCGACGCTCGTCCAGATCGAGAACCGCAACCCGTCGACGTCGTCGCACATCGAGCTGAACGGCTTCATCGACAACCCGTCCGGCGTCACCGAGGTGCGCGCGGTCGGCGGCAACATCTACTCGCTGAAGGACCGCCCGGCCGGCGTGCCGCTCTCGCACGATGCCGTGGTGATGACGAACCTGCTCGACCTGGTCGCGGACCACGGGTTCATCGGCTACGACCCGGTCAACCCGGTCGACATCGGCGGCAACCACGACCACCGCGTCAACGTGGACCTCGTCTACTCCGACGTCGTGCCGCAGGCGACGACGTTCATCACCGCGCGCGTCGACTCGCTGGCGCACGAGATCTTCCTGGGCCGCCACCAGTTCTTCACCGGCGAGCTTGTGAAGTACACGGCTGTGGACGGCACGGAGATCACCGGCCTCACCAGCGGCCACTACTACATGGTCATCGCTTCTGACGACGGAATGAGCATCCAGCTCGCCGAGACGGGCACCCCGTCCACCGCGATCCACATCGCGAAGGCGGGCACGGTCACGCTGCGCCAGAGCCTCAAGCCTGTGCAGTTCGTCACCGTGACGGCGCCGGAGAGCAGCGCGTTCCTCGACCTGCGCGCGCACCGCCGCCGTCCGCTGGACACTGCCCACGGCGAGACGTACTTCACCGTGCCGATCGACGCGATCCGCACCGGCGACACGGCGGACCTGCTGCTGCAGACAAGCGTCGCCGACCTGACGCCCGGCGTCGGCAACGCGGGCGTGTGCGTCACGTACCCCAACGACGGCGACTGCGGGACCGGCACCTTCTACGTGACTCGGTTCAAGTCGGGCACGACCGGCAGCGGCCAGGCGCTCGGCGCCTTCGGTACCGGCTTCGCGTTCGAAACGAGCACGTACGACGTGCACGGCCTCGACACGAGCGGCAACCCGACGCGTCCCGGCATCATCGCCGGCACGTTCATCGCGTCCGGCAACATCGTCATGCGGGCGGCGAGCCTGCCGAACAACGAGCTGGTGCCCGGGCCGGTCATCAACGTGAATGGCCTCTTCGACGTCGCCAATACCGGCCACCTCGACATCCTCGTGAACGGCAACATCGACGCGACCGAGTACTTCGGCGACATGCGCGTGGGCCACATCGAGTCGACGTGGAACGACGTCACGCTGACCTCCCCCGGCGCGATCCTCGATGTCGTCGCCGACGGACCAGCCGAGATGGTCGGCTATTACCCGCGCGGTGGCTTCGCCGACGTGATCGGCAAGAACATCACGATGACCGCGAGCAGCGGCAACATCGGTGGCGACTCGAACTTCCTCGAGATCAACGTCGACGTGCGCGGCAACCACAGCGGCCTCCTCACGGCGACCGCGACGGCATCGGGCCAGGGCATCTTCATCACCGACCTCATCCTGGACATGCCGCTGAACACGGTGACCACGAACCGGGACGCGTCTCTCGTGACGACGAACGGCTCGATCATCGACGGCCGCGCGGGCTCCGGCACCAACACCGACTCGCCGAACGTCTTCGCGAACAACGTCGACCTGAAGGCGAGCGCGAGCATCGGCGAGTTCGCCAACGACGTCGAGATCGACTCGCGCAACTCCGGCACCCCGGCCGACGGCGATGTCGGGCTCGAGGCCGGTACGAACATCTACCTGACCGAGACGGCGTCGTTCCTCAACCTTGTGCTCGCGCACGCGAGCGCCGGCGATATCCGCCTGACCGTCCGCGACAGCAGTGCGACCGACGAGGACCTCATCCTGCTGCCGTCCGGCACGGTGAACTTCGCGCAGAGCGGCGCGGACCACTTCCGCTTCGTGTCGATGGGTCAGATCCTCGCCAACGCGGGCAGCGTCCTGCTCCACGTGGGCGACAAGGTCACGACCGACGCCAACTCATTCATCCAGGCCGGCACCTGGATCGACATCTACGGCGACTTCTACTTCGGCACGGACCCGGACGTTGGCCGCGGCACGATCATGACGCTGCGCGGCACCATCACGCCCGGCCCGCTGTCGGTGAGCCGCGGCCCGGTCCCGCCGACGTGCGTCGACGCGATCAACCCCGGCCTGCACGACTGCAACCTCACGCGCATCTTCGGTAACAGCGACGCCGACACGTTCACCTTCGACCACACGCTCCTCGGCGGGAAGACGCGCGTGTATGGCAGCAACACGCCCACTCCGTACATCGCGCCTCCGGCGTACGCCGCGACCGCGCCACTCTGCCCCGGCACGAACACGTGCGATGACCTCTTCTACGTGAAGCAGCTGCAAACGATGAACGTCGCGGCCGGCCACACCTTGACCCTGGACGGCCAGGAGGCCAACGACACGTACTTCATCTACACCTCCGGCAGCCGCGGCGCGGACCGCAACTACGTCATCAACGTGCTCGACACGGGCGCCCCGGACGACGGCGTCGACTTCCTGACGATCTGCGGCGCGGACACGACCGGCGCGACCATCGCCGCCGGGGAGGACTGCGACGCGGCCGTCCAGCTCGCCGCCGCCGTGCCGACCAGCCCGAGCGATCCGGCGATCGACGACCTGTTCCTGCTCCGCCGTACGTCGTACATCGGCTCGCCGAACAACGTGAAGAACGAGACGGCCGACCGCTCGGCGTTCGTCGCCCTGCTCCACACCTCGCTGGCGACGGCGGCGCCGACCGGCACGACGACACTGCCGACGACTGCCTTCTCGGTCGAGCGCATCAACTACGACACCGCGATCAACGGCCGCCTAAAGGTCTACGGCCTCGGCGGCAACGACTACTTCGCGGTCGACGACAACAGCTCGATCACGACGCTCGACGGAGGCGGCGGGAACGACAAGTTCCAGATCGGCCAGATCTACGGCGTGAAGCGCGACTCGCTACCGAGCATCGGCGACGGCGCGTCCTACCCGCTCGGCAACACGAGCGGCGGCTCGCTCACGCCGCAGGACGTGTTCACCACCATCGCCACGACCCGTGGCTGGCTGTCGGCCGGCGCGAGCCAGCCGCTGGTCGCGAAGGGCGGCTCGGGCGACGACGAATTCACCGTGTACTCGAACCAGGCGACGCTCCGCCTCGAGGGGGAGGACGACAACGACCTCTTCACCGTGCGCGCGTTCGCGCTCGCCGAGACCACCGGCAACTGCGGTACGGCCGAGAACCCGACGCCGAATGACCCGACCTGCCAGATCAGGTGGATCTCGGCCGAGGACCAGATCGCCATGCCGCGCCTCACGAGCGGCTTCTCGACGGCCGCGGAGTCCGACATCCGCACCGGCGCCGGCAACAACCAGGTCCAATACAACATCAACGCGCCCGTCTCGATCGACGGCGGCAACGGCTTCGACAAGGTCGTCATCCTCGGGACCGAGTACGCCGACACGGTCGTCATCACCTACAAGGCGATCTACGGCGCGGGCCTCTCCGTGACGTACGCCAACGTGGAGGTCCTCGAGGTCGACATGCTCGAGGGCGACGACACGATCCACGTGCTCTCGACCCAGCCCAACGTGCTGACGCGCGTCATCGGCGGCCTCGGGAACGACACGATCAACGTGGCCGGCGACGTCTCGGGCGACGTGATCTCGCGCAACATCGAGGGCACGAGCGGGACGATCAACCACATCGTCAAGTCGGCCGACGCGATGTACAACGGCCTGCTCGCCGACGGCATCGACCTCTCGGTCGCGCGTCCATCGCAGGGCGCGGTCGTCGTCGAGGAGACCGACGGCTTCACCGCCGCGCGCGAGGGCGGTTGCGTTTCGCTCGACTCGACGACCTGCCTGCACGCGATGGACAGCTACAACATCCACCTCGCGACGGCGCCGACCGAGAACGTCTACGTCACCGTCTCGGCGACGATGACGCCGCAGGAAGAGCAGTCGCTCGGCACGCCGGTGAAGGGCGACACGTTCCTCATCACGACTGGCGCGACGCCGTCGGCGGCGACCGCGTTCACGCGCACGATCACGCGCAACGGCGACACGAACGTGAAGGTCCCGACGCGCGCGATCGTCCTGACGTTCACGCCGAGCAACTGGGCGACGCCGCAGAACGTCTACGTCTTCGCGGTGAACGACAACCTGCCCGAGGGCGACCGCGTGGTCATCTCGGCGCAGTCGGTCATCAGCCGAGACGCGACGTTCGACCACGCGACGGCACGCAACGTCGAGGTCAACGTGCAGGACAACGACCTCGCCGGGATCGTGGCGACGCAGCGCGACGCGAGCGATGTGGCCGACAACACGAGCATCGTGCTCGAGGGCGCACCTGCCCCGGCATGCACCGCGAGCGGCTGTGGTGTGAGCGACAAGGTCGACGTCACGCTGGCGAAGTCGCCGACGCCCGACGCGACCGGCGGCGCGACCACGACCATCGTGCGCGTCACGCCGTCGGACAACCGCATCTGCTTGAGCCCGGCGACACCCACCGACGCCCTGCGGTTCCACGCATCGGCGTTGACCTGCACCGTCGGCGCGATGACCTACGACGTGGACTTCGACGCGACGAATTGGAACGTGCCGGTCCATCTCGTCCTGAGCGCGCGAAATGACTTCGTCGCGCAGGACCCGCGTACCACGACGCTCGACTTCACGATCCTCGCGACGTCAGCCGCGACCGACTACAAGCGGCCGCCGTTCCCGGCGTACCCCGACCTGCCGGTACGGACGCGCGTCGACGTGCTCTCGATCGACGACGAGACGGCCGGCGTGTTCCTGCTCGAGACCGGCGGACGCACGCTCGTGCAGTGCGGCTCGTCGTGCGGCGCGACCGGCACCGGCGACAGGTACACCGTCCGTCTCACCAAGGCGCCGACTGCGGACGTCAAGATCTCGGTCGTCACCGACGGCCAGACGGACGTGTGTCTCACCGGGATGCCGTGCGCGACGGGCATCGCGCTGACCGCGATCGGCGGCACACGTGCGACGCAGCTCTTCAGCGGCAACGTGCTGGTGAGCGGCGCGGGCAGCACGACGCTGTCGCGCGGTGTCGGCGCTGAGCTCGGCTCGTTCATCGACGACGGCTTCGTCGTTGGTCAGCAGCTCCAGATCTCGGGCGTGTCCGGCACCCGGCGCATCGTCTCGATCGCAGCGGACGGCAAGTCGATGGTGCTCGACGGCGCCGGCGTCGCGGGCAACGTCACGATCGACAACCTGAGCGACCGCGGCACCTACAGCGGCGCGCTGACGTACGCGAGCCTCGACGCCGCCGACCCGTCGGCGCACAAGGGCGGCACGCTCACGCGCACCGACGGCAAGAGCTGGCTCGACTCCGGCTTCTTCGAGGGCCAGCTCGTCCAGCTCGCCGGCGTGACGGGCACGTTCAAGATCGAGTTCATCACCGAGGCTGTCGCGGGCTCGGGCATCCTGAACCTCGCGCGCCTGACCACCGCGATCGGCGCGACCGGCGCGCTGACCGCGGGCACCACCGCGAACGTCATCCAGATGGCGCGCACGCTCACGTTCACGACCGGCAACTGGTTCGACCAGCAAGTGGTCCCGCTGCTCGCCGATCCGCTCTATGACCTGCAGCCCGGCCGCGGTGACATCAGGACCTTCCCGAAGAAGGCGCACCTGCTCTCGGGCATCCGCGGCCCGCTGGCCGTCGAGGGCGGCCCGAGCACCGCTGACCGGTCGCTGAAGCACGCCGTGCTCCTGCCCGGCGAGGCGAACGCGGAGCCGTTCGCCGTGGCCGCGCAGCCGCCGGAATGGCAGATGATCGACTCGCTCAACGTCTTCGCCGACGGCAGCCAGGAGAACCTGGTCGGTCAGATGACGTCGGCCGCGATCACCGGCCTCAACATGACGCGCGACCTCGACCTCCGACCGTACTGCGGCACGCGCGCCTGCCCGTTCAACGAGCCGGGCAAGTACCCGGGCGGGATCACGTACGGCACGTACACGCTCAACGCGGACGGCTCGTTCAACACGGATGGCGGCTCGTCGACGATCGAGGTCCTGAACCTCTTCCTCGGTCAGGGCAACGACACGTTCACCGTCATCTCAACACTTATCCCGGGCCGCGAGCTCGCAAACAACGCCACGCCTGCCTGCGCCGCGGCGCACCCGACCGACCTCATGCAGTGCGCGAAGGTCGCGGCGCACGGCGGCATCACGACCGTCCACGGTGGCGGTAACACCGCGCTCAGCGTCACCGGCACCTTTGACACGACGTCCTCGTCGATCACGCGCACAGACGGTGTCGACTGGATGACGCAGGGCTTCGCGGTCGGCCAGACGATCCAGATCGGCGCGAACACGTTCACGATCAGAGGCTTCGGCACGTCGAGCTACGGCCCGAACAGCACGATGACCGTCATCGCGGCCGTTGGCTCGCTGACCGGCGCATCAGCCGCCCCACTCACGATCGCGGTCCGTGACGCACTCGCGGTCACGGGCACCTTCAACATCAGTGGCAACCGCGTCGCGCGCAGCGACGGTCAGCCATGGGAGAGCCTGGGCTTCGTTCGCGGACAGCACGTCACGATCGAAGGCGTCGGCGCGCGGGCCATCGTCGACTTCGACAACTCGGCCTACGGCAATGGCACCGTGCTCGTCTTTGACGGCGCTGCCGTCCCGGTGTCGATCGGGGATGGCACCGTCGCCGTGTACGACCGCATGCCGTCCACGACCGTCCGGATGGGCGGCGACGCGCTCATCGTGACCGGTGGCGCTTCGACGACCGCCGCGGGCGGCCCGGACTCGCCGCTGGTGCTCTACGGAGACACGTCGCAGGACGGCACGTTCTACGGTGGCCGCATCGACGTGAACTCGTCCGGCAACTTCGGTCCGAAGCCGTTCGCGCACGAGGACCCGATGGCCGTCACGATCGCGGCCGACGGGACGATCACCGGACCCGCGAGCGTGAACTGGGTGAACGACGGCTTCGCGGTCGGCGCACTGCTCACCGTCAACGGCGTGCTGTACGGCACCGTCGCGAAGACGTCGGCGAGCCAGGTCAACCCGACGCCGACGAACGTCATGAAGCTGACCTTCCTGCAGCCCGGCTTCGCCGCCGGCAGTGGCGTGAAGACCGTCGCGGTCCAGAACCGCACCGGCAACGGCGCGCCGTTCTTCGTGTACCCGCTCGCGACGGCGTTCGCGAACCCAGGCAACGACGTGATCGACGCGCGTGGCGCCTTCAGCGCGTCGCCCGCCGGCGCGCTGCCGACGGTCGGCATCACCGCGTACGGCGGCGCGGGCGACGACACCATCTACGGCACGCAGACGGGCGACCACCTCGCCGGCGGCTCTGGCAATGACCGTGTCTACGGTGGCCGCGGCGTCGACCTGATCTACGGCGACTCGGGCTTCAACGTGAACGTCATCACGCGCGAGCTGTTCGTGGTGAACAACAACGCCTCGAGCAAGCCGAACGCCGACCTGCTTGCCGCCGGCCGCGACCTGCTCTACGGCGACGCGCCCGGCGCGGTCGCGCCGCTCGCCACGCAGGACGACTACGCCGACGTGATCTTCGGCGACTTCGGCGAGGTCTTCCAGAACGAGCTTGGCGCGCGCGACACGACGCGCATCCAGATCGGCCTGCAGCGCATCCAGACGACCGCGATCCTGAGCCTGCGGAACATCGAGTCGCGCAACCTGCAGAGGGGCGCGGATGACTTCATCTATGGCGGTCCCGGTCGCGACATCCTGATCGGCGGCCCGGGCAGCGACGCGATCGACGGCGGCGCGCAGGACGACCTGGTGTTCGGCGACAACGTCGTCCTCACATACCGCGCCAGCGACGTCACGAGCCTGCGGTTCCAGACGCTCTCGGGCACGCTCATGTACAGCCGCACCGATCTGAGCCCGGCGGCGCTCGGCTACGACAACAGCGGTCAGCTGCTGACGAGCGGCGTCGCGCGCGCGTACCGCAGCGCCGACGCGAACGTGCCGTGGTGGGCCGAGTACGCGGTGACCAACGTCTACCAGAACTTCTCGATGGACTCGGGTCTGACCGGCGTCGGCAGCTTCGGCAATGACTACATGGCCGGCGGCGCGGGCAACGACCTCATGTTCGGCGAGCTCGGAAGCGACGTGCTTCAGGGCGACGGCTCGATCGACTACATCTCGCACCCGTACCTGGCCGACCTCGCGACGATCAACACTGCCGTGCTTGGCGGCCGCGTCGGCGCCGTGCGCGCCGCGCCGACCTGCACGGGCGTCATCTGCCAGGGCACCGGCGCGCTCACGGTCTACCCGTCCTACGAGGCCGCGAGCGACGGCGAGGACTACATCGAGGGCAACGGCGGCGACGACGTGATCTTCGGTGGCCTCGGTCAGGACGACCTCATCGGTGGCAGCTCTGACTTCTTCAGCCTGACCACGCCCGACCAGCGGCCCGATGGCAGCGACCTGATCTTCGGTGGCGCGGGCACGCGCATCAGTCGCGACGTCGACACATCAGCTGGCGTGCCGGCCGATGTGCACTCGCGCGACGCGGACACGATCGTCGGCGACAACGGCCGCATCGTCCGCATCGTCGGCACGAACGGCATCGACGTCGGACCGGTCGCGAAGTACGTCACCTTCGTCTACGACAGCTACGGCGGCACCAAGCTGGTCGTCCGCGGCGTCACGCTGATCGACTACACGATCGGCGGCCCGGACTTCCGTCCGGACCTGTTCGGCATCGCGGGCACCGGCCCGTGCAGCGGCGCGGCTGCGAACGCCACCGGCGCCTGCAGCGCGGTCCTGCCCATTGCGGCCGGCCGCAACCGCTGGACCGTTGACATCGGCGGCAACGATGAGATCCACGCCGAGTCGGGCGACGACACCGTCTACACCGGCGTCGGTGCCGACGTGATCTACGGCGACGCCGGCGACGACGACCTCATCGGCGGCTGGGGCATGGACTGGATCTCCGGCGGCACCGGTCAGGACGGCATCCTCGGCGACGACGGTCGCATCTTCACGAGCCGCAACAACACGACCGTCGGCGAGCCGATCTACGGCATCGCGCCGCTGCTCGCGGTCGACCCGGACACGCGCTTCAGCAACGGCAACGTGATCGACGAGTTCATCTACACACCCGGTCAGGTGCAGACCGCGACGATCAACCGGTCGGGCCTGCTGAACAAGGCCGTGGACCTGACGCCGTTCAACCAGACGCCGGACGCGCTCGGCGCGGACCAGCCGCTGTACGACGCGAACAACTCCGACGACATCATCTTCGGCGGCTGGGACGACGACTTCATCCACGGCGGCTCCGGCGACGACGCGATCGGTGGCGCTGAGGCGCTCGTGACCTCGTACATCCAGATGTACGGCACGGGCAGCGTCTGCCAGCAGCAGGTGAACTGCGCGATCGGCCTGGTCCAGACCGACTTCTTCCACCCGTTCAACCCGGGCGATGTCCTGCACTTCGGTGCCGACAGCAACACCTGGCACGTCGCGCACGGCGGTCGCAGCGGCGAGTTCCTGCTCTACGACGAGTACGACCCGCGTCGCGCGATCCTGTTCAACGCGAACGGCAGCGTCTGGAAGAGCGGCGCCGCGCCGACCCAGTTCCAGTACTTCCTGAACTTCGACGCGAACGACGGCCGCACCACGCCGCTCGGCTGCGTCCAGCCGACGAACCAGGGCTGCGCGCTGATGGCCACGGTGAAGACCGACGGCGGCGACGCGATCTTCGGTGACCTGGGCAACGACTGGATGGTCGGTGGCACCGGCAACGACACGATCTGGGCCGGTTGGGGCAATGACATGTCGAGCGCCGACGACGACCTGAGCACGAACGCCTGGCTGAACGACACGACCGACACGCACCCGACGTACGAGGACCGCGTCTACGGTGGCGCTGGTCTCGACGTCCTCGTCGGGAACACCGGCGGCGACCGCCTCATCGACTGGGTCGGTGAGTTCAACTCGTACCTCGTGCCCTTCGCGCCGTTCGGCATCGCGACGGTGAGCCGACAGGTCGAGCCGCAGCTGCCCGAGTTCCTGTACGCGCTGTCACGCTCGCAGGGTGTCGACATGACGCGCACGGTCGAGACCGGCAACAGCGCGGCCCGCAACGGCGAGCCCGACGGCGAGCTCGGCCTCATCACGCAGAAGGACCACGGCCTGTGGCAGACCCAGACGGGTGGCCCGAGCGACCCGCAGCCCGGCAATATCCCCGGCGGCCCGCGTGACGTGCTGAGGTCCGCCGACTTCAACAACGGCGCCCTGCAGGGCTTCGCGGTCGACAGCGGTTCGTTCGCGGTGACGGGCGGCGCGCTGTCCATCTCCTCCGCGATCTCGGGCGACGCCGCCGCGGTCTTCTACCACGACACGTACCTGCCGATCTACTACGAAGTGGCCGCGGACGTGACCGTGGTCAAGCCGATCGGTGGCTACAAGGCGAACTCGTACGTCATCTTCGACTACTGGTCGCCGACCGATTTCAAGTTCGCGGGCATCGACGTTTCGACGAACAAGCTGCTCGTCGGGCACCGCACCGCCTCGGGCTGGATCACCGACAACTTCGCGCCGTTCCAGGCCAGGGCCGACACGACCTACAACCTGCTCATCCAGGTGAACGGCACGAACGTCATCGTCAACGCCGCCAGCCGGTCGTTCTCGTTCCTCTACGGCCCGCGGGTCGTCGACGGCGAGAACCAGGGCCTGAACAAGGGTCTCCTCGGCTTCGGCTCGGATCAGTCGCGCGGCACGCTCGACAACATCAAGATCCAAGTGGTCCCGCCGCAGACCACGCTCGACACCACCGAAGACTTCAACGACGGCGCCGCGAACCTCATGACCGGCACGAAGACGGGCACGTGGGCCGTGACGCCGGCCGATGGGCGCTACACCGGCGCGCCTGCGACAGGCGCGACGACGGCGACCGTGGGCATCGACCTCGGCGCGCACCTGCAGCCGGAGTCGTACGTCGAGTTCACGACGCAGGTGAAGACGGCGCAGATGGCCGGCCTCCTCTTCGACCAGTACTTGGTGAACGACTACAAGTTCGTCGCGATCGACGTGGTCGGCCAGCGCGTGGTCGTCGGTCACATGGACCCGACGCGCGGCTTGGTCATCGAGCAGGCCATCGCGAAGGTGCTCACCGCTACGACGGACTACACGCTCTCGCTCTCGCTGAAGGCGACATCGGTCGCGGTCACGCTCAACGGCGCGTACGTGACGACGTGGGCATACAACGCGCCGGTCGTCGACGGATCGCTCGGCCTCTTCACCAAGGGCGGCTCGGCCTCCTTCGACAACGTGCGCATCCGCACGAACGACCCGGTGTTCAACGGCAACGTGCTCAGGGGCGCGACGAGCACCGGGCAGCCGATCGCAACGGAGTTGATGTTGCCAACGCTCTTGGCTCAGGCGAAGAGCTACTGGTCGACGCAGCTCGGCATCACGCTCGCGTCGATGAACGACATCCGTATCACCATCGCCGACCTACCCGGCGACGCGATCGCGATGATCGCCGGGCGCACGATCTACATCGATCGCGACGGCGCGGGCGGCGGCTGGACGAGCGCGACCCTTCTCGCCGCGATCAAGACGGAGCTCGGGCGGATCCTCGGTCAACCCTAGGCAGCCAAGCGACCGGCAGGTAACGTTCCCCTCGTGAGGTCGTTGCCATTCACGTGCTCCTGAGACGCCTCACCCTGCCCGCGGCGCTCCTTACCTGCCTCCTGCTCGCCACCCCGGTCCTCGCAGCCCCACTTCCGGTCCTCTCCGCGACCTACACCGTCCCCACGCCCCCCACCGCGCTCGTGCAGGGCGCGTCCGTCCCGGTCTCGATCACCGTCCAGAACGTCGGCAACGAGGTCTGGAACGTCGCGGGGACGAACCCGGTGAAGCTGAGCTACCACTGGTACGACGGCGCCGGCAACTCGGTCATGTGGGACGGGCCGCGCACGCTGCTGCTGAGTGACGTCGCCGCGGGCGCGAGCCACACGCTCACCGCGATGGTCGCGGCGCCGGTCACACCAGGTGCGTATCGCCTCAACTTCGCGCTCGTGAAAGAGGGCGTCGCATGGTTCGCGCAGAGCGCGGCCTACATCGTCCAGGTCGCCTCCGCGACAACGAGCGCGACCTACACCGTCACGACGCCACCGACGACGATCCCCGCGGGCGGCAACGCGCAGATCGCGGTCGCGCTCACGAACACCGGCAACCAGGCATGGAACATCGCCGGCGCGAACCCCGTGAACCTCAGCCTCCACTGGTACGACGCGTCCGGCAACACCGTGCTCTGGGATGGACCGCGCACGAAGCTCGCTGCGCCGGTCGATCCGAACACGTCGGCCACGGTCACCTCCACCGTCACGGCGCCACCGGTCCCCGGCGCGTACCTGCTGCGCTTCGCGCTGGTGAAGGAAGGCGTCGCGTGGTTCCCGCCGAGCAACCCGATCTCGATCACCGCGCTCGCCGGCTTCGTCGCCGCGGTCACGCCGCCGACGCTGCCGTCATTCATCGCGGGCGGCACGTATGACGTGCCGATCGTCCTGAAGAACACCGGCGCCGCCGCGTGGAACGCGACCGGTCCGAATCTCGTCGACGTCTCCTATCACTGGAGCGACGCGTCCGGGAAGACCGTGATCTGGGACGGGACGCGGACGCCGCTCGCGGCGAACGTCGAGCCCGGCGCGTCGGCGAACGTCACGCTCAAGGTCGGCACGCCGGCGGCTCCCGGCACCTACACGCTCACGATCGATCTCGTGCGCGAAGGCGTCGGCTGGTTCGCGTCGTTCGGTGGCACGCCGTATCGCGTGCCGGCGACGGTCGCGGCGCTGCGCTACGCGGCGGCGTTCGGCGGTGTGAGCGCGATGTCCGCGTACTGGGCCGAGCAGAAGACGATCGCGGTGGCGCTCACCAACACTGGCAACATCCCGTGGAACGCCGCGGGCGCGAATCCGATCAACCTCTCCTACCACATCCTCGACGCCGCGGGCCGCGCTGTCGTATGGGACGGCGCGCGCACGCCGCTCGGTGGCGATGTCCTCCCCGGCGCGTCAAAGAACCTCAACCTCGCGTTCTCCGTCCCCGGCACATCCGGGACCTACACGCTCGTCGTCGATCTCGTGCGCGAGGGCATCGGATGGTTCGAAGGCACCGGCTCACCGCCGGCGCGCGTGCCGCTCAGCGTCACGAGCGGATTCACCGCGGGCTACGCCGGGACGACGACACCCGCGCAGGTCACGATCGGCGCGCAGATCCAGCTTTCGACGACCGTCCTCAACTACGGACCGCGCGCGTGGTCCGCGAGCGGGGCTAACAAGGTGAGCCTCAGCTACCACATCACGACCGCCGCGGGTGACATGGTCGTGTGGGACGGCGCGCGTGGCGTGCTGCCGAACGACGTGCCCCCGTTCCAGCAGGTCACCGTGCCGATCATGGTCACGGTCCCGCAGGGCGTCGGCGACTACGTGATCTCGTGGGACTTGGTCCTCGAGGGCGTCGCGTGGTTCAGCAGCACCGGCGTCGCGATGAAGCGCGAGCCGTTCAGCGTCGTGTCCGGTGTCGTCTTCTACGGAAGCGGATTCGGTCACGGGCTCGGCATGAGCCAGTACGGTGCGAACGGCTGGGCGACGGGCGTCACGGGACTCACGCTCAACGCGGAGCAGATCATTCAGAAGTACTACCCGGGCACGACGTTCCAATTCGTCGACGCATCGCGGCCGTTCGTGCGCGTGCTCCTCTCGCAGCCGTCATCGGTCGCGCGCTACCGCTGCGGCGACAACCGGTTCTTCGGCGGCGCGCTCGGCGAGGTCATGTCCGACGGCGGGTTCCGCGTACTGGACGAGGCGTCCGGAAATGCGGAGATCGGCCGCGCCGGATCGAAACAGTCGTGGCAGTTCATGGCGAAGCCAGGTGGCGTCGAGGTGTGGGACAACAGCGGCGCGACGCCGCGTCTCGTGCGCATCGCTCCCACCGTCGCGGTCGTCCCGCTCGATCCGAACCAGCCGCTCGGATTCCTGCAGAAGGGCATCTACCGCGGCAACCTCCGCATGACCAGCCTCGGCGGCACGCTGCGCGTCGTGAACGTCCTCACGTGGGACGACTACATCCGTGGCGTGATCCCGCTCGAGATGCCGACGACCTGGCACCCCGAGGCGCTGAAGGCGCAGGCCTACGCCGCGCGCTCGTACGGGTACAACTCGTACAACGGCTCGGCGGACTACGACGTGAGCGACGACCAGGCGGACCAGTGCTACGGCGGATCGCGCGTCGAGGTCGCGTCCACCAACGCCGCGGTGCAGGCGACCGCGGGCAAGCTCATCACGTACAACAACGCCGCGATCCGCGCGTACTTCGCGAGCTCGAACGGCGGCTACACGCTGCCGTACGGGTGCTTCGGCAACCGCGTGGTCCGCAGCGGCTCGACGTGGGCCTGCACGCCGGATCCGAACCAGCCGTATCTCGGCGCGGTCCCGGACCCCGCCGACCGCGCGGTCAACAGCCCCGCGAACCCGCGGGCATCGTGGACCGTGACGTTCACCGGCCAGCAGATCCGCGACGCCGTCATCCGCTGCAACGGCACCGACATCGGGACCTTGCAGGCCGTCGATCTCTCGAACCGCTCCGTGCCCGTGGTCGGCCACGTGATCTCGGTGCGCCTCATCGGCTCGTTCGGCTCGGTCGATCTCCAAGCCGAGGCGTTCCTGCGCACCTGTCTCGCCCTGCGCTCGACGATGGTGAGATTGACTACGTTCTAGCTATCTGCGCTGAATGCAGCTCGCAAGAGGCGAGGCACGGTCACACACTGTCTCGCGTTACCAGGCCACGTGTAACGTCCACTGGGTGGCCATGACAGGCGACTACAGGCGCGATGCGGGCCCAGAGAACTGGGACCGCTATCAGGATCTGTTGGGTCCGGCGATCCAGCGCGTGGATGCAGGTGACGTTGAGGGTGCTGCGCATGCCTTCGCCCGGATCGCGAATGTGCGCGCCGACGATGAGCCGATCACGGACACGCTCGGCCACCTTCTCTCGCTCGTCAGATATCTGAGGAACACCGAGCGCGTCGCCGCAGCTGAGATTTCGGCACGCGAGGCGCTTGCGCTGGCGGAGGCGATGCACCCGTCGCCGCACCGCGACCTCATTTACGCGAAGGCGCGCCTTGAGCAGATCCTGGTCCGGCAAAGCAAGTATGTGGACGCGGTCGACGTCAAGAGAACGATCATCGCCGACCTCGAGTCGCTCTACGGCGCTCGCTCGCAAAATGTCGCGGCGATCCTTCTCGACCTCGCGAAGCTCCATTACTTTGCCGACCAGCGCGAGACGGCGGAAGCAACGATCCGGCGAAGCATCGACATCCTCGAGCACTACTCCGGCGTCAACCTCGAGCTGCTGGCGCAGGCACACATGGACCTGACCCGAATGATCGCCCTCACGAACGTCGCGGACGCGGTCGTGCACGCTCAACGCGCGCTCGTAGTGCTTCGGGAGGCGGGTCTGTCCGACGAAGACTGCCGGGTCAAGCTCAACCTTCGCTACCTTGAGAAGTACATGAAATGGTGAGGCAGAGTCTTGCCACATAGTTAAGGTTACGTGGTAACCTTAAACAAGCGATGAAGACATTTAAGTCAGGCCGCCTCGTCAAACGCACGTGGAAAGCCGATATGGGTGCGTACGGCGGTCGCAAGGCGCGCCAGTCCTTTGAGTACCAGGCCTTCGCCCCCGAACCCATCGCGGACCAGGACTTTGTGCTCAAGGCGGATGTCGCGGCCGTCGTTTCACAGGCTGAGTCGGCCGTGCAAGAGCTCAACCACTACCCGCCGGCATTCGGGTCCTTCGAGGCTCTCGCCCGAAGGCTCTTGCGCGCTGAGTCGATCGCAAGCTCGCGCATCGAGGGGCTCGAGCTCTCGCACCGACGCCTGGCGAGAGCGGAGTTTGCGCCGACGAAGGCGCTCGATGTCACGGCGGAGTCCGTGCTCGGGAACATCCGAGCGATGGATGCCGCGGTCAAGCTGGGCTCGCAGGCGCGCTCGCTTCGGTCCGAAGATGTCGTCGCGCTTCACCGGGAGCTCATGTCAGCGACTCGAGACGCACGTATCGCGGGAGTCGTCCGGACCACACAGAACTGGATCGGTGGAGTGGGGAACAGTCCCCGGAGCGCCGACTTCGTCCCGCCGCCACCTGAGTTCGTCGATGCACTGCTCGTCGATCTGGCGGCGTTTCTGAACCGTGAAGACCTCTCGCCTGTGGTGCAGGCCGCGATCGCGCATGCGCAGTTCGAGACGATCCATCCGTTCGCCGACGGCAACGGCAGGGTCGGCCGCTGCTTGATCCATGTCGTCATGCGCCGACGAGGCATCGCCCCGAGATATGTGCCTCCGGTCAGTCTCGTCCTCGCGACCGATGCCCGTGCCTATGTGCGCGGACTGACCGACTATCGAGAGGGGATGCTTGACGAGTGGACCGGAGTGTTCGCCGCAGCGACGCGTACCGCAGCGACACAGGCTCGCTCCTTCGCTGATCGCGTGGCTGGACTCCAGCAGCGCTGGCGCGAACGGGCAACGCGACCCCGCGCGTCCTCAGCCGCGGAGAGACTCATAGCGGTCCTTCCTGCGTACCCGATCGTCGACTTGAGCCTCACGCGCAACGTATTAGACGTCTCTGCTCCAGCGGCGTGGGGTGCCCTTCAGCGGCTCGAGGGCGCTGGCGTCCTGCGTCAGATCACGGTGGGCCGCCGCAATCGCGCGTATGAGGCGGTCGGACTGTTCGACGTTGTCGATCGATTCGAGCGTGAGCTCGCCACGCCTCCAGGCACGACGAAGCCGGCGCGGCCAACGCCACGCCGCGTCACGCGTTAGGCAAGACGGTGTTCGTCTTCCTCAAGTTCCTGCACATCTCCGCGATGTTCGCCGCGACGAGCCTCGCGGTCGGACCGATCGTCGTTTACTACCTCGTCGCACGAAGCGGCGACGCGAACGCGCTGAAGACAGCGATGAAGTTCGATGAGGCGCTCGAGCGGACCGCCGGTGGCTTCTACGGACTGGGCATTCTCGTCGGAGCGGCGGCGGCTCTGACGGGAAGCCTGGACCTCACCGCGCCATGGCTGCTCACCGCGTACGCGCTCGTCGTCCTGCTCATCGTGAACAATCTGTACCTGAGCATTCGCATGCGGGCGCTCCGGGAACTGGCGCTCGCAGGCAACACGTCGACCCTCGCAGCGCTGAGTCGATCGAGCGCGCTCACTGCGTCGATCGCGGCACTAGGACTCATCACGCTGGCGCTCGTGTTCACGATGGTCGTGAAACCGAGTTTCTTCTAGCGACCGCCGATCAGACGCGCACCAATAGCTGCGATACGCGCCATACGCGGGAGCTGTGGCGCATAGGAATTCAGACGGCGCAGACTTGCGCGCCATGGCCAAAGACGACACGGATATCTCAGGACCTGGATGCGTCGTGTGGGTCGTCGTCGCTGTCGCATGGGCGTTCCTAATCGAGCTGCTCCCCGACGACTGGTTGCCGCCGAACGCGGCGATGTACATCTGGGTTGTGCTCACGCTCCTGAGCGGCCTCGCCATTTCTTGGTTTTTCAGCCGGCCCAAGAAGGGTGACTGATCCCGACCGAGGCGGCTCGACGTTAGTCGCGAGCCTTCGTGCAAGGGGCGGCCTCGTTTCAGGCTGGGCGAGCAGCCCGATCAGGAGCGAAGCAGCACGGGCTTGGACGTCAGCTTCTTCGGCTCGCGCGTCGCCCCCGCCGTGAGAAGGTGACCGAGCTTCGCGATCCGCGCCGCGGTCTTCGGGTCAAGGCGGTAATAGATCCACGTTCCGCGGCGCTCGCAGGTCACGACGCCGGCCTCGCGCAGCACCTTTAGGTGGTGCGAGACGGTGGGCTGGCTCACGCCGCAGCAGTCCGTGAAGTCGCAGGCGCAGACCTCGCCGTCCGATGCCAGCTGCTGGACGATGGCGAGGCGTGTCGGCTCCGCGAGCGCCTGAAGGATCTTTACGTCTTCCACGCTCTCGACTATATCGACCAACTTGGATATTGACAAGCATCAATATGTTGTCGCATGCTCGCTGTCGGCGACAAGGAGGGCACGACAATGTTGAGCAGAGAGCTTCCGGTGGCGGTCATCGGCGCAGGTCCCGTGGGACTCGCGGCCGCGGCGCAGCTGATCAAGCGCGGCGCGACACCGCTCATCCTCGAGGCCGGCCCGACGGTCGGCGCGAGCGTCCTCCGGTGGGGCCACATCCGGATCTTCTCGCCGTGGAAATACAACATCGACTCCGCCGCGCGCGAGCTCCTCGACCGCGATGGCTGGAACGCTCCAGACGGCGACGACTACCCGACCGGTCGCGAGCTCGTCGAGTCGTACCTCGCCCCCCTCGCCTCTGTTCCCGAGATCGCTCGCAACCTGCTGACGAACCATCGCGTGACCGACGTGACCCGACTCGGATTCGACAAGATGAAGACCGCCGGTCGCGACGACGCCCCGTTCGCGATCACCGTCGCGACGCCGTCGGGCGAGAAACAGATCCTCGCGCGCGGCGTCATCGACGCGTCCGGCACGTACACGCTGCCCAATCCGCTCGGCGGAAGCGGAACGCCGGCACGCGGCGAGGCGAAGGCGGGGGAGCGGATCTTCTACGGCATCGCCGACGTGCTCGGGCGCGACAGAGCGCGTTATGCCGGTCGCCGCGTCCTCGTCGTCGGTAGCGGCCACTCCGCATTCGACGTCCTCATCGACCTCGCGAAGCTCGCCGAGTCCGAGACGCGCACGAGCATCACGTGGGTCGTCCGCAGGCCGTTCGCCGACTCGAAGTACGGCGGCGAGGCCAACGACGCGCTGCCCGCGCGCGGTGCGCTCGGCACGCGGATGCGGGCGCTCGTCGAGCGCGGTGCCGTCCGCCAGGAGGTGCTGCGGATCTCCGAGCTGACGACCACAGCCGACGGCGTCCACGTCAGCGACGGCGATCGCGAGCTCGGCCCCTTCGACGAGATCATCGCGACGACAGGTTTCCGCCCCGACCTCACGACCATGCGCGAGCTACGCGTGCGACTCGACGACATCCTCGAGGCGCCGCCGGCGCTCGCGCCGCTCATCGATCCGAACGTGCACAGCTGCGGGACCGTCCCGCCCCACGGCGCGCGCGAGCTCGCGCACCCTGAGAAGGACTTCTACATCGTCGGGATGAAGAGCTACGGGCGCGCGCCGACGTTCCTCATGCTCACCGGGTACGAACAGGTCCGGTCGATCGTGAGCGCGCTCGTGGGCGACGCGGCCGGCGCCGCGAGCATCGAGCTCGTCCTGCCACAGACCGGCGTGTGTTCAGGCGGCAGCGATTGCTGCGACGACGCCGCGACGGACTGCGGCTCGCCGACGAGTACGTGCTGCGGCACCGGCGATGCGGTCATCTCGCTCACGAGTCTTACCGCCGCACCGAGCCGATAACGCGTTAGGCGCGCGCCGAGCTCAGGGCGCCGGGACCGTCACCGGCGCGCTGTAGGCGAACCACGAAGCGCCCTGTGGTCCGCTCCGGTAGCAGTACGTCCCGCTCGGCACGTTGAGATCGACATAGCTTCCCTCGGGATGTACTCCTGAATACGGCGGCTCGTACTGGCCGCTCGTTGCTTCGCAGACCGCGGTTCCCGACGGCACGAGCGCCCGTTGGCTCGGGTACTCGTGGGGAAGGTTCGATGCCGGCGGCGTGACAGTGAGCGAGACGTCGTTCTTCGTCGGGCCGCCGTCGAAGTTGCCGGCCTCTGCTTTCACCGTCGGCGGCGCATTGCCGAAGTCAGCCACGACGTTGAACGATGACACGCCTGCTGCCGTCGACTGATAGCGGATGTCGATCGCGTCCGCGACCGAAATGGTGAATTTGAAGTCCTCGTATCTCATCGTCGCGTCGTTGATCTCGAAGGTGTCGTTGCGGTCGTAGCGGAACGTCGTTCCGCCGGCCGTGAATGAGTCGGAGCTCGGGTCGACCGCGGACACCGTCACGCGCTGCGGCGGGTCGCCGGGCACCACGGTCACCTGCCAGAAAACGCCGTAGTCCTCCATCCACTGCACGCCCTCGATGAGCGGTCGCAGGTAGAAGCGGTATGTGCCAGGGGTCCTAGGCGCCTTCACGGTGAACTGGAACCATGCGACCTGGCCGGGACCGATGTAATCGGCAGGCATCGCGTCCGGCCGGTTGTATCCAGCGAAGCGCGTGTTCGGCGTCCCGTGCGTGCCATCTCCGCCGAGGATGCTCGGCTGGTCCTGACCAGGCGACGGTGCCCATGTGCCGAGGGCCGCGTAGTCCCCGTAGGGAGAGATCCGCCAGCCAAGCGAGCCCGAGTTGTAGAAGGCGACGACGGCCTTCGACGGCTGACCCGGGCAGAGCGTCGGATAACCGGACTGGCCATACCACGCCGCGTGGAAGCCGGGGATCCCAGACGGAACACTCGCAGGCGGCGGAATTCCTGGGCCGACGCTGGCCACGCACTCGGCCGCAACAGCGACCGACGCTCGCTCGCTCGGCCCGAACATGAGCCCCGATGTAACGAGCATCACCACCGCGAGCGACCGAAGCGCTCTCACCTCTTCTATGACGAACGAGACCCGGGGTTCGCACCCCGGGTCTCACTCCCCACGGTTGGATCGGTCGCGGTCGTTACGGTCCTACTGGCGGACCAGTCACCGCGGGATTGCTGTAGCCGAATGCGCTTGTGCCGGTAACGGGATTGGCCGCGCCCACGCGGTAGCACCACTGCCCGTCCGGCCGGTTCTGATCGAGGTAGCTCGCGGTGTTGGAGCCCGTGGGTACGGTCACGGTCGCGATCTCCGTGTACGTGCCCGTCGAAGCGTCGCAGGTCATCGGCGCTGTCGTGAGCGCCGTTCGCTGCACCGAGTAGGTCAGGCCGTCGACGTTCGACGACGGCTCGCTGATCGCGACTCGAACGTCGCGCTGTGTTGACCCGACCGGCGTCTCGCCGGTCGCCTGCACCGTTGGCGCACCACGACCGACGTCGGCCGTGATGTTGAACGTCGAGATCGCTGCCGCATCAGGGTTGTAGCGCACGGCGATCGTGTCGCCACTCGTGAGCACGCTCTCGAACTGCGCGAGCGTGATGCCGGTGCCGTCGTACTGGAAGGTGTCGTTGCTGTCGTAGCGGAAGGTCGACGAACCGGCGATGAAGTAGTCCTGCGCGGTGTTGACTGTGCCCACCGTCACGGTCTGGTTCCCGAATCCGCCCGACGGCGGGATGAATAGCGTCGCGCCACCGACACCGACCGACGTCTCGCTCGCGCGGTTGTCGGTGGTGAGGTCGAGCGCGTTGTTGCCGTTGGTGTCCTGGAACACGACCGGCCGCACGTTCGCGTTCGTGGTGCCGGAGCTGATGGTGAACGTGATCTTCCCGTCAGCCGGGATCGGGACGCAGTTGATGTACGTCCCACCCGAGCTGACGCTGTTGATGCTGGCGAACGTCGCGCTTCCTACGAGGTCGGCCTTGCCGTTGCCACTCGTGTTGCGGAAGGTGCCGTCGCTCGGGTGAGTGTTCGCGTCGACGAACGCGAGGTCGACGCAGCCGGTGAGACCGGTGAGCGTCGCCGTGTACGTGCGTGTGGTGTCCACCGCGATCGTCGTGTCATCGGTCGGGGTCACGGTGACCGGAACGACCTCTTGACTCTTCACGGTGATCTGCCAGAAGACGCCGAAGTCCTCCATCCACTGCGCGCCCTCGATGAGCGGCCGGATGTAGAGCTTGTACGTGCCGGGTGTCTGCGGAGCCTGGATCTGGAACTGGAACCAGGAGACCTGGCCCGGTCCGACCCACTGGGCCGGCTGTGCGGCGATGCGGTTGTAGCGCGGCCAGCCCGTCGCGGGCGAGCCCGCGGTGCCGTCACCGCCGAAGGGGCTCATCTTGTCCTGGCCCGGTTCGGGGTTCCATGTGCCGAGGAACGCCATCTCGCCCATCTTGTTGGAGAGCCAACCGAACGACCCCGAGTTGTAGTACGCGACCGTCGCGGTCGACTTCTCGCCGGGGCAGAGCGTCGGGTAACCCGACTGTCCGAACCAGTGCGCGTGGAATCCGGGGATACCGGACGGCACCGTCGACGGCGGGGCGATGCCCGGGCCGACACTGCCCGTGCACTCGGCGGCGTTCGCCGAGGTTGCTCCGGTCACGGGCGACCAGAGCGTGAACGCGGTCGCGCTGACCGCGGTGGCCAGCGCGAGGAGACAGGCGCGTGCAAGCTTCATGAATGCCTCCCCGTGTGTTTGATCCGCTGAGCAGACGCGGGATGCGGTCCCGACCGTGCGTCTGCGTGCGTCTGCTCGCGTGACATGGTGGTATGGATGAAGCAGATCTCAACCAACAGTCAGATGAAGGGATTTTCACGTTCGTGTTACGAAGTCGTTGGGCTCTGCGCCTAACACTCGCGCTTATCGCCATCTACGCACCAGCGTGTGCGCCTGCCGGTCCGCAGCAGCTCCAGATACTGAGCAAGGGCGGCCCGCTCGTGAGCGTCGCGATCAACGGAGTTCAGCTCGCGAGCGTTCCCTGCAACGGCGGTCTCGTGTTCAGGCCTGGCGAGAACGGAGCGCCGCCGCTTCCATGGGACCTGAAGGTCGTCGATCAATCCACCGGACGTGTCGTGCTCGAGCAGCGCATCACGGAACTACCGCGATGGCTCGTGGTCTTTCGCGACTCAGCCGGCGTTTCCGCATCCCCGATCGCGGGGCCATTGGTGCCCTGTGTGTAAGTGCTCCGCTTCCTTGACCGCTTAGGCCCGCGCTAAACCACACAGGCGCACTGCGGCGCATTCCGAGACCGGTCCGATTCCGCGGTAACGCCTCCGCAGTCCCATCGTTCCCCGATGTACAGGGCCACGTCTCTGGCGCAGAATCACGACAAGCGTCGGGGAGCGTGGCGAGGAAGTAAGGGGGTCGGGTGAGCCGACGCTGGTCTCGCGTACGCCTCGCGCTCCTCATGGCTCTCTTTCTCTTCGCGCTGTTCCCCAACTTCGGTCGGCCTGCGGTCGCGTCACCCCGCGCGTCCGGGCAGATCGTCGCGAACGAGGTCCTGCAGACGCGACCCGCCGCGCGCGAGCTCGGCGCGCTCACGCGGCCGAGCGCGTTCCCCGCGGGCAGCGACCAGGGCGCCACGGGCGGCGACACGCTCCTCTTCACGTCGCAGGTCGTCGACGCCGGCCAGCTCTTCGACCGCGTCGGCACGCACTGGATCGCCACGCCGGGCGCGGAGGAGTCGATCTTCGTCGAGGTACGCGTCTCAAAGGACGCCGTGACGTGGTCCGACTGGACCGCGCTCCCGCACGACGAGGACATGCGCAACATCGACGGCAACGAGCAGTTCGCGGGACCGTTCGCGTTCCCGGCGTCGCGCTACGCGCAGTACCGCACCTGGCTCACCGGCGGCGATACCAACGCGCTCGATCGGATGGCGCTCACCTTCATGGACGTGAGCGACGTGAACGCAGGGCCGGTCGCGCAGCTCATGAACGACATCACCGGCGCGTTCGCGGACATGTGGCACAGCTACGCCGACGCCGCCCCCGCGGGCGCGCAGAAGATCCTCACGCGGCAGGACTGGGGCGCAGACGAGACGCTCATGAAGTGGGTGCCCAAGTACCAGCGCGTGCAGAAGGCGATCATCCACCACACCGTCACCGATGACGGCGGCACCAATGTCGCCGCGACGATCCGCTCCATCTATTACTTCCACGCGGTCACGCGCGGCTGGGGCGACATTGGCTACAACTACCTCGTCGACAAGTTCGGCAACATCTGGACCGGTCGCGCCGGCGGCGACCACGTCATCGCCGGTCACGCGTACGGATGGAACAACGGCTCGATCGGCGTGGCCGCGATCGGCGACTACAGCACCAAGCAGACCACGTCCACGATGCAGAGCGGCATCTCGGCCATCATCGCGATGAAGTTCCAGCAGTACGGCATCAACCCGTTCGGCGCCGACACCTTCACGCACGAAGAGCAGGCAACCAACGGGACATGGGTCAAGGTCACGTCGAACCCGCCGAACATCCAGGGCCACCGCGACGCGAACTACATCGTGAGCGCGCACGGCGGCCAGACCGCATGCCCCGGGAACGGGATCTACAACATCATGCAGGGCTTCAAGAGCCAGATCCAAACGGCCATGTCGAACGGCTTCTTCCAGCTGCCATACATCGAGCCGAACATGCCCAAGGCAGCCTTCCCGGGCGCCGCCGCGCCGGTCGTCGTCACGATCTTCAACAAGGGAGCGACGCCGATCGCGGCTGGGACCGGTCTTTCGTACCGCGTCCTGAAGGGCGCCGCGGTCGTCACGCAGGGCAGCGTCACGCCGATCGCGGCCGCGATCGCGCCGAACGCTGCCGGCACGGTGACCGCGACCTTCGTTCCGCCCGCCGTCGGCAGCTACACGATCCGTTGGGATCTCCAGACGAACGGCCAGTGGTGGAGCTCGCTCTACAACACGCCCGTCCGCGACGTCGCGTTCCGCTCCGCCGACTGGAGCGTCGACTGGGTCAAGGACAACGTGCCGATCAGCTGGACCGCGGGCGAGACGAAGATCATCACGGTCACCGCGGCCAACGACGGCGGTCGCGTCTGGCCTTCGACCGGCGTCAACCCCGTGCGCCTCGGATACAAGTGGATCAGCAACGCGACCGGCAACGTCTTCCCGGGCGCGAACCGCGCGCCCCTCGCGGTCGACGTGCAGCCGGGCGCGACGGTCAACCTCGTCATCCCGATCACCGCGCCGACGTATCCGACGAACTACACGCTGTACATCGACCTCTATAAGGAGAACGAGTTCGCGTTCGAGGACAAGGGCGTCGCGCCCGACGACACACCCACCGGCGTGTCGGTCGACTTCAAGGCGAACTACGACGTGCCGGTCGGTTCGATCCTGAGCGCGCCCGCGTTCACCGCAGGACAGATCGCGAGCGTTCCCGTCACGGTCACGAACGCCGGACAGGGAACGTTCCCGGTGACCTCATCGTTCCCGGTGAACCTCGGGTACCACTGGTACGACGCCGCGGGTCGCGCGGTCGTCTGGGACGGATCGCGGACGAAGCTCCCCGCCGATCTCGCATCGGGCCAGAGCGTCAACCTCACCGCGCAGGTCGCCGCGCCGACTCAGCCGGGCACGTACTTCCTCCGCTTCGACCTCGTGCAAGAAGGCGTGGCCTGGTTCAGCCTCAAGGGCGCCGCTCCGACGAACTTCACGGTGACCGTCGCGGGCCAGCTCGTGCCCGCATACGGCGCGTCGTACAGCACCGCCCTGCCGAGCGCGCCGATGGCGGGCACGACAACGAGCGTGCCGATCATCCTCACCAACAACAGCAACTTCCCGTGGCTTGTCGGAAGCGCGAATCCGGTGACGCTGTCCTATCACTGGTCGACACCCGCGGGCGCGACCGTCGTGTGGGACGGTCTGCGCACGAAGCTCGGCGCCGATCTGCAGCCCGGCCAGAGCGTGCAGGTCCAGGCGAACCTCGCGTTCCCGTCCGCGGCCGGCACGTACGTCCTCAAGTGGGACCTCGTGCACGAAGGCATCAGCTGGTTCAGCGGCAAGGGTGTACCGGCGTCAACGACGCAGGTCGCTGTGTCGCCGTTCGTCGCGCCGTTCTACGGCGGTGCGTTCATCGTCGACGACGTGCCGACGACACTCGCGCCGAAGATCACGACGACCGTGCCGGTCAAGGTCTTCAACCTCTCGAACTTCGACTGGGGCTCGGACGTCAACCTCAGCTACCACTGGCTGGATAGCGCGGGCAACATGCTCGTCTGGGACGGCCTGCGCACGCCGCTCGCCGGCATGAAGGTCGGCGAGGTGCGCATCGTCCAGATGAACGTGACGACGCCGACCGCGGTCGGCTCGTACATCCTGCGACCCGACATCGCGCGCGAGGGCGTCACCTGGTTC
>Ga0207653_10000267_pt1 | contig 31028 bp, 18 predicted proteins | sample KBSK5251metaG_FD_184341 | JGI IMG/M metagenome (GOLD analysis project Ga0207653, IMG submission 184341) | Corn, switchgrass and miscanthus rhizosphere microbial communities from Kellogg Biological Station, Michigan, USA - KBS K5-25-1 metaG... | ecosystem: Host-associated > Plants > Roots >...
GGGAACAGAGAACCCTCGCTGGATGAGTTCGTGACGCTGAGCGAGGAGGGCAAGTTCCTGGAGATTTGGAACCTCGTCTTCATGCAGTACGATCAGCAGCCCGACGGGACGCGGAAGAGCCTTCCCAAGCCATCCGTCGATACGGGTGCGGGGCTCGAGCGTATCACCTCCGTACTGCAGAACGTTGCCTCGAACTTCGATATCGATCTGTTCCAGCCGATCATCGCCCAGGCAGTCGAAATCGTCGGACGGCCGTACGACCGCGGGCCGGGCGGCGCGCCGTACCGCGTGCTCGCGGATCACGCCCGCGCTGTCGCGTTCCTGATGATGGACGGCGTCTTTCCATCGAACGAGGGGCGCGGCTACGTGTTGCGGCGGATTCTGCGCCGCGCGGTCCGGCACGCCTGGCTGCTCGGCCGCCGCGAGCCGACGCTCGCGCCGCTGACGCGCGCCGTGACCGGCGCGATGGGCGACGTCTATCCCGAGCTCGTTTCGAAGGAGCAGCACATCGAGCGCGTCACGCGCGCGGAAGAGGAGCGGTTCCTCGAGACGATCGAGGGTGGACTCGCGCGTATGGAGGAACTGCGCCACCAGCCCGTCATTTCGGGCGAGGATGCCTTCAAGCTGTACGACACGTATGGCTTCCCGCTCGATCTCACGGAGATGATCGCGGGGGAGCATGGTCATAGCGTGGATGTGGAGGGATTTGAGACCGCGCTGGGTCAGCAGCGGCGACGCTCGAGGGCGGCCCGAAAAGCGGCGGCGGAGGGCGGCGAAGGGCGGCGACGGGGCGGCGAATGGGTCGAGGTAAAGAAGAAGGGCAAGCAGAAGTGGGTTGGGTACGAAGCGACCAAAGCTGAAACCGAACCCATCGCCTTCCGGCAGTCCGGTGATCACCTCGAGATTATTCTCGAGGAAAACCCGTTCTACGCGGAGTCCGGTGGTCAGGTCAGCGATACCGGAGTCGTCAAAGGTGATGGGTGGGAACTCACCGTCGAAGGCGTCGAGAAGGTCGACGGCAAGAGCGCCGTCATCGGGACGTTTGGCGAGTCGTTTGAGCCGACGGCCGCACTCGCGCAGGTCAACGAGGCGCGCCGCCGCAATATCGAGCGCAACCACACGGCGACGCACCTGGTCCATGCCGCGCTCCGCAAAATCCTCGGCACGCACGTACGGCAGGCGGGCTCCGTCGTGTCGCCTGAGCGGCTGCGGTTCGACTTCAGCCACCACGGACCGATCAAGGGCGACCAGCTCGCCGCGATCGAGGCCGAGGTCAACGCACACGTCTGGGAGAACCTTCCCATCGAGACGCGGCAGATGGCGTACAAGGATGCCGTGGCAGCGGGAGCGATGGCGCTGTTCGGCGAGAAGTACGGCGACGTCGTCCGCGTCGTCGACGTGCCGGCGGTCTCGCTCGAGCTGTGCGGCGGCACGCACGTCAGCGCGACCGGCCAGATCGCCGTGTTCCGGTTCACCCACGAGACCGGAGCGGCAGCCGGCGTGCGCCGGATCGAAGGTCTCACGGGTCCGGCCGCATATCGGTACGCGATCGAGCTCCAGGCGCGGCTCTCCGAGGCGGCGGGCCTGCTGAAGACGCAACCGGAGCACGTGGCGCGCCGCATCGAAGCGCTGCTCGAGGAGAACAAGAAGCTCGAGAAGCAGATCAGCGATCTGCTCAAAGGAGCGGGGAGCAGGGAGCAGGGAGCAGTCGAGAAGATCGGTGACGTGGAGCTGCACGTCGGTGAATCGGACCTCGACGACCGCAACCAGATCGCGGCGATCATGGACGGCTTCCGCGCTCAGCATAAGCGCGCTATTTCGGTGCTGTTCACGAAGGGTGAGCGCGCCGGAATCCATGTGGCCGTCACGGACGATCTAGTTTCCAGAGGTGTGAAGGCGGGCGACATCGCCAACGCCATCGCGCAGGCGACGGGTGGGAAGGGCGGCGGGCGCCCGCATTTCGCGTCGGCGGGCGTGGGGGATGCGTCCAAGCTCGGCGAGGCTCGCGCCAAGACGCCCCAAATCGTTCGAGACTTTGCGCGATGACCCGCGACCAGGTCCTGGCCTGGCTGGACGCCAGGCGGCCGGCCCCGCCGGACACGCTCCGGGACCGGCTGCGCGGCGCCGTCCACGACACGCCGTTCGGCCTGCCGGCCCACCTGGCGCAGCTCGGCCACGAGCTGCTCGACCGCGTCGCGGCCCGGCCGGCCGGAGGCCGCGAGCTGGCGCTCGATCTCCTCGCTGCCGACGCGTTCGCCACCTACGCCTGCGAGGCCCAAGCGGAGGAGATACATGATCCTTGATGGTCAGGGTGGAAGGGGGGGCTTACTCGTTCTCGTGGATCCGGTTCGCACCAGCGGCGCGGAAGCGGCGCGCATCGGCCGGGCGGCGAAGGCCGCCGGCGTGCGTGGGTTGTTGATCGGCTCGTCCTTTGACGGGGCGGCGCAGACGCACGAAGTCGCCCGCGTCCTGCGCGAAAATGCGCCCGGCATTCCCGTCGCGCTCTTTCCCGGCTCCGCCATGCAGCTCACCGATCAGGTGGATCTCGTGCTGTTCCTGTCGCTCGTGTCCGGCCGTAACCCGCAGTATCTGATAGAAGAGCATGTGCGCGCGGTGCCGTATCTCCAGCAGCATCCGGTGCCGACGCTGTCGACCGCGTACATCCTGATCGACGGCGGCCGGGTGACCAGCGTGGAGTCGGTGAGTCAGACGCGCCCGCTCCCCGCCGATAAGCCGGAGCTGGCGGCCGCGCATGCGACGGCAGCCCAATTGATCGGCATGCAGGCGGTCTATCTCGAGGCCGGGAGCGGCGCCGAGCGGCCCGTTCCGCCGGAGGTCATTCGCGCCTGCCGCGCGGCGGTGCCGGAGCGGCCGCTGTTCGTCGGCGGCGGGATCCGGACGCCGGAACAGGCGCGCGCCGCGCGGCAGGCGGGTGCCGATTTCGTGGTCATCGGCACGGTGGTCGAGGAACGGCCGCAGGGGGGCGGGGGGAGCGGGGGGGGGGGCCTGGAGGCCTTCGTCGAGGCCGTGCGGTGAGTCTCGAGCGAATCCGGGAATCGCTGGGCGGCCTGGCGGCACTCGCGGGGCAGGTCGCCGCGGATCACGCCGGCGAGATCGCGGCCATCGCCGAGCGTTTCGAGACGACGCTGCGGGGCGGCGGCACGCTCTTCTTTGCCGGCAACGGCGGCAGCGCCGCCGACGCGCAGCATGTTGCCACCGAGTACGTCGTCCGCTACCAGACCAACCGGCCCGCGATGCGCGCCGTCGCGCTCACCACGGACACGTCGCTTCTGACGGCGTGCGCCAACGACATGGGGTTCGACGAAGTGTTCTCGCGGCAAGTCGAAGCGCTGGCCGAGCCGGGCGATCTTCTCGTGCTGCACTCGACGTCCGGTGAGAGTCCCAATGTGATCCGGGCCGCGCAGGCCGCCAAGTCTCGCGGCGTGGGCGTCGTGGCGCTGCTCGGCAAGACCGGCGGGCAGCTCAAGGACCTCGCCGACGCCGCGCTGATCGTGCCGTCGACCGACACGGCGCGGATCCAGGAGATCCATCTCGCGATCGAGCACGTGATTTGCGATCTCGTCGAGGACCGGCTCAAGGGATGATCGACCTCGCCGGGAAGCGCGCGTTCGTGACAGGGGGAGGGCGGGGCATCGGGCATGCGACGGCGGTGTTGCTTGCCCGGGCCGGCGCCAAAGTCGCGGTAGGGTACCGCAGCCGCAAACCGACGCCGGCGGCACACATCGCCGCATCCGTGCGCGGCGATCTTGGTACTGCGCTCGGCGCGAAGAAAGCCGTCGCCGAAGCGCTGCGGGCGCTCGACGGCAGTCTCGACATTCTCGTGATCAATCACGGCGTCTGGCCGGCCGACGACGTACCGGTCGCCAAGATGACGGACGAGCAGTGGGAGTCCACGCGCCGCGCGAATCTCGATGCGGTCATCTACGTGACCCGGGCCGCGATTCCCAAGCTCCATGACGGCGGAACGATCGTGCTCGTCGCGTCGACTGCGGGCCAGCGCGGCGAAGCGTTTCACGCCGACTACGCCGCCACCAAGGGCGCCGTCATTGCGCTCACGAAGTCGCTCGCCGTCGAGCTCGCGCCCAAGATCACGGTCAACTGCGTGGCGCCGGGGTGGGTCGACACGGAGATGTCCGCGAAACCGTATGCGGGCGAGGGCCGCGCCGCGATCGAGAAAACGATCCCGCTCCGGCGCGTCGCCAGCGCTGAGGATATCGCCGGGCCGATTCTGTTTCTCTGCTCGCCGCTGGCCCGGCATATCACGGGCGAGATTCTGAACGTGAATGGTGGCTCCGTCCTCTGCGGATGACGTTTCCGGCGAAACTCCCCATCCCCTCCGAAGTCCTCAAGATTGCCAGGAAGCTCGAAGACGCGGGTTTCGAGACGTGGTGTGTGGGCGGAGCGATTCGTGACAATCTCCTGGGCGTTCCCAACCACGACTTCGATCTGACGACGGCGGCGCCGCCCGCGGAGGTGCAAAAAGCGTTCAAGCGAACAGTGCCGGTCGGCATCGAGCACGGCACCGTCGCGGTGCTCGACGCGGACAACAAGCCCCATGAAGTCACGACATTCCGGAAGGACATTCAGACCGACGGGCGCCATGCCGTGGTGGAATTCGGAGTGTCGCTCATGGACGATCTGGCGCGCCGCGATTTCACGATCAACGCGATCGCCTACCATCCGATCCGGCACGAGTGGCGCGATCCGTTTCAGGGCGAGCAGGATCTCGCGAAGAAGCTGATCCGGTCAGTCGGCGATCCCAACTGGCGCTTTCAGGAAGATTATCTGCGCATTCTGCGGGCGCTGCGCTTCAGCGCGCGGTTCGAGTTTCGGATTCACCCGCGCACGCTCGAGGCGGCCCAGGCGAACATCCAGGGCCTGGCGCAACTGTCGGCCGAGCGGGTGCACGATGAGTGGTTCAAGGGGATCCAGACGGCCAAGAAAGTCTCCAAGTTCGTCGCGCTGTGGGTGGATACGGGAGCGAAGCGCATCTGGCTGCCGGAGCTCGGAGCAGGGAGCACGGAGCAGGGAGTCATAGACAAACTGCCTCGCGATCCCGTGCTCATCTCGGCATTCCTCGCGAAAGACCCAGCGTCGTTGCTGACTCGGCTGAAATGCTCTAACAAGGACATCGAACGGGGGCGCGCGATCGGCCTCTGGCGTGACAAGTATCCGGACGCCAAGGATCTCGTGGCCACAAGACGCTGGTTGTCACAAGTCGGCGAGCACGCGGACGATCTCTTGGCGCTGCTCCCTGCTCCGCGCTCCGTGCTCCGCGCGACTGTTGAGCGCATCCGTACCGCGGGTGAGCCACTGACACTCAAGGACCTCGCGGTGAAGGGCGACGACCTGATCGCCGCCGGCGTCCGCCCGGGCCCCGATGTGGGCGAGATGCTCGCCCGTCTGCTGGACGAAGTGCTCGAGGACCCCACGCGCAACACTCGAGAGTACCTGCTCTCGCGTGTCTAGGGCCCTGCTGTACGCCCTCGTGGCCGCGGCCGGCAACGTGCTCGGCGCGCTCGCGGTCACGCGCCGGGCGGTGCGCGAGCTGCGCGTCATCGAGCTGCTGGTCGCCTTCGGCGCCGGGTTCATGCTTTCGGTGGCGATTGTGGAACTGTTGCCGGCGGCGCTGTCGCGCAGCGGTAACCTCGCGCCCGCCCTGGTGCTGGTCGGCTATCTGGCCGTGCACCTCACGCAGCACACCGTCACGCCGCATTTCCATTTCGGGGAAGAGACGCACGCGGTCAGCTCTGTCGCGGGCACGTCGGCGCTGGTCGGACTCCTGCTGCACACGTTCTTCGACGGCGTGGCGATCGCCAGTGCATTTCTCGTGCGCCCCGAGCTCGGCATCATGGTCTTCATCGCGATCTTTCTGCACAAGCTCCCGGAGGGCGTGACGATCTCGAGTCTGATGCTGGCGGGTGGGCGGTCGGGCGGGCGCGCGGTCGGCGCAGCGGCGCTCCTGGGCGTTGCGACGCTGCTCGGTGTGATCGTCACGGACGCGCTGGGGTTCCTCGTGCAAAACGGCCTGGCGATTTCTGCGGGCGTGACGATCTATGTCGCGGCGTCCAACCTGGTTCCTGAGTTTCAGGGGAAGCGAGGATGGAAGCTGCCGGCGGCGTTTTTCGCCGGTGCGGCCACATTCTTCGTGACGAAGCTGATTGTGGATGTTACCTCGGGATCTCCCTAGGCACGTTAACTCCGCATGCGGCTCCATCCGTATATCTAACCGGCGGCGTCGTGCGGTAAGTCACTTCCTCCAAAACAAAATGACTACATAGTGGGCCTGCGGTTGCGCAGGACGCAGGACCGCTGCCTCAGAGCAAACCCGTCGAAAGACGGCGACGCAGAGCCGCGGGGCTACCACGGACAATGCTCCGTCACGCCAGCCGGGCCGCCAGCGAATCGACTCCAGTCGATCATGGTGGCCCACCGTGTTTCAGGCCGAGTCGAACATGACATAACCATCGCTGCTCAGAGCAAAACCGCCGAAAGGCGGTGACGCAGAGCTACGGGGCTACCGCGGCATACGCCGCCACGCCAGCCGGGCCGCCAGCGTCGACCTCACGTCGAGTTGGCGGCCCTTTCGTTGGCGGCCGCCGGAGAGGCTCCGATGCGTCGCATACTGATCGTTCTCACAGTCTTGTTCGCCGCCTGTCATCTCGAACAGCGTCAGGCGACCGGGCCGGACTTCCAGATTCGTCAGCTTGTCGTCGTGCCCGATACCGCAACGATTGACCCGCTCGGCGACGTGCAGTTCCAAGCGTATGCCCGCACGTCGAGCGGTGACAGCGTCGGCGTCTTCGTGCAGTGGAGTGCGACGGCCGGCTCGATTTCCTCCAACGCCATCTACACCGCGGACACCGCGATCGGTGACGCGACGATCATGGCGCAAACGGGCGGGGGCGCGGACGCGGTGCCGCTGGTAGGGACGGCGACCGTGCATAAGAAGAAGATCATTGCGCTGCTGCTTTCTCCCGCCTCCGTCTCGCTCCAGCCTCGTGGAACGCAGCAGTTCAGCACGCGCGCCGTGACCACGGCGGGTGACACGATCAGTACGTCGCCGCAATACACCGCGACCGGTGGCACCATCACGGCGGATGGCCGCTACACGGCCGGCGTTACAATCGGTAACTACCGCGTGATCGCCAGCCGGAAGTCGGGTGTGTTCGATACCGCATCCGTGAGGATCGCCGCGGTGCCGGTGGCCTCCGTTTCCGTGGATCCGGCGACGGACAACGTGCCGGTCGGCGGCGTCGCGCAGCTGACGGCGACGACGCACGACGCGGCCGGGAACGTCCTCACGGGCCGCGCGGTCACCTGGTCGAGCGATGCGCCCGGTGTTGCGAACGTGTCCGCGAGCGGCGTCGTGTCGGGTATCGCGGCGGGCTCGGCGACGATCACGGCGACGAGTGAAGGGCAGAGCGGCTCCTCGGCGATTACCGTCGTCATGGTCCCGGTAGCCAGCGTGCAGGTGTCCCCCGCGACGGCCAACCTGCGCGTCGGCACGAGCGCGCTCTTCATCGCCACGATCGAAGACGCGGCGGGAAACGCGTTGAGCGGCCGCGCGATCACGTGGTCGAGTGACGCCCCGGGCGTCGCTACGGTGTCTGTGGACGGTCTGGTCAGTGCGGTTGCAGGCGGAACGGCAACGATCACGGCGACGAGCGAAGGCAAGAGCGGCACCTCGAGCGTGACGGTGTCGGTCGTGCCCGTGGCGTCGGTCAGTGTCACGCCCGCATCCTCCAGCCTCCGGGTGGGCGGTTCGGTCCAGCTCAGCGCGGCGACGAAGGATTCGACGGGCAACGTCTTGAGCGGACGTGCCGTCACGTGGTCGAGCAGCAATCCGACCGCGGCGACGGTGTCCGGCAATGGCCTGGTGTCCGCGCTTGCCGCCGGCTCGACAACGATCACGGCGACGAGCGAAGGAAAGAGCGGCACCGCCGCGGTGACGGTAACCGTGGTCCCGGTCGCGTCCGTGACTGTTTCACCGGCGTCGAGCAGTCTCCGCGTCGGCGCGACCGTCCAGCTCAGCGCGACCACCAAGGACTCGGCGGGCACAGTGCTGACCGGACGCAGCGTCACCTGGTCCAGCAACGTGCCCGCAGTCGCCACCGTTTCGGTGAACGGTCTGGTGTTGGGAGTCGCTGCCGGCTCCGCGACGATCACCGCGACCAGCGAGGGCAAGAGCGGTTCGGCCGCGATAACCGTTACGGTTGTCCCGGTCGCCTCCGTCACGCTTTCACCGGCCAGCGCGTCGCTGCGCGTCGGGGCAAAGGTCCAGCTCAGCGCGACGACGAAGGATTCGGCCGGCAACACCCTGACGGGCCGGGCCATCACCTGGTCGAGCAATGCCCCCGCGGTAGCGACGGTCTCGGCGAGTGGCCTGGTCTCGGCCGTCGCACCGGGCTCGGCGTCCGTTACGGCGACCAGCGAAGGCAAGAGTGCCACCGTGACGATCACGGTGACGCTCGTGCCGGTCGCATCGGTGGCTATCACGCCGGCCTCGCCGAGCGTGAACGTGGGCTCGACCGTGCAGCTCACGGCGGTCACGAAGGATTCCGCCGGCAATGTGCTGACCGGTCGGGTCATGACCTGGTCGAGCAGTGCGACCGGCGTCGCGACGGTTTCCGGCACCGGCTTGGTTTCCGGCGTCGCCACCGGAGCGGCGACGATTACGGCGAGCAGTGAGGGCAAGTCTGGTTCTACGGTGGTGACCGTGACGAGTTCGTCGGTCACTCATGCGGGCTGGTACGTCTCGCCGACTGGTACCAGCGGCGGTGACGGCAGCAGTGGGCGTCCGTGGAATCTGCAGACCGGCCTGAACGGCGGGAACGGCAAGGTGCAGCCCGGCGATACGATCTGGCTGCGCGGCGGCACTTATGCAGGGATGTTCACGAGCAGCCTGACCGGTACGGCGAACGCACCGATCATCGTGCGGCAGTATCCGGGCGAACGCGCCATCCTCGATGGCGGCACGACGCAGGACGTGATCCTCACGATCAACGGCGCCTATGCCTGGTACTGGGGCTTCGAGCTCATGGATTCCGGGACGCAACGCTTCGGCTTGGCGGGCACCGGAACGCCGCTGCGGAGCACCGGGCTCTACACGAACAGCGCCTCAAACATCAAGATGATCAACCTGATCATCCATGACGCGGGGCACGGGATCTACACGGAAAACACGTCGCACAACATCGAGATTTACGGCTGGATCGTCTACAACGGTGGCAATGAGGACGGGAACCGGTCCGACGGCCACGGGATCTACATCAAGGGCGACGGCGTCGGGTGGAAGGTCGCGCGCGACAACATCATCTTCAACCAATTCGGCTTCGGCCTGCACGGCTATGCCCAAACCAACACGACGCTGAAGGGCCTCGTGCTGGACGGCAACGTGCTGTTCAACAACGGCACGCCATCCGACTATGACGACAACGACAACTTGCTGCTCGGTGGCACGACCATCGCCGATAACGACTCGGTCGCCAATAACATGGTGTACGACTCGCCGGGCGTGTCGCGGCCCAACGGCAACGTGCGGATCGGGTTCGAGACGACAAGCAATGGCACGGCTATTGTGAAAGGCAACTACATCGCCGGCAGCACGCGTGCCCTGGACGTCGGCTTTTGGGCCAACCTGATGATGCAGGCCAATACGATCATCGCGCCCAACATGGTGGTGATCCAGCATGATGCGCAGTCGCCCACGACGCAGAGCTGGACGGGCAACATGCACATTCACGATCCCGCAGCCCAGGGATGGCAGTTCGCGGGGGCGAACTACACGTTCGCCAACTGGGAATCCAGGATCGGCGCGGCGGACCAGGCGTCGGCGGCCCAGCCGACCACGCCGCGGGTATTCGTGCGCCCCAACCGGTATGAGCCGGGGCGGGCGACGATCGTGATCTACAACTGGTCGTTGCAGGCGTCCGTGCCGGTGGATCTCTCCGGCGTGGTGACGGTGGGAAACCGTTACCAGCTGCGCAACGTGCAGGATATTTTTGGTGCGCCGGTGCTGAGCGGCACCTACGCCGGGGGCACGATCAACGTGCCGATGAACGGCGTGACACCGCCGGCACCGATCGGCGGCTCGTTCCGGCCGCTCTACAAGACCGGACCCGCCTTCGACGTGTTTATCGTCACCAGCGCGCCGTAGCCAGCCCTCACGAAGTGACACCGTCCCGGCCGCGACCTCGCGACCGGGACGGTGTCAGTACGGACCTCAGTGGCAGTTGCCCGACCCGTGGTCGGTGAAGGTGTAGCCCGGCGCCGGGATGAAGTCCCAGATGTAGCTGGTCGGGCCCAGCGTCAGCTTCAAGACACCATACGCGTCGGAGATCGCTTCCGTATTGGGCGCGATGGACGTCGGCATGCTCGTCGCGTAGCCACCGGTCCCCGGATTGAACGAGCGGAGACCGCGCGCCGGGTCGAGATTGGCGCCCGGGTCTTGTGGCGCAAACCGCTCGTAGTCGTACTGCTGGCCGTTCAGGACAATCTCGGCGTTTGCGTTATACAGATCAATCCAGAAGGGCAGCACGCCCGACGCGCTGTGCCATGTCGGATCGTCGGACGAGAAGTAGAGCGGGTAATGGAACATGGCGATCGTGCACGGCTTCGTGTTCGCCGCGAGATCCGCCTTCAACCATTGCTCCTCCACCGAGCCGGCGCCATTGGCGACCGACGCGGTGTTATTGAGCACGATCACGTGCCAATAGGGACCGAGGTCGAAGCTGTAGTAGTACTTCGCCGAGTCGCCCACGGTCGGCTTGAAGTACGTATAGAAGGCGTTGGCCCCGGCGACGTCGTATTCATGGTTTCCCACGACCGCGCGCGTCCGTGCTTTATGGCGTCCCCACGTCGGCGTGTAGCAGTTGGTGTAATTCGCCGCGCTGCCGCTCGGGTTGACGTTGTCGCCGAGCACGAACACCGTGCCGGGAAGGCCGTCCAGGATCTGCGCCGTCGCTTCGTCCTCGTCCGTGCCGCACGACGCGATGTTGCTGGCTCCCGAAAAGATCTGCACCGTCGCCGGGTCGAGCACCTTGACCACGATGTCATCCGAGCCCGCGGCGCCATCTTTATCCGTGACCGTCACTCGTGCCGTGTATTCCCCTGGTGCGGGATACAGGTGGCTCGCGGTGATCGGATTCGCCTGGGTATTTGTGCTCCCGGCGTCGGTCGCGCCGTCGCCCCAGGTGATGGTGTAGGACCACGGATTATCGGTCGTTCCCGGATCGCCAAACGTTGTGCTCAGGTTGAGCGCGGTCCCGCCGACGACCGACTGGTCGGGTCCGGCGTTCACGGTCGGTGCGACGTTGGCAACGTTCACGTTGGTGGACGCCGGAGTGCTGCTCAGACCCTTGGCATCCCGCACCGTCAACGTGACCACGTACGATCCGTTGGCCGGATAGGTGTGCGTTACCGTCGCGGTGGTCGCAGTCGTCCCGTCGCCCAGGTCCCATGCGTAGGTGATGGGCGTGTTGTTGTCCGGATCGCGCGACTGGGTGCCGTCGAGGACGACGGTACCCTCGGAGTAATAGGGACCACCGGGATTCGCGACCGGCGCCTGGTTCGGCAACGGCGTCCCTGAATGGCACGATGCGCTCCCGTGATCGCTGAACGTTCCGCCGGCGACCGGGATGAAGTCCCAGTCGTAGCTCGTGGGCCAGAGCGTGAATTTGATGACCCCGTAGTTGACGTTGCTCCGCAGCTCGCTGTTCGTGATCGGGGGGATATCGAAGCTATACAGCGAGTTGCCGCCGGTGCCGACGACGAACTCTCTGATGCCGTTGGTATTGTCGAGAGCCCCGGCCGGCGTCTGCGGTGCAAAGCGCTCGTAATCGTGGTCGTGACCGTTGACCACCACTTCCGCGCCGAAGTCGTACAACGCCTGCCAGATCGGCTGCGTCTCCAGCGTGCTGCCGTTCCCGCCTGAGCTGAACCGCGGGTGATGCCAGTAGGCGAGCGTACAGGTCGCCGGGTGCGCCGCCAGATCGGCGCGCAGCCAGCGCTCCTGGGTTGAGCCCGCGCTCATGTCGAGGCTCGAATTGATGACGACGATGTGCCAGGCGCCCAGCGTGTAGCTGTAGTAGCCGATCCCTGAATCGCCTGCCGCCGCCCCCCAGTACGCGTAGTAGCCAGGCGCGCCAGCAGCCTGCCCGTGGTTGTACTCATGGTTGCCGGTCGACGGGCGCGTGCGCGCCTTGTGGCGGCCCCAGGACGGATCGAAGCAGTTCATATAATCTGTGAGTGACCCGTCCGGGTAGGCGCCATCGCCGAACGTGGCGACCGTGCCGGCGATGCCATCGAGCAGCCGCGCCGTCCCTTCCTGGCTCACGCGCGAGCAGTCCGCGATATCGCCCGCACCGACGAGTACTGCCGGACCCGACCCGGGCTGCACCGTGATGGCCGACGTGCCAAGAATGCCTTCACTCGTTGCCCTGATCGTCGCCGAGCCTGTGGCAAGGCCCACGACGAAGCCGCTGCCGTTCACGGCCGCGATCGAGGGCGCACTACTCGCCCAGGTCACGGTCCGCCCGGTCAGCACGTTGCCGTTGGCGTCCTTCGGTGTGGCGGTGAGCTGAACCGTTCCGTTTGCCGGGATGGTGGCCGAACTCGGCGTGACGTCTACGCTGGCGACCGGCGGCGGCGTCACCGAAACGATCGCGCTGCCGCTCTTGCCCTCGCTCGTGGCCGTGATCGTCGCGGATCCCGCTGCGACCCCGTGCACGAGTCCGTTGGCGTCGACGGTTGCGGTGCCGGGCGCGCCACTCTGCCACGTAATCGTGCGGCCGGACAATGGATTCCCGCTCGCGTCCTTCGGCGTTGCCGTGAGCTGCACGTTTCCACCGATCGGGATGCTCGGCGAGGGGGGCGTGACCGAGACCGACGCCACCGGAATGACCGTCGCACTGACCGTGATGGCGGATGTGCCGCTCTTGCCTTCGCTTGTCGCGGTGATGCTGACCGGACCACCCACGGCCTTGCCGGTGACGAGACCGTTCGCGTCCACGGTGGCGATGTTCGCGTCAGCGGTCGCCCACGTGACCGCGCGGCCCGTCAGCGCATTGCCATTGGCGTCCTTCGGGGTGGCGGTGAGTTGTACAGTGGCATTCACCCCGATCGTTGCCGTCGCCGGCGTCACGTCGACGGAGGCCACGGGAACGGGGATCACGGTGATCGCCGCCGTGCCCGACTTGCCTTCGCTGGTGGCAGTCACGGTGACCGGACCGCCGGCGGCTTTGCCGGTGACGAGGCCGGTTGCGTCGACCGTCGCCAGGGTCGCGTCACTCGTGGTCCAGGCGACGATGCGGCCGGTGAGGGGATTGCCGTTCGCGTCCTTCGGACTGGCGGTGAGCTGCAGCGTGGCGCCGACTTGAATGGTGCCCGATGCCGGGCTGACATCAACCGATGCGACTGGGACGGCGTTCACGGTCACCGCGGAGGTCCCGCTCTTGCCCTCGCTCGTTGCGGTGATGGTGACCGGCCCGCCTACGGCCATGCCCGTGACGAGACCGTTGGCGTCCACTGTTGCGAGTGTCGCGTCGCTCGTCCCCCACGTCACGGTGCGGCCCGTGAGCGCGTTACCGGCCGCGTCTTTCGGCGTGGCGGTGAGCTGCACCGTTGTACCGACGACCACACTGGTCGGCGACGGCGTCACGTCCACGGAGGCAACGGGAGCCGGTGTGACGGTCACGCTGGACGTTCCGCTCTTGCCTTCGCTCGTCGCCGTGATGACGACCGGTCCACCTACGCTCTTGCCGGTGACGAGGCCGTTCGCGTCCACTGTTGCGAGCGTCGCGTCGCTCGTCGCCCACGTCACGGTACGACCCGTGAGCGTGTTACCGTTCGCGTCCTTCAGCGTGGCGGTGAGCTGCAGCGTAATGCCGACGGCCACACTGGCCGGCGACGGCGTCACGGCCACCGAATCGACCGGAGCCGGGTTGACCGTGACGGTCGACGTCCCGCTCTTGCCTTCGCTCGTGGCGGTGATGGTCACCGGGGCGCCCGCGGTCTTGCCCGTGACGAGGCCGTTCACGTCGACGGTCGCGATGGTCGCGTTGCTCGTCGTCCAGGTCACGGTCCGTCCGATGAGCGGATTGCCCGCTGCGTCCTTCGGTGTCGCGGTGAGCTGGAGGGTTGTGCCCGTTGAGATACTGGCCGTGATGGGGCTCACGTCGACCGAGGCGACGGCGATTCTGGTGTGGCACGCGGTGGACCCGGTATCGGTGAAGGTCGCACCGGCGACCGGGACGAACTCCCACGCGTAGCTTGCCGTGTCGAGGACGAACTTCACGATTCCGTAGGTCGTGCCGTTGCGCACCTGGCTATTCGCGCGCACGGTGCCCGCGGTCTGCAGATTCAAGCCACCCGTGCCGACGATGAACTCACGGATGCCGAGGGGATCGGCGACGGCGGTCGGCGATTGCGGGGCGAACCGTTCGTAGTTCGTGGCGTTCGCGTTCACGACGACGTCGGCGTTGTACGCGTAGAGCGCGTCCCACAGCGGCTTGACGGCCGCCAGGTTATTGGTGCCGGTCGAGCTGAAGCGGGGGCGATGCCAGTAGGCGAGCGTGCACTTCTTCGTGTTCGCCGCCAGCTCGGCGCGCAGCCACAGCTCCTGGGGGGAGCCAACGGTCATGGTGATTTGGTCGTTCAGCACCATGATGTGCCACGAGCCAAGGTCGTAGCTGTAGTAGTACTTCCCGAGGTCGCCACCGGCGGCGCCGAAGTACTGGTTGAAGCCGGCCGCGTTCGCGGTCTTGTAGTCGTTGTTTCCCACCGCCGGCCGGGTGCGCGCCTTGTTGCGGCCCCAGGATGGCCCGTAGCAGTTGTTGAAGTTCGTGAGGGTCGCGTTCCCGTTGATGTTGTCGCCGGCCGTAAACACCGTCGCGCCCGGGTACCTATCGAGCAGCAGCCCGGTCGCCTCGTCGTTCGTGCGGTCACACCGCGCGATGTCGCCGGCGCCGATAAGCATCGCCGGAGATCCAGGCACGAGGTCAGCAGTCAAGGGGGGCGGGGGGGGTGGGGGTGCTGCGGGCATGGACGTAAACGTGGGGCCAGCGTTGTCGCTGCACGTCGTAAGGAGCAGCAGGGCAAGAGCCCGAGCAGCGTAGGCGACGCGGTGGGATCCCGATCTCATGTACCGTCCATGGTGGTGAGTCCCGGGCATCGCTCGGGACATCGCACGTACAGCGTGAATGAGGGCTAGGGCGCTAGTCAGCCAGGTATAGGGCAAGGCGAGTGCCGCAGACGCGCGACACTGTAGCGCGTTGGCCCGCCGTCACTTGCGACTGGTGACGAGCGTGCTGCGGCGAGCTTTCTGTTTCGGGCGACGGTCAAGACTGGCAGGTCTTTGAAACACGTCGCCGCCCGGCCTTTTTACTGCGGCGTGCTCGTAACGACGAATACCCCGAAATCTGGCCCCGTCTGGGGCGGGGTCCGGGAGCCTCCGATAGGAGCGACGGGGGTCACGCCTGCCATCGGCACATCCACCGGGCCGCCCGCGTACGTGCCGCTCAACACCGGTGCACCAAAGAAGTCCTGCACGTTATGGATGTCGTAGCGGTCCCCCACCCGCACGATCCCGCTCAGATCCACGGGCACGGTGGCCTGACGAGTCCAGTTATAAATGGTCAGGTTCGCCCGCCCGGGCTCGTAGCGGTTGGGTCGGAGGAACACCTTCGGCTCGGCCGGGTTGCTGGTCACGGCCCGGTCGGTCGCGCCCAACCCCGTGAGCTGCCGCCATGCCGCGAAGTTGTAACCGGTGTTGATGTAGGACCACGCCGCGGCGCTCGAGTCGCGGTAGTACCGGTTATTGGCCAGTTGGAACCCCGACACCGTGGAGTCCCGCAGCCAGATCATCTCGCTCGTCGAACCGAACAGCGAGTTGTCCGTCATGGTGAGCGACTGCCACCGGCGCACCTCGAACAGCGTCATTCCCCCCATTGCATAGTTGTTCCGTACGGTGAGGTCCTGATTTACCGTCGTGCCGAAGCCGATCAGCAGGTTGTGCACGCCGACATTGGGCGAGAAGTACGTCATGTTGTCGACGAGCGTGCCGTTCTGGACCGGCTCGCTGCCGCCGAACAGGATGTTCGCGTTCGGGGAGTTCACCGGGTCGGCGCTGACCGAGCCATTGTTGAACGAGACATTTCCTTCGGCGTGAATGTTGGTGAGGCCATCTGGTCCCGCGATCGTGAAGATGTGCAGGCCGTAGCCGAACTGGTCGAAGAGGATGTTGTCTCGCAGGTTCAGCGGGCCGGTGGTGCTCTTCGCGTAGATCCCGTGGCCGTTGCCGAACACGGCCTCCTGCCAGCCGTTGTTGTAGGCCAGGCAACCGTAGATCTCGATGTCCAGGGGTTCCGAGAAAGTGTAGAACCCGATCCCGCCGTCGTGCACGATCAGGTTGATGAGTTTCACATGCGATGCGTTGACGACGACCATGTTCGGACGCGTGTCCGTGGACCGATCCGGGTCCGAGTCCATGACCTCGAAGCCCCAGAAGGTCGAATAGTTTCCCGCCGCGCTGAAGAAATCGCCGCGGGAGGTGGGGGACGTCGCTCCCCTCGCGTCGAGGATGGCCCGCTCTCCGGGGTACTGCCGCACCACGATGGGAGCGGACGACGTGCCGGTGAGGGTGCTGGTGAACGGACTGGCGCTCGTGTACGTGCCACCGCGCAGCCAGACCGTGTCGCCGGGCTGCACCTTCCCGTTTCCACCGTGCAGCGCCGTTTGGAGGTCCCACGGTCGGCCTGAGCCGTCTCCCGTGCTCGACCCCGCCGGCGCGGCGAACCATCCCAGCACCGCGACGGCGGCGGGGCCGGCGCTGCCGCCATATGTCGCGACGACCGTGGTCCGCCCAGGGCGAATCGCTGTGACGCGCGCGGTCTGGGTACCGGTGCTCACCACGCTGGCGGCGCGGGGGCTCAGGGCGCCCCAGACCACCTGGCCCGGCACCGGAGTACCGTTCGCGTCGAGAATCGTCGCCGTCAGCCTCAGGGTGTCACCGATCAGCAGCGAGTCGGCCGCCGGCGTGACGATCACGGCAAAGCTTCCGAGGGTCACCTCGATCGGCACGTCGCCTGTGAGCGGCGTCAGCACGATCGCGATCGACGGGTTCGCACCAGGTTGCAGGCTGATGGTGACCGAGCCGCTGTGCGTTTCGACGCCACCCGCATCGTAGGCCCGGACGGCGATGGTGCGATCGGCACCTGCAGGGATGGTGATTGTGCCTGACGCGACGCCACCCGCAACCGGGATATTAAAAATCAAGGCGGTCGGAATGTCGGTTGCGGTGACTTCTGCCACCAAGGTCGCGACTACCGCACTGGAGAGATCGGCCCGGAGCAGGAGCCGGGCCTCGGGCCGCCCTCCCCCACTGCCCGTGGGTTCGCGCAGGCAGGACGCGAGCCCGAGCGTGGATACCAGGGTGAGCCCCAGCCAGAGTCGTCTGGTGCGGAGCACGAGGCGTGACCTCAGTGGTCTACGATCACGCTCGTGATTACGGGGTGACGGCGACAGTCGCGGTCCCGCTCGCCCCGTGGAACGTCGCGGCAATCTTCGTGGAACCAACGCCCGCCCCCGTGACGAGTCCCGTAGCATCCACGGTGGCGATGCCGGGGTCTTGGGTGGCCCAACTGACGGTTCCGGTGGTCGGAGCCCCATTCCAGTCGGTGATCGCGACGTTGAGCTGTACGGTCCCGCTGATCGCCACGGTAGGTGAGGACGGCGTCACGGTAATGGTGAAGCTTCCCAACGTCACGACGATCGCCTGGTCACCCGTGAGCGGAGTGAGGGTAATCGCGACGCTCGCGTTGGTTCCGGACTGAATGCTGAAGGTCGCCGAGCCGCTGTGGGTCAGGATGCCCCCGGCGTCGTAGGCCCGCAGGGTGACGGTTCGGTTGGAGCCCGCCGGGATGGTAATCGTGCCCGACGCAACGCCGGCGACAATGGGGATGTTGAACACCAGCGCGGTGGAAATGTCCGGCGCCGTGACTTCCGCGACCAAGGTCGCGACCGCCGAAGCGGAGACATCGGCGCGCACGATCAGCGTGCCGTGGCCCTGGCCCGGATCAACCGGGCCACCGCAGGCCAGAAGGAGTGAGACTGCTGCAAGCCCGAAGTATCGGGAGCTCAACGGGGTCCGAATCATGGAGAAAGCGCCTCCTGGCGCACCAAGGTTGAGACGCTAACCCTCACATTCTGTGCCTCGAAGGCCGCGCACGCCCACGCCCGCCTCAGAGCACGTATGGCAGCGATTCGCCACACATTCGAGTCAGCTTCGTTTCAAGTTTGTGCCGGGGGGGGGACGCGTCGTGGCTATCAATTGAGTGATGTGGGTTACGAAAACTCTGGGCAGGCACGCTACCGGCGATGCCGTGCGGTAAGTCACTTCGCCACAAAGATCGTCCTTGCATACTAGCGCCGTTGATTAGCAGGCTGCACCGCTGCTCAGAGCAAAACCGCCGAAAGGCGGTGACGCAGAGCTAGGGGACTTCGGCGACCAGCGGTCGCCATGTTAGCCCGGCCGCCAGCGACTCGAGACGCCCTCGAGTTACCTGGCGGCCTTTTCCATTTACGGCAGGATCGCAGCCCCCCTCCGCGGGGAGCGCGACAAAGGCAAACCCGGCGAAAGCCGGGGACGCAAAGCCCCGAGGCTACCACACGCCGTTCGCGTGTCACGCCAGTCGAGCCGCCGCAGCCCTTTGAGGAGGATTCAATGCGTTCTCGAACGATTAAGCGTCGGGTCTTGGCGCTTGCCATCATCGTTTTGTTTGCATGCCATATCGAGCCGCGTCAGGCCGTTGGACCGAACTATCAGGTCCGGCAGGTCATTGTGGTCCCCGACACGGCAACGATTGACCCGCTGGGCGAGGTGTATTTCCAGGCGTATGGGCGCACCGTGAGCGGCGACAGCGTTGGCGTCGCCGTGCAATGGAGTGCCTCAGTCGGCTCGATTGCGTCCGGCGTCTACACCGCCGACACCGCGGATGGCGACGCGATCGTCATGGCCCAATACACCGCCGCCGACGCCGTGCCACTCACCAGTACGGCGACGGTCCATAAGAAACGCATCGTCGCCCTCCTGCTCAGTCCCTCCGCCGTACAGCTGCAACCAGGTGGAATCCAGCAGTTCAGCTCGCGCGCGGTGCAGGCGGGGGGCGACACGATCAACATCTCCCCGCAGTACACGGCCACCGGTGGGACGATCACATCGGCAGGTCTCTACCGGGCAGGCTCGGCGGTCGGAAGCTTCCGGGTCATTGCCAGCCGTCCCTCCGGCGTGTTTGATACCGCGTCGGTCACGATCGGGCAGCCGCGGGTGGCGTCGGTTTCGGTCAGTCCGGATTCTGCCGACGTGCCGGTCGGCGGTGTATCGCAGCTGACGGCGACCACACGGGATCCGTTGGGCAACATTCTCACCGGGCGCGTGGTCACCTGGTCCAGCGATGCGCCAGCAGTCGCATCGGTTTCGGCAACAGGGCTGGTGTCGGGCGTCGCGGCAGGCGCCGCGACGATCACCGCGACGAGTGAAGGGCAGAGCGCGCCTGCCGCGATCAGCGTCGTCATGGTCCCCGTGGCAAGCGTCGTCGTTTCGCCGCCGACGGCCACTCTGCGAGTGGGCACGTCCGCGCTGTTCATCGCCACGACCGAAGATGGTTCGGGGAACGTGTTGAGCGGCCGAACGATCACGTGGTCGAGTAGCGCACCCAGCGTGGCATCGGTTTCGTCGGACGGCCTGGTCAGCGCTCTCGCGAGCGGATCGGCGACCATCACCGCCACGAGCGAAGGCCAGAGCGGCACAGCCAGCGTGACCGTGTCGGTCGTGCCGGTTGCAACCGTCAGCGTCACACCCCCATCGTCCAGCCTCCGAGTCGGCGGGTCGGTCCAGCTCAGCGCGACGATGAAAGACTCGGCGGGCGCCGTGCTGCCGGGCCGCGTCGTGACCTGGGCCAGCAGCGCGCCCGCCGTGGCGACGGTTTCGACGAGCGGGATGGTGAGCGCGGTCGGGGCCGGATCGGCCACGATCACCGCCACGAGCGAAGGCAGGAGCGGCACGTCCGCCATCACGGTGACGGTCGTGCCGGTGGCGTCGGTGACGGTGAGCCCCGCCTCGAGCAGCCTGGTCGCCGGGCAAACCGCGCAGCTGTCAGTCACGACAAAAGACTCGGCCGGCAACGTGCTGACGGGTCGGACGATCACGTGGGCGAGCAGTAGCACGACCGTTGCGACCGTCAGCGCCAGCGGGTTGGTCACCGCGAAGGCGGCAGGGTCGGCGACAGTCACGGCCACGAGCGAGGGGAAGAGCGGAACGGCCAGCGTCACGGTGACCGTCGTTCCGGTCGCCACGGTGACGGTGAGCCCCGCGTCCGCGAGTGTGGCGGCCGGGCAGACGGTGCAGCTCACAGCGACCGAGAAGGATGCCGGCGGCAACGTGCTGACCGGGCGGGTCGTGACGTGGGCGACGAGTAACGCCGCGGTGGCCACCGTCTCGACCGGCGGGCTCGTCAGCGGGCTCGTGGTGGGTACGGCGACGATCACCGCGACGAGCGAGGGGAAGAGCGGCAGCTCCGCTATCACGGTGACGGTGGCCGCAGCGGGCTGCGCTGCCGCGTGCCGCTACGTGGCGGTGACCGGCAACGACGGAAACGCGGGGACAAAGACCGCGCCGTGGCGCACCATTCAGCATGCCGCGGATGTCATGAACCCCGGCGACACAGTCATCGTGAATGACGGCGTCTACACCGGCGGCGCCAACGTCGTGACGATCACGCGCAGCGGCACCGCAGCGGCCTGGATGGTGTTCCGCGCTGCCAATCGCTGGGGCGCGATCATCGACGGGCAAAACAACAGCTCGACCACCGGGTTCGAGATCAACGGCAACTACATCCGCGTGGAGGGCTTTGAAGTGCGCAACACCAACCGCTACGCGATGGAGACCTACGGCGGCCGGGAGGATATCGCCGGCAACCACGACGTCATGCTGGTCCAGAATCACCTGCACGACGTCGGCCACATCTGCACGGGGTCCACGGGCGGAATCGTGGGCGTGTCGGCGTACTCCGACAACCTGACCATCGACCGCAACGTGATTCACGATATCGGGCGGCTCGGGCCGGGCGAACAGGGCTGTGTCGAGCCCAACGCCAACTGGCAGAACCACGATCACGGCGTGTACAACGGCGTGGGCAACAACGTCGTGATTCGCAACAACGTGTTCTACAACTTCACGCACGGCTGGGCGATCCAGCGCTACAACGGCGCGGGCTCCGTCACGACCGGGCTGACGATCGTGAACAACACGTTCGGCTTCCCGAACCCGAACCGTGACGCGCAAATCATCATCGCGACTGCGACGAACAACATCGTCATCGCGAACAACATCTTCTACCAGCCCACGACGGCCGGCGTGTGGTTCGATGGAGCCGGGAACGGGGCGACGCTGGTGGGCAATATCTCCACCGACGCGGTCCAAACCCTCGGCTCGGGCCTCACGATGAGCGGCAACATGCCGAACACCGATCCGCTCTTCGTGAATGCGACGGGGTTCAACTTCCACCTGACGGCGAGTAGTCCGGCCCGCGGTCTGGGCTCGACGGCATGGTGCCCGTCGGTCGACTTCGACGGCACGGCTCGGTCGGGTGCCTGCAGCGCGGGGGCGTACCAGAACTGACGCGGGGCTAAGGCGCCACGGCGGAGATATATTCCGCCGTGGCGTCGCCCGCCGTCATTGACAGCACGCCGTTTGGTACGTCATTTGTCCACCATGCGGCCCACCACGTTTCTGTCGACGCTGCTCTTCAGCGCCCTGCTCGCCACCTGTGGATGTTCACGGGCTAACGACGTGGTCGGTCCGCCGTTGCTGCCACTGCCGCCGCCGGCTGGGTGCGGGAATACCGGGACCGGCGTGTGCTATCACGTGGCCACCACCGGGAATGACGCGAACCCCGGGACCGCCGCGCAACCGTTCCGCACCATCCAGCATGCAGCTGACATCGTGAACGCCGGCGACGGGGTGCTGGTGGAGAACGGCGTGTACACGGGCGGCTCGACAGTCGTCTACATCAACCGCAACGGGACCGAGGCGAACCGGATCGTGTTCCGCGCCGCGAACCACTGGGGGGCGATCATCGACGGCCAAAACAACGCCTCGACGACCGGCATCGCGATCCCCGGCGGGTTCGTGTGGGTGGAGGGGTTCGAAGTCCGGAACACCGCCCGTTATGGGATCGACACCGACGTCGGGCACGACCAGGTGGTGATCGGCAACAACGTCCACGACATCGGCCGCGCCTGCACCAGCGGCACCGGCGGGATCGTCGGCATCGATGCCTATGCGTCGGGCCTGGTGATCGCGGGCAACTGGATCCACGACGTGGGGCGCTTCGCGGACGGTGAGAACGGGTGTAGCCAACCCAACAACAACTGGCAGAATCACGATCACGGGATCTACAACGGGATCGGGACGAACGTGTTGATCGTGAACAACGTGTTCTTCAACCTGACGCATGGCTGGGGGATCCAGCGCTACGACGGCAACGGGGAAGTGGTGCACGGTCTGTTCATCCTGAACAACACGTTCGTCGGCGCCAATCCGAATCGCGACGGGCAAGTCATCATCGCGACGCCGACCACGAACCTCGTGATTGCGAACAACATCTTCTACCAGCCGGCCAACGTGGGCGTGTTGTTCGAGAACGCCGGGAGTGGCGGGACGCTCACCGGGAACCTGTCCACGACGACGGACGTAGAGACGGGCGGCTCGAGCCTCGTCACGAGCGGTAACGTTGTCGGTGATCCGCTCTTCGTAAACGCCGCGGGGCTCAACTTCCACCTGGTGGGCAACAGTCCCGCGCGTGGAGCGGCGGCGCAAAAGTGGTGCCCGAACATCGACTTCGATGGCGTCGCCCGGAACGGCGCCTGCGCCGCCGGCGCCTTCCAGAACTGACCCCCCCCGGGGGCGCTCAGCGCAAATCGAAGGCGCGCATCCACATCTCCAGAGCCAGAATCCGAAACAGGCCGAGGTAGGCCTCCTCGGACGCTCCGGCGGCCTGGGGCGAGGCATACCAGCGGCGTAGCGCCGCGACGTCGACGTACCGCTCGCAGCGCATTGAATCCTCGATCAGCGTCGTCACTTGTGGCCGGAGGTCGTGCGCCAGCCAGCGTCGATCGGGCGCGGCGAAGCCGAGCTTGCTCGTGCGCTGCCGCACGGCGTCGGGGAGCACGCCCCGCATCGCCTCGCGGATGGCAAATTTGCTCCAGCCGTTGTGGACCTTCAGGTGATCGGGCAACGAAATGCCGTACTCGACGAGCCGGTGGTCGAGGAGCGGCACGCGCGCTTCCAGGGAGAACGCCATGGACGAGCGATCTTCCATGCGCAGCAGCAACGGCAGCGTGTCCATCATGATGTCGTCCACCTGGATACGCTGCATCACGCTGGTCCCCGTGTGACCCCCACCTCCACCCGACCCGCCGGCCCTGGCATAGCGCCACCACCGCGTCGCGGGGGTGCTCTCGCCCGCCAGCGCGCGGTCCCAGTCTGCCCGGAGGACTCCCTCGAGCAGCGAGTCGGCGCCGAGCAGACGGCGCAGGCGCGTCGGCAGGTAGCGATACCCGCGGCGCAGGTTGAGCACGTAGTAGAGGTCGCCCTGCGTCAGCATCGCTCCGGCCTCGCGCGCGAAGCGTAGCAGTCGTCCGGACCGCAGCAACGAGGCGAGATAGGCATAGCGAAACTTCGCGTAGCCGCCGAAGACTTCGTCGCCCCCCTGACCGTCCAACAGAACCTTGACGCCGGCCTCCCGGGCGGTGCGCATGACCGACCACTGCGCGTAATAGCTCAACGAGGCGAACGGCATGTCCTGATGCCACGCCATTTTCGGGAACGTCTCCCAGAAATCTTCGGCCGAGGGGAACACGAGGTGCGATTCGGCGCCGGCGGAGCGCGCCACCGCATCGGCGTAGGTGCGCTCGTCGAGCTCCGGGTACTTCCAGCACGACGTGAAGGTGAGGAAGCGGTCCCCCAGCGCCGTTGCCTGATCGGGCTGCTCGCGCCAGATCTTGCCGATGAGGGACACGACCGTCGACGAGTCGATGCCCCCACTGAGACAGCTGCCCGCGCGGACGTCGCTGACGAGGTGGGATTGCATCGTGCTCGTCAGTAGCGTGCGGAGTCCGTCGAGCTTCACACTATCGCGCACGCCGTTGGCGTGCTGCGGCGTGAGCTGCCAGTAGCCGCGGACGTCGATCTGGCCCGTGGCGGCGTGCACGGTGAGGCAGTGTCCGGGAGGAAGCGCCTTGACGGCCTTGAGCAACGTCCGCTCGCCGTAGTCGCAGTTGGCGTGGACGAGGAACCCCACGACGGCGTCGTCGTCCGGTGTGGTGTCGAGCCCGGGGCAGGCGAGCAGGGCCTTCATTTCGGACGCGAAGGCGAAGATGCTCCCGCCCCGCTCCCCAGGGGTCGCGTAATAGAACGGCTTGATGCCCAGGCGATCGCGCGCGGCGAACAGCCGCCGACTCGCGCCGTCCCAGATGGCGAAGGCATACATCCCCTGGAGCCGCGCGAGACAATTTTCGCCCCACTCCCGATAGGCCTGCAGCAACACTTCGGTGTCGGTGCGCGTCCCGAAGGCGTAGCCGCGTCCCTCCAGCTCGGTGCGCAGCTCGCGGTGGTTGTAGATCTCGCCGTTGAACACGATCCAGCACTTGCCGTCGCCCGCGGACATCGGCTGCAGGCCGCGGTCGGAGAGGTCGAGGATGGCGAGGCGGCGGTGACCGAGCGCCATGCGCACCGGGGCGCGCCCGTCCCACTGCCGGGTGTGCGCCACCAGTTGGTGCACGAACCCGCTCTCCCCCTCCCAGCCGAGCAGAAAGCCTTCGCCGTCTGGCCCGCGGTGGGCCTGGCGGTCGGTCATGCGCTGCAGGACCGTAGGGTCGATCGGAGCCCCCTGGAGGCTCAGGAGGCCGGTGATGCCGCACATGCTAGTCTGCCCTTCCGGTGCATCGGGTGGTCATGCCGGGCTCTCCGCGCGCACGGCCTCGTCGGCGGGCGGGCGCCAGCCGAACATGCGGATGCGGGCGATGCGCCCGCGAACCGACTGCTGCCAGCGGTAGCCGCGCTCGGCGAAGTCGCGCGCCCGGGCGAGCCAGCGGTAGCGGCTGCGGACCCAGCGGTATTTCGTGACGTCGAGCTCGGCCCCGAACTTTGTCTTGAAGTCCCCGAGCCCCATGAAGTCCAGGGTCTCGCACCCGGCGGCCATCGCCCGCGTCATGACGGTCCAGGTGAGCAATTCGGTCGGCCGGTACCAACGGTGGGCGGTCCGGTGGGCCCACGACCACAGCAGCAGCTCGCGGTCGTCGAGCGTGAACAAGCCGGTGGCGATGTTCTCGCCCTCGGGCAAGTACACGGACACGGCCAATAGCTTGCCAGCCGCGTGCATGTGGCGGAAAAACTCGCGCGCGCGTTCCGGCCCGAACGAGACGGTGTTCCCGCCGCGCACGAACACTTCCTCGAGCTGCGCGTAGTGCTCGGCCACGATCGCTTCGTCGTCCTCGATCCGGGCGACGAGCCCGAGCTTCGCGGCACGACGAATGTTCCGCCGGGCGCTCTCTTTGAGCGCTTTCATCATGCGGGCCTCGTCGCCCGGGTACAGCCGCGCGCGGTAGGTAGGCACCGCTTCGGCGCGAAAGCCCATGGCCTGCATCGGGCCGGCATCGAGATGACCACTCAACAGCTCGACATGATGGATCCCGTGGTGGCGCTCGAGGAACGGCACCAGGGTCCTGATCAGTTCGTCGGTCGAGACGCGCGCCGGGTCGAACACGGGTCCCATGGCAGGGGTCTGCCAGCCGGGGAGGGGCGAGCCGTACAGCCGCAGGAGTCCGAGCCGAACGAGCAAGCCGGGGATCGCGCCGACGACCTCGCCGTCTCGCTCGAACACGAGATACAACGGCGTGCCGTGACCGCACGCCTCCAGCCACTCGATCCAGGGGCGCTTATGGACGATGCGGCAGTTGGGGAAGCGGGCGACCAGCCGGTCCCAATCGTTCCGTTCGGCTAGCGATGCTGGGCGGACGGTTATCATGACGGTTTGCGACACGTCGCCTCGACCACGTGTTCGCGTCGGCCGGCGCGAATCTGCGTGGCGCCCAGGGCGGCGAGCGCACGGCGAATCTGGCCGGCGGTCCGCATCCGCTTGAAGCGATCGGTGAGCTCGTCGTACGTGTCGAGCCGGCACCAGTCCTGGTGCTGCGCCCGCGTCAGATTCGGATAGATGTGACAGTACGCCAGGCACGGGGAGACGCGGCTCAGGAGCGTCTGCAGTGGGCGCGCGTTCCGCACGGCCCAGTGCAGCGGGAAAAACACGCGGACCAGGGCGTCGGTAATGCGCCGAGCGCGCGCCGGCGGCAGCCGCTTCAGGATCATCCGATAGAACGGCGTGAGCTTCGTCAGCCGGGACAGCGTCCAGGTGTAGTGGTCGATGACGAGCCGCCCTCCGGGCGCCACCATGCGCCACAGCGCGGCGATGCTCTGCTCTGGCGACGGAGTGTGCTGGAGTACGCCGAGGCACAGCACGACGTCAAACGATTCCGCGGGAAAGGGCAGGGCACGGATGTCTGCCTGCGCCACCGCGTAGTTGGCGCGCTCGCCGATGTTGCGCCGGTTGGCGTCCACCGCATCGCTCAAGTCGATGGAATGGACCAGAGCCCCCGCACCGACCAGCAGCTCGGTGAAGCGACCGGCACCGCATCCCGCTTCGAGGACCCGCAGGCCGGCGAACTGCGCGAGCGGCATGCCCGCACAACGCACCAGGCGCTGCTCCGACAGGCGCGCGCCCGTGTGGCTATCGAGCTGCGTGTGGGAATGCTGGTTCCACTGCAGGCCGAATGCCTCGGCGTAATTGTCGGACAGGACGAAGCGCGGGATCCCGCGGACCATGGGCACGCGTTCGCCGGTGACGGACACGAGCGCGCTCCCGTCGGGCCACAGCGGGGCGCCGGTTTGGGGAGAAACGAACCCGACCATCGCCGCGGCCGGCGCGTCACGACCAGAGGACAAGGGTTTCACTTGCACGCCGAATCTCCATCGCACAACCCGTACGACGAGGATCGATCCCCTAACTCACGTCGCGTGTGAGGCTTACGTCCCGGGATGGTGCGCCGGAGCGAGTCGCGTGCCGCAAGCGTGTTACACAACTGCTCGCTCCCAGGGCGGGGTCACGCTCGCACGCCCGAGTACGGATCTCGCGAGCGCCAATCGGTAGATATCGATCACGCGCTCGGTCAGGAGGCGTTCGTCGAGCTGAGACGCAGCCTCCCGCCCACGCCCTCGTAACCGCTCGCCGCGCTGCAGCGTCCGCTCGAGCGCCGCCGCAATCGTCTCCGGGGCCTCGTTGGTGCACACCTCGCACCCCGGAATGCCCCACAGACGCATGGGCACGTCGGCGACAGGTACCGCCACGACGGGGAGATCGCACGCCAGGGCTTCCTTGACCGCGTTGGGAGAGCCTTCCTGTCGCGACGTGAAGATGAGTGCATCGCAGGCGTTCATGTAGATCGGCATCTCGTCGTGCGGCACGCGCCAACCGAGCACGAGGTCCGCCGCAACGGTGCGGTTCAGGACGTCCACGGCTCGTTGTGCGAGGTCGAAGCGTTTGCGTGGATCGGCGGGGTCGCCCACGAACAGGATGCGACGTCCGCCGGTTGGCCACCCGAGGTGGGCACGCGCCTCGTCCTGCGGGATGCGGCGAAACAGCCTGAGGTCGAGGCCGGACGGCACGATATGCATTTGGCCGGCGTCCGACAGGTACTGCTTCAAGTGCTCGGAGACCAGGATGGCAGCGTCGGCTCGGCGCGCCACGCAGCGGGACAGCCACTGCAGCACTCGCCCAGCCCACGTGGGCCGGCCGTCGCGGCCGATGATGCCGAACACGTCGGACCCCCGGAACGTCACGACGAGCGGCAGGTGCGTGGGAAAGGCGAGCACACCGCTCTGCCCGAACTGCGCATGGACCACGTCGTAGCGCCGCATCCACATCTGGATTCGCACCCGCGCCCACGCGGCGAGGTAGCGGAGCGGGTCTTTGTTGCCCCTGAAGGGGACCACATCGACGTCCACGCCCGCCGCGCGGAGGAAGCGGAACTGGCGCGAGACAAAATGAGCGGTGTGCCCCGAGTCGGTGGGCCACTCGCTGGTGATCATGAGGACGCGCAACCTCCCCAGGGTCCTAGCCGAGTTACTCATGCGCGACTTGCCCCGGTCTGATGTCCGTTCGTTCCGGGGAGCACAGATCGGTAGATCTCGATGACGCGCTCGGTCAGGAGGCGCTCGTCGAGCTGAGATGCGGCTTCACGCCCTCGCCCTCCGGAACGCGCATCCCGCCGCAACGTGCGCTCGAGGGCAGCGGCGATCGTCGGCGCGGAATCGTCGGTGCACACCTCGCACCCCGGGATGCCCTGGAGACGGAGCGGGACGTCGGCCACCGCCACCGACACCACGGGGAGATCGCACGCGAGGGCTTCCTTGACGGCGTTGGGCGAGCCCTCTTCCCGCGAGGTGAACACGAGCGCGTCGCAGGCGCTCATGTAAAACGGCATTTCTTCGTGCGGCACGCGCCAGCCGATCACCAGCTCCGCACCAAGGGTGTAGTTCACCAGCTCGACGGCTTGACGCGCCAGCTCGTACCGCTTGCGCGGGTCGCCTGGGTCGCCTACGAACAGGACCCGACGATCGTCGAGCGGCCATCCGAGGTGCCGGCGAGCTTCCTCCCGCGGGATGCAGCGGAACAGGTTGAGATCGAGGCCCGACGGTACGATGTGGGTCGTGACCGAGTCGCTCAGGTAGCGCTGCAGGTGTGCGGAGACCAGGATGGCGGCGTCGGCCTGGCGTGCCACGAGTCGCGACAGCCGCTGCAGCAACCGCCCGGCCGCCGTCGGGCGGCCGTCTTTGCCGAGGATACCGAACAAATCGTCGCCCCGAAACGTCACGACCAGGGGCAGCCGCTTGGGGAGGGCGAGCAGGCCGCTCTGACCGAACTGGGCATGGACGAGGTCGTAGTGATGTCCATTCCTCAGACGACGTTGCAGCTTCGCCCACGCGGTGAGGTAGCGCAGTGGGCGTCGACCTCCGCGGAAGGCGAACACATCGACGTCCACGCCCGCCGCCCGGAGGAAGCGAGCCTGGCGCGCGATGAAGTGCGCGGTGTGGCCCGGGTCGCTGGCCCACTCGCTGGTGATCATCAGGACGCGTAAGGGTGCGGTGTTCACACTTGCCTGCTCGCTGCGGTGCGCGGCACGCGGCCGTCGGCCGGTGCGACCCGCTGGTTGTGCTCCAGGTACTCGATGAAGGCGTTGTCGATGTCGAGTTTGTCGAACAGCTTTTCCGCCGTGCGGCGCCCGTTTGCCCCCAGCTCCTGTCGCAGCGCAGCGTCGGCGGACAGTGTGCGAAGCGCGTCCACCAAGCCGCGGGCGTCGCCCGGGGCGACCACGATCCCCACGCGGTGCTCGCGCACGAACGCCGCCGGCTCGCCCCCGGCGACGAGCACCACCGGCCGGCCGCTGGCCATGGCCTCGTACAGCTTGGACGGCGTGGCGCCGGGAATGTGCGTGGCGAGCGGCACGACGAGGATGTCGGCCGCCGCGACGAGCGGCGGGACCTGATCGCTGGGCCGCGGATCGAGGAAGCGCACGTTGCTCAGGCCGCGCTCCAGCGCCTGCCGGATCAGCTTTTCTTTCGCGGGACCGTCGCCCACCAACACCAGGCGCAGCTTCGACTCGGCGCCGAGCGTCCCCGCCGCATCGAGCACCTGATCGAGCCCCTGGGCGAGCCCGTGCAGTCCGGCGTACAGCGCGACGCAGGCGTCAGGCGTGTCTCCCTCGAGCGTCGCGCGCGCGGCCGGCGTGCGCCGGTCCGGGTGAAAGACCCGCGTGTTTACGCCGTTGGAGAAGTGATAGGTGCGGCACGCCGGAAACCGCTCCGCGATGCTCGCCACGATCGTCTTGGTCTGACCGCTAACGACGGCGGCGTGGCGGTAGCAGAGGCCCTCCAGCCATGAAGCGATGCGATGGCCGAGGCTGCCCGCCCGCACCACTCCGAGCCGCACCGCGGTTTCGGGCCAGAGGTCGGACACGTTGAAGACCATCGCCGCCCGCGTCCGCCAGCTGAGCCAGAGCCCGGTGAACCCGAGGAACAGGGGTGGGCTCTCCACGATGAGATACTCGCAGCGCCGCAGCAGGAAGGTGCCGAGAATGCCGGCGGAGCACGCGAACGAGAAGTAGTTCGCGAGCCGGCCGAGGAAATCGGCGCGCTGCGTCGGGAAAATCGGCGTGCGAATGACGTGCGCGCCGTCGCGACGCTCCCGGCTGAGGAACCCGCCGTACCCCGGATAGATCTTCCCGACCGGGTAGCTCGGCATCGCGGTGAGCACGGTCACCTCGTGGCCCCGACGCACCAGCGCGCTCGCGAGCTCCGAGAGCCGCGCCTGCGGTGCCCCGATCTCGGGCGGATAGTACTGGGTGAGGATGGTGACTCTCACGGTGCCGAGTCCCTCCTCCCGTTGCCGTTCCCGTTTCCGTTCCCATGCGCCAGGACCGATCGGTAGACGCCGATGACGCGCTCGGTGATCACATGTTCGTCCAGCTCGAGCATCCGCTCCCGACCCGCAACCCGTTTCCCACGGTCCAACACGCGGACCAGAGCGGCGGCGATCGTCTCGGGCCGGTCGTCGGCGCTCACCTCACAGCCGGCGAGGTCGCGCAACCGTTCCGGCACGTCGCCGATCGCCACGGACACGACCGGGAGATTGCAGGCCAGCGCTTCCTTCACGACGTTGGGCGATCCCTCCTGCCGCGAGGTGAACACCATCGCGTCGCAGGCATTCATGAAGTACGGAATCTGCTCGTGCGGCACTGCCCAGCCGAGCACGAGATCGGCCGGCTGCGTCCGTTGCACGATCTCGACGGCCTGGCGCGCGAGGTCGTACCGCTTACGCGACGACGTCGGGCTCCCC
>Ga0207653_10000269_pt1 | contig 30938 bp, 25 predicted proteins | sample KBSK5251metaG_FD_184341 | JGI IMG/M metagenome (GOLD analysis project Ga0207653, IMG submission 184341) | Corn, switchgrass and miscanthus rhizosphere microbial communities from Kellogg Biological Station, Michigan, USA - KBS K5-25-1 metaG... | ecosystem: Host-associated > Plants > Roots >...
CTCTGCGGACAGGCGCAGGACATGGTCGAGCTCGTGGTCTTCCGCGGCATCCAGGGCCTGTTCGGCGGCGTGCTCTTCGCGAGCGTGTTCGCCTCGCTCGCTGACCTCTTCCCCCCGCGGACCCGCGCGCGCATCCAGGGGGTCTTTGGTGGCATCTTCGGCATCGCGTCGGTCGTCGGACCGACGATCGGTGGCTATCTCACCGACAACGTCGGCTGGCGCTGGGTCTTCTACGTGAACATCCCGGTGGGCATCCTCGCCGTCGCGGTCGTGTTCTTCACGATGCCGCGCACCAAGCACGACGCGTCATGGCGGGATATCGACTTCCTTGGCGCGGGCCTTCTGGCCGCGACGCTCGTCCCGCTGCTCATCGGTTTCTCGATCACGCGTGACCACGACTTCAGTTCGCCGGAGGTCCTTGGCCTCCTCGGCTTCGCCGCGCTGATGGCGATCGTCTTCTTCATCGTCGAGCAGCGCGTCGCTCATCCGATCGTGCCGTTCGTACTGTTCAAGAACGTCACGTTCGCGGTGTCCTCGATCACCGGATTCCTCATCGCCTTCGGCATGTTCGGCGCGATCGTGTACATCGGCCTCGTCTATCAGGGCGTCCTGGGCATCGGAGCGACGAACTCCGGTCTGCTCGCGACGCCGATGATGGTCGGCCTCATCGGTGCCAGCATCATCACCGGGCAGCTCATGATCCGTATCACCCGGTACCGCTTCCTCGGCACCATCGGCCTCATCGTCATGGTCTTCGGCCTCTACGGGCTGGCGCAGGTCAAGGTCGGGACGCCTGAGATCGAGGTCGTGCGCGACCTGATCATGGTCGGCATCGGGCTGGGCGTGTCCATGCCGCTGTACATCAACGCGACCCAGAGCGCGCTTCCGCGCGAGTACCTGGGCGTGGCGACGAGCCAGATCCAGTTCTGGCGCAACGTCGGCGGGACCGTCGGCGTGGCGATCCTCGGCGCCGTCGTGTCACACGAGCTTCCGGAACGCATCAAGACACAGGTGGCGGCACTGAACCTGCCGCCTCAGATCTCCGCTTCCCTGCCCAGCGGCGGGAGCGCTCAGGCGATCTTCGATCCCGTCAAGATCGCCGCCACCAAGGCATCTCTTCCGCCGCAGGCCCAGCCGCTCTTCGACCAGGTCCTCGAGGCGATCCGCAGCGCGCTCGCACTCTCGCTCCACGACGTGTTCATCTACGCCGCGGCGGTCGTGAGCGTTGCCGTGGTGGTGTCGCTCTTCCTCAAGGAAGTGCCGCTCAAGGCCCGCGAGAGGCCGAGCACCGACGAAGTTCGCGAGGGCGCGCCGGCCTTCGGCGACTAGATCCTGCGACGGGTGGCCGCCTGCATCTCGCGGGCGGCCTCCCGTTCCTTGATCACCTGGCGTTTCTCGTAACGCTTCTTGCCGCGCGCGAGGCCGATCTCGACCTTCGCGCGGCCGTGCTTCGTGTACATGCGTAGCGGGACGAGCGTGTAACCCTTCTGCGAGACGGCGCCGGCAAGCTGGGCGATCTCCTCTTTGTGCATGAGGAGCTTTCGCGGGCGCAGCGGCTCGTGATTGTCGTGGGCCGCATGCGTCCAAGGAGAGATGTGGACGTTCCGGAGCCATGCCTGCCCCTTCTCGATGAGCGCGTAGCCGTCGCGCAGGTTCACGTGACCCGCGCGCATCGACTTGATCTCGGTGCCGGTGAGAGCGATGCCGGCCTCGACGCGATCCTCGATCGAATAGTCGAAGAGAGCTTTGCGATTGTCGGCGAGCTGAACATCGCGCGGCTTCTTTTCAGTCGCGACGACCGCTGGTGGTGATCTCCGATCGGGCACTCGCAGAGCGTACAGAGCGACAAAAAGAGACAGCGGCGGCATTTCTGCCGCCGCTGTCACCGGGTCTCCAAAGACCTCGGGTTAGGTCGCGATCACCTCAACTGGTTTCATTACGAAAGGCCGAAGTGAGCACCCCTGGGTCTTTGGTTTCCCATAGGCATCACCCACTCCACATCACCTCCTTTCTTTCGCCGTCCATGCTCACACGCCCGCCAAGGGGCCGTCAATGTGAGGTGCGTCGCAATCGGGAGGACGAGAGAACTAGCTAGATCAGGGGAGGTATGGGCGCGGGTTGACTGCCTGTCCGTTCACGATCGTCATGAAGTGGCAGTGTGGACCGGTGGTCCAGCCCGTCATACCGACGTAGCCGATGACCGTGCCGGCCGCGACGAACTGCCCGACCCTGACCGGTGGCCAGCGGCTGTCGTCGAGGTGGCCATAGAGCGTCGAGAAGTTGTAGCCGTGCGCGATGATCACGACGACCGCGGTGTCGCCGTACGCCACGTACGGGCGGCCGACCGTGACGACCTGGCCCGACGACGCGGCACGGATCGGCGTGTACATCGGCGCCGCGATGTCGAGGCCGTTGTGGAAGCCGCCCCAGCGCGGGCCGAAGCCGGACGTGATCGGGCCAACGAGTGGCCACATCGCGACCTTCGCTCCGTTGAACGCGCCGAGACCGCTCCTCGCCGCGAGCTGCGACGCGAGCTGGGTGTACTGCGCCTCGGCCTGCTCGAGCTTTCGGTTGAGGTCAGCGGTCTCGCGGTTCGCCGCGCCGAGAGCACCGACGGCCTGGTTCTTGTTCCGCGCCGCATCCGCGCGCGCCGCATCGGTCTGTTCCAGCGCGCTCTGCATCTCGGCGATGAGCTGGTCGTACTTCGCCTTGTCAGCAGCAAGACCCTCGCGCTGCGTCGAGATCTGCTCCTGGAGGCCGAGGATTTCTTTCTGCTTCCCTGAGGCGTCGTCGAGCTTCGCTGCGGTATCCGCGCGCAGGCTGCGGATCTCGTTCGCGAGCTGCTGGTCCTGACGGTTCACGAAGATCATCTGCTGCACGCGGTTCGCGAACTCCGTGAGCGTGTGCGACGACAGGAGCATCTCGAGCGGACTGATGAGCGCCTGCCGGTACGTCACGACGAGATGCTTCGCGTAGAGGTCTTCACGAGCGACGAGCTGGCGCTGTTGCTCGGCGGCCTGCGCGTTCAGCGAGTCCGCGAGCGCTTTCGTCTCGTCGAGCTGGAAGGAGACGAGCGCGAGCTGCTCCTCCGCGATCTGGATCTCGTATCCGAGGGCCTCGGCCTCGTTCTGGGCACTCGCCTTCTTGTCCGCAAGATCGGCGATGCGGGAGTTCGCTGAATCCACCGCCGCTTGGAACTGGTTCGCGGCCTGCTTGTAGCGCTCCGCGTTCTGGCGCGAGACCGCGACCGCGCGCTCGAGCGCCTCTTTGCGGCGTAGGGCCTCTTGGAGTGGGTCGTCTGCCGAGGCGGGGATCTGTTGGCCGACGAGCAGAGCAACGGCCGCCAGCGCGACGACGGTCGCGCGCAGTCCGCTCTTCCTCCACCCACCTCCCCGGAACTTCCGGGGAGCATCCACGGGCGCATGGTCCCACCCGGGGTCGCTGGCGGTCAAGACGCGGCGCAGTGTCATTTGGCGAGGTGCGAGCGCACGGACAGTGTCGCCCCTCCCGCGCCCACGAGGAGCGCCACACCCAGCACGCTCGCGGCGAGCTGGAACGCGAACTCGGGACCCAGCGAGATCGGCAGGGTGACGAGGAAGTCGAGCATCGCGCCGGTCACCGGCCCCGACGCCGCGAACACGACCGAGAGCGCCACGACGGCGCCGAGCGCGCCGACGAGCATCCCCTCGAGGATGAACGGCCAGCGCACGAAGGCGTCGGACGCGCCGACGAGCTGCATGATCTCGATCTCGTCGCGGCGCGCGTGCACGGCGATGCGGATCGTGTTGACGATCACGAACAGCGCTACGAACAGCATCATCGCGAGGATCGCGACGCCCCCGATCGACAGGACGCGCGTGATGGTGAGCAGCTGATCGACGACCTGCGGATTGTCGATGACGTCGGCGACCACGCCGCCGCCCATCTCGGCGCGCAGCTCGTCACCGAGCCGCTTCGCCTGGCGCGCATCGCTCAGCTTGATCTCGAGCGACGCCGGCAGCAGGTTCGCGTCCACGTCCGCGAGGACGAAATCCTTACGGCGCTCCGCGATGTCCTGGAGGCGCTTCAGCGCCTGCTCTCTCGTCACGTACTCGACGCGCGACACCGCGGGGTCACCCTCGATGCGCGCCTTCAGCGCGAGGATCTCCGACACTTTCGCGTTGTCGTCGAGGAACGCCGCGAGCTCGACCTTCGACTCGAGCACGCCGACGGCAGCCTGCAGGCCTCGGTCTGCCGTGAGGAAGAACGCGAACAGCAGCAGCATCAGCGTCACGGTGAATGTCGAGGCCAGGCTCATGACCGGATTGCGCCAGAAGCCCTGGCCCGCCGCACTGAGCACGTAACCGATCCGCCTCATGCCGCGTACAGGCCTTCGCGCTCGTCGCGCACGACCATGCCGTGATCGAGATGCACGACGCGGCGGCGCAGCGCATTCACGATCTCGGCGTTGTGCGTCGCCATGACGAGCGTCGTCCCGAGCTCGTTCACGCGCACGAGCAGCTTGATGATCTCCCAGCTCGTTACCGGGTCCAGGTTGCCGGTGGGCTCGTCAGCGATGAGGATGCGCGGCCGGTTCACGAGCGCGCGCGCGATCGCGGTGCGCTGCTGCTCGCCGCCTGAGAGCTGGCTCGGGAAATGATCGCGCCGCGCGGTGAGACCGACGAGCGAGAGAGCGCGCTCGGTCTCTTCGCGCACGAGCCGTCCCTCATGACCGGTGACGACCAGAGCGAACGCGACGTTCTCGGCGACGGTCTTGCGTGGCAGGAGCTTGAAGTCCTGGAACACAACGCCGACCTTGCGGCGGAGACGATGCACGCGCGAGCGCGGCATGCGTCCCACGTCCTCGCCGTCCACGACGACGCGACCTGTCGTCGCGAGCTCCTCGCGGATCAGTAGACGGATGAGCGTCGACTTGCCGGCACCAGACGCACCGACGAGAAAGATGAAGTCCCCGGAGTCGACACGCAGATCCACATCGCGCAGCGCGAATGTCCCGTTGGGGTAGCGCTTGCTCACATCGTCGAGCGCGATCAACCCGATGCCTTCCCTCTCAAGAACCCGGTCCCGTAGCGTTTGCCTGCTCGTTCTGACACACAGGCGACGCCACGATCCTCAACTGTCGGGGAGACCATATCGGGCTGCATGCGTCGAAACAACGGCTAAATGGGCGCAATTGGTACTGCTGCGACCGAATTCGTACGCGCGATTGACAGGTCCGGCGTGGTCGCCAGGGTGGCTGTTGGCGGTTATTTCACCGGGAGCTGCGTTTGGGTCGGCCGCGTCGTCGTGAACGTGGCGATGGATGCGATCTTGGCATCGCCGGTGGTCATCACTTTCACGCCCATCGTGGGCCGCCCGAGGACCCGGATCTGTTCGAGCGGTGTGCGGATGACGACGCCGGTGGTGGAGATCAGGAGGATCTCCTGGCTGCCCTCGTCGACCATCTGCATCGCCGCGACGTCGCCCGTCTTCGGGCCGAGTGACGCGAGAATGACACCCTGGCCGCCGCGTCCCTGGGTCGGGAACTCGTCCACGGAGGTCCGCTTGCCGTAGCCGTTCTCCGTCACCGACAGGACCTCGGTGCGCTGGCGCGCGATCCCCATGCCGACCACCTCGTCGCCCTTCTTCAGGCGGATGCCGGTCACACCCTGCGTCGACCGTCCCATCGGACGGGCATCGGAGGCCTTGAACGAGATGCCCTTGCCCTTTCGGGTCGCGAGGATCACGCGGTCGTCCTTCGCGCACGCGGCGACCCACGCGAGCTCGTCGCCCTTGCGAAGCGCGATCGCGATGAGGCCGGCACGGCGAACGGTCGCGTACTCCGAAAGCGCGGTCTTCTTCACGAAGCCCTTGCGCGTCGACATCATCAGGAACTCAGCTGAGGTCGTGTCGCGCAGCGCGACGAGCGCCGAGACGCGCTCCCCCTGCTGCATCGCCTCGAGGATGTTCTGGATCGGCGTGCCCTTCGCGGTGCGACTCGCGTCTGGCAGCTCGTAGACCTTGAGCGCGAAGACGCGGCCGCGGTCAGTGAAGACGTACAGCTTGTCGTGGTTGCGCGCGATGACGAGGTGCTGGACGTCGTCCTCATCTCGCGTCTGCATCCCAATGACGCCGCGGCCGCCGCGATGCTGCGCGCGATACGTCGAGAGTGGCATGCGCTTGGCGTAGTTGCGGCTTGACAGCGTGATGACGACGTCCTCGTCGGCCACGAGCTGCTCGTCGGTGAACTGCCCTGGCACGTCGTCGCGGATCTCGGTGCGGCGGTCGTCGCCGTAGCTCTCGGCGAGCGAGGAAAGGTCGGCCTTGATGAGGGCGAGGATCTTCCGCGGGCTGGCCAGGATCGACTCGAGCTCGGCGATCAGCTTGATCGTCGCCTCGTATTCCTGGTCGATCTTGTCGCGCTCGAGACCGGACAGCCGGCGGAGCTGCATCTCCAGGATCGCCTTGGCCTGGGCCTCGGAGAGCCCGAATCCTTCGCGCAGCTTGCCGATGAGCAGCAGCTCCTGGCCTTTGTGCGCGCGGATGAGCTTGATGATCGCGTCGATGTTGTCGTGCGCGATCTTGAAGCCCTCGAGGATGTGGGCGCGCTCCTTTGCCTTCGTGAGGTCGAACTCGGTCCGCCGGCGGATGACCTCGCGGCGGTAGTCGACGTGGTGCTGCAGCACCTCTTTGAGCGAGAGGACGCGCGGCCCCTGGTCGACGAGCGCGAGCATGTTCAGGTTGAAGGCGGACTGCATCGCGGTGTGCTTGAACAGGTTGTTCAGCACCCGGTCGGCGGAGTCGTCGCGCTTGACCTCGATCACGACGCGCATGCCTTCGCGATCGCTCTCGTCCCGGATGTCGCTGATGCCCTGCAGCTTCTTGTTCTGAACGAGCTCGGCGATCTTCTCGATGAGCGAGGCCTTGTTGACCGCGTACGGCAGCTCGCTGACGACGATCGCCTCGCGGCCGCCCTTCATGTCCTCTTTGTGGGCCTTCGCGCGCATCACGATGCGACCCCGGCCGTTCGCATACGCGCGGCGGATGCCGTCGACGCGCTCGGACTTGCCCGTCTCTACGTTCTTCTCTTCCTCGAAGCGGTAGATGATCCCGCCGCCGGGGAAGTCAGGGCCGAGGATCGTCTCGCAGAGATCGTCGTTCGTGAGGTCAGGGTCTTCGATGAGGCGCTGCGTCGCTGCGACGACTTCCCGCAGGTTGTGCGGCGGGATGTTCGTCGCCATGCCGACGGCGATGCCCGCGGAGCCGTTCACGAGGAGGTTCGGCAGCCGCGCCGGCAGCACGGTCGGCTGCTGGTGCCGGTTGTCGTAGTTGGGGATGAAGTCGACGGTGTTCTTCTCGATGTCCGCGAGGATCTCGGCGCTGACGGCCGCGAGCCGCGCCTCGGTGTAGCGCGAGGCGCCCGGCGGGTCGTCGTCGATCGAGTTGTGGACGAAGATCCCCGCCGCAAGGGCGAAGTTCTGCGTGAGATCGACCGTGAGGTCGTACACGTCCGCGCGGCCCGCCGGCTCGACCTTCGCGACCTTCTGCGTCAAGCTCGCCGGGATCGGGAACGCGCCGGTCCGATGGAGCCGCTCGGGGATCGAGGAACGTGCGAACGGCATGAGCTGGTCCTTCGGCTTGAGCTGCTGCGCCTCGCGGTACGTCCCGTCACGGAGCATGAAGCGGTGGTCCGGCGTGCAGACGATCTCCGCGCCGGCCTCGAGCGTGACCTTCACGACCGGGTCGTTCCGGCGCACGAGACGCGGCGCGCGCATCGGCTTGATCCGCACATTGCGATGCGCATCGACGGTGAAGACATCCACACGCGCGCCGCGGTGCGCCATGTCGACGAGCTCGGCCAGCGTCTTCTGCTCGCCGTTGTACAGCTCGACCTTGGTGTCGCCCGCGAAGCAGCCAAAGTTCCCCTGGCCCTGCACGAGCGGGTAGCGCGCCGCGAAGTCCTGCGCCAGACGCACGAGCGCGTCGTAGATCGGCACGTCGCCGTGTGGGTGGTACTTCCCCATCACCTCACCGACGATGGCCGCGCACTTTCGGAATGGCCGGTCGTTGCGCAGACCCATCTCGTGCATGCCGTAGAGGATCCGCCGCTGAACGGGCTTGAGCCCGTCGCGGACGTCGGGCAGCGCGCGCGCGACGATGACGCTCATCGAGTAGTCGAGGTACGCCTTCCGCATCTCGTCCTCGAGATCGGCGCCGATCACGCGGTCGTCCCCTGGTTGCTGCATCACGTCCGCAGGTGCTCCCTCTTCCCGTTGCGCTGGATCTGCTCTCGCTCGACCGCGTCGCGCACGCGCGCGAAGGCCTCATCCGTGCCGGAGTAACGCTGCTCGAGCTCGCGACGACGATCCTCCGGCATCACGAGGAACGTCGCGTCCGCCTCGGCGAGCACGGTCCCATCGCTCGCGCGCGACACGGTCCCGTGCGTCTCGATCGCGCGGCTGCGCTTGCGTGCGACCTCACCCACGACGCGTAACTCTTCGCCGACGCGCACGGGCTGCCGGAAGGTGACGTTGATACGCGCGGTCACGCCCCAGATGCCCTGATGGAAGATCGCCCAGCCCATCGTCTCGTCGAGCAGCGCCGTGACGATCCCGCCATGGACGGTTCCGTCGTACCCCTCGTGCTGCCGCTGCGGTGTGAAGTGCGTCTCGGCCCGGTCGCGCGCCACGTCGAAGTCCAGGTGCATGCCCGCCTCGTTGAGGCGGCCGCACGCGAAGCACCAGTGATCGAAGTCGATGCCGAGCTCCGAGAGTCGCGCCACTAAATGTCGAGCTCGGCTTTCGAGGCGTTGGCCATGATCCACTTCTTGCGGCCCTCGACCTCGGTGCCCATGAGCTCGTCGAACGCGAAGTCCGCCTGCTCCGCATCCTCCAGCGTCACGCGCTTGAGCGTCCGCGTGAGCGGGTTGAGCGTCGTGTCCCAGAGCTGCTCGGCGTTCATCTCCGCGAGGCCCTTGTAGCGCGAGATCGCGGGCTCGCGCCCGCCCTTGCCGTCGTCGGTGCCCTCGTCGGTCGACGTCGCGTTCTCGCCATCGGCAGCGCCCTGCCCGTCCGTCGCGGGCTGCGTGGCCCGGCGCCGGCCCTTCACTGGCTTCTCCTCTTCGGCCTCGCCCTTCTCGGCGCGCTTGTCGCGCTTGGCCTTCGCGAGCGCCTTGAGCTCCTTGATGGCCTTGTCGCGCTGGTTGTCGGAATACGCCCAGCGCACTTCCTTGCCGAGCTGCAGCCGGTACAGCGGCGGTTGGCCGATGTAGATCCGGCCCTCGTCCACGAGCGGCCGGAAGTGGCGGTAAAGAAGCGTGAGCAGGAGCGTGCGGATGTGCGCGCCGTCGACGTCCGCGTCGGCGAGCAGGATCGTCTTTCCATACCGCAGCTTCTTGGCGTCGAAGTACTCGCCGATGCCGGTGCCCAGCGCGACGATGAGCGCCTTGATCTCCTCGTTGCCGAGCATCTTGTCGGCGCGCGCCTTCTCGACATTCAGGATCTTGCCGCGCAGCGGGAGGATCGCCTGGAAGCGCCGGTCGCGACCCGACTTGGCGTTGCCGCCGGCCGACACGCCCTCGACGATGATGAGCTCGCTCTTCTCGGGATCGCGCTCCTGGCAGTCAGCGAGCTTGCCCGGCAGTGAGAAGCCATCGAGCGCGCCCTTGCGCAGGACGAGGTCGCGGGCCTTGCGGGCGGCCTCGCGCGCGCGGAACGCGGTGAGGCACTTGTCGACGATGCGGCGCGCGTCGGGTGGGTTCTCTTCGAGGTACTGACCGAGCGCGTCGTTCACCGCGGCCGCGACCTGACCCGCCACCTCCGCGTTGCCGAGGCGCGTCTTCGTCTGACCCTCGAACTGCGGCTCCTTGATCTTGACGCTGATGACCGCGGTCAGGCCCTCGCGAACGTCGTCGGCGGTGAGATTGGGATCGGCGTCCTTCAGCTGGCCGTTCTTGCGCGCGTAGGCGTTGATCGTTCGCGTGAGCGCGGTGCGGAAGCCGGTGAGGTGCGCGCCCCCGTCGATCGTGTTGATGTTGTTCGCGAACGTGTAGACCTTCTCGACGAAGCTGTCGTTGTACTGGAGCGCCACCTCGACGACCGTGTCGTTCTCGTAGGTCTTCTCGGCGTAGACCGGTTTCGCGTGAAGGGCCTGGTGCGACCGATTCAGGTGGCGGACGAACGACATGATGCCGCCGTCGAAGTAGTAGTTCGCCTCCGTGTCGTTCCGCTCGTCGCGCAGCGTGAGGAAGAGACCCTTATTGAGGTACCCCGTCTCACGCAGCCACTGCTCGATGACGGCGGCGTCCCATTCGATGATCGGGAACACCTCGGGATCGGGCGTGAAACGCGTCACGGTGCCCGTCAGCCGCGGCTCTTTCCATTCGATGGCCGGCGGTGGCGGCAGCTGCGGCTTCGCGACCGTCTTCACCGGGCCGGTGGGCTTGCCGCGGCCATAGGTCTGCGTCCACACCTTGCCGTCGCGATGGACCTCGACCACGAGCTCCGTCGACAGCGCATTCACGACCGAAACACCGACGCCGTGGAGGCCGCCCGAGACCTTGTAGCCCGCGCCGCCGAATTTGCCGCCGGCGTGAAGGATCGTGTGTACGACCTCGAGCGCGGACTTTCCGGTCTGCTGCTGTTTGTCGACCGGGATGCCGCGGCCGTTGTCCGCAACGGTGATGTCGTTGGACTTGTGGATCCACACGTTGATGCGATCGCACGTGCCGTTCATCGCCTCATCGATCGAGTTGTCGAGTACCTCACGCACGAGGTGATGAAGACCGCGGATGTCGGTCGTGCCGATGTACATGCCGGGGCGGCGACGTACCGCCTCGAGGCCTTCGAGGACCTGGATGTCTTTCGCGCTGTACGACGTGGGCGGCTTGTTGCCGTTCCCGGCGAGGGTCTTGTCGCCGTTCTTGGTCTTCACGCTGTCGTCGCCCTTCTTGACCGCCACGTGCTCTCCCTTATGCGCGACCGGCGCGGACCAGGAGCTCATAGAGACGCTCGAAGTCCTCGTCGGAGTAGTAATCGATCGCGATGCGACCGCCTTTGCGGCCGCGCAGGACCTCCACCTTCGTACCCAACGCAGCGCGCAGCTCGCTCGTGACTTGCGCGAGATCCGGATCGCCGCCGCGGAGACGTGGTCGCGCTCGACCGCGTCGTGGCGGGTGCACCATCTTTCGCGCGAGCGCCTCGGCGTCACGCACCGAGAGCTGCCGCGAGATCACCGTCGCGAGCGCGGTGAGCGCATCCGAAAGAGGTAGCGCCAAGAGCGCGCGGAGATGGCCCTCGCTGATCTTCCCCTCCATCACCGCATCCTGGAGAGGCTGCGGCGCGGTGAGCGTGCGGAGCATGTTCGCCACCTGCGACCGCGACTTCCCTACCCGCTCGGCGACCTGCTCCTGCGTGAGGTCGTACGTCTCCATCAAGAGCTTGTAGGCGCGCGCCGTCTCGATCGCGTTGAGGTCGGCGCGCTGAAGGTTCTCCACGAGGGCGAGCTCGAGACGATCGCGAACGTCGTCGCGGATCACTGCGGGGATCGTGGTCTTGCCGGCGAGGCGCGCGGCCAGTACGCGACGGTGGCCGGCGACGAGCTCGTAGCCATCGCCGTTGCGCGAGACCACTATTGGTTGCAGCACGCCGTGCCGCTTGATCGACGATGCGAGCTCGGCGATCCCGTCAGCGTCGAAGTTGGTGCGCGGCTGCTGGGGGTTCGGTCGGATGCGCTCGAGTGCTATCTCGGTCGTGCCGACGGCCTGCACCGTTGACGGACTGGTCGCGCTCGCCGGCGACTGCCCGAGAAGTACGTCGAGTCCGCGTCCGAGACCTGTGCGTGCCATCAGGCGATCGCACCGGCGAGCGGGATCGGCTCGCGCGCCTTGAGGCGGGTCATGAGCTCGCGGGCCAGCTCGGCGTACGCCCTCGCGGCGCGCGAGTGCGGGTCGTAGACGTTGATCGGCTTGCCGTGGCTCGGCGCCTCGGCTAGGCGGACGGTGCGTGGGATTCGTGCGCGGGCGACGAGCTGCGGAAAGTGCTTGCGGACCTCGTCGATGACCTGCATGGAGAGTCGATTCCTGCGGTCTTCCATCGTCAGGACGATGGCGAGCACCTCGAGCTTCTCGTTCAGGCGCTCGCGCACTGCCTGGATCGTGTCGAGCAGCTGGGCCAGACCCTCGAGCGCGTAGTACTCGCACTGGACCGGAACCACCACGCCATCGCCGGCGGCCAGGGCGTTCACAGTGAGCAGACCGAGCGAGGGTGGGCAATCGACGATGACGGTGTCGTAGGCGGAAGCCTCGCGGAGCGCCTTCCGCAGCCGAAACTCGCGCGCCATCACAGGCACCAGCTCGACCTCGGCACCGGCCATCTCTGGACCCGACGGGAGCAGGTCGAGGCCGGCGACAGCCGTGGGCACGATCGCATCAGCAAGAGGACGTTCCCGGAGCAACACGCCATAAATCCCATTCGCCCGCTCCTTGCTGATTCCGAGGCCACTCGTGGCATTTGCCTGCGGGTCGAGGTCCACGATCAGAACCCGCTGACCGCGCTCGACCATGGCGGCGCCGAGACTGATGGCAGTGGTCGTCTTCCCCACTCCGCCCTTCTGATTGCTGACCACGAGGACCGTCATTTCGCCCCCTGTCACACGTGAAACATGGGCCGCTAAACCTAGGAAAAACTGGGAACGAAAACGAGCCCGTTCGTGAGCCCAATTGTATCCGAAAGGGGCTTGCGGCGTCCCGTATCAGTTCCTGCTCATCCTGCAGTACAGCACTCTCCGTGCTTTACGAGCGTGCCCTTGTCCGCAACTACGTCGCATGTGCCTGAAGCGCCGCAGGATCTGAAAAGCCTGCTGGATAATTCGCCGTGGGATGGGAGCTCGCTGGAGCGTAACCACAAAACGAGCGGTCGTGGTGGGATTTGCCGCCCTCGCGCTCCTGCTTCTGTGGCGCGCGGGCGAGGTCGTTCAGCCCTTCATCTGGGGCCTCATCGTCGCCTACATTTTGCTACCAGTTGTGGGCGCGCTCGAACGGCGGTTCGCCTTGCCGCGGACCGTTGCGGCCCTTGCCGTCTTCGTTGCTCTTCTCGCCGCCATTTTCGGTGGCGGCCGTTTCGTGATCCCACGCATCGCCGAGAACGCCGGCGATCTGCAGAAGAACTGGCCGGTCCTGGTCGCCAACGTCCAGGAGACGATCGCGAACACGTTCGACCAGCTGGGCCTTGGCGATCTCGACGACGTGCTCATCGGACCGAACGTGGACGACATCGAGCGGCAGATCGCTGCGATGGCGCAGCGCACGGCCCTGCCGTTCGCCGTCGCCTTCGGACACTTCCTGCTCGAGTTCCTCGTCTTCCTGATCGCGACGTTCCTATTGCTTCGTGACGCGCCACGGCTCTACGAGTTCGTGCGGCGCAACCTGCCCGGTCGTCAGCGGCGGGAGATCGTTCAGGTACTCGGTGAGACGAACGTGATGCTGGGCCGCTACATCCGCGGGCAGCTCTTCCTCGTGCTGCTCATGTCGACGGTGACGACGATCGCGCTCACGCTCCTCGGTGTTCCGTACAGCGTGCTGCTCGGTGTGCTCACGGGCCTGCTCGAGACGATCCCGTTCGTCGGACCCATCACGGCGGGCGCGATCGCGTGCCTTGTTGCGCTCGGCCACCCGAATCCGTTCGGCTGGTCACAGCTCGTGTACGTCGGAGTCGTTGCGATCATGTACACGATCCTCAGACACGCTGAGGACTATCTCGTCATTCCCACCGTCATCGGACGCGCCGTGCGACTGCACCCCGCGCTCGTGATCTTCTCGCTCCTCACCGGCGGCGCGGTCTTCGGTCTGCTGGGCATCATCCTCGCGGTCCCCATCGCCGCCACGCTCCGGCTCGTCCTCATCTACGTCGGAGCGAAGCTCCGAGACGAGGACCCCTTCCCGCAGCTCGAGGTCGAGCTCGCCGAGGCGACCGAGGGGGGCGGCGAGACGATCGAACCGACGCGCGTACCGGGGCGTGCCCGTCCCTAGGACCCCGGCGCGTAGCGTCCTGACTGCGTTCGCGTTCCGCCATTACCAGAGGAGGGCTCCGTGCGCTTCGCGCTCGCCATAGTCATCCCGCTCGCGGCGGCGCTCCTCCAGGGATCGGTGGTGCCGTTCGTGTCGATCGCCGGCGCGCGTCCCAACCTCCCGGTGCTCGTGGCGGCCTCCTGGTCGGTCGCCGCGGGCGCGCGCGAGGCCGTTTGGTGGGCGTTTGTGGGCGGTCTCGCGGCGGATCTGCTGTCCGGGGGACCCCTCGGGGCACTGGCGCTGGCCTCGCTGGTGCCGGTCGCGGCCGTCGGGCTGGGGGAGAACACACTCCGTCCGCGCTCGATCCTCGGCGGGGCCGTGCTCATCGGGGTCGCGTCGCTCGGGGCCGGCCTCCTCTACCTCCTGATCCTGTTCATCGTCGGGCAGCCGCTGTCCGATCCGGTGGTCCTCGCCGGCCGCGCCGCCGCAGGGGCGATCTACAACGGCGTGCTCGCGATCGTTACCTATCCGATCGCCAGATCCATGCGCCACGTGACCGAGAAGCAGGCATCCTTCGGACTGTGAGACACACGACGCGCGACTTCGTCCGGCCGAATCGCTTCATCGCGATGGGGATCGTCGTCATCCTCGTCTTCACCGGGCTGACGGTGCGTCTCTGGGACCTGCAGGTCGTGAGCGGAAGCCACTACCGCGACCTCGCGGAGCAGAACCGTGTGCTCCGCCTTCCCGTCGAAGCGGAGCGGGGGACCATCGTGGACCGCAACGGCAAAGTGCTCGCGCGCAATCTGCCGGGCTTCGCTGTCACGGTCATCCCAGTGGATGTCCCGCGCGCGAAACAGGAGGATCTCTCGCAGCGTTTGGGCGCGCTCATCGCTCGCACGCCGAGCGATGTGTACAACGCGATCGACGTCCAGCGCGCACGCAACCCCTACGAGCCGGTCAAGATCTCGTTGAAGCCGGTCGCGCGCGACATCGCGCTGTTGTTGTCGGAGCGGGCAGAGATGTTCCCGGGCGTGCGCGTCGAGGCCGAGTCGATCCGTTCGTACGCGGACGCCGTGCTCTACTCGCCGCTCCTCGGCTACGTCGGTCCGGTGACCGAGGACGAGTTCGCGGCTCTCCGCGATCAGGGCTACCTGCAGACGGATCTGATCGGCCGCACCGGTCTCGAGTACGAATACGAGAACTACCTACGCGGCGGGTATGGCTGGCGTGAGATCGAGCGGGACGCGGCGCAGCGCGAGATCAAGCAGCTCGCGTACTCACCGCCGACGACGGGAAACAGCGTGGTGCTCACCATCGACGACCGCCTGCAGAAGCTCATCGAGGGCGAGCTGAAGAAAGGCGTCGACCAGGACCTCTTCACACAGGCCGTGGGCATCGCGATGAACCCGCAGAACGGCGAGATCCTCGCGATGTACTCAAACCCCGGCTACGACAACAACTGGTTCATCAACGGGATCACGCCGGAACAGATGGCGCAGCTCAACGGAGACGACCGCCATCCGCTCGTGAACAAGGCGATCGGCGACATCTACCCGCCGGGCTCGACGTTCAAGATGGTCACCGGCCTGTCCGCGCTGAGCGAGGGGATCGCGAACCGCAACACGATCGTGAACGTGACCTCGAACGTGCTGAACGTCGGCGGCTTTAACTTCTACGACTGGCGCGCGCACGGTTCGCTCGACTTCGTCAACGGGTTCGCACACTCCAGCGACATCTACTTCTACACGCTGGGCGGCGGCAACCCGAACACCGGACGCGCGGGCGTCGGGCCGGAGGCCATTTACAAATACGGCAGCGATCTGGGCTTCGGCGCGCGGACCGGCATCGACCTTCCCGGGGAGGCCACCGGGATCATGCCGAGCCCGGAGTGGAAGCTGCAGACATTCGATGAGCCATGGACGATCGGCAACACGTATCACGAGTCGATCGGTCAGGGCTTCGTCGCGGTGACCCCGCTCCAGCTGCTCAACGCGTACTCGATCGTCGCGAACGGCGGAACGTTCTACCAGCCGCACCTTCTCAAAGAGGTCGTCGGTCCGCAGGGGAACGTCGTCTTCACGCAGCAGCCGAAGGTCGTGCGCAAGGTCGGCATCACCCAGGACAACCTCACGCTACTGCGCGAGTCGGCGCGCCGCGTGGTCACGATCGGGCACGCCTTCATGCCGAACGCGAAGCTCCCGATCGCCGGTAAGACCGGCACCGCCGAGTTCGGCTCCTCGGCGGGGAAGGACAGCGCCGGCCGCAACAAGCTCGGATTCCACAACTGGTTCGTGTCGTTCCTGCCGAAGGCGGACAACACCGACCCGACGGCCGAGATCGCGATGGTGATCTTCACCTTCGACTCGAGCCGCTCCCTCTGCGAGAACTGCTTCAACCCCGCCGTCGGGATGACGCAGCGGATCCTCGAGGCCTACGTGCTGGGGCCAAAGTGAGCGTCAAGGCGCTCGACATGCGGCGATCGTCGGCCTCGCCGCTGCACGACCGGCCGCACGCGCGACGCCTGGACCAGGTCGATCCGTACCTGCTCATCGCGACGCTGCTTCTCATCGGGTACGGACTCGTGATGACGTACGCGGTGACGGTCGAGTCGCGGACCCTCACCGGCGATCCGATGCAGTTCGTCATCCGTGGCGCGCTGTGGGCCGCGATCGGCGTCGCGGTCATGGTGGCTGTCGCGATGTTCGACTACGCGTGGCTCGGTACGTTCGCGCCGCTCCTCTATCTGATCACGCTCGGCCTGCTCGGCGTGGTGCTCGCCATCGGCACGTCGTCGCTGGGAGCGCAGCGCTCGGTCAACTTCGGTGGCCTGTCGTTCCAGTTCAGCGAGATCGCGAAGGTGCTCATGATCGTGGTGCTCGCGAAGTTCTTCGCGGACCGCATCGACAAGATCGGCTCGCCGCTGACGATCCTGGGCGGCCTCGTCTTCCTCGGACCCGCGGTGTTGCTGGTGTATCGGCAGCCGGACCTGGGCACGACCCTCGTTTTCGTCGCGATCTTCTTCGGCATGGCCTTCATGGCCGGTGCACGACTATGGCAGCTCATCGGCATGGTCGCGGTCGCCGGTGCGTCATTCCCATTGATCTGGAGCGTCCTCAAGCCGTACCAGCAGGCGCGCCTCACCGCGTTCCTCGATCCGTACTCCGATCCGCAGGGCGCGGGCTGGAACATCATCCAGTCGCTCATCGCTGTCGGCTCCGGCGGCCCGACCGGTAAGGGACTCACTGCGGGAACGCAGTCGCCGCTGGGCTATCTCCCGATCGCCGAATCGGACTTCGTGTTCGCCGGCCTCGCCGAGGACCTCGGTTTCATGGGCGCCGTGATCCTGTTCGCGGTGTACATCCTGCTGCTCATGGCCGCGCTGCGTATCGCGTTCCGCGCGCGCGACCCGTTCGGCATGCTCCTCGCCTCCGGCGTCGTCGCGATGCTCGTGTTCCAGATCCTTGTGAACGTGGGCATGGCGATCTCGCTCATGCCCGTGACGGGCATCCCGCTGCCGTTCATCTCGCACGGAGGCAGCTCGCTCGTCTCGATCTGCTTCGCGCTCGGCGTGCTTCAGTCCGTCGCGATGCGCCGCCCCGGTCCGGAGGTCGGTTAGTCGAGCTCGAGGCGCTCGGTCGTGGGCTGGAGCGTGGCGGTGTCGGCGGGCTGCGCGTAGTAGGCGCTTCGCGGATCAAATAGGGGATCTCCCGCGGTGATGAGACGACGCACGTCGTCACGTGCTGCGCGCGTGAATTCTCGTAGCGCGCCGGGCAGGAAGACGAGCTGGTACTCGTCCTTCTCTGTCACCGCGCCCGACGGATCGATCATCACGTCGAGGAAGAGATCGAAGAATTCGATGAGGGTCGGCTCGACCCGCACCCGATGCGCGATATCGATGTAGAAGCGCTTCTGATCCGCTGGACCATGGCACGCGATGGTGAAGGGCCGGTCCGGATGGAAGATCGACATGCCTTCGTGTTTGGTCGTCCACGTGCCGAGAGGGTTCGACCAGAGCGTGCCCGCGGGGCTGTAAACACGAGTCCACCCGTCCACGCCAGGAAGAAGATGACCGCGGCGCGCCTGCCAGATCGAGCCGTCGGGGATGCGTTTGTCGATGCGGATGAGCGGGTACATCCGCCTATACTTTCGTGCGAAAGGCCGCGATCGGGAGCAGTACGCGGAACCCCTGACGAAGAGAGCCGGTGGTTGGTGCGAACCGGTGTCCGGGAACGCCGAACTCGCCCGGGAGCCGCGAGCGTGAGTCGCAAGATCTAGCGCTCGCCGGAGTCACGTCCGTTATCAGCGTGCTCGAGCGGAGAACGATCGGGGCTGTGGCGCAGTGGGAGCGCATCACACTGGCAGTGTGGGGGTCGCGGGTTCGAATCCCGCCAGCTCCACCAGTTGTTCTCAACGAGGGGTGGTACCGCGGAAGTCGCCTTCCGTCCCCTGGTCCGACGTACGTCGGCGGGGCGGAGGGCGTTTTCTATTCGGGCGAAAGGAGGCGCGAGATGGCAGTGGCGAAGCAGCGGGTCGAAAAATATGACCCGGCGAGCATCGAGGCGAAGTGGCAGGAAGAATGGGTGCGCTCCGGCCTCCACGACACGCCGGATGAGAGCGATCGCCCGAACTTCTACTTCCTGACGATGTTCCCGTACCCGTCGGGCGATATTCACGTGGGCCACTGGTACGCCTTCGCGCCACCGGACGCCGCCGCGCGCTTCCAGCGCATGCGCGGCTACAACGTGCTGTTCCCGATGGGCTTCGACGCGTTCGGCATCAACGCCGAGAACGCGGCGATCGATCGCAAGATCCATCCCGCGGTATGGACCGAAAAGAACATGGCGCACATGCGCGACCAGTTCCGTCGGATGGGTACCGCGATCGACTGGCGCCGCGAGGTCATCACCTGTTACCCCGAGTACTACCGGTGGAACCAGTGGATGTTCCTGAAGCTGTACGAGAAGGGCCTGGCCTACCTCGGCGAGGCGCCGGTGAACTGGTGCCCGCGCGACGAGACGGTGCTGGCCAACGAGCAGGTCATCGCGGGCCGCTGCGAGCGTTGCGACACGCCCGTCGTGAAGCGTCAGATGACGCAGTGGTTCTACAAGATCACGAAGTACGCGGACGAGCTGCTGGAATTCGAGGGCCTGGACTGGCCCGAGCGCGTCCGCGTCCTGCAGACGAACTGGATCGGACGCTCGGAGGGCGCGGAGATCGCGTTCCCGGTCGAGGGCCACCCCGGCGACGAGATCCGGTTCTTCACGACACGGCCGGACACGATCTACGGCGCCACGTTCATGGTGTTGGCGCCGGAGCATCCGCTGGTCGCGAAGATCACAGTGCCCGCGCGTCGCGCCGAGGTCGAGAAGTATGTCGAGCGAGCGCGCCAGATGGCCGAGATCGAGCGAACCTCGGCGGAGCGCGAGAAGACCGGCGTCGACACCGGCGCGTTCGCGCGCAACGTGTTCACCGGCGAGCGCATCCCGATCTTCGTCGCCGATTACGTCCTGTCGACCTATGGGACCGGCGCGATCATGGCCGTTCCCGGACACGACGAGCGCGACTTCGAGTTCGCGAAGAAGCACCAGCTGGAGATCCGCGAGGTCATCTCGCCGGATGGCGAGGAGCACGCCTCGCTGGACGAGCCCTACATCGGCGAGGGCGTGATGGTGCGCAGCGGACCATTCAACGGAACCCGCGGCGAGGCGGGGAAGCACGCGGTCGCGGAGGACGCGCAGAAGCGCGGCATCGGGAAAGCCTCGGTCATCTATCGCCTGCGGGACTGGCTGGTCTCCCGGCAGCGCTACTGGGGCACGCCGATCCCGATCGTCCACTGCGATACCGACGGCGCCGTTCCGGTCCCGTACGACCAATTGCCCGTCGAGCTCCCGAGAGACGTCGAGTTCACCGGACGCGGCGGATCGCCGCTGGCGCGCGTGGCCTCGTTCGTGAACACGACGTGTCCCAAGTGCGGTAAGCCGGCACGCCGCGACACCGACACGTTGGACACGTTCGTCGACTCTTCCTGGTACATGTACCGCTACGTCGACCCCAAGATCGACACGGCCTTCATGAACAAGGCCGTCGGACGCAAGTGGCTGCCGGTGAAGCAGTACACCGGCGGCGTCGAGCACGCGATCCTGCATCTCTTGTACATGCGCTTCATGACGAAAGCGCTGCGCGATCTGGGCGAGTTGTGGTTCGACGAGCCGGTCGTGCGCTTCCGTTATCAGGGGACCATCGTCTTCAAGGGCCGCAAGATGTCGAAGTCGCGCGGCAACGTGCAGACGCCCGACGAATACGTGAAGAAGTACGGCGCCGACACGCTGCGCCTGTTCATGATGTTCATGGGCCCGTGGGTGGACGGCGCCGATTGGAACGCCTCGGGGATCGAGGGCACCTATCGGTTCCTGTGGCGCGTGTGGGAGCTGGCCTTGACCGATCCGGCCCCGGCGGGTCCGCGCGACGCCGCCGTTGACGGCGCGGTGCATCGGACGATCAAGAAGGTCACCGAGGACTTGGGCGATTACCACTTCAACACCGCGGTGGCGGCGATGATGGAGTTGACCAACACGCTGCAGCACGCGACGGGACCTAGCCGCAACGACGGCATCGCAACGCTCATCCTGCTGCTGGCGCCGTCCGCGCCGCACATGACCGAGGAGCTGTGGCACCGACGCGGGGGCGCCGGATCTGTCCACCAGCAACGGTGGCCCACGTACGACGACACGATCGCCGCGCCCCGCGAGGTCACGATCGTCGTACAGGTGGACGGCAAGGTCCGCGATCGGATCCCCATGGCCGCCGGCCGGCCGGACGCAGAGGTGCAGCGCGCGGCCCTGGCGAGTCCGAAGGTGCAGGCCGCGCTGGATGGAGCGAAGCCGGCCAAGGTGATCGTCGTGCCCGACCGCATTGTGAGTATCGTGACGAGGTGAGCGGGGAGATCAGGTTGGGTGCGTTGTGCGATCACGCACTCGTTGGCCAGGACGGCAAGGTGAGCCTGATGGGGATCTTCCGGAACATCAGCGTGAGCGGGCTGCCCGCGCAGCATCCGCGGATGTTCCTCGTCGCGATCCTCGGACTCGATGTTGGCGCGCACAACGTCGTGGTGCGCCTGTTGCGCCCCGATGGGCAGCAGTCGATGCCGAATCCGCCCGAGATCTCCGTCCACGCGGTCGCGGGGCAAGATGTGAACGTCATCGTCGAGCTCAACAACATGAGCTTCACGACGTACGGCACGCACAAGTTCGAGCTCACCGTCGACGGCGAGGCCGTCGGCAGCCTTCCCGTCTCGATCGTGCAGATGCAGCCACCCGGGGAGCGCCGTCGCGCGAATTAGCCCGCGCCGCTCGCGACGCTAGAGTCGTCGCGTGAAGAGCTTCGCCGTCCCCGCCGAGGCCTACGACCGCTTCATGGGCGTGCACTCACGTCAGCTCGCTCCTCAGCTCGCGGATCTCGCGCGGCTGTCGTCGGGCGACCGCGCGCTGGACGTTGGATGCGGGCCGGGCGCGCTCACGGCCGAGCTGGTCGCGCGGCTCGGGGCCACGTCGGTCGCGGCCGTCGATCCGTCCGAGTCATTTGTCGCCGCCGCGCGTGCGAGGCAGCCCGACGTCGACGTCCGCCGCGGTTCAGCAGAGGCGCTGCCCTTCACGGAAGGCGAGTTTGACGCGGCGCTCGCGCAGCTCGTCGTTCACTTCATGACCGATCCCGTCGCGGGCCTACGCGAAATGGCGCGAGTCACACGACGCGATGGGACCGTCGCGGCATGCGTCTGGGACCACGCCGGCGAGCGGACGCCGGTGTCCACCTTCTGGCGGGCGGCTCGCGACCTCGGCCTTCCCACGCAGGACGAATCCGCGCTGGCCGGCGCCCGCGAAGGTCACCTCGTCGAGCTCTTCAAAGCGTCCGGCCTTCGTGACGTCGAGCAGTCGGAGCTGGTGGCGCGCGTCGATTACTCGAGCTTCGACGATTGGTGGAAGCCCTTCAGCTTCGGCGTCGGTCCTGCCGGTGCTGCGTACGCGGCGCTGGGCGCGGATCAAAAGGAACGTGTGCGCGAGCGGTGCGAAGCGCTGCTTCCGCCGGCGCCATTCGAATTGGCGAGCTTCGCCTGGGCGGCGCGCGGGATCGTCTAGGGCAGGGCGCAGGAATCGAAAGAGAGCGAGGATCGAGATGGGCAAGCTCACCGTATTCACCAGCCTGACGCTCGATGGGGTCATGCAGGCGCCGGGACGCCCGGACGAGGACACCCGCGGCGGTTTCCAGCACGGCGGCTGGGCGCTGCCATACAACGATCCGGTGATGGGCAAGGTCGCCGCGGAAGGTATGGCCGGTGGCGGCGCCATTCTCCTCGGCCGTCGGACGTACAAGGACTTCGCCGGCTTCTGGCCCAAGCAGAAGAACAATCCTTTCACGGACGCGCTGAACAAGACGCAGAAGTACGTGGCGTCAAAGACGCTCAAAGAGCCGCTGCCATGGGTCAACTCGACGCTCCTAAAGGGAGACGTCCCGAAGGCGGTCGCGAAGATCAAGGCCCGACCGGATGGGGACATGGTCGTGCTCGGAAGCGGCGAGCTCGTGAAGAGCCTCATGAAGCACGACCTCATCGACCGCTACATCTTGCTGATCCATCCATTGGTTCTCGGCAGCGGGCGTCGGCTCTTCGCGGACGGCATTCCGCTCGCCAAGTTCAAGGTCGTAGACACCAAGACGACGACCACCGGTGTCGTGATCGCGACGTACCAGCCCGCCTGAGCTCAGCGACCGTGCGCATGATCGCGGTACCGCGTTTTTGCACGTCCCGTCACACGAACGTGTGACGGCCGCGAGGCGCCTGAGGTCTTCCCACGACGCCGCGAGCCCGCCACGCTGCCGCCATGCCCCGACCGTTTGTCATCGCCGTGATCGTCGCTATCTCAGCAGGAGCGCTTGTCCTCGTTGTGCGTGCTCGCACGCCAGCGCCGGTGCCGGTCGAGGTCGTCGAAGCGACGCCCGAGCCGACCCCGCCGCCGCTCATCGTCGTGGACGTCGAAGGTGCGGTCGCGCGACCCGGCGTGGTCAGGCTCGCGTCTGGGGCGCGCGTCGCCGATGCGCTCGCCGCCGCGGGCGGAACGACCCCTGATGCCGATCCGGCTGCGCTGAACAAGGCCGCGACCCTCCGCGACGGGGCGCGCGTGTACGTCCCGCGCTATGGCGAGACACCGCCGGCGGGCAGCGTCGGCAGCGACTCGGAGCGCAAGGTCGACATCAACCACGCCACACCCGCGGAGCTCGAATCGCTCCCCGGTATCGGACCGAGCACGGCCGCGCGCATCGTCCGCGCACGCGAGCTGAAGGCGTTCGCGAAGGTCGAGGAGCTGCAGACGCGCGGGCTCGTCACCGCCCGGGTCCTCTCCGACATCCGCGACCTCGTCACCACGCGGTAACGCAGACGTGAGCGCCCTCTTCGTCTCGCCGCTTCTTCCCGCTGCGCTGCTCGCGGTCCTTGTGGCCCTCGCCGGGCAAGCCGGTGTGCCGCTCGCGCTCGCGGTCGGCGCAGTCAGCGCGGTCGCCTGCGCAGCGCTCGCGCTCGCGAGCGCGAACGGACCCCGCCGATCGCTGTGGGCATGCGCCTGCGCATCGGCGGTCGGCGTTGCGCTGCGGCTCGTGCTCGGTCCCGTGCCTGGCATCGACCTCGCACAGCTCGTGTCACTCGATGCGCTCCGCGCGGACCTCGCGCGACCGCTCGAATTGCTCGTGCCTGAGCCGGAAAGTGGCATCTTGCTCGGGATCGTCCTCGGTGAGCGCGCGAGCGTCTCACCGGATCTCGCGTACGCGTTCGCCGTGAGCGGCACCACGCATCTGCTTGCGATCTCCGGTTTCAACATGACGCTCGTCGGTACGGCGGTCGCGCTCGCGCTTCGCGGTCGCGCACGTCCGACCACGCGCGCGGTCGCGACCGTCGCGGCGATCGTCGCGTACAGCGTGCTCGTCGGTCTCGGTCCGAGCGTCATGCGCGCGGCGCTGATGGCGTCCGTCGCATCGGTCGGTCTGGCCTCGGGCCGTCGGGCCGCGACAGCGAACGCGCTCTGCGTCGCCGTTACAGCGATGCTCTTCGCCGATCCCGCCGCGATCGCGGACCTCGGCTTCCTTCTCTCTGCTGCAGCGACCGCGGGTCTTGTGCTCTGGCAGGCGCCGCTCTCCGAACGCTTCGCGGTCCTTCCCGGTGCGCTCCGCGAGGGACTCGCGACCACGCTCGCGGCAAGCGCCCCGACACTGCCCGTCGTCGCGGCGGCCTTCGGGCGCGTGTCGCTCGTGTCACCCGTCGCGAATCTCGTCGCGGTCCCGCTGTTCCCGCCGCTCATGATCACGGGCGCGGCGGCGGGCGTGCTCGGCGCGCTGTCGGTCGATCTCGCGCGTCCGATCGCGCTCGTCGCGTACGGATGCGCGCTGGCGCTGCGGATCGTCGTCGAGACGTTCGCCGCGCTGCCCATCGCGGCGCTCAGCGTTCCCTCCGGACCCGTGACCGGCCTCGTCGTGGCGCTGGGGGCGGTCGCCGCGGTGCGCGTCGCGCCGCTGATCGGCCGCCACATCCGCATCCTGCGGATCGCACCGCCGGCGGTCACGGCACCGTGGGACGCGCTGCTCGCGCCGCCACGCGGCGCGCTGACCGCCGTACCGCGCGGCGCGGTGCTGGTCGTACCCGCGCTCCTCGTCGCTGTCGTGCTCGCATGGCCGAGCACGGAGCCTGAGGTTCGCGTGCGCGCGCTCGATGTCGGTCAGGGCGACGCGTACCTGGTCGAGCTCGGCGGAGCGACCGTGCTCATCGACGGTGGTCCAGATCCGGCGCGCCTCATGGAGGAGCTGGGCGCGAGCCTGCCACCGTGGCGGCGGCGCATCGATGTCATCGCCCTCACGCACGCGCACCTCGATCACGGTGCCGGTCTCATCGCCGCCCTCGATCGCTACGAGGTCGGAATGACGCTGGAGCCAGTCGGCTTGAACCCGGGTGCGCTCACGGATCTCTGGGCTGCGGGGATCTCGCGCGCGCACGCCGAACGCCGCGCCGTGCGCGCGGGGCAGCGATTGCATGTCGGCGACGCGGTCATCACGGTGCTCTCGCCGGAGAGCGATCCGCGCGTGGATACGCCGTCGCTCGTTTTGCGGATCGAGCGCGGTCGTTTCTCGGCGCTGTTCATGGGGGACGCGACCGACGAGGCACTGGCCGATCTGCTGCTACACCCGGAGGGTCTGCATTCGCGTGTGTATGTGCCGCCGCACCACGGCGCCGCGACGCCGCACGGCGTGACGCTAGTAGAGGCGGTGCGACCGGAGGTCGCGCTCATCTCGGTCGGGGCCGGGAACCGGTATGGTCATCCCACACCGGAGACGCTCGCGGCCCTCGGCGGGATCACGACGTTCCGGACCGATCGCGACGGGACGGTGGAGGTCTCTCTCGATGGCCCAGGCCTCGTGGTCCGCGCCCACGCGAATGGTCTTCCTCCTCCACGGCGAGGATCCGTTCCGTACGCGCCTGCGCGTCGGTGAGCTCGTCGAGTCGCTGCTCGCCGGCGGAGCGGGGGAGCCGGGTGATCTCTCGCTCAGACCATCGCCGCGCCTCGGTGGCGCTCTCGGGCTGACGCGCATCGACGGGCGCTCCGATCCGGTCGACGCGATCACCATGGCTGGACAGTCACAGGGCCTCTTCGCCGCCGTCGATGAGCGACAGGTCGTCCTTGTCGAGCACGCCGAGGCGCTCCCGAGCGCCGAATTCCTCGCGTCGTTCCCGGACGAATCCGCGCTCGTGCTCGTCTCCGTCGAGGCGCTCAAGGCCGGCCGCGGCCGAACCCGCGGGCGCGCGAAGGCCGGCGCTCCGGCGGATCTCTCGCTGCTCGACGCCGTCCAGGAGATCGGTGGACGAGTGCAGCGCATCGAGCGCCTGGTGCCGTTCGAGGTGAAGGGCTGGATCGGTGCGCGCGCTCGTCTGCACGGCGTCGTGCTCCAACCCGACGCGATGGAAGCGCTCGCGTTCGCGCTCGGGCCCGATACCGAGCGCATCGAGAACGAGGTGCAGAAGCTCGGGGCGTACGCCGGCGGGGCGCCGGTGACGGCCGCGGACGTGCGCGCGCTCGTGAGCGGCGCGATCGAGTCGGACATCTTCGAGCTCACGAAGGCCGTCGTGCAGCGCAACCACCGCGCTGCGGTCCCGCTGCTCGAGCGGCTGCTCGGCGATGGCAACGCTCCTCAGCAGATCCTCGCCCTGCTGCTGTGGCAATTCCGAGTGCTGCTATTCGCGTCGCGGTCGCCGACGAACCAGGACGCCGAGAAGATCGCGAAAGCGATCCGGTCGTCACCCGGCGCGATCTTCCGGTACGTCCAGTACGCGCGCGGTGTGAGCCAGGCGGACATCACGCGCGCGTACGAATCGCTCTACGCCACCGACATTTCGATCAAGACGGGCCGCGCGGAGTCAGATGAGGCTGCGCTGCTGCTGTGTGTGTTGGATCTCTGCGGTGTCGCCGGCGCGGATCTGCGCGACCTGCTGTTGACCGAGGCGCCTCGCCGGGGTTAGGCCGTCTGCAGTGCCGTCGTCGCGGGCGTGCCGTGGAGCCGGCGCAGGCTGATCGTCGCGCTGACGATCGAGAAGAGCGCGAACGCGTGCACCGCGATCCCGATCCAGCCACCGACGAGGAGGAACAGAACGCCGTCGAGCGCATAGAGGAGGCCGCCGACGATGAACGCCCACTGTGCGCCGGCGGTCGCGCGAACTCCGAGGAATGCGAAGAGCGCGATGACGACGACGTGCGCGATCCAGCCGAACGAGGGGTCCGCGACCTCGTCGAAGATGCCCTGGAGGAACCAGTCGACCAGCGTGCCGAGCGCGAAGCCGTTGTCGCTGCCGAGCACGAAGAAGACGAAGTTCACCGCCGACAGGCCGGCGATCCAGTAGAACCAGCGGCCGCCGTTCTCAACGCGCTTCACGAGCTCGGCGCGCGCCACTGTGGCTGGATCCGGTCCCTGCGCGAGCGCCGCGACGACGGGTTGCTCCGCCGCGATGCGGTCCGGCTCGGCGGCCGGGACGACAGCCGCCGGCGCGCTCCTCGCCGGTCGTGGGATCGTCGCGCCCTCCGGTGGGATCGTGAGGCCATCGACGACGAGCGTGTAGTTGTACGCAAAGCCCGTGCTGCCGATACGGAGCCGCGCGCTGTGCCCCTCGAGGTCGAACACATGCTCGCCGCCCGTGTCGAAGAACTTGCCGCCGTGAAAGACCTCGCGCCCGTTCACGATGATCCGGCGGTCGCCTGTCAGCACCGCGTGCTCGATCTCGACGGAGTAGCGGCGCAGGTCCTCGTCGCGGAAGTCCCAGCGTTTGGTCGTCATTGCCGCGGGAATGTACGAGGGACGCTGGTATCAGCGGCGGCGCAATGCCCTAACGGTACGGAAGTACTGCCGGATCGCTACGCGCGGCGCAGCTATCGCTTCGTCGCGGCCTCTGGCGTGACGGGCTTCCCGGTCGTGGGCGCAGCCGGCTTGGCCTCCTGCGTCTTGCGGTAGTCCTCGAGGAACTTCTTCTGCCCCGCGTCGGTGAGCGGGTGGTTGAAGAGCATCTTGAGCACCGCAAAGGGCATCGTTCCGATGTCCGCGCCAGCGAGCGCCGCCTGCGTCACGTGCATCGGGTTGCGGATCGACGCAGCAAGCACCTTGGTCTTGATCTCCTGCTGACGGTATGCGGACACGATGTCGGCGACGACGCGCATGCCGTCCTCGTTGATGTCATCCAGACGACCCGCGAACGGACTGATGATGTACGCGCCGACCGCCGCGGCCAGCAGCGCCTGGTTGACCGAGAAGCAGAGCGTGACGTTGATGCGGATGCCCTCGCCGGCGAGGATCTTCGCGGCACCGAGACCGTCGGGCGTGAGCGGGACTTTGACGATCACGTTCTTGTGCCACGCCGCGATGCGGCGGCCCTCGACGATCATGTCATCGCGCTTCTCGCTGACGCACTCGGCCGAGACGTTCCCGATGATCCCGCAGATCTTCTTCACCTGCGTCTCGTGGTCCTGTCCGGCCTTTGCGATGAGCGTGGGATTCGTGGTCACGCCGTCGATGACGCCCCACTCGACAGCCGTCTTGACCTCTTCGTATTCGGCGGTGTCGAGAAAGAGCTTCATCGATGCGTCTCCTGCAGCATCGGCGCCGCTTCCGCCCGTCCGTTGGCGCGCGCGAAGGCCAGTGCGGCGTCGATGAAAGTCGCGAAGAGGGGATGCGGCCGGTTCGGTCGTGACTTGAACTCGGGGTGGAACTGCGTTCCGAGATAGAAGGGGTGGTCCGCGATCTCCACGATCTCAACGAGACGCCCATCGGGCGAGAGGCCGGTGAACTTCATCCCGCGCGCGGCGAGCAACTCGCGATACGAGTTGTTGAACTCATAGCGATGCCGGTGCCGCTCGAGCACGATCGGTTGTCCGTATGCGCGACCCGCGAGCGAGCCGGTCTCGAGCACGCAGGGGTAGCTTCCCAGGCGCATCGTGCCGCCTTTGTCCGCGATGTCGCGCTGCTCGGGCAGCAGGTCGATCACAGGGTGCGGTGTGAAGGCGTCGAACTCGGTCGAGTTCGCGTCCTCGGTCCCGAGAGCCGTGCGAGCGAGCTCGATGACCATGCACTGCATGCCCATGCAGAGGCCGAGCGTCGGCACCTTGCGCTCGCGGCCGAATCGGACCGCCTGCACCTTGCCCTCGATGCCGCGGTACCCGAAGCCGCCCGGAACGACGATGCCGTCGAGGCCGATGAGCGGCTCGACGTCGCGGTCGCGCTCGAGCTTCTCACTGTCGATCCAGACCAGCTTCACGTTGCACCCGGCGGCCCACGACGCGTGCTTCACCGACTCGGCCACCGACAGATACGCATCGGGCAGCTCGATGTACTTGCCAACAAGGCCGATCGTCAGCGGGATCCGCGCGCCGCGGATGCGGTCGACAAGGAATCGCCACTCGCCGAGGTCCGCCTGGGCGGCGCGCTCTCCAAGCCCGAGCTCCTCGACGACGATCCGTCCGAGGCCGGCCTCTTCGAGCATGAGCGGCACGGCGTAGATCGACCAGGCATTTGGCTCGGAGATCACGTTGTCGATCTTGACGTCACAGAACAGCGCGATCTTCTCGCGCAGGTCGTCGTCGATCGGCTCGTCGGCGCGCGCAATGAGCACATCGGGCTGGATACCGATCGAACGCAGCTCCTTGACGGAGTGCTGCGTCGGCTTCGTCTTCAGCTCGCCGGTGGCGACGCGCGGTAGCAGCGTGAGGTGGATGTACAGGACGTTCTGGCGTCCCACGTCGTTGCGGAACTGGCGGATCGCCTCGAGGTAGGGAAGCGACTCGATGTCGCCGACCGTGCCGCCGACCTCAACGACGACGAGCTCCGCCTGCTGCTCGCGCGCGACGCGGTGGATGCGTTCCTTGATCTCGTTCGTCACGTGCGGAATGACCTGCACCGTGGCCCCGAGGTAGTCGCCCCGGCGTTCCTTTGCGATCACGGCGTTGTAGATCTGTCCCGTCGTGAGGTTCGACGCGCGCGTCACGTTGCGGTCGATGAAGCGCTCGTAGTGGCCGAGGTCCAGGTCGCTCTCCGCGCCGTCCTCGGTGACGAACACCTCGCCGTGCTGGTATGGCGACATCGTTCCGGGGTCGACGTTGAGGTACGGATCCATCTTCAGCGACGCGACGGTGAGACCGCGCGCGGCAAGGATGCGCCCAAGCGAAGCTGCGGTGATGCCCTTACCGAGAGAGGAGGTGACCCCGCCCGTCACGAATACAAACTTCGGCACCCTCAAGTGACCTCCGGGGTTTTTCTAATGATAGCGGTCGAGGGTCACTCCGGTCCGAATGGCAATGAATGAAGCACGACAAGACGCGGGCGCTCGCTCCCGGCTCGCGCGGGCGCGGACTCCATCGGGGTCGGCTCCTCGATTCGGCAATCGTCAAGCCGGCCGTCGAAGCGCATCGAGCGGAAGCGTGCGTCCCTGAGCTCGCCTGTCTCACCGGCGTGTTCGACGATCGCGACGATGCGCGGCCGCAGCCAACGCATCCCGGTCCGAAGTGGCAGCGGTGTCGCGAAGGGCGACGTGTCCGCGGTGAAGTCGCGCGTCGCCTCATCAAGCCAGCGTCCGAGATATGGCTGCACATAGGCCTCACCGACGAACGAGAGAACGTCGCCCGTGTACATGCCACACAGCGCGCGGACGGCGCCCCGCCGCTCGTCCTCGACGAGCCCGCCCAGAACGACATCGGCGCGCGGCGTGACGTGGCACTTGAGCCAGTCGCCGCTTCGCGTACCTGGGATGTACGGGCTGTCTCGGCGCTTCGCGACGATCCCCTCGAGGCCGTACTCGGCGACGACGTCGAGGAACGGCTCGCCGTCCTCGGCCAGGTGCTCCGGAACCGCGATCGATCGGCTGCGGATCCCCAGCGCGGCCAGCCGACGGCGGCGCTCCTCGAGGGGACGGCTCAGGAGAGCGCGGTGCTCTTCGTACAGGAGGTCGAACGCGACGAAGACCGGGCCGCGGCCGCGTTTGGCGGCTTTCGGCCCGAGGCGCCCCATGAGCAGGTCGTAGCTGGGACGGCCGCGCGAGTCGCAGACGACGATCTCGCCGTCGAGGACCGCCCCCTCGGGGACAGGGAGACCCGCGAGCTCGGGAACCAGGGGAAGCAGGTCACCGCCGCCGCGGTCGGAGAGACGAAGGTGGCCGCCGTCCATCGACGCGACGGCCCGGAGGCCGTCCCACTTCAGCTCGAAGAGGTGATCGGGGGAGTTGAACGCATTCGCCGCGAGGCGGGGCCGCATGGGTGCGAGATCCCGCGGCAGCGCGGCATGCGCGTCGCGGACCTCGAGGAGTGTTGGATGCTCGCCGCCCGGCGAGCGCGTATCACGACGCACTCGCCGAGCATATCGAGCGGACCTTGCTTAAGACGCTTTCTTT
>Ga0207653_10000271_pt1 | contig 30910 bp, 29 predicted proteins | sample KBSK5251metaG_FD_184341 | JGI IMG/M metagenome (GOLD analysis project Ga0207653, IMG submission 184341) | Corn, switchgrass and miscanthus rhizosphere microbial communities from Kellogg Biological Station, Michigan, USA - KBS K5-25-1 metaG... | ecosystem: Host-associated > Plants > Roots >...
CTCGAACTTCTGGTTATTCAAAACCACCGATGGCGGGCTGACCTGGGACAAAGGAACTCTGCTTGGAACCGTAAGCGCGGGCGGGCCGCTTCGCGCTGACAAACAAAAACGAAAAGTAGTCGTGAACGGAGTCGAGCGAGACGCCGTCATTCTGTATCAGTTGTTCTATCGTGGAAATAACCTTCGGGTGTTTCGAGTCACCGATTTGCTCGACGGCTCGCCGTTGAAGATCGACGACTTGAGCATCGTCAATCCGGGACAAAGCATCGCAAACGTAATTCCTACAATGGCCCTCGATACCTCGGGGAATGTTTACGCCTCGTGGTCGCAATCGGCGAACTCGATATGGATGGCCTCGTCGACCGACCGCGGACAGACTTGGTCGCCCGCGCGCCAGGTAAGTCCAGCGACCCTGACAGGCACAAACATAATGTCGTGGATCGTTGCCGGTGATCCGGGGCGAGTCGATGTTGTCTGGTATCGCTCGGCGCTCCCGGGCAATCCGGTCAACACGAACAACATGTGGGACATCTATATGGCCCAGTCAATCAACGCCAACGATGCGAGTCCCACCTTCAACACAGTGAAGGTGAGTCAGGACATAATTCATCGAGGTCAGATCTGCCTCGCGGGTCTTAATTGCGACACCGCGATTCCGATGCAGGACCGAAGCTTTTTGGAATACCCGTCGGTGTGGATCGATTCGAAGGGCGCGGCGATCGTCACCTATAACGACAACGCGAATCAGGTGCAGGGACCTTATGTGATGGTCGCAAAACAAGCGAGCGGGCCGAGCCTCTACAACTCTGTCGGATACATCACAGGCGATCCGGGAGCCGTTACGATCGCTCAGCCAGCGGCAGGGGAAACGATAACGGCGACTTCATACACATTGACCGGCACGCATAGCATTCCGCCGAAGAACTTTGATACGGACGAATCAAACGACGCGCGATTCCCCGATCACGGAGCGGTGATTGGCAGCAACATCCCGGCGCTCGATATCAAATCGGTATCGCTCAGCGATGATGCGGACTCGATCACGGTCACGATGCAGGTCGGTGATCTGTCGACCGCGGCGGTCGCAGCCGCTCCGGCGCAATCGGGCGGCGACGGGGTGTTGTATCTGACGCAACTGCATTACAACGAAAACATCTACTGGGCCGGAGCTGAGTTCCGAGCCGGCCAGCCGCGTTTTCTCACCGGCAGCCTGGGGATCATCAAATCGGCAACGTCGAAAAAGTTCATCACTTACAATCCCGATGTCGCGAGTTCGACGGCCGTCCAGGGACAAATCACGAACACGTCGCCTGGCACCATCACGATGAAAGTTCCTCGCGCGTTAATGGGTAATCCCGCAAACGGCTCGCGTCTTCTGAGCGTGACCGGATATGCATTCTCGGAACGCGGGCTGCTCGCGCCTTTCGTAGCGGGCCAGCCAAATCCAACCAGTCTGCCGATCCAGGTTGATGCAAGCGGCGCAAGCACCTACGTCGTCGGCGACGGTCCACAACTCGATGGTGTCGTCGACGTGTCCATCGATGATGCGACGTTCGCTACACCGCGAGCCGCTACGCTTTTGAACATCACAAGCGGCAATCAGTGGCAGGTTCAACTGACTGCGCCGGACCTGATTGCCGGCTCGCACACTCTTTATGTGCGTCAGCGAATAAACGGACGCGACGCGTCTGGGATTCGAACCGTGCAGTTCAACGTGTCACCGACGATCGAACAGATTGTTAATTCGATGGTGAGCATGCAGACGAGCAATTCGAGCTTCGCGGGCGGCGTTGCGTCTTTCAATCTCAGCCTCACGAATACATCCAGTGAGTCGATCTTCACGCCATTGCGCGTTCAGATTGCGCAACTCACAGGCACGGCGACGGCGGCCAATGCCGACAACGGGCTCACGGCTGCGGGCGCGTACTGGGATTACAGCAATCGAGTTGGCGCGGATTCGGTCTTGTCCGCGAGCGAGGCTTCGAGCGCGAGGAACTTGCGCTTCAATAACTCGAGTAACCAGCCCTTCTCTGTGACGTTCAACGTGATCGGCAATCTCGCGCGCACCGGTCAAGCTTCGGGCTCCGCAGGCGCGGCGGGCGGGTCGAGTGGCGGATCTGGCGGCGGAACAGTTAGCGGGTCGGGCGGCACCTCGAGTTCCACGGATACGGTGACCACGGCCGTCTTCAAGCTTACTTATAACCCGCTGCTCAACAGCGTGACAGTCCAGTTGTTACAGCCTTAAGCCTTAAAAACGGGCGGCCGCCAGGCCGCCCTTTGGGCCTTCAAGGTTAGTTCAAGAATCGGTCAACACCTGCCGCTTAAGCTGATCCTCACTAAAACTCCCAGGAGGATTCTCGATGAAACGAAGCTCAACACTCGCCGTTATCGCCGCCGCGGCTATCGCCGTTGCGCTCGTCATTATCGCGCCGCTTTCACACCCCGAGGCTGCCTCAACGACATCCACCAGTGCCGTTAAGCGCGCCGTGCCAAACGTCGACATCAACATGCTGTCGTCTCCGCTGCGCGCGGCTACTTCCGGGCAGCTCGCCGCGCTCAATCAGTTCAAAAGCGCGTACGGAAGTCAGGCCAGCGTGCGGTGGAACGCATTCGCCGGATCGCCCGACGTGATGATGGGTTTCCACACGGCGTCATTACCCGGCACGCCTGAGCAGGCCGCTCGCGCGTTCGTAGCCAACAACTCGACGCTGTTCGGCGTTGATTCGTCGTCGCTGGTTTTGGCGGATCAGAAGGAAGGCCTCGGCGGATACATGGTGAAGTTTCAGCAGAAGGCGTCCGGCTTGAGCGTGATGAACGGCGGGCTGGGGTTCCTGATGACCGGGAACAATGAGATTCGAATGGTGATGGGCTCCACGTTTCGCGATGTCAATGTGTCACCGTCTCCTTCATTGAGCGCGGCCACCGCAAGCGCAACGGCTCAAGCGGCCCTCGCTCAGTACGCCGTTTCGCGCTCCGCGAGTGCCGATCAGTATCTGACGCCGGCAATGAACGAACTCGAATCGCAAATTGCGCCGGCTCTTCGTCAACCGGTTCTCAATGTGTTTCCGACAGCCGGTGGTTATAAGCTCGCGTGGAATGTGATGACGTTCTCGAAGAATCCATTCGGATTATTTATTACTCAGGTCGATGCGAACAACGGACAAATCCTGGCTCGCGAGAATCTGGTGCGCTATCAGAATCCGCTGCCGTACACCGCGGACATTTATCCGAATCATCCAAAGCTCGCGAACCCGGATACCGGAGAGCTTGCGCTTGACGGCAACAACGAGCCGGATGGTCTGCTGAACGTAAAACTTCGTTCCTACAACGAAGGAACAAATGCTACCGGAGTCGCGGGACTTCTCAGCGGCCCTCACGCGCTGGTCAAAAACGTGCTCGCGACGCAGCAACCGTTTGCGCAAGCAGCGCTGGGCACGTGGCACTTCCGCCACAACAACGCGCCGCTCGAAGCTCAGCCGAATGAGGCCGACGATCTGGCCGAGCCCTCCGAGCACATCGACGAAGTGAATCTCTTCTTCTTCATCAACTATCTTCTCGAATACGTGACCGACATTCATCGGCGCGATGATTCAGTGCACAGCCGAATCGGGCAGGGAGATTTCCCCGATCAATTCCCAAACAGCGACAAACCTCTCGTTGGGCTTTCGCATTTTCCGAGCGACGGCGGAGTGTTGATCGGCGGCGGCGTTGACACATCGGGCCCGCAGCAAATCCTTCTATCAATCCTGGGGCTGGACAACGCATTTTCGCTGCCGCTCTCGCAAACCGTGGACACGCCCGCGGGCCCACAGACTGTGATCATCAACCCGACGGTCTACGGTCACGGCTATCTGTTTAACGATCTCGGCAAGGACGGCGCGGTCGCTTATCACGAAGGCATGCACTCGATCTCAACGCCGATCGCGGGGCTCGAAGGCGCGCCCGAAGGTTCCGCGCTCAACGAAGCGCAAGCCGACTTGTGGGCCTACACAATCACAGATGCCGAAGCGATCGGCGAGTATGTAGTCCAGGGTGCGCGCGTTCGCCAGTTCATTCGCGACGGGCGCATATTCGTCAACCAGACCGGCCGCGATCCCGACAGACTCGCCTGGATAAGGTCGGTTCACTCATCATTGAAATATTCATCTCTTGGCACCGAAGGCGGGAATGAATTCGAGGAGCATCGCGACGGCGAGATCTACGTCGCGACGATGTGGGACCTTCGCAATCTTCTGAAGTCGGTCGAGCCGCAGGTGAGCTATCTTCGGCCCGCGTTCCTCGACGGCACGCCGACTCGACAGATCACGCAGGGACAGGACACATGGGAGCGATTGCATCTTGGCTCGCTCTATCTTCTCGGCCTGACCGCTCCCGACACTTTCGTTAAGACTCGCGATGCGGTGATCGAGGCCGATCGCATTCTGTATCCGACCGATCCCACGGATCTGGACGCGCCCGGCAAACACGAGGCGTTGATCTGGCAGGTGTTCGCTTCGCATGAGATGGGAATCAATTCGGATTCGATCGTCGGCGGGCGTCAAACAATCTCGACGCGAGTTCCGCAATTCGCGGCTGATCAGGGTCACACGGGCGCTCCGCAAGGCGTCACGGTCGAGCCCGCTTCTTCGAAGTCACTGCGAGTGGCGTGGCAACCGGTCAGCGGCGCGATGGGCTACGAAGTGTTCAAGCGCAAGATCGGAACGGCCGGACAGCGGCAGTTCCCGGGCGCTCCGTGGCACGTTTATTTTGACGGCGACAGCTCGACCACGGGATGGAGTCACGTAACGTACGTCCTCAATCCCGGAACGAGTTATGAGGACAAAGGTGAGATCGCTGAGTTCTTCGGGCCGGCGGGAATCAGCTCGACTGCGGACTCGACGGGCTTCAACGAACTGCTCGGCACCGAGTACGCAGTGCGAGCCTTGTCGGTGAATCCTAATCATCAGGTCGGTGTTTCAGATCTTAGCGGAAGCGCTTCGGTGAACTCGGCCATACAAGACGTGACGGCGGCGATCAAGGCGACGATGTCCAACGTCAGGCTGGCGGGCGGCGTCTTCGAGTTCGATCAGACCCTGAAGAACAACGGCGTCGCATCGGTCGATGGCGTTGCTTATTCGCCAATCAACTTCCAGATCATGAACATCTCAAATCCAACCGTGTCGGTGAAGAACGCCGATAACGGAGGCAACGGCAGCTCGACTCCGGCTGTGTTCGCGTATAGCCAGTCGCTTGCAACCGGCGCAACTTCAACAGCACGGCACCTGCAGTTCAACGATCCGCAAGCTCAGTTGTTCACGTTTGACGCAGCGGTCACCGCGCGAGTTCGCACGGCGACGGTCGCGGTCAACGGGAGTCAACCGGGCGACGGCGTCGGAGTCGGAATACCTCCGGCGGACGTGCGATTCACAAGCCAGACCGAAACGTTAACTGGGTTGCTGGTGACCGGCTCCGGCGGACTGGTGCTCATCAACGGCGTCGATTACATGGACGTGCCGTTCGTCGCCAAGGCAAATTCGTTTGGCGTAGACGGTGCGCTCGACGCCACTGTATCGGCCGGTTCTGTGCCGGACATGGATTTCCAACTGCTTGATGATCAGGAAAACGTGCTGTCGTCGTCGGGGAACTTCGGACCGAAGGAGTTCGTCAGCGCGGCGATCACACCGGGCCGGACGTATACGTATCGCGTAGTGGGATTCGCGAACGGACCTACGCAGTTCACGATCACGAGCAAGCAGTACTTCCCGGCGGGTCAGGGTCCCGGCGACGGCGGATCGAGCAGCAGCGGTTCTTCGTTCCTGCCGAGTGTGTCGGGATTCAAGGTCGTGAAGCTGATCAGGTTCACCGTGAATCCGCTGACGGGATCGGTGACCGCGCAGTTGTTGAACTAAGACTGAAATCTCTTGATGTTTAACAGAGGCGGTCGTAAATCGGCCGCCTCGTTCCTTATTTTCCTTCGAGGGACGTACAAGAGGTTTCGGGGATACCCACCTCGTCAGAGGTGGGTCCGTGATGCTCCAGCCTACAGAGAGATGACGCGCGGGCCGAAGACACTTGATCCAGCGCATACCCACCTCGTCAGAGGTGGGTCCGTGATGTTACAGCCTACTCTTGCGCAAACTGCGGTCATCTCGCTGTAGGCTCCAGCATCAACGACCCACCTCTGACGAGGTGGGTATGCGCAAGACTCTGGAACGCCAGCAACTGTAGGCTCCAGCATCAACGACCCACCTCTGACGAGGTGGGTATGCGCAAGACTCGGAACGCCAGCAACAGCGGGCTCTGCTGTAGGCTCCAACATCAGCGACCCACCCCTGCCGAGGTGGGTATGCGCCAAAAACCCGCAGCGCACCCCGTTTCAGGTCACACGTTGCGATCGATGAGCACGGTGTGTATATTAAAACTCGTTGTTGATGTGATCGATCCGCGTTGAATTTGCCGCTATGGTGTAAGTGGTTAACACGCCGCCCTCTCAAGGCGGAGACTACGGGTTCGAGTCCCGTTAGCGGTACTTTTCTATAAAACAGTTGCGGCCATCCCGTCAGTCAGTAGGTTTTGACTTGTAACGTCCAGGCATTGCGCGCGACGCTCCAGAAACAGAATTGAGCCGTTGTCAGATTCTAACACTCGCCAGCGCATTTCCGTGAAACCGACAAGCGAGAACTTTTATGGGATTTAACATAGACGAGTATCGAAACCAATATGCGTTCAGCTTTCAGACCACAGAAATAGGCTGTATTCGAATATGGCCGGCGACCAGCGTTAATGCCCTAAGAGCCTTGCGCTTTCATTTCCCAACCAGCAGACACGAATCCTCCGGGGATTTCATGCTGTTCCTGCTGTCAATCACTGCAGCGCCTGAGAATCTCGACAAACCGCGCCACAAAGAAGACTACCTTTCTGAAGAACGACTTGCCCTGCTCTCCAGCGACGAGCTTGAAGAGATTGCCGCGCAGTTTTTGACGCATCACGCCTACCTCGTCGAAGACAAAAATCGCGTCACGTACGAAAATCGCGATACCGACGATCTTGTTGAAGTCAGATGCGGGTCTATTGATCTTCTCAGAAACGAAGCGGAAACCAGCGCACAATATCTACGTCGTGTAGTCGAGAACTATTTGAAAGTGCAAAACGAAGCTATTCAACAAACGACGGACAATATGATCAAGGGGCTTTCTACAATGTTGACTCCCGTGCTACCAGACTCATTGCACACTCCCCAGTCTTTCCTCGTTCCGCCGCTCGATGATGCTCAACATAAGACCAATCATCTCCTCGCCGGTCTCTCTGACATTCTCTTATCTCAGAAAGAAGTAATCGAGTATTCAATTCGGGAGCTGCAAGGACAAGCGAAAGAGCGCGATCAAAAATCGAATCGTCAATGGTTGATTGCAACAATCATCGCTGTAATAGCTCTACTCGTAGCGGTAATTTTTGGCCTAGTTCCGTACCTTATGTCTAAACCCATATCGTGAACTGGTTCTGAGTCCTTCCTGAAGCCAAAAGCCATTGATCGAGCGGCGCCGCCACGGTAGCATACCCTTCTTTTATTGAGGCGCGAAACGCCGCACAGACTATCCTCTTTATATCGACGCTCGCGTCGCGCCTTCTCAAGCCGGAGAATACCGGTTCGAGTCCCGTAAGCGGTACTCTTCCTTTTAACCTAAAGACTCTGACTGTCAGTCGTGCGCGATCCACTTGCCTCATTGCTTTTCTTTCTTCCCAAAACAAGAAGCAAAGCAATGGAAAACAGACAGACCAAAACACTCTGCAAAGCCAGTTTGCCATATTCTATCTTTGGGCGGAGTGTGAGCGGCAGATTACTCCAATCTGTGCCAATGAAGAAATACCCATGCTTCTCGTAATCTACAGGAAGGATCGTTCCGTGATACTCGACCGACTGTGGCGGAAACAGGCACATGAGAATAAGAATCGCGACGGCACAGAACAGAATGATTCGAGTCTTCTTCGTCATATTCACCTCCAGCGCCGCGTGGCCGAAGTTAGCAGTCACTGGTTACTGAGACATCGAAAAGGCAACGTGTTACTGGAGCCCAAATTGCGCTTTGCTAACAAGTTGGTCATTCTGAAATGTCGCAATCACATTGGAGGCATCATCGTTTTGCCACTTGTACATAACAGTGGCGATACCGGCGATAGTCGTACGACTAATCTCGGTGCCGTACTTCCTCCCCAGTCGCGCCACCGCTAATTGATATGAGATACCGTCGTCAAGGTTCAAGAACTGTGCGAGGGTGATTCTATCGGGAGCAAGTTGGGTTGGCTGCGCCTGGGTTGCGACTTGTGCAGTTTGTTTCTTTCCGCTACTGAGCAACATGCTCAAAATCACAATAAGCAGTATGGCTAGCACGACTGCGAGGATCTTGGTTAGTTGCGCTTGTGATTGCTCGCTGTTTCGTTCGTCAGGCATGGGCTTTTGCCTCCGCCTCCATAGTGAGAGCACTCGCTACCATTCCAGTCCGGCAGTGTCGAACTCGAACACGGGGCTACCGTTTTGATAGACGATTGCTTCGATTCGGATTCTAGTCGCCTTCTTCGCCTCAGCTATGAAAGACTTTTCGCTACGGATGAATACCACCCTAGAATCATGGTCGGCAGAGTCTGAAACGCTAAATCGTCGCGGTGGCTTTTCGTCAAAGCGGACGCTCACGCTCCGTCCGAAGTAGTCACCACAAGTTAACTGGCCCTTTTCGATTTTCAGCATTACATTGTCGCTGCCGCGTTTCTTTCGGATGATTAGCGTAGCATGCTGCTCTCCGCTGTAGGGGGAGGCGAATTCGACAGTATTTGATGATTGGACAAATGCTAACTTCGTCTTTTGACTCGTCATCGAATCTTCGGTCTCACTATACTGCCACGCGGTAGGTGGCGGATTCGTGGCGACTGTGGGTCCAGGTGAATTAACTGTTGATCCAGGTGTGCTAGCAGAAGTTGGCGACGCGGTTCGTGACACCGATGAATTGGAATTCAGATTCCGCTTTGCGTTCTCCCAGATAAAAGTAGCGCAAGCAAAGCACCCGCCCATCACAACACAAAAACCTATGATGATGCCCAAGGCTACCTTGGCTCCCGTGCTCATACCAGGAGGCTTGGGCTGTACAGGATAGTAGGAAAACGGTGGTTGTGGCGGCGGCTCCTGACTCATGGGTTACCCGCTTCTTCCTTCACTAGTCAGTGCAGCAGATACTGTATTCAACCTTGCCCTCGAAAGCAACGACCTTTTCAACCCGAATGGCCAACGATATGGGAAAGCCGATATCCGTCATCCCGCGGCTTCATTCGCCCTCTCACGTGGGGCTATGGTTAGCGGTGCTTAACGACCAGCCGGGCCGGCCGTGGTGCCGGCCCTCAGTTTTTACGACTCTCTCGGCGGAGCATACCTGCCGAGCAATCGATTGCATTCATCGTGAACAATCTTATGGCATTCACAGGAAGCTTTTTCAATTTCCCTGATCGATGATCGAGACTTTGCCACGGCTGTCGCGCGTGGGCTCTTCTTACCACGGATAGTGAAAGTAGTGATGGGTCACAAAGAATCCGGTAGCGCCGCAGACTATAACTGCGCACAGCACCAACGAAGGCCACAGCCGGCCGGCTCTCCCGAGAGCGCTTAGGGCGATAACGCTCACAATAGAACCCCACGCATAGCAGACCGGGCTTGCGCCTATTCGAGCGATCCACCACGCATTTCCAACGTTCGAACAAACGCAATGAGGGACGAGCGGTAGGAAAGACATCGCCAGGATAGTCGTCAACCAGACTTGCATGGGGGCAAACACATAAATGGCGCACGCAAGCGCGATCAACGGAATCCATATGAGCTTTATGAACGTGCAAAACGGCGTACAGCCTTCAGCGCTGAGACCGCTGCAACCGAGCGATGATGCAAGAAAGCTCAGCGGAATTGCGGCGAGCAGCAAGTCGCGCGTCAGGTTTCCAACTCGCGATTGGTTTGATGATTGCGGCGCCGACGTCCCAAAGATGTTATGGCTCGCTATGCCAAGCGCCCCAATAACAAGCAGCCAGAAGGGAGCGGCCAGCCACCATTTCATCCCGTGCGAGAAATCGATCGCGAATCGAATCAAAAGAATCGCCGAAACGATCAATCCAATCCGAAGCAACCATTGTTGAAGTCTGTAAGAGCCCACTATAATCCCCGCTTGCAATAAAACTGGTTTTTGGTCTCTGGTTTCTAGTTTCTGGTTCGCACCCAAGAAGTCTAAGTCCAAACGATCTTTGCCGCCAGAACCAGAAACTAGAAACCAGAAACCAGAAACCGGAAACCAAAAACTATCCCGGAGGAATCGATGAAGCGACTCGTGATTGCAATCGCGCTTGGGGCTGCGCTCGCCGCGCCGCTCACGCTAAATGCCCAGGTCGAAGGCTTCGACTTGATAATAATGAACGGCCGCATCGTCGATGGCGCCGGCAATCCATGGTTCTACGGCGACGTTGCGATTCGCGGCGATCGCATCGTCAAGGTCGGCCATGTCGGTCCCGCTCGCGGCCGGCGCCGCATCGACGCCGCCGGGATGATCGTGGCGCCCGGCTTTATCGATATGCTTGGCCAGTCCGAGATGAATCTGCTCATCGATCCGCGAGCCGAATCGAAAGTCTTTCAGGGCATCACAACCGAAGTAACAGGCGAGGGCGGATCGGCCGCGCCCCTAAATGATTACATCCTCAAAGAACTCGAGCCGTTGTTGAAACACTTCAGTCTCACCGCTGACTGGCGAACGCTCGGCGAATACTTTGCGCGGCTCGAACGCAGTCATTCGGCGATCAACCTCGCGACCTTCGTCGGCGCAACGCAAGTGCGGCAGTACGTGCTCCACGATGAGAATCGCGCACCCACAGCCGACGAACTGGAACAAATGCGCAAGCTCGTAGCCGCGGCGATGGAAGACGGCGCGGTGGGCATCAGCACGTCGTTGGTCTACGCCCCGGCCTTCTATGCCAAGACCGAGGAGTTGATCGAGCTTGCGAAAGTCGCGTCGCGTTACGGCGGTGTCTATGCTTCGCACATGCGCAACGAGAGCAACTCGATCATGCCGGCAATCGACGAAGCGATCCGCATCGGCATCGAAGCCAACATTCCGGTCGAGATATTTCATTTGAAGATGGCGGGCAAGCCGAATTGGGGAAAGATGCGCGACGTGATCGCTAAAATCGAAGCGGCGCGCGCTCGAGGGCTCGACATCACCGCCGATCAGTACCCGTACGTTGCCGGCGCAACTTCTCTCGGCGCAAATGTTCCGCCCTGGGCTCACGAAGGCGGCACCGCAAAGTTCGTCGAGCGATTAAAAGATCCGGCTACGCGTGAAAAACTGAAGCAGGAAATGCGAGCGTCATCCGACAAGTGGGAAAACTTCTATCTGGGCGCGGGCGGCGGCGAAGGCATCCTGGTCGCAAGCGTGCTGAATCGCGATCTCGCGAAATACGAAGGCAAGCGAATCAACGAAATCGCTCGCATGATGAGCAAGAGTGATGAGATCGACGCGATGTTCGATTTGTTGATCGCCGACAACGCCCAGACGGGGATGATCGTGTTCCTGATGAGCGAAGACGACGTGAAGCTCGCGCTCAAGCAGCCGTGGGTGAGCGTTGGCGTCGATCACGGGGCCGTGGCCCTAACCGGCCCGCTCGCCGAGGGCAACGCTCATCCGCGCGGCTACGGGTCGTTCCCTCGCATATTAGGGCGCTATGTTCGCGACGAGCACGTGCTGACGCTTGAAGAAGCGATTCGCAAAATGACTTCGCTTGCGGCAAATCGAGTTCATCTTGAAGGCCGAGGGTTGCTGAAAGCGGGGTTCTTCGCGGATCTCGTCGTGTTTGATCCGAAGCAGATTCGCGACGTCGCCACGTTTGAAGATCCGAATCGATTGTCAGTTGGAATGCGTTACGTGCTGGTCAACGGCGAGCCGGTAGTGTTCGCAGGGAGTCAAACGAAAGCGCTGCCGGGTCGTCCTCTGCGTGGTCCGGGATACAAAGGTCACTGAATCTGCGACGAAGTCTCTAAGGCACTAAGAACACAAAGACGGCGTTCGTAGTCCGGCCTTCAGTCAGGCGGAAGTTTGTATCAGGATTACTGGTCACATTGATTCTTCTGATACAAACTTCCGCCTGAAGGAAGGCCGGACTACAAACAAAACTCAAGTCTTCGCAAGTGTCGACATGATCTTAGCCACTCCCGCGACTGCACTCGCGCCCGGCGGATCATCGCGACAGAAGATCGCATCGCGAATCTCACCGTCAATTCGATACTTGATCGTCAATATTGATTGGCGCTTTGCTGTACCCGCTGCGTTTCTTGAAGCGCCCGCTGAAGGAACTTTGAGCAAACGCTTCCACGATTTGCCGTCGTCTCCGTTGTGAGATGAGAGCGAATCTTCGACACGAGTTTCAAGTATGCAATCGGCCGGGATCTTGACCGATCTGCTCCCCGGCATCAATTCGAGAACCTCGATGCCCTCACTGCTTACGATCAAACGAACCGGCCCCGCATCATCGAATCGGTCAATGCCTTCCAGATAGTCCAACTCGACACTCTTCGTGTCGAAGCGCGGCGCCGAGTCTTCGGAGATTGGCACACTGCACCACATGCAACGGCGCGCAGTGACGCTGTTTGGACGCCCGCACTCATGACAGTTGATTGCACTCATGATAGATATCGAGCGCGCCTTACCCTTTAGGCGCGTTCTTCTTTCATCGTCGTGCGCTCACTGAGGCGAATACTTCGCGGCTCGATCTCATTCTCGAAGTATCTTACGAACGCCTCGACGACATCCGGATCGAAATATCCCCCCGAACGCATTGTGAGTTGCGCGAGAGCATCGCGCGGTGACATCGGCTCGCTGTAACAGCGTTCCTCGGTGATCGCATCGTACGCATCTGCGATCGCGACAATGCGGCTGCCCAACGGAATCTGTTCACCGCGGAACCCGCGAGGATAACCCGATCCGTCCCAACGCTCGTGATGCGACGCCGCGACCAGCGGCACATCCGCGAGCTCATCCGGAAAACGCATCTTGGACAACAATCTGAACGTATGCCGCGGATGCTCTTTGACCCGCTCATACTCTTCGGGCGTCAGCTCTGCGGGCTTCAGTAATACATCATCCCGCACACCGATCTTGCCGTAGTCGTGCAGCAATCCGGCGTAATAAACCGCGCGGGCTTCGGCGTCACCCAGTCCCATCTCGCGCGCGACGCCCGACGCAATCGCGCCAACTCGCGCCGAGTGACCGGCGGTGTTGTCATCGCGCGCATCGAGAGAGGCGGCAAGCGTGCTGATGAAGCTCTCAAGCGACCGCCGCTGTTCGTCGAGAAGATACAGGTTCTCCATCGTCAGCCCCGCCTGGCGCGCAACCGCGGTCAGAAAATCCAGCGCCTCATCATCAAAGGCGCGCTCCCGATTCACGTTGTCAACATAACAAACGCCCCACAGCCGGCTCTTCGATCCCATCGGCGCGCACATAACCGATCGGATCGAGCCGAACCTGACCGATTCGCCGGCGGCAAATCGCGAATCAACCGCGGCGTCCATACTGAGCACCGCTACGTTGTCGTTATAAGCAAGATCGGTGACGCTTCGGCTCGGAGCGACTGGCTCTTCGTCGCCGGTCGCCGCTGCAACCTCGAGCCTTCGACGCTCGACACTCCATAGCAACACCGCGCATCGGTCGGCCTTCAACGTACGCTGCATGAAGGCGGTGAGCTTGTCGCACAGGTCATTGGGTGAGTGCGCTGCCAACAATTCGGTTGTGAACTCGTAGAGTGCGCGAAGCCGTTCAATGGTTTGCTCGGCCAGGTCTCCAGAATGCGGCAGCCGCGCCGTGTTGATAAACAGCGTTTCTTCCGGCGCGATCACCCGAAGCGGCTTCAGCTCGCTTGTTTGTCCTCGACCATTCGACCCGTTCGAATGAAAAACGAACTCGACGCCTCGCGCTCTGCCGAGCCTGATCGTGTCCCCGTCGTGCAAACGGCGCTGCGTGATTCGCTCGCCGTTTGCAAATGTGCCAGAGGTGCTGCCGAGATCCCGCAGCAAATAATTCGAGCCGTCGGTAACGATCTCAGCGTGATAACGCGAGATGTAGGGATTGTCGAGCACGAGGTCGTTTTCCTCGTGACGCCCCATACGCACGGTCCCCGCGCCAAGCACGCAGGTCTGCTCTTCGCCATTATTCCTGAACGTAACGCGGGATTGTTCGCCCATTAACTCGACACCATTAACGAAACAACTGATTAACTGAACCCAGCGATGTTTAGTACCCGCGCATTTCGCACGCGCCGGAGTGGACACACTCGCGATCGGGTTCCATGAAACAAGATTTGAAGGCAGGAGCAGGTGATTCGGATTCCAGGTTTGCAAATCGCTGAAGACCCGGATGTGAGGAAGTCGATCCGTCGTATGGCTTCGGGTCACCGATATTTTGTTTGATTTGAACTTTTGGGCTTTGCTCGCTCGAACGCGAATCGCCAAGGACGATGATCATCGGCGCGCCCGCTTCGGTTGGCGCGTCGAGTTCTGCGAGCGCCGCTTCAAGCGCTTGCCTGATTTTCTCTTTGTCGCGCACTTCATTCATCCCTATCAATGTCGCGTCGCGCGATCGATCGCACCCTTGTTAGTCCACTGCGTCCACAATTCCGATGATCGCCGAATCAATCGCCGCGCCGGCGGTACCGGTCGCCGTCGTCGAAGCGGACCATCCTTCGCGAACTACCACTACCGTATCGCCCACTCCCGAATCCACCGCGTCGAGGGCGAGCAGTTCATCGCCCGCGTCCGAGCCGTCGGGATTGATCGTTCGCACGACCATGATCCGGCCGCCTTCGTAACGCGCGTCTTTTTGGGTCGCAACGACGTTGCCAATCACTCGCGCCAGAAGCATACGCTATCCACCCTTTTGCAGAAACACCGAATCAACTATTCCCACTATCGTGCAATCCGACGGTACTTGAGAAGGCAGAAACGGAAATGAAGCCTCGCGTCCGCGGCACCAGAAAACGATTTCTCCGGCGCCCGAGCCCACGGAATCGACTGCGACCATCGGCTCGCCTTTCGGAGCATACTGCGCATCGAGCGGCTGAATGACCAGCAGCTTTCGGCCTTCGAGCGATTCGGTTTTCACCGTCGCCACCACGGTTCCCAGCACCCGAGCGAGTTGCATCCCTGTTCAATCTCCACGCGTGCAAGCTCAAGCGGCTACCAGCTTGCTCTAGTGTCTAACTGTTGTCAATAATTAATCCGCGGGGCTGTAATAAAAATCTCGCGTTAATTCTCATCCTCAAAATACAGAAGGTCTACCGGAATCACATCGGCGCCAAGCTGCCTCAGCATCGTAGTCACCTGTCCGCGATGATACGAAGAATGATTCGCGAGATGCTGCATCATATGGCCGAGCGTGTACTTCCACTCCTCGCCTTTGGTATTGGTGTAGGCCACGACGTTATCGAGTGACTCATCGGTGAGCCCAATTGTGAGCCGGTCGATGCCGTCTTCCACTTCATCGAGCCTCGTTTTGATCGACTCGATTGTCGGAAAATCAGTGGGTTCGAATAACGCTTTTGGCGACGTGCCGTTCCACCGCTCGAGCCAAATCCATTCGGCGGCGAGTATGTGCGCGAGCGTGTCTCGCACGGAAGCGTGGCTGCTGCCCGGGTCCCTGGTGAATTGCTCGGGAGTCAGCTTCGAGGCCGCTTCGAATGTTCGATCGTTGGCCCAGCGATTGTACTTGTAGAGATATGCAATGTCGTTTTTGTTCATTGTTCCTTCTTCAATTCCGCGCGCTTGATTATGTAAACACGATTCACCACGACGGGATCGACCGGCCGCTCAGTCTTGCCCAGAATCGGCGCGCGTGCGATTGTGTCGACCACGTTCATTCCTTCAAGCACGCGTCCGAAGATCGAATACTGGCCGTCGAAGCCCGGCTGCGCGGCGGTGCAGATGAAAAACTGGCTGGTGGCGCTGTTGTTGTCGCCACTCTTGCGCGCCGCTGAAACGATACCGCGTTCGTGCTTCATCGTCGTCGAGAACTCCGCGGGAACAGTCTTTTGATCGCGCTGACCCTGACCCCACGTGGCGGGGTCACCGGCGATCGTGTTCGGATCGCCGCCCTGAATCGCCATCGGTTTTCCTTTATCGGCAACGATCCGATGAAACCGGGTGCCGTCGTAAAAACCGTCGCGCGCGAGTTCTTTAAAATTGGCTGTGTGTTTCGGCGCGATGTTTGGCAGGAACTCGATCACGATGCGCCCATAGGTGGTTTCGAGCACCGCAACCTCATCATCGGTCACCGGTTTGTTGCACGAACCTCCCACGAGCGCACAAACGAAGAATGCCACACACAATAACGCTGTTTTGATTTTCATTAATCCGGATACCTAACTTTCAAGCGCTTTCTTCAAAACGTCGTTAACGACTTTCGGATTCGCCCGCCCTCCGCTCGACTTCATCACCTGTCCCACAAAAAAACCAAACAGTGTGGTCTTACCCGCGCGATAACTTTCGAGCTGGGCGGGATTATTTGCGAGGGCCTGCTCAACCAGCTCGCGGATCGTGGCTTCGTCCGAGACTTGCGAGCCACCCATCTCGCCGACTATTTCCTCGGCGCGCTTGCCCGTTTGATACATCTTAACGAGCACGTCCTTCGCCATCTTTCCGCTGATCGCGCCGCTGTCGATCATCTTGATCATTTCGCCGAGCGCGCCGGCGTTGATCTTCAAGTCGCCGATGTCAGTCGAATCCGATTTCATCTCTCGAACCAACTCGTTCAGAATCCAGTTCGCCGCCGCCTTCGCGTTGCCACACGCTCGAGTCGTCACTTCGAAGTAGTCAGCCATCGCGCGTAAGTCCGTCAACTGCGCGGCGTCTTCAAGCGACAACCCGTACTCCTCGATAAACCTGCGGCGGCGCGATTCAGGAAGCTCGGGCATCGCGGCGCGCGTTGATTCAATCAAGTCCGCCGCCACTGTCAGCGGCGGCAAATCAGGTTCTGGAAAGTAGCGATAATCGTGCGCTTCTTCCTTGGACCTCATCGAAAAAGTCTTCGAGTCCCGCTCGTTCCACAGCCTGGTTTCCTGCACGATCTTTTCGCCTGCTTCGAGCGCGGTGATCTGGCGATCGATCTCATATTCAAGAGCTCGTTGCACAAACCTGAACGAGTTCAGGTTCTTCAACTCGACCTTCGTCCCGAACTTCTCGGCGCCGCGTAATCGCACCGACACGTTGGCATCGCAGCGCATGCTTCCCTCTTCCATGTTCCCATCGCACACATCAACGTAGAGCAGCGTACGACGCAAGTACTGCATGTAATCGTAGGCTTCCCACGAAGTGCGAAAATCAGGCTCGGAAACGATCTCAGCAAGCGGCACTCCGCTTCGATTCAGATCGACGTAAGATTTGTTTGTTTCGCGCACGCCTTCGTGGAGCGACTTGCCGGCGTCTTCTTCGAGGTGCAGGCGGTTGATTTGAAAGCGTTTCATTTGCCAGTCAATCGCTTGGCCAGATTCGTTTCGATCGGACGTCGGTATCTCGACCCACCCGCCTTGGGAGAAGGGCCGGTCGTACTGAGAGATTTGATAGCCCTTCGGAAGATCGGGATAGAAATAGTTCTTCCTGGCAAAGATCGACTCGTGATTGATGTTTTGATTAAGAGCAAGCGCGGCGCGCGTTGCGAGCTCAACAACCTTCTTGTTCATGACCGGAAGAGCGCCGGGCAAACCCAGACACACGGGACAAGTGTTTGAGTTGGGCTCGTCGCCGAATCGAGTCGAGCACCCGCAGAAAATCTTCGAGTCGGTCTTGAGTTGCGCGTGGATTTCGAGGCCGATGACGGCTTCATACTTGTCTCTCATCTCATCGTCCGTTTGACGAGCAGTATAACATTCGAGGGCCGACAACCAAGAAGCACTAGCGGCCTGACGCATCACCATTCGCAAACGCATACTTATTGAGACGGCGCCGGGCGAGCTTATTCATCCTTAAGGCGGCTTGGGGCGCGAAGCTCTTCAGTCTTCCAAACAACTCTCTCATACGATTCGCTCTTGTCAGCGCGCGATGCATTTTCCTGATGCTCATCGGCTCGGTGATTTCCAAATCCACATTCGATATCGCGATCTCGGAAAACGCCCCCTTGGCTTTGAGACTCATCCCGCCAAACAAGTCCGCCGCCATTTCGATCTCGCGAACTCCCGCCCACGGTATGAACCGATCCTCTCGACTGCCGCGAGTCTCTTTGATTCCCTCTTCAGTCAGCTCGATCGCCGAATTCGCCTCGCGCTTGAATGCCCACAACAAGCCTACATATCCGAGCCACATCATCAACACCGGGATGAAAGCAAGAATGGGAAAGATTATTTGCTCGAGCACGTCTTCGAGATCGGACTCGGTGATGATTGCCAGCACCGCTCCCATTCCGCCATAAACGACCGTCAATGCCAAGACAATTATTGCGAACGATCTCGCGTATAGATAACTGCCCTCACGCTTGATAACGATTCGCTCCAACGTCGCTGCTCCTTTTTTCGGATTATACCAGCATCGTTTCAAAGAGACATCGGCCGAGGATGTCCGACAAGCTGCCAGCTTGTCGGTGTTCTCAAGCGGCGGCGGAAACAACGACAAGCTGGCAGCTCGTCGGACCCCTGACACTGGTTTCCACCCTCTGCTATCATACTTGTTTCGATAGAGGAGCATTAGCACCACCATGTACAGAGAAGACATTCGGAACATTGCAATCATTGCCCACGTCGATCACGGCAAGACTACGCTGGTCGATGCGATGCTCAAACAATCAGGGCTGTTTCGCGATAACGAAGCCACCGTCGAGCGGATGATGGATTCAATGGACCTCGAACGCGAGCGCGGCATCACCATCATGGCAAAGAACGCTTCGGTGCACTACGGCGGAGTCAAAATCAACATCGTCGATACGCCCGGCCACTCGGACTTCGGAGGCGAGGTGGAACGCGTTCTGAAAATGGTCGACGGAGTTATGTTGCTGGTGGACGCCAGCGAAGGCCCGCTCCCGCAGACTCGATACGTACTGTCGAAGGCGCTCGCGCTGGAATTGCCGGCCATAGTCGTAATCAATAAAATCGACCGCCAGGATGCGCGCTCCGAGGAAGTTGTCAGCGAGGTCTTCGATCTGTTCATCGATTTGGACGCCACCGAAGAGCAAAACGACTTCCCTGTGATCTACACGGTAGCTCGCTCGGGCATCGCGAAACGCGAACTCGCCGACGAGAGCTCGGACCTTCGTCCGCTGTTTGACGAAATACTTCGCACGACTCCGGCTCCGGGTGCGCCAGTTGATGGCGTGCTTCAATTGCTGGTCGCGAATCTTGATTACAACGACTACGTGGGGAGGCTTGCGATCGGGAGGATTTTTTCAGGCGCCGTCGCGGTCGGCGATCAGATATCGATCTGCAAGCTCGACGGGCGCATTGAAAAAACAAAGGTCACGAAGCTCTACGCATTCGAAGGCATGCAACGCGTTGCGATCGAGCGCGCGGACGCGGGCGAGATCGTCGCGCTTGCGGGCATCGAGGACATCTACATCGGTGAGACGGTCTCATCCGCCGATGATCCGCAGCCGCTTCCGCGAATCACCGTCGACGAGCCGACGATCTCGATGCTGTTCAGCGTGAACACCTCGCCGTTCTCGGGCCGCGACGGAACCTATGTTACTTCGCGAAAACTGCGCGAGCGGCTCGACAAGGAAGCGCTCGCCAACGTTGCGATTCGCATCGAGGAAACTGAATCGCGCGACACCTTCAAGGTCTCCGGGCGCGGCGAGTTGCAGCTCGCGATCATCATCGAGATGATGCGCCGCGAAGGCTATGAGCTCCAGGTGTCGAAGCCCCAGGTCATCACGCGCGAGGAGAACGGACGCACGCTTGAACCCATCGAGCTTGCGGTCATCGATTGCCCCGACACTTTTATCGGCGTAGTCACCGAAGCGCTTGGCCGCAGAAAAGGGCGAATGACCAAGATGGTCAATCACGGAACGGGCCGCGTGCGATTGGAGTTCGAAATTCCGTCGCGCGGATTGATCGGGTTTCGCAGCGAGTTTCTGACGGACACAAAAGGCACGGGGCTGTTGAACACGATTTTCCTGCGCTGGGATGAATGGCAGGGAACCATTTCGCAACGCATAAGCGGCGCGCTGGTGGCGGACCGGCTGGGTCCGGCTACGACTTACGCGCTTTACAATCTGCAGGAGCGCGGCGAGTTGTTTGTGCGGCCGGGAACACAGGTGTACGAAGGAATGGTGATCGGCGAGAACGCGCGTGACGTCGATCTTGATGTAAACGTCGTGAAGGAAAAAAAGCTTACCAACATGCGGGCGTCTTCGGCAGACGAAGCGATGAGGCTGGTTCCGTTTCGCGAGTTATCGCTCGAGCAGGCGCTCGAGTTTATCCGCGAAGATGAATTTGTTGAAGTGACGCCGTCATCGATTCGAATGCGCAAGAAGATATTGGCTTCGAACCAGCGGCCGAAAGGTCGACCGGGTGAGTAGAAGTTAGAATGGACGTCTGCCACTAAGACACAAGGGCACAAAGTAAACACCAAGCGTGCTGCTTTCGTGTCTTGGTGACTTCGTGGCAAATTCTTTTTAATCAACGTACTGAACCAGCTCAAAATCAAGGAGGCTTGATGCTCTCAGCAGGTGATAAAGCTCCGCAGTTCACGCTCAACGATGGCGAAGGCAACAAGGTCAAGCTCTCGGACTTCAAGGGCAAGAAGGTCGTACTCTACTTTTATCCGAAGGACCTGACGCCGGGTTGCACGATCGAAGCTTGCGCGTTTCGCGATGACATCGGCGCGATCAAAAAGCTCGGCGCGGTTGTGCTCGGGGTTTCCGCGGATACGGAAAAGACTCATCAGAAATTCACCGCTAAGCATGGTTTGAATTTTCCATTGCTTGCGGATGTGAATCATGAAATGTCTGAGAAGTATGGCGCGTGGCAAGAGAAGAGCATGTACGGAAGGAAGTACTGGGGTATCGCTCGGATCACTTATTTGATCGATGAGAACGGCAAGATCGCAAAGGCGCGGCCCAAGGTGAAACCCGACGGCCATAGTCACGAAGTGATCGCGGCTATCAAATCCCTTTGATGAACTGAGCGCCCTCTATTTGTATTTTCGTATGAGCCCCTTCACTACTCCCTGGATCGTCACCCGATTCGCGGGGCTCACCATGATTGGTTTGTAGCGCGGGTTGGCCGGTTCGAGTCTGATCTGATCGCGCTCCTTGTAGAACCGTTTCACCGTCGCATCGCTGCCATCTACCAAAGCCACAACCATATCTCCGTTGTTAGCGGTCTGGCGCGACTCGACGATGATGCAATCGCCTTCGCGGATCTGCTCGCCGATCATCGAATCGCCACGCACTCGAAGCGCGAACAGCCGTTCCCGTCCCAGAAAATCACGAGGCACGCTGATCGTGTCGTGACTCAGGATCGCTTCGATCGGCTGGCCAGCCGCGACGACGCCGAGCAGCGGAATTTCAGATTCGTCTTCGGCCGACTCTTCTTTAACTATCTCGATGCCGCGGCTCACGTTTGGAATTCTTCGAATCAACCCCTCGCGTTCCAGGCCCGAGAGAATGTGATGAACGCTTGCGGGTGAGCTGAGGTTGAACTGCTGGCCGATCTCCGCCATCGTGGGCGGGACGCCGTGCGCGTCCACGTAGCGGCTAAGGTAATCGAATATCTGTCGCTGTCTCGGTGTAACCATTTCACCCCCTCGAATTCATGAAAGAAGCGCTTTCGAAAATCCATTGACGATTTTCGACCAGTGAATCAAATATGTCAAGAAAATAGTTCTATTGACTCGAAAATAGTTCTTGACTTCCTTCATCGATTTTCGTATATTTTCGCGCACCCTCTAAGCAGGAACAATTAACTAAGGTGACTAGCTATGACTATTGAGCAAGCAATCAGAGCGCGGCTGAGAATAGAACCGGGCCGGCGAGTTCGAACGTTTGGGGGATGGTGCAGGCGCGACCGGGTATTATTGGACGGATCTGAGATTGGAAAGATTCAGACGCGACGTGCGCGCAACCGCACCGAGATCGTGACCATTGCTTCAAGCGGCTTCGTTCCGGGTCACAATGTGGATTGGCTGGTGGCGATGGCTGATCTGATGCCACGCAACACAGTCGCGAGTCGAATAGATCGATCACGCCAGGCGTTTGATCAGCGCTTCGCGTTGCTGCGGAGAAACGTGGGATGACCAACGGGCTGCTATCTTTTGTGCGCGAGCGATTAGGACCTGAGAAGATGCGAACAGTTAAGATCGAAGCCGTTGCTGCGCCACGACTCGCTTTGGCTTCCTCGAACGCTGTACAATACCTGTCGAGATGAGCACTCGAAACAACACAAACCCATCGATGACTAAAGAACAGGCTCTCGCGTACAAATCCGGCTATGAAGCAGTCAACGCGCTCGAGATCGCAGAGCTTAGGTCTATGAGCTTAGAAGAGAAGTTCGAACACGCCGCGGCGCTTATGGTCTCAGCGCGGGAGATGGGTTGGGTAGCAGCATTATCGGCTGAAGATGACAATGTGAGGAAGCTTTGGATCCGTCTGAAGAGGGCTTACCTGAGTGGCGCATGAACTTCATGTCATTCGTCTGATTGGGGCAGTTGCGGACCTCACCGCATTTTTGAAAGATCAGGGAGTTCCCGGGGCATTCATCGGAGGACTTGCCGCGAACCTTCTAGGCCGCCCCAGAATCACCAAGGACGTTGATGCAGTTGTGATGCTGGGCAATCTGGAGATCGAATCATTTCTTGCCGCGTCCGCCCGCTTTGGCTTTGCGCCCCGCATCGATGAAGCAACCAAATTCGCGGCGACGAATCGAGTCTTGCTTCTCATCCACGAGCCGAGTAAGACGGACGTCGATATCTCGCTGGGCATTCTCCCGTTTGAACAAGAGAGTGTGGATCGAGCATCGATCATAACCGTCGCAGGCATTTCTTTCCCGCTGGTCTCGCCTGAGGATCTAATCGTAATGAAGGCTCTAGCGCGGAGAGCCCGCGACGTAGCGGACATAGAAGCAGTGCTCGATGTACAACCGGAAGTCGATCTTGAACGGGTTCGGTATTGGGTCAGCCAATTTGCGGAAGTCCTTGAAGCCCCCGACATTCTTGATGACCTGGAAAAAATACTGAACTGGAAGCAACGTCAGTCATTCAGAAAGTGAAGAGGCATGAAGGAAGGGGAGTGCGAGTATTGCGACGGCGCGGTGGAGCCAGCGGTGAAGCGCGTTCCGTTCCGCTACAAGAAAGAAACCACCTACATAGATAACGTTCCGGTTCGCGTCTGCCGAAGATGCGGAGAAATCTACTACGAGGCTGAAGTCTACAAGAAACTCGAAAAGATCGCGGCAAACCGTCAGCAGATCAAATCCAAGGTGACGTTCCCGTTAGCGGATTATCGAGTGGCTGATGCTCAGTGAAACATGCTGAAGATGCACAATCGAAGGCCAATGCAGACGATAACAACCACAATAAAGAGAGAGTACCTCAAAGAGATTATTGCTAAACGGAAAACAGTTGAGTATCGAGAGATAAAAGATTATTGGGAGAATCGCTTCAGAGGAGTGGAGACACCGTTTTTGCTCCGACTCATCAACGGCATGTCGAAAACTGCGCCTGAAGTTACCGTCGCAGTAACCAAGATCGATAGGAATAGGCACAAAGGGCGATTCGAGTTGCGCTTGGGACGGATTCACCAGGTTAAGAATTGGGATAGAAGACGCGAGCAACCGGCCTATTAGGTCTAATCGCACTCAAATGCTTCCTTCACTAACCGCTGCTGCTCCATCTGATGAATTGTATGCGAACCCGTAGCTGGGCTCGCGCTTACGGGGCGGCCGACATAACGGAGTGAACGGTTGCTGCCGAGGAGTCTCAATAGCCGTGGCTCCATGAAAGTCCAACCGCCCATGTTCTCGGGCTCTTCCTGGACCCAACGTATGTCGTTCAGCTTTGGGTAACGATCGAATTGCTCAATCAGAAGGTTCTTTGGAAACGGATAGAATTGTTCGACGCGAACGATAGCGGTGCGTGAGTCACCGAGATTCTTGCGCTCCGCCGCTAGATCGTAATAGACCTTTCCGCTGCACAACAGGACTCGATTCACTTTCGCCGCTTCAACTGAATCGTCGCCGATTACCGGCAGAAATCCTCGGCTGGTGAATTGGTCAATCGGGGATGCCGCGTCTGGCAATCTCAACAAGCTCTTTGGAGTTATGACAACCAGCGGTTTGGTTGCATTTTGTCCCGCCTGGCGACGCAAGACGTGGAAGTACTGAGCTGCAGTCGAGCAGTTGACCACCTGCATATTCCCTTCGGCGCAGAGCTGCAGGAAACGTTCGACGCGCGCGCTTGAATGCTCGGGTCCCTGGCCTTCGTAGCCGTGCGGCAACAGCAACACGATCCGGCTCGGTTGATTCCACTTCTCTTCCCCCGACGCGATGAACTGATCCACGATCACCTGAGCCGCGTTGATGAAGTCTCCGAATTGAGCTTCCCACAACACGAGCGTTCCGGGCGCAGCGACACTGTATCCGTATTCGAATCCAAGCGCGCCCGCTTCCGACAGAGGGCTGTCGTAGATTTCGTACTTCGCTCCATCCGAAAGCTGAGAGAGCGGCGCCCACTCCTGACCCGTTTGCGTATCAGTGAACGCCGCGTGCCGATGGCTGAACGTCCCGCGAACCGTGTCCTGACCCGTGAGCCGCACCGCCGTGCCCTCGACCAGCAGTGAGCCGAACGCGAGCGCTTCGGCCATGCCCCAATCGACCGCGGTCGAGCCTTCGACCATCTTAGCTCGGCGCGCAAGCAAACCCACTATCTTCGGATTCAAATTAAACCCACGCGGAACGGTTGTGATTGCGTGAGCGATCTCGCGAAGCGTTGCTTGATCGACGCCCGTTTGCATGACTTCGACTGCTTCGGGCTCGGGAGCGGGCTCGGGAAGCGCCGGTTCAGTTCCCTGCTTTGCGACTATCGCCTTCGCGCCGAGCTGGGCATTTTCATAACGCCGATTGCGCTCGTCCATCAGAGTCGCGACTTCTTCATCGGTCATCACACCTTCCGCGACCAGCTTCTTCGCGTAGAGAGCGCGCACGCCCGGATGCTCGCGTATGCGTTGATACATTACGGGCTGCGTGTAGGTCGGCTCGTCGCCTTCATTGTGACCGAGTTTTCGGAACCCGATCACGTCGATGACTACATCCTTGTGAAACTTCTGTCGATAATCCAGCGCTGTTTGAAGCACGTTGTAAGCGGCTTCGACATCATCGCTGTTCACGTGAAAGATCGGCGCCTGAATCATCTTCGCGATGTCCGTGCTGTAGGTGGACGAGCGTCCTTCTTCGGGCGGGGTTGTGAAGCCGAGTTGATTGTTGACGATGATGTGAATCGTTCCGCCGGTCGTGTAGCCGGGCAGTTGCGAGAGATTGAGCGTTTCGGCGACGATCCCTTCGCCGGCGAACGCCGCATCTCCGTGAAGCAGCACCGCGAGATTGCTTGACCGATCTTGCTCGGCGTCTTGGCGGGCACGAACCAATCCTTCGACGACGGGGTCGACGAATTCGAGATGGCTCGGATTGGGAACGACCCAGAGCGAAACTTCCCGGCCATCCGCAATCTCGCGAACGCCGGCGGCTCCCTGGTGATACTTCACGTCGCCCTGATCGTGAGGAAAGCTCGGATGAATCGAGCCTTCGAAACTTGTGAAGATGCGTTCGCAAAACTTGCCGATGACGTTCGCTATCACGTTCAGCCGCCCGCGATGAGCCATGCCGATCGTTATGTCATCGATGCCGCGGGCCGCGGCGCCTTCGATCAACTGATCGAGAACCGCGATGACGGTCTCGTTGCCTTCGATTGAGAAGCGCTTCTGTCCGAGATACTTCGTGCCGAGGAATTTCTCAAATAACTCGGCTGAGATTAGCTTCCACAGAATCCTTTTTTTGACTTCGATCGGAACTGGCGTGGGTTGAGTCTCAACGCGAGCGCGAATCCATTCTTTTTCATCGGGAACCTGAATGTTTCGGTATTCGATTCCGACCTTGCCGCAGTAGTAATCGTGCAACCGATCGACAATCTCGCGCAGAGTCGCGTTCTTCTTGCCACCGACGCCTCCGGTAATGAACTGCCGATCGAGGTCCCAGATCGTCAGCTCATAGGTCTCGATGTCGAGCTCGGGATGATATTGAATTTCATGCCAGCCGAGCGGGTCGAGATCCGCGATGAGATGACCGCGCACTCGATAGGCGTTTATCAATTCGAACACGCGAGCTTGTTTGCGAACGACATCGCGGCGGCGCTCTTCGCCGAGTATCGCGGGGTTTACATCAATCGCCCATCGGTAAGGGCGGTACCTGATACCGAGGTCTGCGAAAATCTGATCGTAGAAATCGTGCTGGCCGCGCAGCAGCTCATCGATCAGGGCAAGAAAGGCTCCGGACTCCGCGCCCTGGACGATGCGATGATCGTAGGTACTGGTTACGGTCATAACTTTGCTGATGCCGATTCGCGATAGTCCTTCAGGCGACATCGCCTGGTATTCGGGCGGGTAAGCGATCGCGCCGGTGGCTACGATTACGCTTTGCCCGGACATCAATCGCGGGTTCGAAGCGGTCGTGCCGATGGTTCCCGGATTGGTCAGGCTTATGGTCGTGCCTTGAAAATCTGAAAGCTGAAGCTTGCCTTCGCGGGCGCGCTTGATGATGTCGTCGTATGCGCTGAGAAACTGAGAGAACGTGAGCTTGGCGGCGCCCTTGATATTGGGAACCAGCAGGGTTCGCGTTCCGTCTTTCTTTGTAACATCAACAGCAACGCCGAAGTTAACCGCGGCGTGACGAACACGAAAAGCCGAGTCGCCGGTCTCTTCATAGGAATCATTTAGCTGAGGAAAGCTCTCGATCGCTTTGAGAATCGCGCGCGCGATGATGTGAGTATAGGAAACTTTGCGGCCCGACGCGGCCACGTGTTGATTGATGAGCCGGCGATTCTCGTCAAGCAACTTGAGCGGTACCTGGCGCTGCGAAGTCGCGGTCGGGACCGCGAGACTCGCTTCCATGTTCTCGGCAATGCGAAGCGCGGGTCCGCGAATCGCGATTCGATCGACACCCGGCTCGGGCGCGGCCGACGGTTGAATCCGGGGCACCGCAACGGGCGATGGGATTGCTGCTTTGCTGCTCCAGTCGTAAGCCGTTTGAGTGACGCCCGAAGATGAAGCGCGCCCGTCGTGAGGCAAGTTTCGATCCTCGCGCGTTTCCTGAGGCGTCGCGTCAGTGACAACTCGTCCATTTCGCAGCAGCTCATCGAACAGCGAACGCCACTGATCATCTACGGACGACGGATCGCGTTCGAACTGCTGGAGAAGTTCGCCGACATAATCGGCGTTTACTCCGAATTCATCCGCGATCAGTTGATCTCGCTCAGTCTGGGTGATTGGTCGGGTTGCCATCGCTTGCCGGGTTCCACTCCGAAATAGAGTTTAGTCGGCGCGAGTGCGGTAAACAACCAGATGGTCTGCCTCGGCGGGCTTGTCCTTGTTTGGCTCACGAACCGTGCGCTAAACTTCGCACGAGTCGGCAATGCGGTGAACTTGCCCGCTACACTAGCGTACAACCTGATCGGCCCTAGAGTTGTGAGATCAACAGTATTGGAGAATCAGCAGTGAAGAAGACTTTAACAATCGTGGTGCTTGGAGTGTTGCTGTCCGTTTGCGCGTTAGCTCAAACACCGCGACCAGCGCAAGGTGTACCGGGCGGCGTACCCGGTGGCGTCGCGTTGGGTTCTTCCGCCGATCTTCGCGCCGAGTCCTTTGACATAGTCTGGACCACGGTCAGGGATAAGCATTTCGATCCAACGCTCGGGGGTGTTGATTGGAACAAGGTGCGAGAGCAATACGCTCCGCGAGCCGCCGCCGCAAAAGGCGATAGTGAATTCTACAGTGTGCTTCAACAGATGCTTGGAGAGCTTCATCAGTCGCATTTCGGCATCATTCCGCCGGAAGCAATCGTTCAGGAGGATTCGCATGAGCCAAAGGGCGGGGGCATCGGCATCGACTTGCGATTGGTGGAAGGACTGCCGACGATCACACGAGTCGAGCCGGATTCAACAGCGGCCGCTGCCGGTTTGCGGCCGGGTTTCATCATCAAAACAGTTGGCGACACGAGCGCCGGCCAGATCATAGGGCTCTTTGCCAGGAGCACCGACTCACCGGCAATCAAGAGTCTGCGAATCACTCGCACTTTTCTCGCGCGAATCAACGGAGCGCCAGAAACATCGGTGCGCATAACGTATGTCGATCAGGACAATCAGTCTCGCGAGGCTACGATTCAAAGAGCGCGATTGAAGGGTGAGATGTCGGAGCGATTCGGCAACTTTCCGCCGCAGTACATGCAGTTCGAAGCAAAGCGTATTGCGAATAACATCGGCTACATTCGTTTCAACATCTTTGTCATAGGTTTGTTGGAAAGAATCAAGTCGGCGATTCGAGGAATGAGCGATGCCAGCGGAATAATAATCGACGTTCGCGGCAATCCTGGCGGACTTGGCGGAATTGCCGCGGGTATCGCGGGCGTACTCGAAGAGAAGCAGACTTCACTGGGGACTATGCACCAGCGTGTTGGTCACGTTAACTTCGCCGTCTTTCCGCAGCCGAATGTCTATTCCGGGCCGGTGGTGATAGTGACAGACGGAGGAAGCGCGTCGACGAGTGAGATCTTTGCCGCGGGATTACAGGAACTTGGCCGCGCGGTTGTTGTCGGCGAGCGAACCGCCGGCGCCGCCCTGCCTTCCATCATCCAGAAGCTTCCGACCGGGGCGCTTTTTCAATACGCGATCGGAGACTTCAAAACGCCAAAGGGTACGCTGATCGAAGGCCGCGGTGTGATTCCCGATGTGGAAGTGAAGTTCACTCGGCGTTCGTTGCTTGATGGCCGCGATGTGCAGCTCGAAGCGGCGATCGAGCAGATCAAGAGGCAATCAAAGTAATCATTAATGAGTTTAGCGCTCAGCCTGCGTGGCCGGAGCATTGAACTCTGAACCACCACAGAAGAGTCGAAGGCTCGAGCACCAGCTCAACGTTTCGATGAAAGGAAAAAACATGAAGCGCATACTGAACACGTTGTTAGTTATCTCCGCGATCACTGTGACGGCACTCGCGCAGGGTGGATCGCAGAAGCCTGCGGCCGATGCAAAGCCTGCAGCCGGCCTGCCTACTGCGGATCAAATCGTTGAAAAGTACGTCCAGGCGATCGGTGGGAAGGCAGCAATTGAAAAACAGACCAGCCGTGTATCAAAAGGCACATTTGATCTTCCGGCCTTTGGCGCAAGCGGCACGGCCGAGATCTACGAAAAAGCGCCGAACAAGAACGCGTCGATAATCACGATCTCGGGCTTCGGCGTGGTTCAGGAAGGGTACGATGGCAAGACCGCGTGGTCGCAGGACCCGCAGAGCGGTTTGCGCGAGAAGGCCGGCGCGGAACTGGCCTCCGCAAAACTTGACGCGGAGTTCCTGAAGCCGCTCAAAATCAAACAGCTTTATCCCAAGCTTGTCGTGAAGGGTAAAGACAAGGTCGGCGACAAGGAAGTATATGTGGTGGAAGCGACGCCGGTGGAAAGCAGCGTTGAGACCTGGTATTTCGATTCGCAGAGCGGGTTGATGCTGCGACAGGATGCCGAGCGCGAGAGCCCGCAAGGAAAACAGCCGATACAGGTGTACCTTGATAACTACAAGGAAGTGGATGGCATCAAGCTGCCGTTCAAGATTCACCAGGTTACGCCTGCGTTCACAATCGATATCAAGATCGACGAAGTGAAGCACAATGTTCCTATCGACGATGCGAAGTTCGCCAAGCCCACGGCTTAGCAGCGTCAACCGAGAGCATCGAGTTCAGGCTTTGGGCCTTATGTTTGATTGATAATAGATCGAACACGAGGCTAAAGCCTGAACTCGATACATCCACAGAGCGCCCTATGAAAAGAACCGCGGCTGTTGCCTGCATTGTCGCCTTGAGTCTTTCGTCTGTTTCAATCGCACAAGAGTCCTCTTCAAAGGCTCGCGCCTACCGTCAAACCCACGAATCGCAAATCATCGCCGAGCTTTCAGATTTGATCTCGATTCCGAACGTCGCGTCGGACACGCCGAACATCAGGCGAAACGCGGCGAAGCTGATCGAAATGATGAGTAGTCGCGGCATTCAATCGCGATTGCTCGAAGGAGACGGACCTCCCGCGATCTTCGGCGAATTGAAAACGCCGGGCGCAACTCGAACGATTGGATTGTATGCGCACTATGACGGGCAGCCCGTTGATCCCGCGAAGTGGGCGACCGAACCGTTCAAGCCCGTGCTCCGCGACAAGCCGCTTGAATCGGGCGGGCGAGAGATCCCGCTTCGCAAAGCCGGCGAGAAATTTGATCCCGAGTGGCGGCTTTATGCGCGCTCCGCGTCGGATGACAAAGCTCCGATCATAGCGATGCTCGTGGCGCTCGATGCGTTGAAAGCTTCTGACCTTAAGTTAACCTCGAATCTAAAATTTCTTTTCGACGGCGAAGAAGAAGCTGGCTCGCCTCATCTCGGCGACATAGCAAAACGAAACGCGAATCTCCTTGGCGCCGATGTGTGGTTATGCGCGGACGGGCCGGTGCATCAGTCGCGGCGGCAGCAACTTTATTTTGGCGTGCGCGGTATTGTGAAGGTAGACATCACGGTGTACGGCGCGAATCGAGCATTACACAGCGGGCATTACGGAAACTGGTCTCCGAATCCGGCGATGCGATTGGTGAGGCTGCTGGCTAGCATGAAGGACGATAGCGGACGCGTGCTAATCGACGGCTTTTACGATGGCGCCGTG
>Ga0207653_10000272_pt1 | contig 30888 bp, 29 predicted proteins | sample KBSK5251metaG_FD_184341 | JGI IMG/M metagenome (GOLD analysis project Ga0207653, IMG submission 184341) | Corn, switchgrass and miscanthus rhizosphere microbial communities from Kellogg Biological Station, Michigan, USA - KBS K5-25-1 metaG... | ecosystem: Host-associated > Plants > Roots >...
CTTAACTCTGTCGCCGCTTCGCGGCTCATTCATTTGTGGGTCCGAGGTTCCCAAGGCTCGCAAAGCCTCGCCTTGGGCTTAACTCTGGCCGCCGCTTCGCGGCTTGTTCATTTGTGGGTCCGAGGTTCCCAAGGCTCGCAAAGCCTCGCCTTGGGCTTAGCTCTGTCGCCGCTTCGCGGCTCATTCGTTTGTCGGCGTGAGGTTCCCAAGCCTCGCAAAAGCCTCGCCTTGGGCTTAACTCCATCGCCGCTTCGCGGCTCGTTGATTGAAAGATCAAATTAGTCACTACTGTCTGGAAGTGTTTTGCTTCAATTTCGCGAGGGCGTGATTGAGTTCTTCCATCTGCGCATCGCGTTCGCGCTGTTTTCGAATCAATTCTTCCAACATCAGCTCGCTCTTCAGGTTGACTTTGAAATCCTGTTCTGCTGCCAGTCGATCTTTTTCGGCGGCCCGATTCTGCGACATCATGATGATCGGCGCTTGCAAAGCCGCCGTCATCGAAAGCATCAGGTTCAACAGGATGTAAGGATAAGGATCCCACTGCGCACCGTTCTCGCCGTGGCCGTAATGGACCAGCAGGAAAGTATTAATCCCCATCCAGCCGATCAGGAAGGTCACGTAAATAATGATGAACGTCCACGAACCGCCAAACGAAGCGACCTTGTCGGCAATTCGCTGGCCGATGGTCGACTGCGCTTCCATCTCAGCGTTGATGTTGCGCGCGGCGCGCTGCGTAACCAGTAAGTTTGTTTGACGCATGCGCTGGGCAATTTCGCAGATCACATCGATCGACGCGTCGGGATGATCGATCAGGAACTGCTGAAAATCATCGCTGCTGAGTCGATGAAGATGAATATCGGTGAGCGCGGTGGCGCTGCTTGACCGCTCGCCACGATCCAACACTGCCAACTCGCCAAAGAAATCACCGGGCTTTAGTTGAGCCAGTGTTACTTCATGGACATCTTCGTCCATCACCCAGATGCGCACCGACCCTTCTTCCAGGATGTAGAGCGCGTCGCCGCGGTCGTGTTCATGAAAGATTGTTTCGCCGGCTTTGTAGTTAACTTGATCGACCTCTTCGGCCAGATGCTCGAGCTCATGCGCCTCAAGGCGTTTGAAGAGCGGGACGCGAGCCAGGCTCTGCGCTTCTTCACTGAGGTTGTTCATTTCTGCTGACATGGGAATAAGTCCTTAATGTCTTAAAAAAATGATAGCAGTTTCAACGTCACATGCTTTCGAGACGTTCAAGTAGTTGTTCAGTAACCGCAAAAGGATCGACGGCGGGCTTGTTCTGGCAGGCCTCTTCGACCACCTTCGCCAGTGAAAGCACAGCCGGGCCCAGTTCGTCGTCGTCGGAATTCACTTCGATATGATCGGGAGAATCGAATGGCGTGATAAAGAGATAGCGCGGCACGTCCGAGTCCAACGGTGCGGCCGGACCCAAAATCACCAAATTGTTTTTCACCTGCGCATAACGATGCGCGGAGCCGGCCTGCTTCTCCCAATGCAGTTCGCCGTTCCGGGTTTGTGACTCGAGTTTCGAGATCACACCCCGCAATCGCTCAGTCATGGCTGCATCGCGCTTCATTTCCAATTCTCCGATCGCTCCAGGGCCGGGAGATTAGCACCTTTGTTTGTAGTGGAAAAGATCTACTTAAGTAGAGAAAGAGGCGAGACTCTACTTTAATGAGAGTAAAGGACTGGAGCGCAAGCGTCTCGCTTGCAGCCCTGGAGTTCGCGTGCCAGGAAGCAACCGAGGACGGTTGCGCTCCAGTCTGTTGTTGACGACGAGACTACTGATTATTCGTCGTAGTTTGGTTGCGCCGGCCGCCGCCCAACTGCTTCATCAGTTCTTCCACCGCAGCGTCGAGTTGGCGATCACGCCCGGCCAGATTATCTTCCGGCGAATTGTCCACTCGAATGTCAGGTTGCACGCCATAGTTTTCCATGTTCGTGCGTTTCTGATCCGCGAGATAGACGCCCACACCGGGTGTGCGCACGGTCGAACCGTCAATCAGAGAATAGCTGCCGGTTCCGATCACTGCGCCCATCGTCGGTGTGCCGATCACTTTTCCGAGGCCCAGCGCGCGGAACCCGGCCGGAAACATCTCCGCATTCGAGGCCGAGCGCCAGTTTTGCAAAACGACTTTGGGCCCAAAGTATCCGGCAAAGGGACGGCCCGCAGCTTCGACACCGCGCGGCACCCAAACCTGATACTCGCGCTGAACGAGAATCGCCAGCAGCTCCTGTTCGATGTTGCCGCCGCCGTTCCAGCGCTGATCGATGACCATCGCTTCCTTGTTGCGGAACTCGCGAATCTCTTTCTCGAATTTACGCAGGCTGGGCTGGTCCATGGCGCGAATGTGAATGTATCCGATGCGACCACCGGACATCTCATCGACTTTTTGGCGGCGCTCTTTCACCCAACGCTCGTACCGAAGCGTCGAGTAGGCCTGGCCGTTAATAGCTTCGATGCGAGTCTTCCAGGCGCCTTCCTCACTCGGCTTGTTATTAAAGGTGACTTCGATTTTGCGATTGAGACGATCGTTGAGCAGCGCCCAGTATTCGTCACCGGCGTTCACGGGCTTGCCGCCAATCGCGATCAGATAATCACCGACGGTGACCTTGACCCAGTCTTTGTCGGCTGGTCCATTTTCGTAAACATACGAAACGCGGTAACGACCGGCAGCTTTATCGGGCTCGAGGTCGAACCCGAGATTGCCGGTGGCCAAACCGCCGCCCCCAAATCCGCGTGGCGGCGGGGCCGCGCCCGTGTGCGAAGCATTCAATTCACCGATCATTTCGTTGATGATGTTCAGTAGTTCCTGACGATCGCCAACGTCTTTAACCAGCGGTTCGTACTTGGCTTTGGCCGCGTCCCAATCCATCCCATGCATGGCCGGATCGTAGAAGCGATATTTCATCGTGCGCCATGCGTCGCCAAACATCTCGGCCCACTCGGCGGGTCGATTGATTTTCACGCGCACATTGAAGCTGATGCGACGACGCACGGCTTCAGTGCGGCCGGCAGTTGCAGTCGCTGCGGCGCCGCCGCCGAGCGCGACTGAATAGATTCCGTTCCGTTCGCTGAAGAACAGTGTGCGGCCGTCGCGCGAAATATTCAGATCGGAAATTCCGCCGCCAAATCCGCCACCGCCGCCCGGACCACCTTCACCGTCAGCGGCAGGTGGGCCACCGGCTGTCACTCGCGCCAGCCTCCGGCCATCATCCTGAATTGAATAGATCACCGGAGTGGCCGCGGTTCCCGCCGGTTCGGTGGTGACAAAAATAATCGTGCGGCTGTCGGGAGCGATGGTGTAATTGAAAACCGGGAAGGGCATGCGCGTGATCTGGCGCGTGCGATGTTTCATGCCGGCCCAGTCCATTTTGGTTTCGTGCGGTGGACGCGGCGCCGGACGACGCGGCGGACCCGCGCCTTCAGTTCCGTCTCCAGCCGGCGCCTGGACAGCTTCGGCATCGGGTCTTTCTTCCGGATCGTCGGGATCGCGATCGAGTTTCTCGAGCCACACCGAATAGATTTGCACTGAAGCGTTACCAAGACCACCGCCGCCTCCGGCTGAATCAGATCGGACGAAGAAGAGTTTGCGTCCGTCCGGGCCAAAACGCGGATTGCGCTCGTCGTAAGAATCAAACGTCACCTTGTGCGGTGTCTTGTCATCACCGGCCGCCGACAGAATGTAGATGTCCGATGTCCGGCTGACATCCGACTTGGAGTAAGTCAACCACTTTCCATCCGGTGACCATTCCGGCGTCGAGATATTTCCGTAACGCGATGAATCAAGTTCCGTCACTGCCTTGGTGCCGACATTCACCTTCCTCATTTTGCTGTCGGAAGCGGTGAAGGCGATCTCTTTGGAATCCGGCGACCAGTTAAAGCCGGCCTTGAGCGCGTCGATGTCGGTCAACTTCTGAGGCGTGCCGCCTTCAGTCGCCACCACATAAAGTTCTTCGCGGCCACTGCTGTCCGAGATGTAAGCGATCCACTTGCCGTCCGGCGAGTAGTCAACTCCACGATCACGCGCGGAGCCATCGGTAATCTGGCGGATGTCGCCTTCGTCAACCGGCACAGTGAATAATTCGCCATGCGTCGAAACGACAATCCGTCGCGAATTCGGCGCCAGGTCGTAATCGTCAGCTTCAGAACTGAACGCGCGCATCTCGGAATCGTTCTCTTCCGTTTCGGCGTCGATGTCGAGCTTGATCGGCGTTGCTTTCTTAGTCGCCGTATCCAGTTTCCAAATTCCAAAGTCGTGTTCGAAAACAATCGTGCGGCCGTCGGCGCTGATCGAAGGGAAGCGCACGTCGCCGGTCTTGAATGAAGTCACCTTGTTCGCTTTTCCGCCTTTGTCGGAAACGCTCCAGATGTTCGTCAGGCCGCCGCCGTCGCGGTCGCTGACAAAATAGATATCTCCGTCGCGGCTCCACATGGGCCACGAATCGAGCCCGTCAAAATCCGTCACCTGGGTGAACTTCTTGGCCGACACATCTTCAATCCAAACGTCGGTCGCGTAAGCGCCGCGATAGTACTTGCGCCAATAGACCTGTCCCTTCGGGTTGTAAGCGATGCGATTGCCATCAGGAGAATAGCTGGCCGCGTTGCCCATGTCCGGCCCGGCGCGCCAGGGCATGCCGCCGTCCACGCTCACGACGTAAAGCAGGCCCATGAAGTCTTCGCCGCGCTGGCTGCTGAAAAGAATGCCTTTTCCGTCCGGCGTCCAGCCCAGTACCGTGTCGTCGGCCGAGTGCGAAGTTAATTGCTTCGCAGTACCGCCGCCGGCAGGCATCAGGAAAACGTCGAGGTTGCCGTTGCGGTCACTCGAAAAGGCGATCCACTTTCCGTCCGGCGAAAATCGCGGATAAGCATCACGCGCTTTATTCACCGTCAGGCGCTGGATGTTTTGACCGTTTTCGTCAGCCGTCCAGATGTCGGCGAGATAAGTGAACGCGATGCGCCCGTTCGAATAACTGGGATAGCGCACCAGCTTTGCTTCGCGCGCAAAAACGAACGAAGTAAAGCTGAATAGGAACAGAGCTATGGCGACTGGGTAGAATTTCTTCATGGCTTTCTCCTGATCTTCAAGGGTTTCGTTTAGAGGCGGGCTACAGCCCACCGAGATTGATCGCCGGCATCCTGCCAGCGGTTCACGGGCATCTTGCCCGCCAGGTCTTTTGAATTATCTGTTTAGTGGCGAGACACTGCCCGCCAGGATAAGTATGCCGATGCGCCGATGAGTCGATTACAAGTTCGTCTCGACTCTCAAAAATCCGACCGATAAGATAGTTATGACGCCAGGGCCTTACTCGCGGTTACGTCGAACTCGCTTTATGAAAGGCCGTGCTCTTCTTAGTATGTTTTTGGTGCGTTAGTTTTTAGCAAGCGCTATTCTGCGGTGCGGATTGTATCATGGCGAATAATTGTTCTACAGGAGGCATAGTGAGACGCCATCCGTACCGAAAGGAACCAGGTTCCCGCCTCTCAGTCAGCATTTCGTTACCCATTCTTTAAGAAAGGTCTGGACTCTCACTTCAAACAGACCAGGTTGCTAAAGGAGGCAACACCATGAACAAGCCTAATCAGATCAATTACCGCCGTGAGTTCCTGAAAAACAGCGCCGCTGCCATTGCCGGCCTGGGTTTTCTCAGCATCGAGTCGAAAGGCCGTTCTTTCCTAATCGAGGACGACCCCAACACTCATAACATGATGATCGTAGGCGTGAAAACGACTTATCTTTCACACCTTCCCATGTTCGTTGAAAGGGGCCCTGGGTTCGATTCACCGCACCGCTTTCAGGTAATCCTTGAAGCCACCTTCACGGAGGGGGATCGCAACCTGACACAGGTTTATGCGCAGGATCGGCTGAAGAACCCATTAGTGAAAATGTACACCCTCAGGCCTGAGGAGTTTGTTTTGTCGCGCGTCGATCCGAAGGGCATGGCGTTGAAAAAATTTCGCGGCGAAAGCATCTTTCGCGGACACCTTGAAAGACACCCTCGGAAGCGCATCGTCGGGACTAACGGCGCTTTCGACGTGAATATCCAGAGAGTCGTTCATTTCCGCGAATTCGATCCGAACGCGACCAAGCCGGCCCGGTTGGAATACCTGCTGTTCGGCAAAGGTCAGGAAATCTTCCTGGCCCACTTCGTTACTAAACCGGATGACTTCGACCAAATCATTTCGGTCAAGATAGCGGGGCAGTCAATTGCCGACGAGCAACTGGCTAAAGGCATGCACGTCGTTTTTTCCAATCGAAACAACACCGCGGCAGATCGCATGAAGGAAAAAGAAAAGGGCACGGCAGAGTTTCAGCTGCCGGGGGCCGCACCGCTCACCGTTGCAGTCGACGTGACCAGAGAGTTTTACTTTGAGGAAACCGAACTCCTGGCGAGCCCAAACATGTCTCAGAATGCGGAAGAAAAGAAAGCCGGATTCAAATAGGCGATGTGTACGGACGTCTCGACCGGGTGATGACCAAATTTTGAAACGACCGGGATTAGGGTAGTGCGTCAGTTTGAGTTTAGCCTTCAGGCTGCTATCGATTAGAAGCAAGCTGAAGCTTGTACTCTAAACTGACCCCACTACTGGGATTAGGGTAGTGCTCTGTTAGATGTGTTGCTGCGAGAGGGTCATTCGGTCTTTCTGCCGAGAAACTCCCACGAGGTCAACCATCCCCAGCTCTGCTTTGATAGGAGTTCAGTAATTATCATGCGTGGTTTGCCTTTCGGCTGCAAGCATTCTACGATTGCCTTGCCAAGCGTTATCGCGTCAAGTTCGGATTGTATGAAGAAAGTATAAGGAAGTTCTGATCGCCAACTGATGACACCCGGCAAGGAATCCAGGCATGACTTGACTTGATCCCGCGTCCCAAGGTCACGCCCGTATGCGAGCAGGTAGTATTTCATTATTCTTCGTCCCCCTCGCCCGTCAACAGCTTGCCCTCTATAGCAGGCAGAGATGGGGGAATGGCCGCAGGATCAATTGGTAACTTCCCTTTTTCCTCTATCCTCTCGATTTCCATTTTTCTAAGTTGGAACTCCTCTGACTGTAAATAATCCCGATCAATTAGCAGCAAGAAGAGAAAACCTAAAATAGCAGTAGCTTCCGGAGCAAACGCAAACACCAAAAGCCAACGTGAGGAATTTGGCCTCAGAGCAAAGGCGAGCAAGGCGGGAGTTGTGATGATGGCGCAAAGCCACAACATAGGGTTAATGGCACTGCGGACTTTGAGGCGTCCGCCAGCCTCCATTACCCTTGTAATTATTGCTTCGCGCACCGACACGGCTAGACTTTAGCACAGTGATCCAAGCGCGGTTAGCTAAGCTTGCGGTCAAGACTTGGCCCCTTACAATCACCTAGCAACATTCCTAACGGAGCACTACCGGGATTGGCTGAGAATTGACGGGGAAATCTTCGGTTTCGTATAGTCATCCGTTGCTGCCCGGTACCCTCCCGATTAGAAACCCTGGCAGCGAACTTCAGTCTCTTGAGGTCTCATCAAGAATGAATCGTTGTCGCCCAACCCGCATTGGCCTCCTCGTAATCGCGCTTACTCTCTTTGTCTTCGTTGCACCTCAGACGACCGAAGGTAAGGACGTTTGGACTCGTGTCCAGTCGCAAAATTTTACTCTCGTTGGCAATGCCGGCGAGAAAGACATTCGCCAGGTTGCCAATCGTCTCGAGCAGTTTCGCATGGTCTTCAGTCTGCTGTTTCCCACAATCAAACTAAGCTCGCCGGTGCCCACGACCGTGATAGTTTTCAAGAGCAACGGCTCGTACAAGCCGTTCAAGGTCAACCCGAATGTCACCGGCTATTTTCAACCTGGCGAAGACGTGAATTACATCACCTTGACTACTGAGAAGGCTTCCGAAGAGCAACCTCTCCGGACAATCTTTCACGAGTACGTCCACTTACTGGTGGAAAACACCATGGGCGCCGAAGTGCCGCTGTGGTTCAACGAAGGACTGGCTGAGTACTACAGCACCTTCGACATCATGGAAGAAGATCGAAAAGTGATTCTCGGCGATCTGGTCCGCAATCATGTTCTTTTTCTTCGCGAGAACAAGTTGTTACCGCTGCGCGTGCTGTTCACGGTCGATTACAAGTCGCCGTATTACAACGAACGCAGCAAGATGAATATCTTTTACGCCGAGTCGTGGATGCTGATGCATTTCCTTTTGCAGGGCGAAGGCGAGAAACGGCAACCGCAACTCGGCCGCTTTATGGAGTTGGTGCGAGCACAAATGTCCATTGGCATTGCCTTCCAGCAGGCTTTCCAAACCAATCTCGATTCATTCGAGTCAGCCTTTCGCTCGTATGTTCAAGGCGCGAAATACATGGCGACCAGCGTGACTTTCGAAAAGAAGCTCGACTTTGAATCCGAAATGCGGAGCGCTCCCATCACCGAAGCTGAAGCCCAGGCTTATCTCGGCGATCTGTTGATGCATACGCGACGCGCTAACGAAGCAGAGACTTATCTACAGAAAGCTTTGAGCTTGAGCCCCGACCTCTCGATGGCCCAGGCGTCACTCGGATTGCTGCGCGTACAACAGAACCGCCTGGAAGACGCACGGCAATATCTGGAGAAGGCCGTGGCTGGAGATTCACAGAACTTTCTGGCGCATTATTATTACGCGCTCGCCCTCAGCGGACTGAGCACCAGCGAATATCGAACGGTGGCGAGCTACGCGCCGGAAACGGCCGCGACTATGAGGGCCGAACTCAAGAAGGCGATCGCTCTCAAACCGGATTTTCCCGAGAGCTATGCCCTGCTGGGTTTTGTAAATGTCGTTCGCAACGAAGAAGTGGATGAAACGATCGCGCTGTTGAAACGAGCGCTGAACATCTCGCGGGCTAATCATCGGATCCTGGTGATGCTGGCGCAGCTTCATATCCGCAAAGAGCAATTTGCCGAGGCGCGGCAACTGCTTGAACCGATAGCCCGGAACAGCCCAAGTTCTGAGCTGCAACAACAAGCTGAATCAATGCTGGAGGCTGTGAAGCGAAACGAGGAGCAACTGGCGAGAATAAAAAAGTATGAACAGGACGTTGCTGCCAGACGAACTGCGCCGCCGCGGGCTCAACCCGCCGAAGGTCCGACGCTTACGATGCGGCCGACCGAACCCGATTTGAATTCAACGCTGGCGCCAGCGCTCAGAAAACCTCAACCGGGCGAAACGCGGGCGCAGGGCAGGTTGACCGCCATCGAATGCAACGCGAAAGGGATCGTGTTTCAGGTTCGCGCCGGCGATCGCTTGCTGAGATTTCACACGGACAACTTTGAGCGAGTGAACATTAGTGCTTTTACTCCTGAAGTGTCAGGAGCCGTCACCTGCGGGCCTCTCTTGTACGATAACTCGGTGGTTATCAGTTATACCGCGGCAAAAGCCGGAACCAGTTTCGACGGCGAAGCCAACGCCCTGGAATTCGTGCCGCTAAGATTTGTGCTGAAGCCATAACTGGACCAACCGTTTTAGATCAAACCTTTTTCATGCGGGATAAAATGTTCGGTAGGCCACGCAATCGATGGTGACCTAAGTTCATCCGAAGGACTTTTCTGTAGCCCAGGCGTTTACGCCTGGGTAAGAAACAGCGAGCGCTATTAAAGCCCCATTAATGGGGCTTTTGGAGCTACCGCAATTTATTCCCCAGGCGTAAACGCCTGGGCTACAGAAAAGTCCTTCAGATTGGGGCACTACCAGACAAAACTCTGAATTGACAGAATAAACTCGCTCTTTCTATAGTTCGATTTGCCCGCCGCGGTTAATTTTATCCCGAACGGAATTTCCGCGAACTCAGTCTTTTTTGAGAAAGGTCTCACGATGAATCACAATCCCCTGCGAGCTTACGTCTCAACCATACTCTTTCTCTTCGTTTTCGCTCTTGTCGCTCCGGCCGGCGTCCAGGCCAAAGACACCTGGACCAAAGTCAATTCAAAAAATTTCACTTTGATTGGCAATGCCAGCGAGAAAGAGATCCGTCAGGTGGCCACGCGCCTCGAACAGTTTCGCGATGTCTTCACGCGCCTGTTCAGCGCCGCCAAATTCGACACGCCGGTGCCCACAACCGTGATCGTGTTCAAGAGCATGGGCGCATACAAGCCATTCAATCCGGGAAATAATGCCGGCTACTTTCAGCCCGGCGAAGACGTGAACTACATCACGCTAACGAACGATGCCACGCAAAACCCGTTCAGCGTGATCTACCACGAGTATGTTCACCTGTTGGTTGAAAACACTTCGGGCAATATGCCGGCGTGGTTCAATGAAGGTCTGGCTGAATACTACAGCGCGTTCAGTATTGAAGAAGATCGCAAGGTTCATCTCGGCGATTTAATTCCCTATCACTTACAAACTTTGCGCGAAGGAAAGCTCTACCCGCTGCGTTCGCTTTTCGCGGTCGATCACTATTCACCTGAATACAACGAAGGCAGCAAGCGCGGAATGTTTTATGCCGAGTCCTGGGCGTTGGTCCATTATTTGATTTTAGGAAATGGCGGACAAAGACGCCCGCAACTGAGCACCTTCATGAAGCTCCTCGTCGCGAATGTTGGTATTGACGATGCGGTCAAACAAGCCTTTCAGACGGATGTCGAGACTCTCCAGAAAGAATTGAAAAAGTATATCGAGGGTCACACCTTTCAAATGCAGATCGCTACGTTTGAACGAAAGTTGGAGTTTGATAATGAAATATCCGCGGCGCCGCTAACCGAAGCCGAAGCGCAGGCCTATCTCGGCGATCTACAGCTGCACACGAACCAGCTAAAGGAAGCCGAGACCCGTTTGCAGCAGGCGCTGGCGCTCGATCCAAAGCTCACGATGGCCCAGGCTTCACTGGGAATTGTCAGGATGCGGCAGCAGCGTTTCGACGAAGCCAAAGGCGCTTTGCGAGAGGCAGTGAACGCTAACTCGAATAACTACTTGACGCATTATTACTATGCTTATGTAGTCAGTCGCGAAGGCATGGATTCGGCGAGTATGGTCAGAGGTTACGAGCCGGATGCGGCTGAGACTATGCGCGCGGAATTGAAAAAGGCGATCGCGCTGAAGCCGGATTTCCCGAATTCATATTCGTTGCTGGCGTTCGTCAACATGGTTACCGGCGAGCAACTCGACGAATCGATCGAGTTGCTGAAGCGCGCCCAGGCGCTCTCTCCCGGTAAGCAGGAGATCAGTATTCATCTCGCGCAGATTTATTTGCGGCAACAGAAATTTGATCTGGCGCGCCAGACGCTGGAGCCTCTGCGCAACGCCAAAGATCGACGATATCAACAACAAGCCGTGATGTTGCTGGATTCGATCAAGCGATATGAAGGACAGATGACGCAATACAATGCCGCCCTCGCGGCGAGTGAGTCAGGTCCGCCGGCTCTGCGGAAGAAGGACGACACCGCCACCACTGGCAACGAAGAAAAGGAAGAGGCTCCGCGCTCAGACCCTTCTGATTATTTGCGCGACGCTTTGCGTCCGCTGGAAGCGGGCGAGCAACGCGTGCAGGGAACCTTTCTGAAACTGGACTGCGACAGCAAAGGCGTTGCCTACTTCAGCATTCAGGCGGCGGACCGCGTGTACCGGATTCGCAGCACCGCTTTGCACCAGGTTCAACTCACCGCCTACACGCCGGCTCCCGCGAACATTTCGTGTGGACCGCGAAAGACACCCGAGAATGTCGTGCTGACTTATCGCCCAGCCGGCGATCCCAAAGACACGAAAGTGAAGATTGACGGCGATGCGATCGCGGTCGAGTTAGTTCCGAAAGACTTTACGTTGAAGAAGAATTGAAGGTCCGCGGGCGTCCTCGCCCACTCTGACAGTGTTTCAATTGACTACGAAAGATGTACCGCAGACTGTCCAGTCTGCGAGTCTTTCGCCATCCTGACGGTGAAGCAGACCAGACAGTCTGCTTTACATCATTCCACTGGCGCGCCTGAGTCTTTCCAGGCTTTCCAGCCGCCGGCCATCGACCAGACATTCGTGTAGCCCATCGTCTGCAAAACGTCCGCCGCCAGTGCGGAGCGATAGCCGCCGCCGCAATAAAGAATCAGCTCAGTTGATTTGTCGGGCACGGTCGCTTCGATGTCGCGTTCGATGATGCCTTTGCCGAGGTGAATCGCACCCGCAGCGTGGGCGGCGTCCCACTCGTTGTCTTCGCGCACGTCGATTAGTTTGGCGCCCGCGTTATTTGCCATGCGTTCGCGCGTATCGGCAACGTTGACTTCGTTGATGCGACTCTTGGCGTCGTTGACTACTTTAAGAAAGCCTTCGGAATGTTTCATGAGTTCCTCGCGTGCTGAACCTTAGTCCAGGCGTCGATCTGAGTCCCGTAGGGACGAAATATTTGTAGAAAAGCGTTTTGCTCAACGTTCCAGCTTCGTGGGAGCGACATATGTATCGCTCCTGGCGGAGCTCAATCCAGGCAGTCGCCGGTTGCCATAAGTATTTGGCTCCTACGGAGCCCAAGGCACAGAGGGTGTCAGGAGACCGAGCGTGAGCGAGAGTAACGCTGCCCTCCCTCACGGTCGGGCTTCTGAGACGTCAATTGGCGAAAACCTTGCGCGAGCGATTATAATGCGGGTCTTTCAAATGATCTAAAAATGTAGCGCAAGCAAGGCTTGCAAATTCCAAACGCAAACTAACAGTTTGCGTTACATTTTCGGAGAGGAATCTTCCAAATTGGCTAACGAACAATTCGATGTAACGGTAATCGGCAGCGGTCCGGGCGGCTATGTGGCCGCGATTCGCGCCGGACAATTGGGCTTGAAAGTCGCAATTGTCGAAAAAGATAAGCGCCTCGGCGGTACCTGCACGCTGCGTGGCTGCATCCCGACGAAACAGCTTTTGATGTCCGCGCACGTTTACGAACAAATGCAGCACGCGGCGGATTTTGGCGTGCAGGCGAGCGGCATTCAACTCGCTTTCGCCGACGTGCAAAAGCGCAAAGACAAAGTGGTGATGAAGAACTCGAAGGGCATCGAGTACCTGATGAAAAAGAACAAGGCTACGGTGTTCAAGGGCACCGGAAAACTCATGTTGCCCGGCAAAGTCGAAGTCACCGCCGAGGATGGAAGCAAGCAAACGATTGAAACGAAGAACATCATCATCGCGACCGGCTCCGTAGTACGGCCGATCCCTGGATTTGAAACTGACGGCCAGCACGTCGTCAACAGCGATCACATTCTCGAACTCACTGAAATTCCGAAGTCGTTAATCGTGATGGGCGCGGGCGCCGTCGGTGTGGAATTCGCTTCGGTCTATTCGCGTTTTGGCGCTGAGACCACCATCGTCGAGTTGCTGCCGCGATTAGTTCCGTTGGAAGACGAAGAGGTTTCGGCGGAACTCGCCAAATCATTCCGCAAGCGCGGGATCAAATCTCAGGTCGACACGAAGCTCGACAAAATGGAGAAGACTGACAGCGGCGTCATCGTCACCGGCAAAACTTCCAAAGGCGAGGACGTGAGACTCGAAGCCGAGATGCTTCTGGTCGCCGTCGGCCGCATGCCTTTCACTGAAGCGCTGGGCTTAGAAAAGACGAAGATCAAAGTCGAACGCGGTTTTATCCAGGTTGATGAATACCAACAGACAGCCGAGAAGGGTGTCTATGCCATCGGCGATGTGGTGCCGACGCCTTTGCTGGCGCACCTCGCTTCCAAAGAAGGCATCGTCGCGGTCGAGCATTTGGCGGGCAAGAATCCGCGTCCGATCAATCTGCGTCTGGTCCCGAATTGCACGTATTGCGACCCCGAAGTTGCTTCCGTTGGTTTGACTGAAGCGAAAGCGAAAGAAGCCGGCTATGACATAAAGGTCGGCAAGTTTCCGTTTTCAGCCTCAGGCAAAGCGCGCATTATCGGTGAAGAAGAAGGATTCGTGAAGGTCGTCGCGGAGAAGAAGTACGACGAAGTTCTGGGCGTGCACATCATCGGCCCACACGCGACGGAGTTAATCGCTGAGGCCTGCGTCGCGATGCAACTTGAAACCACGGCCGAGGAGTTAGGCAACACGATGCATGCGCATCCGACAGTTTCTGAAGCGGTGATGGAAGCTGCTGAAGGCGTACACGACAAGACGATTCATATTTAGTTGAGTACGGTCGCCGCATTGCTGTATCGTCTTTGTAGATACACTATGAAAACTCAAATTCAAAAATGGGGCAACAGCCTGGCTGTGCGAATACCCCGCTCTTTTGCTCACGAGTCAAAGATTTCGCAAGGCTCTACAGTAGAGGTCTTATTGGAGGAAGGTCGAATTGTCGTAGAACCGGTATCCGAGCAAGACTATACGCTGAAGGAGTTACTCGCCAAGGTCACCCGCCGCAACCTGCATGACGAAGTTGAAACGGGTGGCCCGGTAGGCAAAGAGGCTTGGTAGTGGCGTATGTTCCTGATCGCGGTGACGCAGTCTGGTTGAACTTCAATCCGCAGACCGGGCATGAACAAGCGGGGCGACGGCCCGCGTTCGTCCTTTCGCCAGCGGCTTACAATCGGAAAGTCGGCTTGGCTGTTTTTTGTCCCATAACGACGCAAATAAAAGGGTACCCGTTTGAAGTTCTGATTCCTCATGGATTGAAAGTATCGGGCGCGGTGCTGTCAGACCAGGTTAAGAGCTTGGACTGGAAAGCAAGGGATACGAAGTTCATCGTTCGGCTTCCGAAAGCGGTCACCGACGAAGTATTGAAGAAGTTAGGAACGTTGATCTGAAGCTTCAATGGAAAACCAGCAAAAAAACAAAACCCGCTCACGCCAGCGTCGTCCAGCTTTCCAGATGCGCATCAGCACCAAGTATGCGCCGCGAAAAATTGCCGAAGGCGAGGCGCGTTCATGTATCAAAGACACTTCGTTGACGCCCGAGCAGATGCTCGAGCTTTATCGCTATTTGAAGCTGACGCGCCTGGTCGAAGAGCGCATCGTCAATCTCTATCGTCAGACGAAAGTTGTCGGCGGGGTTTATCGATCGCTGGGGCAGGAAGCGACTGCGGTCGGTTCGGCATACGCATTAAGAGAAGATGATTTCATCACGCCGATCATTCGCGATTTGGGCTCGGTCTTTGTCAAAGGCATTCGCCCCAGAGAAATTCTTGCGCAGTACATGGCCAAGGCGTGGGGACCTTCAGGTGGAAAAGATCTCAACGTTCATTTCGGTTACATGGACAAAGGTTTCATCGGTCCCATCTCGCATCTGGGTGACATGATTCCGGTGATGACGGGAATTCTGCTGGGCGCGCGCATGCAAAAGAGAGACATTGTCGGTCTCGCTTACATCGGCGATGGCGGCTCGAGCACGGGAGCGTTTTACGAAGGCATGAACTTTGCCGCCGTGCAGAAGCTGCCGCTGATTGTGATCGTTGAGTCCAATTACTACGCCTATTCGACGCCCACCAGCATGCAAACCGCCGTGCGTAATTTGGCCGAACGCGCGGCGGCGTTTGGCATTCCCGGCTACATCGTCGACGGCAACGACGTGATTGCCTGCTATGAAGTCACCAAACAAGCTGTCGCTTATGCGCGCTCGGGCCGCGGCGCGGTTTTGATCGAAGCCAAGACCTACCGGCGCAAGGGTCACGCCGAACATGACGATCAGAGATATGTTCCCGAAGGTGAAGTCGAGTATTGGGAGAAGCACAACGACCCGATCGGACGCTTCGAGAAGTTTCTGCTGGACCAGGACGTTGCGGATAAAGAAAAGCTCGAAGCGATCACCGCGGACGTGATGCGCGAGATCGATGAAGATTCAGAGTGGGCGGAAAGCTCGCCCATGCCCGAACCCGAAGGCGCGGTGTACGGAGTCTTTGATAACTCAATTGTGCCGCCCGCGTTTCGACCGAAGGTGCTGGTCGAATAAAGTAATGACTCTCAGATTGTTAAGACTGGCGATCGTCGCAGGCGGAATTCTATTCAGTTGGAGTCTCGCAATTGGACAGGACAACGAGGTCGAACTGACGGACGGCGGCATAGGCATTGGCCTGGTTCTGCCGCCAGGGTTGACTCGTTTTTCAGATGAGCAGATGGCTCGCGTTCGCGAAAAAGGTATAAATGCCAAGTTTGTTTTCAGCGATTCGACAATCGGAAGGTTACTCGTAGTTAATGCCTTTGGTAGTAATGCGAATGAGGCTGGACTATCAAAAGCGGCAGACGACATAGTGGCTTCGGCTCGCAAGGAACAAACTTCTGTCGAAGTTCTAAAACGCAGTCTGATAACAATTAAGGGTAGAAAATGGCTTCAAATGTCTCTTAAACAAGGAGCCGGGGCAGACGGCACGATAGATACGTATCTCATCACCGACTGGTTGCGACGCTATGTTCTTCTTGATTTTTCCACGACGGTAGCTGATTACGAAAGCTATAAAGCTATTTTCGAAAAGAGTATCAAGTCGGTTCAATTGAGCTTAATCGCGGAGACTCCCGGCGTGGCCAAAATGGTTAGATTCCCTTTTTACAATCGAGCCGGTTGGGGAAAATCAGGAAGGTTCTGATCCGAGGGTTCTGCTTTATTTCACCGGTGGCGTACTCTGCCGCGGCTTTGCTCGTTGAATGGTGATGCTCCGATTGATTAGACAAGGGCACGTTTGGATACTAGCGCTTTCGTTTTTACTCTCGATAGCATGCAAGAGCGCGCCGCCGCCGCGAGGGCAGGCGCCAGCTCGATCGCCCACGGGTGAGAACTATCCGACGCTCACAGCCCGGGCAAAGGAGCTTGAGGATGCTCTCCAACACAAGGATTACGCAAAGGTCATCGATCTAACTTATCCGAAGGTCATTGAATATGCCGGTGGGCGCGAGAAGTTGTTGGCGGCGATGACCAACGAGTTAAAAACGATGGAGGCTGAGGGCGTCGAGATCGTTTCCTCCAGTTCGTCTGCGCCCAGTCAATTCGTTCACGAGGCGAATAGTATTTATGCGGTCGTGCCAATGACCTCGAAATTCAAAGCCAAGGACGGCATCTTTCAAATCGAGGGAAGTCTGATCGCAATTTCGACTGATGCCGGACAAAATTGGACCTTTGTCGACGCCACCGGCAAAGATCAAACTGAGCTCAAAAAGATTTTGCCGAACCTGGACAAACTAAAGTTGCCGCCTGAGAAAGAGCCGGTGAAAGTAGCGAGCTGATTAATCGAGATGTCTACCGCACTCAAGAAAGAGCGAAAACCCGAACGTCCGCCGCGTGGCGGCCTGGCTACGATGGTCGAAGCGATTCGCGCCGGCATTTGGGAAGAGATGGAGCGCGACCCGACGGTCTTTGTGATTGGCGAAGACGTGGGCGCTTATGGCGGCGCGTTCAAAGTCACCGAAGGTCTGATCGATCACTTCGGCAAGGAACGAGTCATCGATACGCCTATCTCTGAAGCTGCAATCGTAGGCGCGGCCTGCGGCGCCGGTTTGATGGGAATGAAACCGGTCGCCGAATTTCAGTTCATCGATTTCATTTCGTGCGGCTTTGATCTGCTGACGAATTACGCGGCGAAGTGCCGTTATCGCTGGGGCGCAAACATTCCGGCGGTCTTTCGGGGACCGTGCGGATCGGGAGTGCGTTCGGGACCGTTTCATTCACTCAACGCTGAATCGTTTTTTCTGAACACTGCCGGTTTGAAAATCGTCGAGCCTGCGACTGCTTACGATGCGAAGGGATTGATCAAAGCAGCGATTCGCGATCCGGATCCGGTTTTATACTTCGAGCATAAGAAACTTTATCGCCTGCCGCGCCTGCGCGAAGAGCTTCCCGAAGACGATTACATTGTGGAGATCGGCAAGGCGCGTACGGCCCGCGAAGGCCGAGACGTATCCGTCATCACCTTTGGCGCAATGGTCCTGACAGCGCTTGATGCAGCGGAAGAGTTGGAGAAAGAAGGTTTGGATGTCGAAGTGATCGACCTGCGCACTCTGGCGCCGCTGGACAAAGAAGCCATCCTTTCCAGTGTCAAAAAAACCAGCCGCGCGCTGGTCCTGCATGAAGCATCTTTGACCGGCGGCATCGGCGGCGAGATCTCGGCGATCATTTCACAGGAAGCGTTTGAATGGCTTGATGCGCCGGTCCTGCGCGTGGCTTCGATCGATACCCCAGTTCCCTACTCGCCCCCTTTGGAAGATTATTACTTGCCGCAGGTGAAGGACGTTGTCGATGCGGCGCGGAAGTTGGCGGCTTATTAGCAGTCAGAACTGGGAGCGGCAGCGACCGGGGTGATCCTTGAGGTAGAGCGCTTGCGACTTACCCGGTCGCTAACGCTGCCGGTTCTGACCTCATTTTTGGAGGAGCAGATGCCTAAATACGTAATCGAACGAGAGCTTCCCGGAGCGGGGGACCTGTCGCCGCAGGATTTGCAGGTAGTTTCGCAGAAGTCCTGCACAGTTTTGCAAAACCTCGGCCCGCAAATTCAGTGGGTGCAGAGCTACGTTACCGGTGACAAAATCTACTGCATTTATATCGCGCCCAGCGAAGACATGATCCGCGCGCACGCGCAACAGGGCGGCTTTCCCGCGAATCGTATTTCTGAAATTAAGTCGGTGATCGATCCGACGACGGCTGAATAGATCAAGCTCATACACAAGTGAGGACAATCTGAAGATTGAACTCTGAACATTGGAGTAATCATGGCTACTGACGTAGTAATGCCGCAGATGGGCGAATCCATTGCGGAGGGTACGATTACAAAATGGCTGAAGAGCGTCGGCGACCACGTCGATCGTGACGAACCGCTCTTCGAAATCTCGACCGATAAAGTCGATGCCGAAATTCCTTCACCGGCCGCCGGGACGCTCACGGAAATCAAATACAAAGAAGGTGAGACTGTCGAGGTCAACACCGTCATAGCCGTGCTGGATGGTGAAGGCGCAAAACCCGTGGAGGAAGCGGCTGCCGCGACGGAGCAGGAAACTCCGGAACCGGCTCCGGAACCAGCTCCAGTTGAAGCCAAGCCGGTTGAGCCGCCGCCGGCCGCCGAGCCTCCGGCGCCGGTCGAACCTCCGAAACCCGTAGCCGCACCTGAACCGCCCTCCAAACCGGCTCCGCCTCCCGCGGCGCACAAGACCGAAGTCAAGCAACTCGTCAAACGCAGCGATGCGGGAGCGAGCAAAACATCGACTCAAGGCGGCAACGGAGGCGCGACCGCGGAAGATTTGCGTCGCAGCAAATCCAGTCCGCTGGTGCGGAAGATTGCCGAAGAGCACGGCATCGATATCAAACAGCTCGAAGGCACGGGGATGAGCGGCCGCGTTACGAAGAACGACATTCTCAGCTTTATTGAATCGGGTACCCCCGCACCGCAAACGGCGGCAACGCCAGTCGCCGCCACTCCAAAGGCCGCGCCACCGGCCGCACCCGCGATCCAACCGGCGCCGCTTAAGCCGGGCGAGGGCGATCGCGTCGAACAGATGACCGTCATGCGGAAGAAGATTGCCGATCACATGGTGCTTTCGCGTCGCACCTCCGCTCACGTGACGACGGTCTATGAAATCGACATGACCAAAGTGGCGAAGCTTCGCGACGAAAACCGCGCAGCTTTTCAGGAGCGCACGGGCACCAAGCTCACCTTCATGCCTTTCATTTTCAAGGCAGTAACCGACGCCATCCGCAAGTTTCCGATTTTTAACTCGCAGGTTAGCGGCGATCAGATTGTCTACAAGCGCGACATCAATCTGGGTATGGCCGTCGCTCTCGATTGGGGTTTGATCGTTCCGGTGATTAAGCGCGCTGACGATCTGTCGATCTCAGGGTTGGCGCGCGCGGCGAACGATCTCGCCGATCGCGCTCGCACAAAACAATTGAAGCCCGATGAAGTTGCCGGCGGTACCTTTACCATTACCAACCCCGGCGTCTTTGGTGGTCTGTTTGGGACCCCGATTATCAATCAGCCGCAGGTGGCGATCCTGGGTGTGGGCAAGATCGAGAAACGCGCCAAGGTTCTGACGTCATCTGACGATGAAGACTACATCGCGATTAGGCAAATGGCTTTCTTCGCGCTCAGCTTCGATCATCGCATCATCGACGGTTCGGATGCTGAGAAGTTTCTCGCTTACATCAAAGAGCTACTTGAGTCGGCGCAATTCGCGATCTGAATCGGGTCAGAAGCCCGCGCGTGAGCAAGGGCTTCGATGCGAAACGAACCATCGTTCTATGCAGATCTGCATCCTCGCGATCGTGAAGAGCCCTCCCTCACGGCTGGGCTTCTGACGCTGCTTTTTCTTGCAATCCAGTAGCGAAGAACTAATGAATCCCTAGTAACTGCTGTTTCTTACCTGTTTCACGCCTTTCGGTCTTGACACTCCTCTACGCTTTCGTAGTATTCGAGGTTTTAAGTTGATGGGCGCCAGCCAAACGAAGCTCATTAGCCCGACGATCTCAAAAGAAAGTCTGCACGACTTGGCAGACAACGTGATTCGAGGAGTTCATCGTCTGAACTCAAAACCAAATCCGGCGCGGTCAGGCTGCGCGTCGCTAACATCGATGGAGGAGTTGAAAACAATCATGAAATCAAAAGCAATCAGATCATCCGCGCTCGCTTTTGGGTTAGCGCTGGCTCTTTCCCCATTAGCCTTCGGACAAGACTCGACACAGAACAGCGCGCCGACTGATGCGTCAAGAGCCCGCTCTGTCTCGAGCGGACAAAAGATGAAAATCAAAGGCGTTGTAACACGTCGCGATGCTGACACGTTTACCGTTCGCGATCTTAGCGGCGTCGATACCGTGGTGCGCTTGGACGATAAAACCTCCGTTAAGAGCAATGGCGGTTTTCTGCGCAGCGGCACCAACTATGGCCAAACCAACATTCTCCGTGGCTTGAACCTCGAAGTTGAAGGCCGCGGCGGATCGAATGGCGAATTGAACGCAGAGAAGATTCGCTTTAGTGACACTGACCTGCGCACCGCTCGTTCAGTTGAAGCGCGAGCGACGCCACTGGAAGAGCGAGCCACCGCCAGCGAAGGTCGCCTGACTGAAGTTGAACAGAACGCCCAGAAGCTTTCCGGACAAATTGATGAACTCGCAGCCGTTTCGAACGCTGCCCGTGGTGGCGCGAAAGCAGCTCAGGCAACCGCCGATGCGGCCGTGGCCGGTGTGAATGCGACCAACGATCGCATCTCGGCCCTGGATGATTATGTGCCGCAGGAATCGATCGCCGTGAACTTCAAGACGGGCAGTTCGATACTCAACCCGGACGCCAAGACCAAGCTCGACGACGTGGCCACGAAAGCGCTGGCCGCCAAGGGCTATGTCATCGAAGTAACCGGCTTTGCGGACTCAACCGGCAGCACCGCCCGCAATCGAGCGTTGAGCACTCGTCGCGCGGATGCGGTGATTCGTTACCTGGTCGAAAACCATCAGATTCCGCTCCGTCGGATCGTCACGCCGTACGGCTTTGGCGAATCGAATCCGGTCGCGGACAACACTTCCAAGACTGGTCGTGCCGAGAATCGTCGTGTCGAAGTCAAGGTGCTGGTTAATAAGGGCCTGACTCAGCCGGCGCCGACAATGAATCCCGGTAGCGGCAGCGGTAACTAGTAGGGCAAGTTGTTATCTGCCCTTTTGCTCGCGAACAGTCTCTATTTGTTTGCGATTGTTCTACAATGCCAACGATCATGCCATTGAGCGCGTCAAACACTTGATGGCGAAGACGCAAGCGGGCGGCATGAGGAGTTGGTGGATGAATTTAACTAACAGGAAGTCACTGACGCCGGCACTGTCGATAGCAGTGCTGGCGCTCAGTTTTTTATTAGCGGTTTTTTTGGCGACGCCGTCAGGCCAGGCCCAAAAGACCAAAGACCTCGGCCCGCCTCCACCTGTTCCGCGTTACAAACCAAAACCCACACCGACACCTGAGTACGAAGTGGTGCGCATCACTTCTAATCTCGTGATGGTGCCCGTGTCGGTCACCGACGCACAGGGAAATCCCGTGCTGGGATTGAAACAGACGGACTTTCGCATCGAAGAGGACGGACGCGTCCAGGAGGTTGCGCAGATTGGCGATCCCGAACATGTGCCGCTGGACATAGCGCTTTTGATCGATGTTTCGGCGAGCGTGGTGGCGCGTTTCGATTTTGAGCAAGAAGCGGCTGCAGCTTTTCTTAAACAGGTTTTGAAATCAGAGGATCGCGCGAGTGTGTTCGCGATCGATCAATCGCCGCGGATGATCCAGCGACTCACGACCGCAACCGCCGCAGCGCAAAGCGTAATGACGGTCAAAGCCGTGAAAGGCTATACGGCATTTTTTGATTCGGTTCTGGCGGCGTCGAAGTACCTCGATGAATCGTCGCCGAGCGGTCGCCGGCGCATTGTCATTGTAATCTCAGATGGCGATGACACTGCGCGCATTATCGATGCTCCAGTTGCGCAATCGCGTGGTAATGACATGAAGCTGGTTGGCGTCGAGGCGCAAAACCAACTGAATCAAAAAGGGACTCTGGAAACTCAACAACAGGTACAGAAATCAGAGGTCACTTTCTATTCAATTAATCCGAGCGGCCAATCACTCCGGTTGAATGCCCGCGCTACACGAGCTGAACAGGGGCTTGAGCGTATTGCCAACGCCACCGGCGGCGCCGCGTTCGTGCCCAAAGATGAAGCCGAGTTGCCGGCGATTTTTAATCGCATCGCTTCGGAAATCCGCTCTCAATACCTTCTGCAATACTATTCGAGCAATGAAGGCTCGAATCGTACCTTTCGTCGCATTGCAGTCAGCACACCTCAACGTGCCGAATTGCGGGTCCGTACGCGTGAGGGCTATTATCCCAAAGCGAAATAAGTTCACCTCAAGTTGTAACGCTGCTAGCTTGCGTTCAGCCATTCGCAAACTGGTAGTGGTGCAGTTTAGAGTTCAAGCTTTAGCTTCTACCGAAACGGCAAGTAGCCTGAAAGCTGAACTCTGAACCGTGTGATTAAAACTGCACCGCTACGCGCAAACTAACAGTTTGCGTTACGAACTCTTCGTCGACCAGACGATGGAACGCAGTGATAAATCTGATCGTCCCCGCGTTGGGTTAGCGCTGTCCGGCGGCGCCGCGCGCGGCATCGCGCATGTCGGTGTCCTGCGCGCGCTGGAAGAAAACAATATTCCCATTGATGCTATTGCCGGCGCGTCTGCCGGAGCCTTGATTGGCGGTTGTTACGCTACCGGTCTTTCAATTGAACGGCTGGAAGCGATGGCCAGCACTTTTCGTTGGCGCCATACGTCACGACTCGCGTTTTCATGGCTGGGTCTGCAGTCGAACGCGCACATGGAAAAGTTTCTGCGCAAACATCTGCCGGTCACGCGCTTCGAGGATCTAAAAATTCCTTTTGCGGCGATGGTTACGGATCTGCAGAAAGGTGAGACGATCGTATTTCGCGACACCGGGGATCTGCCGTTTGCGATTCGCGCGAGTTGCTGCGTGCCGGCTTTGTATACGCCGGTGCGCGATCGCGAAGGCCGATTGCTAATCGATGGCGGCATCGTCAACAATCTTCCGATTAGCCAGACGCGTGACCTGGGCGCTGACGTGGTGATTGCGGTCGACGTCAACTTTGATGGGGTGCGGTTCTTTGATCGACCCCGCACAGCCCTGGGAGTTCTCATGCGAGTTTTCAGCGCCGTGGAAAAAATTGTTTCGAATCAGGAACGGGACACTGCCGATCTGATGATCGCTCCGAAGGTCGGCCACATTCGCTGGGACCAGACCCGACACTCTAAAGAATTGATTAAGCTTGGTTATGAATCGGGCTTATCGGCGATCGATCAGATCAGGAAGTTGATCAAGGATCGAGCAATGGCTGAGGAAAAAATGGAATCAATGGCTGTTTAGAATCACGCCATAGTTACGACATATATTTCCTCCAAACTGGATCAGAGAAATAATTTAATAATCGCAGATCATCTGCGGCAGTTCCCCCAAGAATTCGCGCCCCATTCGCACTTTAAGTAGAGTAACGGATTGAACTGAAGGATCGCTCGCTACTTGACCCCGCGCATTAAACCGCACGGTCGAAAGAAGTTGGTGATCTCCGCGAGGCCTCCTCCTCTTCAGGAGGCTTTGTGATTTAGAGCGTCGCCAAAAGCCCGATGAGATTCAAGAAAACAACTCGTTCCAGGAATCCGCCAGTGAAAATCGTGGCCCGTGGCCGGCTCAGGCGGTTGCTAGGTTGGTCGATCGCGATTCTCGCGGTCGCGGCTATTTCCCTCGGCATCGTCTTAATTCAAACGTACCGCTCATACGCAAAGATTGTCGACGCGCGACTGGCGCATGGTTATCTCATCAGCCGGGCCGGAATCTACGCCGCGCCGCGCACGCTCCGAGTGGGACAGAAATATTCCCTCGCCAGCCTCTCACAGGCACTTCGCGCTGCCGGATACGCCGAAAGCGACGCAGCCAGTGAAGTTTGGAACGGCGGCTTTTCAGTGGATCAGGATCTGATTGTGATTCGGCCCACCGCCGGCGGATTTCCTTCGACCGTACGAATCAGTCTTGAAGGCGATCGGATATCGAATCTAAGCGGCGACGACGTCTCTCTTGATTCGTTTACTCTTGCTCCTGAATCGTTGACCAATGACGCTTTCACCAAGAGCGGCACGCGTTCGCAGCTCGCCTTCACGGAAATCCCTCCGGTTTTGGTTCAGGCGATTACGTCGATCGAGGATCGGCGCTTTTTTGATCATTCCGGTCTCGACATCTTCGGGGTGGCTCGAGCGATGCTGCGCAACGCCGGCGACGAGCGCATTGGCCAGGGCGGATCGACGATCACGCAACAACTTGTCAAGAATACTTACCTGACGCCTGAACGAACCCTGCGGCGCAAGTTCGCCGAAGCAATGCTGTCGTTCACCATCGAGCGGCGCTTGTCGAAGCAGGATATTTTCGCCCTGTACTGTAACGAGATCTTTCTGGGCCAACGAGACGCAGTCGCTGTGCGTGGCATCGATCAAGCGGCGCGCATTTATTTCGGCAAGGAATTAAAGAACGTAACTCTGGCGGAAGCCGCAACCATTGCCGGCATGATTGAGAGCCCGGCGCGCTACTCACCGATCCGGCAGAACGAAGCGTCAAGGTCGCGTCGAAATACCGTTCTCGGGACAATGGTGCGTGATGGTTTCATAACGCTGGATCAGGCCGCCGCGATTGCCAAAGAGCCTTTGACGGTTGCCAACTTCGATCCCGCGCGCGAAACAGTGGCTCCCTACTTCATCGATTATGTGAATCGTTTGTGGGAGCGCCGGCATCCTGGCGGCGGAGCGCAGGCTTCCGGTCTGGAGACCGATCAAGAAGAGGCGGACAAGATGTCCGCGAACCGCCGACAGGATGTCGGCGCTCCAATCGTCACGACAATCGATCTCGATCTTCAGAAGCTTGCGTCTACGGCAATCAAGCACCAACTCGATCGGCTGGATGGGATTTATCAGTCGCGCGGCGTGCGGCCGCAGGCGGCGCTGGTTGCGCTCGATCCTAAGACGGGTAAGGTGGTGGCGATGATTGGCGGCCGGGATTACGCCGAGTCGCAACTTAACCGGGCCGTCGACGCGCAGCGCCAACCGGGCTCAGTCTTCAAGCCCTTCGTTTATGCTGCCGCACTGGAAAGCGGCATGTCGCCGCTGCGAATGTTCAAGGATGCGCCGCAGGAATTTTCTTACGCTCATAATCAGAAGTATCGTCCGGAAAACTACGGCGGCGGATTTTCGATGAGCGACGTGCCGATGCGCGACGGCCTGATCAAATCGCTCAACGTGGTAACGGTTGATGTGGCGATGCAGACCGGTCTCGCGCGGGTCGCGAACACGGCGTTGAGTTTCGGATTGCCTCGGCCAAAGCCTTATCCCGCGTTGGCGCTGGGAACCACGGAAGCGACACCATTGCAGGTCGCCGCGGCGTATGCTGCCTTTGCAAACGGCGGCAAAAAGATTCAGCCGCTCGCAATTGGTGACGCCGTCAACGTCGAAGGTGAGCAGGTAATCGCGCCGTCAACTGCATTCGTGATCACAGACATGTTGCAGGGCGTCGTCGATCACGGAACGGCACGCGCCGCGCGCGGCGCACTCAAACAAAATGTGTTTGCCGGCAAGACGGGAACTTCGCGCGATGGCTGGTTCGTCGGCTACACGCCGAATTTGGTCTGCGCGGTGTGGATCGGATTCGACGACAACAAGCAATTGGGTTTAACCGGCGCCGAAGCTGCGCTGCCGGCCTGGGTTGAATTCATGAAAGGCGCGGTCGATTTGCGGCCCGAGCTCGGCGGTCAAGCTTTCGCTCAACCTGAGGGAACTACAATCGTCGAAATTGATCCGAACACGGACAGCCTCGCCACCGGCAAGTGTCCATCGCATGAACGCGTAGCGATCCTCGCTGTGCAAGCGCCAATCTCAGAATGTTTTCAGCATAATATTTATTTTGATGTACGGAATGAATCGGCTGAACCTCCGGCTGTCGGCAAATCTGAACCGTTGAGTTCGGCCCGGAATCGACAGAGGAAAACTCTTCCCGGCGAATTAGCGGCAATGCGCGATACGCAAATCTCTACAGATAAACAGGGCCGGAGAGTCCTGGTAAATGAGATGAGGGTTGGGCGCTAGATTGAGTTCTCGGATTGTTTTCGCTCCGCTAGGAGCGAGATGTTTATAGCACGCTAGAAACCCGAAATAACTCACTAGCCCCGTAGGGGCGAAATATTTGTAGTACGGAGGTTTCAAAATTCGAAAACCGCACCCTCCACGCGTTCAGGTGCCAAAGCTGACTATTGGTTTCTCACGATGCCGAACGCTGAGCCGCTTGGCTCTTTACCAATGAATCAAGCTCATTGATATCAGACCGGTAGCGTTCCAGGCGAGTCAGCCACGATCCATTTGGCAGGCTATACTTTGCCGCAAATAATCTGCAAATGTAATCCATAGCGTTCAGGATATAAGAAACATCTTCCCAAACTGATTCCGCATCAGGGTTTAGCTCATTAATACGAAACCCAAAACTCATTTCGACGCAGGCGCCTCGAAATTCAAAATCCTCCTCTATGTTGCGTTCAACCGATTTAAGATTACTGTGAAGCCTACTGGCTGCGTGCTTCATCATAAGATTCAGCTCGCGAGTCAGCGGATTCCTAGGTGGTAATATCCGGTCACTCTTTATCCTAGGCCAAAGCCTCTTCTCATTGCCGCTGCCATATACCTTCGCAAGTTGTGGATCTGATGTAGCGGTGTACGCGATTCCCGCTGCCTCAATAGCTCTGCGCATGTGACCATACGCTTCTGAAGGCTGCGCCCGGAATAAGTGCCAGACAGCGAAGATGTATTGAAATTTTTTCAATTCTTCTCCAACACAACTTCCGCAATCGCATGTTCAGTCGTGTGCGCAATTGACAGGTGCGCGGCGTTGGCGCCGCTTTGTTCGTACAGTTCACGCGCGCGGCCATGAAACAAAATTAGAGGTGCGCCTGATTCTTTCGCGGCCACTTCGACGTCCTGCCAACTGATGCCGCCGCTCCAACCGGTTTGCAAAGCCTTCAGCGCCGCTTCTTTTGCCGCGAAGCGCGCGGCATAATGTTGAGCGGCAACCGCGCCACGCGATTCACAATAAGCGCGTTCCGCTTCGGTGAACACACGCTGAGCAAATCGCGGCGTGCGCTCGATGGTTTCACGCACGCGGCGAACTTCGATAATGTCAACTCCGATTGAAATGATCACAGATGATTCTGCCCTGGAAAGCTCCGGTTTCTACTGGCGCGAACGCGACGGCGTGAGCGCCCTGATTTGCTCCCCTTTGGAAACGGACGGTTTCGTTAACGCCTTCTCAACCCGGATGGGTGGCGTCAGCCACATGCTTGAAAATTCGCTGAATCTCGCCGGGTTCAACGAAGACGATGCCGAAAACATTTATGAGAATCGCCGCCGCTTCATCAAACTCTTTGAAGGCAGTTGGACGCTGGCCGGCTGCTGGCAAGTTCATGGCGCCGACATTCGCGTCGTTCATTCCGAAGCGGAAGCAATGCCAAAACCCGGCGTGCTCGGCGATGATCAATACTGCGATGCCCTGGTCAGCAACACCCCGAACGTTCTGTTAACGGTAAAGACAGCCGACTGCGTTCCCATCCTGGTCGGCGATCCTTTGACGCGCGCGTTTGCCGCGGTACATGCCGGCTGGCGCGGCACTTCGTCATCGATTATCAAGCTGGCGATTGCCCAAATGGAACGCGAATACGGATCACGTGCGAAAAACCTGCGGGCCGCGATCGGTCCCGCAGCGAATGTTTGCTGTTACGAAGTCGGCAGCGACGTCATCAACGTCTTCAAAGAGCGATTTGCCGAGGCCGGCCAGTTGTTTCAGCCAACTCGAGACGGGCATGCGCGCATTGATTTGCAAACGGCCAACCGCAATCAACTAATCGATGCCGGACTCTCCTCGGAGCGAATTCACGTCGCGCCCTTCTGCACGATGGATCGAAACGATCTGTTCTTTTCCTATCGTCGAGAGAAACACGTGCATGGGCGAGTGGGCCGGCTGATGTCAGTGATTGGGCATCGATGAGATTTCTTACGCGCTCATCGCTTTCTTATAAGCCGCGGCGGCCGCTGCCGTATCGAAGTGCTCGCGAAAGCCGGCGATCTTTCCGTCGCGAACGCTAAAAATGTGCACGAAATCTGATTCGAATTCGCGACCGGTTTCCTTAACCCGCCATTTGTAGTGACCGAGCGAGACGACCTTGTCATCCTGCGCGATGAATTCACGAGGCGCGAATTCGATTGCTTCCTGGTCGCGCGCGAGCGTCGAGAAAAAGTCCGCGACACCCGTGCGGCCGGTTCGGATTCCCGCCAGCGGTACACCTTCAATCTCAGGCAATTGCCAAACGACGTCGTCAGTCATTTGATCCAGGAGCGAAGTGATGTTTCCGGTTTTGAAATTGTCATAGCCCTGTTGGGCGACGCTAATGTTTTCCGTTTCGGCCATTTCTAACTCCGTTTGGTTGGGACAGTTTATCGATTAGCCGTGAATTCTGATTGGCGATAACTGAAATCAGGTGGCGGCGGGGGCACCGGCTGGCTGGGCGGCAGCGCTTGACCGGTAAGGATCAAAGTCCCGGCCAGCAAATCGTGAAGTCCTTGCTTTTTCTCCGTGAAGGCAACCATCAGGAAACCGATCAAGCAAATCATACCCGAGAGAATCATGCCGAAATATCTCCCGGTAGCCCGACCAAAGCTGATCCGTTTGCCGCTCATGTCGGTCACGCGCAAGCCCAGCACTTTTTTCCCGATAGTGCCCTGCCACGATGAACTTTCCAGGAACCCGTGATAGAGCCAACCGGTGAGAATAGAAATTCCGTTGAGACCGAGATTGCCAAACGCCATCCCCGGCGAATCCTGGTCAATGCCGCTCGCCCCCATCACCATTCCGATCGCGAGACCCAAAGGAAAGAAGACTATCGACATGATCAGGCTGTCGATAATATAGGCCAGCACGCGCATCCAGAACCCGGCATATGCGGGAGTTTGAAAGTTCTGAAACATGATTTTGAATGAGTCCGGTAGGTGGCCCGGGCGTCACACCCGTGAATCACGAGCAAGAGGCGCGTGCCACTTTCTATTTTCCGCCGAATACCCAGCCGTTAGCGCCTTTTACGCGTTCAGTCGCGTTCACTACATTAATCCCAAAGTCCTGGTCCACGTTTTTTGGCGGGAAGCACACTTCGTCATTGCAGCTTTGATAACGCAAACGCGCCTTCAGATTCAGCCAGCCGTCGCCATAATTGGCGGGCACTGTGACGTTGAAACGCAGGATCGCGCGGCCTTCATAGACCGCCAGCGATTCGTTGTTCGTCGCTTTTAACTTGCGCACGATGGCGCGGGGAAAAGTGATTGGTCCAACGGTGACGCCCGCGGGCGCTTCAATCTTCAAAGTGGTGGGAATCGCGTACTTGCCCAGCGGGCGGTTCGCGTTCACGTGATAACCGGATGGAATCTCCATGACAATCGCGGCGCGCACCGTGCGGCCGCGCTGGGCTTTGTCATTCGAGTAGTAGCCTTTGACGTCAATGTTTGGTTGCGGGGTGGGCGCGGCGATAAAGCTGCTCGGAAAAGCGATCAGTGCAATTGCTAATAACAGTCTAACAGTCAATCTCATATTCGTCTCCAATATCTCTGATTAAATAGTTTGCCGTGGTTTAGGCGGCCGCTTTCGTATTTCGGTAAACATCGATCAGCGAAAGCCGGCACTCGATTGAAGTTAAAGCGACAACGCCCTCAACACCGCGGATCTCGGTCAGAGTCCACGTGCCATCGGATTCGCGATGATGATGCTCAATGCGCATTTGATCCTGCGAAACCAACACATAGTCCTTGAGGCTTTCGATCTGAGTGCTATAGCGGAGGAATTTTTCGCCTCGATCGTATTTTTCAGTCGAAGGTGAGAGAACCTCGAAGATAACGGTTGGATTGAGCAGAACGTCGCCCTGCTCATCGTGAAATCTCGCCTCGCCGCAGACTATCATCAGATCGGGATAGGCATAGAGCCCGCCAAGGCCAGCGCGCACTTTCATGTTTGGCGAGAAACCCTGGCATTTTCCAGCTTTGATCTGTGCCCCAGTTTCAGTCGCAAGGTTAAAGCAGATACTGCTGTGGTCGCGGCTCTCACCGGCCATCGCATACATGAGGCCGTCAAGAAACTCGTGACGCATTTCTGAAGCGCGTTCGAGTTGCAGATACTGCTCCGCGGTGATTGCCGGCAGGAATTGTTGTGGCAGCGCCATAATTGTCTGATTAAAGCGAACTTATTTTACACGGGCGCCACGCCTCCGCGCCATTCAAAGGTCACAGGTGGCGACCTAATTTCATCGTAAGGTTTTTCTGCGAGAAACAGTGGGCGCTATTAAAGCCGCATTAATGGGGCTTTGAAACTACGCCTTTCATTCCCCCAGGCTTAAACGTTTGGGTACGGAAAAGTCAT
>Ga0207653_10000273_pt1 | contig 30551 bp, 25 predicted proteins | sample KBSK5251metaG_FD_184341 | JGI IMG/M metagenome (GOLD analysis project Ga0207653, IMG submission 184341) | Corn, switchgrass and miscanthus rhizosphere microbial communities from Kellogg Biological Station, Michigan, USA - KBS K5-25-1 metaG... | ecosystem: Host-associated > Plants > Roots >...
GGCACCAAATGAGGCTTTTGCGGTAAGGGAACCCGGAAGATCTCGCTCCAGGATCCTGGTGTTCGCCGGCCTCGCTGCGCTCTGGCTGACTTTCCCCCTCCTTAGTCCTGCTCAAGATTCGATCGTCGTCGTCGACCGCGGCACGCCGGCGCCCCGCATTTGGTCGATCGTCACGTTCCCGCTCAAGGTGCTCGAAGCGCCATTCGCCGTTGCCGGCGGGGTCGCGGGCTGGCTCGCCGATCGCGCCGAGCAAGGCCGGTGGCTTCCCGCGGCGCAGCGCCTGCGGGAGGCCGCCGCGAAACGTGGCGTGCGTCCCATCGTTGGTGGGCAGGGACCGAATTCGGGACTGGGACCGAGCGCGACACTGGGCTGGTGGCCGCACGGCGAGCGTGCACGGTTCGCGCTGTTCCGGGCCGGTCTTACGCAACGGGGCTACTGGCTCAATGAGGTGCGTGCCGGCACTGACCTACTCGATGTCGGCGTGCGGGTCGAGGAGCGTTCCCGCGACATGTTCTTTGGAATCGGGAACGCAACGAGCGAAACCGACTGGACCGACTACCGCATCCATCGAGTCAGCACCGGGACGCACTTGAAGGTTCGGCCGGCAGCCTCATGGCAACTGACGGCAGCGCTCGAATGGTCGCGCACCAAGACGTGGGCGGGCACCGACCGGGCCCACGTCGATATCGATTCGGCATTCCCCTCCGCCGCGCGCCCGGGATTCGGCATCCTCTATCAAGCCATTTCCGTAGCCGGTGGGTTCAGGTACGGCGCTGGGGCGCCGCATGCGATTGAACGGCACGGTAGGTGGATCGCGGCGCTCTACCGTTGGACCGGGAGCCGTACGAACGCCGTGGCTGACTTTGGCATCTGGCGCATGGGCGCCGGGTTCGAGCTGCCGTTCGACCACCGGCGCCGCAGCGTCGTTCTCGGCCTGTCGTTGGAGTCGTTGCGCCCGACGTCGGCGGGCGTCGTTCCGTTCTACGAGCTCCCGACGTTGGGTGGCCCGCAGTCGCTGCCTTCATTCCGTTCGCAACGATTTCGCGACCGGGACGCGCTGCTTGGAACGTTTGAGTATCGCTACCGGCTCTGGAGCGAACCGGGCGATGCGATCTGGATCGACGGCGTGGTGTTCACGGATGCCGGGGTCGTCGCACCGCACGTCTTCGACGGCCTCACGACTGCGCGTGTGCACCAGAGCACGGGCTTCGCGATTGCGGTGCTGGGTCGCGGCGCGGACCTGGGGCGGATCGCCATCTCGAAGGGCGCAGACGGGATCGGCATCACGTTCGCCATGTCTGGTGGATTCTGATATGCGGCCGTGGGCGTGTGCGGTTTGCGTCTTGATGGCGTGCGGTGGGACTCATCACGTGATGATCGCCCGTCTTTCCGCCGCGACCGACCAGCCGGCGCCCGCAGCGCTGCCGCCGGCACGAGCACCGGATTCCTCACGGGCAGGGGAGCTGGTCCGCCACAGTATCGTCGGACCGCTGCAGTCCCTCTTTCGCTCCTCGCGCCGCGCGGAAGCCTACAATGTGACCTCGGCGGATGATGTCGCGGATGAGGGATGGTTCGTCTCTCGGGTGCAGGACCGGATGGCGCCGCGCGGCCGCGAGGCGCCCGATACCAGCACCCCGTGGACCGTCGTCAGCTGGCGGCGCGTGAATGCCCTCCCCGTGCTAACGATCCGCGATGCGGTGGGCGACGAGTACTGGCTCACGTTCGATGCACCCGCGTTTCCCGAGCTCGCGACCACCGCGGAAATCGTGACGGCGCGGTTGTACCGCGCCATGGGTTATCACGTCCCGACGGTGTCATTGCTGCAGTTCGATCCCGACCGGCAGCTGGCCGTGCCGTCGGAGTCGTTGCGCAGCAGCCTGGCTGAGCTCCGCCGCGACGAAGCCGGCCGACTTCGGGCAGCCGCGCATCATCTGGCGGGCCAGGCCTTGGGCGCCTTCAGTTTCTCCGGGCATCGCGACGATGACCCTGCCGACAGCATTCCGCACGAGCACCGCAGAGAGCTCCGCGGCTTGTACGTGGTGGCCGCGTGGCTGAACCATACAGGACTGTTTCGCGGCACGACGCTCGACGTCGGCATCGCAGGGAAGACACCGGCGGTCCGCCACTATCTTCTCGGGCTTGAAACCGCGATCGACGCCGGAGCGGGCGGGCGGCCGAAGGTTGCCCGCATGGGACGCGAGGCGACCTGGGATGCCGTGAAGATCACCAGGCGCCTGCTAACGTTCGGATTCTTCGCGGCGCCATGGGAGCGACACGACACTGCGACATTCGAGCCCGGACGCTGGACACCAAGTCTCCCGAACAGCGCGTTCGACCATCGCACGACGCGCGATGGCTATTGGGGCGCCAAGCGTGTGGGTGGCATTTCGAACGAGCAGATTGCGGCCGCCGTGTGGGCCGCGCAGCCGAGCGACTCGACCCGCGCCCGGGAGCTGATCGAGATGCTGCAAGCGCGTCGCCTCGCCACGATCCGTCATTGGTACCCCCGCGTGACACCGCTCGATGATCCGGTGATCGGTCACGCGGGACTGGAGCCGACACTCGCGTTCCGCGATCTGATGGTTGCGGAGGGAGTCGCGGCAGCCGGACCCCGCGCGTATCGCATTCGCGCGTCCTGGTCGGTGTCAGCAACGGAGCGCACCACGCTCTCGAGCAGCGGCGGCGGAACGCTCGCGCTGCCCGTGTGGACAGCTTGTTCGGAGAACGTGCTCGCCGGACGGCCGATTGAGCAACGAGTGGGATGGATTGATATTCGCGGCGTCGCTGACCTCGACGTGAAACCGCGTGCGCTTCGCCTCTTCGTGCTTTGCGAGTCGGGACGCGAGTATCGCCTTGTGGGGTGGAGATACTGACGTTACATCAGAATTAGCCTCGGGAAGGGGCGAGTCGTGGCTCGATGCGCGGTCGGGGTGTTCGTCGCCGCAGTGCTGCTCGGATCTGGGGCGGCCGCCGCGGCGCGCGCGCAGAGCATCCGCGACCCCGAAGTCGGGGGCCGCACCGTTTCTCTCGGTCAACCTCTGCTGTGGCACTGGCAGCTGGGTTTGGGCGGCGGTGCCTATCTCGGCGGGACCTCCAACGATCTCATGATCCGGGCGTGGGGCGGCGGCTACCGCGCCTCGATGAACCCCGTCACGAAACTCGTCGAATTTGGGCTCGAAGGGTACGTCGGTGCCCGCGGCAACAAAGCGGATGCCGGCGCTCGCGCCTTGCTCCAGGTCCCCTACCTCAGCACGGGCATCGGACCCGACTACAATATCCGGAGCGGCCGCCTCGATTTGCTGCTCACGGTCCACACACCGGTGCGGCGCGGCGGATTTCTGACGCGTGGTACGATGCTCCGTCTGGATTACTACCCCACGCTCGGCCACACCTTCATGCTTGGCGTCTCCGCTCCGCTGCGCGATCCGCTCGCTGGACGCAACCGGCCGATTCAGGACTACGTCGTCGTCGCCGCACCCTTCCATACTCCGGAAGCGCACGTGCCGGCGAACTCGGTCTTGCGCGCAGAGCTCGACAGCCTGGCCGAGTCGGCCACGTGGCTTCGCCGACTGGTGGTCCCGTTTCTCGACCAGGATGGACGCAACGGGAACGTCGCGGTCGCCCGCACCGCTCGCTATCTCGCCGACCTCCGAGCACACCTCGCGATTCGGACTGCCGAGCAGGAAGTCCGATTCTTCCACGCGCAGATGGAGCACGCGTTTTCCGTAGCCGCGGGCAGCCCAGCGGCCGGACGGGAGCTGGCCCAGAGCGGCCGTCGGATTCTGCTCGACGAGGTACTCATCCCCTACGATGCTCTGCTGGGCCGCAAGAAACGCAACGACACCGTGAACGCCCTCGGCGTCGCCGCGCGGGGACGTTTCGGCCGCTGGGTGACGACATCGGGTCTCGTGCCCGCCGGCCGGACTGAAGACGTGCTCTACGTATTCGAGCGCTTGACCGACATCCTCGAAACCCAGAGGCGGGTAGCTGCAAAAGAATGGGACGATCCCCGCCTCGTGTGGTTGCCGCTGCAGTACGGCCTTCTCCCCGAGGAACATGACGAGCAAGCCGAGCTCGATGCACTCCTCGAACGGGTGACCGGCACGCAGTTCACCGAGCACAACCGGCTCACCTACGTCGCCAACCTGCAGTTCCATTGGGAGCTGCTGCGGATGATTCGGGAGACCAGGAGGTATCACGTCCTCTGGGTCCACGACTTTCCGGCACTTACGGCTGAAGGCAGGCTCGATCAAGCGTCGCTCGCGCAGGTAGTGGACGGATACCTCACCACCCTCGCCGAGCGAGTCGAGGCGTACGATTCCACGGGGACGCTTCCACTGTTTTTTATCTTTCACGATCAGCACTACTACGAGGGGCGTAAGTCACGCCTGCTGATGACGATTTTGGAGGACCCGCTGCACGCAGACGGCCACCTGGGGTCCGCCAGCGACGCCGCCCGACTCGGCCGCGCGCTGGACCGGCTGCGCGACGCGGTGCGCCATTCCCGGGTGCTGCAGGCGGAGGCCCGAGAATTCGGTGACGCGTGGCTCCGCAACCGTATCAAGGTCCACGTGAACATCACGAATCGCGTGGACGCGTCGTTCTGGAGCGGCGGCCTCGTGTCGAGCGTCTTCGGCTACCCCGACGACGTGATGCGTGATCATCGCAAGATCTCCTTCCGGGATGTGAGCGAAGACGACCCCTTTGGCGGCGTCGGTATCCTGACGGGGATGGGCGTGGGCGAGCACTACCTGGGCCCGGGCTGGGACGACCGGTCTCTGGTGCTGGAGGGCCCGGTGTTGTTGCAGATCAAGCAGGCGGCTCGAGAGCTCCTGACGAGCCAGGGCGTCGCCGCCGAGGACATACCAGCGCCGCTGCGGGCCGCACCGCGAGCGGCACTCGCCGCCAGCATGCCGGTCGCTCCCGATGCCGTCCAGTTTCATACGCGCGCCATGGCCCTGATGAATGAGACGGGCTATCTCGGAAAGTCATTGAACGCCGCGAAGGCGCTCCTCTACTCGCTGATGCCGGCGGGTTCGGTCATCACGGTGCCCGACGCTCTGTGGAATGCGACGTTCTATGGTTCGTTGCTTGCGGGAGCATCTCTGCGCGGCGTCCGCGTGCTCATTATCGCGCCGGCGAGCGCCAACGCGCCGAGCGGCGGCTTTCCGCAATTGATGCGGGCGCATGAGCTGTTCACGCGCCTGTTGCTCGTCCGGCGCGACCTCGGAGACCACATCGCGCGCGCCGGCGGGGCACTGCGGACGGGACTGTATGCGCTCCCCGTCGACACGAGTGGTTTTGCAAGTCGTGCGGACCGCTGGGCTCGCCAAGTGAACGAGAGCCCGTTCATCAAGGAGCTCCTGCCCTTTGCGCCTGGACTGGTCCCGATGGTCGCGGATGCCGGCCGAAGGTCGAACGGCATCACCACGCCCGGGGACTCGAGCGGCCAACCCAAGCTCCACCAAAAGGTCCAGTTCTTTGCGACGCGCGAGTTCTGGAGCACCGTCACCACTGCGCCGCAGTGGCCGCGATTCATGACGACGTACTTGCGTTATCGCGGGGCGACGTATGCCCCTGGCTCGTCCGAGCAGGCCGGGGCGCGAGCACTCACGGACTCGCTCGAGCTGATCGCTGAGCAGATTCTGTCAGCCGAGCCCGCGACCGCGAAGGCGGCGAGCTACGCGGTGGTGGGGTCGCAGAATCAAGACTATCGGGGAATCTTCATGGACGGTGAGGCCGCCGTCGTATTCACGGGAGCGACCTCGCTCGTTCCGCTGGTCGATCTCGTGTTCATGGTCGGCACCGTCACCTGGGTTGACGACCAGGCGACGCTGGACAGCCTGCTCCCGCCCGTCGGCGAGCTGCGGCGCCGCATCGCCCGCATCGCGAAGGACGGCGTGTGAAACGGCCGCTGCTGGTCGCGCTCCTGTGCCTCACGCCAGCGGCGCTGTCGGCCCAGCTCGGTGAGCTGCAGGTCGGTGCGATCGGCAGTTACGGGATGCGGGATCCCTACCGCACTGGTGCCGGGCTCGTGCTGGGCGTCGCTCCTGGGCGGCTGGTCTACGTCGGCCTGCGCTGGATCACCTATGGCGGCGCGACCACCGGTGCCAACGTAAGGAATCGCGCCCAAGTCTTTGCGACCGACTTGGATGTGCAAATCCCGGTGCGCGGCGGCCGGCTCGAGCTGCGGCCAGGCATGGGGATCGGGATGGTGCAGTTCGCACAGCGCAGCGGCGCTCCCCCCAATACCGTCTCCGAGTATTCCAAGGAGTTCTTCGCCGCTCCTGGTCTCGCGTTGCAACTCAGCGCCGACCGCGTCGCACTCATTCCAGAGCTCCAGTATTACTTCACCGGCCATTCCGAGCTGACCTGGCCGGTCCACAACAAGGGGCTCGCGTTTTCTGTGAGGCTGGTCTTCCTGAGCGAGATTCGTCGCATCCGTCGCTGAGCGTAGCAAAGCCGCGTAAGATTCCCCTACGCCATGGCGACCCTCGTCATTCAAACCGCATTCCTGGGCGACGTCGTGCTGACGACGCCGCTGCTCTCGGCCCTCGCCCCGCTGTATGGTCCGGTCGACGTCGTGACGACACCGATTGCGGCACCGCTGCTGGAAACGCATCCGGCGGTCCGGACGGTGATCCCCTACGACAAGCGCGGCGCCGACCGCGGCTGGGGCGGCGTGCGGAATCTGGCGCGGCGATTGAAGGGCGAACGGTATGCGCGCGCCTACCTGCCGCACCGCTCGCTGCGGACCGCCGCATTAGCGTTTCTAGCTCGCATTCCAGCACGAATCGGGTTCCGAGGCGGCTGGTCCTTCCTCTATACAGAGGCTCGCCCGAAGCCCCGAACGGGTCACGAAACTGACCGTTTGATGGCCCTCGCGGACGGCGCCTCGGGCGTCTATCGTCCCCAACTACGGCCAACCGCCGAAGACGAACAGATCGTAACGCAGGTGCTGGAGGAGGTTGGCCTCGACGGAGATGTCCCGTTCGTGGCATTGGCGCCCGGCTCGGTTTGGGGCAGCAAGCGATGGCCGTATTATCCCGAGTTGGCGCACCGGTTGGCGGCGAAACGGATACCGGTGGTCGTCGTGGGTGGTCCGGCGGACCTCGACGAGGGGTCGCAGATCGTGGCGGCCGTGGCGGCGGCCCAACGCGTCGCAGCGCAGAATACGTGCGGAAGGCTCAGCCTCCGGCAATCGGCCGCACTGATTGGACGGGCCGGACTGCTTGTGACGAACGACAGTGCCCCGCTACATCTGGCGACTGCGATGGGGACACCGATCATCGCGTTGTTCGGGCCCACGGTGACCGAGTTCGGGTTTGGTCCGGTGCGCGCCGGCGACGTCGCCCTGGGAGTGGATGGACTGCAGTGCCGGCCCTGCTCGTCGCATGGTCCGCCGCAGTGCCCGTTGGGACATCACCGCTGTATGCGCGAAATCACGGTTGAGGCCGTTCTCGCGGCCATCGAGGAGATAGGTGCGCTACGTCGTCGGAGTTGACGTCGGGGGAACGAATTTGGTGGCCGGAGTCCTCGCTGAGGACGGCTCCGAGATTCATGGCGTCGTCTCCGAGCCGACGCTGGCCGCGCAGGGCGCGGATGCGGTCACGGCACGCATCATCAAGCTTGCCAAGGCGTCGATCGCAGAGTCGGGCAAGAAGGTGGAAGGCGTGGGGATCGGGTCACCCGGACCGCTCAATACCAAGACCGGCGTCGTGCTGCTGACGCCGAACCTTGGCTGGACGAACATGCCGCTCCGCGACCGCGTCGGCGAAGGACTCGGCCTCCCCGCGACGCTCGATAACGACGCCAACTGCGCGATTTTCGGCGAATGGTGGCGGGGCGCCGCGCGCGGCGCGAAGTACGTTATCGGGTTCACGCTCGGCACCGGGATCGGCGGGGGCATCGTCATCGACGGTGAGATCTATCATGGCGTGACCGACGTCGCCGGCGAATTCGGGCACGTCACGATCGACGCCAACGGCCGCCGGTGTAAATGCGGCAACTACGGCTGCATCGAGGCCTACGCGTCCGGGCCGGCGATCGCGGAGCGGGCGACCGAAGGGATCGAGTCGGGCGTGGACACCTCGCTGCCGCAGTACGTGAAGGGCGATCTCTCGAAGCTCACCGCCCAGATCGTGTACGAGGCCGCGAACGACGGCGACGCATGGGCGCTCGAGGTCGTGCGCGAAACCGCCGCGCTGCTCGGCGCGGCAGTCGCCAGCTTCGTGAATATTTTCAACCCGGAAATCGTGGTGATCTGCGGTGGCGTCACGCAGGCGGGCGACAAGCTGTTTCAGCCGCTGCGGACCGAGGTCAAGCGACGGGCGTTCAAGCCGGCGTGGGAAGCGTGCAAGATTGTGCCGGGGACGCTTCCGGGGACTGCCGGCGTGTTCGGCGCCGCGGCCGTGTTCATTCAAAAGCAGTGGGGCCTGCGCTGAAGCGACTGGGTGTGGTCGGATCGATGGTCTGGGATACGATCCACGGCCGCGATCCCGCGCAGGCCGCCGTCCAGGAGTGGGGCGGCATCTCGTACGCGCTCGCGGCGCTCGATGCAACGCTGGCGGACGACTGGCAGATCGTCCCGCTCATCAAGGTCGGTCGCGACCTCGCTTCTAAGGCAAACGAGTTCCTGCGGACGCTGCGCCACACGCCGCACGCCGCACGTTTCGTTGAAGTTCCACAGCCCAACAACCGCGTGACGCTGCGCTACGAATCGGCGGACCGACGCTGCGAGCAGATGTCCGGCGGCGTGCCACCCTGGACGTGGGCCGAGCTGGGGCCGCTCGTTCAGGACCTCGACGCGCTCTACATCAACTTCATTTCCGGATACGAGATGAATCTCGAGACCGCGCAGCTGTTACGGCGCGGGTTCCCGCGATTCATCTACGTGGATCTGCACAGCCTGTTCCTCGGCAAGAATGCGGATGGCACACGCGTCCTGCGCACCCTGCCCGAGTCGCCCGCGTGGTTCGGCTGTTTCAACGTCGTGCAGCTGAACGAGGACGAGATGGGCCAGCTGGGGCCCGATCCCCTCGTCACCGCCGCCGACGCGATGCGGCAGGGGTGTACGGCGTTGTGTGTGACATTGGGCGCGCGGGGGGCGGCGTACTTCACGGGCGATCCCATCCGCACCGCCCGCGTGCCGGCGCCGGCCGTTCATCCAGCCGCGTTTGACCGGGAGTCGGATCCTACCGGCTGCGGTGATGTCTTCGGCGGAGCGACCGCTGCGGCGTTGCTCGGTGGCGCCCCCATCGAAGCGGCGCTGCGCCTCGGCACGCAGCTCGGCACCAGAAACCTGAGTCACCGCGGCGCGAGCGGGCTCCGCGACCACTTGATGGGCAAGCTCTCGGTGGCATGACGCGCCTGGTCGAAGTCCCCACACAGTTCGATGACCGCTCCTTCGACCAGTTTGCGGCCGCCTACGCGCAAGCCATGGACGGCGAACGCCTGCTATTCGACGCGCACGCCGCGGAATGGGCGTCGCCATACGGCCTCGTGGGCTTGCTCGCGGCGGGAGAAGCGGCCGCCCGCAAGGGAGAGCGCCCGCTGCTCACCGCGCCGGCCAACCCCGACGTCGTGAGCTACTGGGCGCGCGCGGGATTCTTCCGGGAAGCCGCCGACCTGTTCGAGGTGCACGGCAAGGTGCCGAAGGTCAAGGTCGCTGTGGAAAGTGAAGTGCTGCTCCCCGTGACGCCGGTGCGAGCCGCCGAGGACGTCCACGCCGTCGTAAGCACGATTCAACAACGGGCGTCCGCGATCCTCAACTCGGAGTTAGGACTCGATCCGAAGGCGACCATGGGATTCGCTATGGCGCTTTCGGAGTCTTGTCAGAATATTGTGGAGCACGCCGGCACCGGCGGCTGGGTTGCGGTGCAGGCGTACAACTGGCGGCGCAAGCTGGCGCGCCGGGTGGTGGTGATCGCGGTCGCGGACGCCGGTGTCGGATTCCGGCATTCATTGGAGCCAACTCAAGGCCGGCGGTTTGGTGAGCGCTGGGGCGATGCCGCAGCGCTGGAAGCCGCGCTGATTCAAGGCACGAGCCGCTTTCGCGATCCGGGACGCGGCCAGGGACTCGCCGGCATTCGGCGTTACCTCGCCCGCTGGGAAGGTAAAGTCGCGATTCGCAGCGGGACCGCTCGCATCGCCATCGTCCCGCGCTGGGACGACGATGTCCCGCTGAAGGAAGGGTTGCCGGCGTTTCCGGGATCGCAGGTACTGCTCATCATTCCGGAACAGGTAACAGAGAAAGGGCCGGGGGGGCCATCGAAGCAGTGATTCCACACATCATGGTCCAGGCTGTGTTGCAGCAGGCGGTCGCCGGTTTCTACACCGACCTCGTCACCCGGCCTACGGGCCGCGCGGTGCGCGAAAATATCGAGCGCGATCTTCTTCCCGGCACCATCGCGGTGATGGATTTCACCGGCGTGGGCTGCCTCGACTATTCCTGTGCCGACGAGATCGTGGCGAAGCTCGTGCGGGACAAGGTCAAAGTGCTGTTGCTCCGCGGGCTGACCGAAGCGCACCGTGAGGCGATCGAGCCGGTGCTCGCCGGTGCCGGGCTCGCGGTGCTCTGCGAGCGCGCCGACGGTGCGCTCGAGGGGCTCGGCGCCAGCGAGCCGGCCCCGGCGCTGCTCGACGAGCTGGTCGAGCGGCGGCTGGCCGCACGCATTCCGGGGGGCTCCATCCGTCTCACCGCGGCGTGAAACGCCGTCGATTAGGACTGTCCACCCGCGCCATTCACGGCGACCCCAAGGCGCGTGCTGACTGGACCGCGGTCGCCCCCCCGCTCTTCCAAAGCGCCACCTTCACCAACCCGGTCGGCTCGAGCGCCGAAGTCCTCTACACGCGCTACGGCAACAACCCCAATCAGGTCGACATCGGCAAGAAGCTGGCGCTGCTCGAGGGCGCGGATGCCGCGCTGTTTCTGGCGAGCGGCATGGGCGCGACGGCGCTCGCCCATCTGGCGGTGCTGCGGCCCGGCGATCACCTGCTTGCAAGCGAGTGGATTTACGGGGGCGTTCACCGCCTGTTCCGCGAAGAATTCGGGAAGCTCGGGATCGACGTCTCGTTCGTGAATCCGACGCAGGCGCGCGCGTGGAAGCGCGCCATGCGCAAGACGACGCGCGGCGTCTTTCTCGAAACGCCCACGAATCCATTACTGCGCATCATCGACCTCGAGCCGGTGGCAACGTTGTGCAAGGCAGAAGGGCTCGCGCTGATCGTCGATTCGACGTTTGCCTCACCGGTGAATTTCCGCCCGCTCGAGCACGGTGCGGATCTCGTGATCCATTCGGCGACCAAGTACATCAATGGCCACACCGACGTGATCGCCGGAGCGGTGGCGGGGACGGATCAGGTCGTCGAAGAGGTGCGGCGGCTGATGCAGGTGTGGGGACAGGCAATCGATCCGTTCGCCGCCTGGCTGATCGACCGCGGGATGCGCACCCTCACGGTGCGCGTCAAACGCCACAACGAGATCGGTCTCGCGGTCGCGGAGTGGTGTGCCAAGCAGGACGGAATCTCGAAGGTCCACTACCCCGGCCTGCCGTCCCATCCCGATCACGAGCTGGCGAAACGGGTTCTGGGGGGGTTCGGCGGAATGCTGGGCATCGAGCTGAAGGGTGGCGTCCGCGCCGCCGAGCGATTCCTGAAGGCCCTGACCATCGCGGCACATGCCCCCAGCCTCGGCGGCGTCGAGACGCTCGTTTCGGAGCCGCGGCTCACCTCGCACGCCAGTCTCACGGCGGAACAGCGTGCTCAGGCTGGCATTCCGGACGGATTCTTGAGATTTTCCCTGGGACTGGAGGATCCCGATGATCTCATCGCGGACTTCGCCCAGGCCCTGGCGCGACACTAAGTGATCAAGTTCACCAACGTCTTCAAGGCCTTCCCCAAGGGCGGCCTGGCGCTCAAGGACGTCTCCTTCCACGTCGCCAAAGGTGAGTTCGCGTTTCTCACCGGGCATTCGGGCGCGGGCAAGTCGACGGTCATGAAGCTCATCTACGCCGAGGAGCGGCCGACCTCCGGCGACGTCCGCGTTTCGGGTTACAACGTGAACGAAATGCGGCCGCGCGAAGTCCCCCTGCTGCGGCGCAAGCTCGGCATCGTCTTTCAGGATTTCCGGCTGCTCGAGGACCGCACGGCCGAGGAAAACGTCGCGTTCGCGCTCGAGGTCACGGGAGCGCGCGCCTCGACGATCCCCGCGCGCGTCATGCGTGTGCTCACCCAGGTCGGGCTCGCCGCGAAAGCGCAGGCGTACCCGCGCGAGCTGTCCGGCGGCGAGCAGCAGCGCGTGGCGATCGCGCGGGCGCTCGTAAACGAACCGACGGTGCTGCTGGCCGACGAGCCCACCGGCAACCTGGACGAGCGCGCGACCCGCGGCGTGTTTCAGCTGCTCCGCGACATCAACGCCAGCGGCACGGCTGTCGTCATGGCGACCCACGACCTCGACCTCGTGCGCCAGGCGCCGTACCGCGTGATCGAGCTCCAGGAGGGAGCGCTCGTCTACGATTCCGCGGTGGACGAGTCCCGCGACCAGGCGACCGCACCATGAACCTCACGTTCCGCGAAGCGATGCTCATCTTCAAGCGCGCGCCGCTGCTCTCCGTGCTCTCGGTGACGACGATCGCGTTCTCGCTGTTCGTGCTCGGTCTCTTCGGTCTCGTGGTCGTAAACCTTCAGGACGCGCTGCACGGCGTGGAGGAGCGGGTCGAGGTCGTCGCCTATCTGCTCCCGGGCGCCCCCATCGAAGCGACCGCGCAGGCCCTCAAGGACATCGAAGCCTTTCCCGAAGTGCAATCCGCGATGTACGTCTCCGAGGACGACGCGCTCGCCCGGGCGCGGGCCGAGCTCGTCGAGCTTCGCGACGTGATGCAAGAGCTGGAGCGCAACCCGCTGCCCGCCTCGATCGAAGTGAAGCTCAAGCCGGGATTCCGCGATGCCGAGCACGTCAGCGCAGTGGCCGAGCGGCTGCGGGGCTTCGGGTTTGTAGATGACGTACGGTTCGGGCGCGACTGGGTCGAGAAGCTCGATCGGCTGCGCGGGCTCGCCGCGGCGGTGGGCATCGTGGTGGGCGCCGCCTTCGCCGTGGTGGCGATCATCATCATCGGCACGACGATTCGCATGGCGGTGCTGCAGCGCAGCCGCGAGATCGCGATCATGCGGCTCGTGGGAGCCACGGACGGCTTCATCCGGATGCCGTTCCTGCTCCAGGGGGCGATCAAGGGGCTGCTCGGGGGAGCCGTTGCGATAGGATTATCGTTTGCGGCGTATGTAGCCATCAATCGGTATTTGCTGCAGTCCGCTTTCTTCACGCAGGAACAGGCCGCCGCGATCGTCGCCTTCGGAGCTGTGATTGGTTTGCTCGGCAGTGCGCTGAGTGTGGGGCGCCATCTCAAACGCGTATGAGAACGCGCGTCGTGGGTCGTGCGGGGTTCGTCGTCGCTCTGCTCATTGCCCCTCCTCTGGCCGCTCAGCGCCCCACGTATCAGGAACAGATGCAGGACAATCAGCGCCGCCTGGAAAGCATCAAGCGAGAGCGCTCCGAAGTAGAGCAGGAGCTCGAGCGGCTACGCACCCAGGCGCACTCCCTGTCGGACGAAATCGCGAACATCGAGCAGCAGAAGTTGAGCACCAACCGGATGGTCAATGAGCTCGACCGGCAGATCACGGGACTCGGCACACAAATCGACCAGATCACCGTCGATCTGCTGATCGCGCAGGACGCGCTGCTCGAGAAGCGCGCGGTGCTCGAGCGGCGCCTCGTGGACATCTACAAGCGCGGCGCGCTGTACAGCTGGCAGGTGCTGCTCGCCGCCGAGAGCTTCGGCGACCTGTTGTCGCGCTACAAGTATCTCTACCTCGTCAGCCGCCAGGATCGCCTGCTCACCAACGACATGCACAAGCTGCGCGACCGCGTCGCCCGGCAGCGACAACTGCTCGTGGATGCGCGCGAGGCATTAGGGCGCCGCCGGCGCGAGCGCAGCGACGAGCTGGGCCGCTATCTCGCGCTGGAGCACGAGCGCGCGACGAACCTGAGCGAGACACGCCGCAACGCCCGGCAGGCGGAGCAGCGCCTCACCCGCCTGGACCGCGACGAGCGCACGCTCAACGACCGCATCGAAACGCTCGAGCGCGCCCGCCGCGCGGCCGAGTCGCGCGGGGTCACGACGGCGACGACCGGCGCCATCACCACGGCGGACCTTGGCAACCTGGATTGGCCCGTCGCGGTAGCTGGAGGGGGGGGGGGCTCGATCATCTATCCGTTCGGCACGACGACGGGCCCCAACAACACCCGCATCCCGCGGCACGGCATCGGGATCAAGGCGCCCGTCGGCACCCCGGTGCGCGCCGTCGCCGGCGGAACGGTGAGTCTCGCGGGACCGCTGGGGTTGTACCTGACGTCGGTGCTGATCGATCATGGCGGCGGGTACTACACCTTTTACGCCTATCTCAATGACGCCACCGTCCGCCGCGGCGAGCGCGTGATTCGGGGCCAGCTCATCGGCCACGTCGGCGGCGAGTCGAGCGACGAGGGCCCGCACCTCCACTTCGAGATTCGCGGCCAGGGCGGCATCGCACTGGATCCTGGCAATTGGCTGCGTTCTCCCCGCACCCCGCGGCAGTAGCGCTCGCCGCGCTGGTCGCGGCAGCCTGCACAAGCTCCAGCAACACCCTCACCGTCGCGGGGACGGTCGAGATTCGCGAAGTCCGGCTGAGCCCGCTCGCCGCCGGACGTCTGTCCCGTCTCCTCAAGGATGAAGGCGACTCGGTCCACACCGGGGACACCGTCGCCGTGCTGGTGCAGCCTGGACTGTCCGCCTTAATCGAGCAACGGCGCGCCCTCGCCGACGCGGCAACGACGCGGACCGCCGACATCCGGGCCGCGGAAGCCGACAGCCAACGCATCGCGAACGACCTGGCCCGGGCGCGGGTGCTGGCGGCGCAGGGCATCGCCTCACCCCAGGAGCTGGAGCGGCTCCAGTCAAGCGCGGCCGCGGCCGCCGCCCGGCTGCAATCGGTCCGCGCGTCGGTCCGGGAGTCCCAGGCAGCGCACGCTGCCGCCGAGGTGACTGAGTCGGTCCGCGACCAGCTCGTGCTGCTCTCCCCTGCCGACGGCATCGTGCTGACCCGCTTCGCAGAGCCCGGCGAAGTCATCGCCGCGGGCGTGCCGGTGGTGTCGGTGGGTCTGGTGCGTGCGCCGTGGATTCGCGCGTACGTGGGCGAGCGTTTCGTCGCGCGCCTCAAGGCGGGTCAGGCGGTCCGCATCCGCGTGGATGGATATCCCGATTCCGCGTTCGCCGGTCAGATCAGCGACATCGCACCGCAGGCCGAGTTCACCCCGCGCGCGGCGCTCACCGAGCGCGAGCGCGCCGATCTCGTGTTCGGTATCAAGGTCGCGACGGATGGAGCGGGCGGCCGGCTCAAGGCCGGCATGCCGGTCCGGGTGGAGATACCGCTCGAGCCGTGATCGATTCCGCTGTCACCGTCGAGATGCGCCACCTCACGCGGCGCTTCGGCTCCATCGTCGCCGTCCGGGACCTCAATCTCACGATTGCCAAGGGCGAAGTCTTCGGCCTGCTCGGCCCCAACGGCTCGGGCAAGACGACGACGATTCGCATGCTATGCGGCCTGATCGCGCCCTCCGAGGGGACCGCCATCGTCGCCGGCGTCGACGTCGTGCAGTCACCGGATCTGATCAAAGAGAAAATCGGCTACATGTCGCAACGCTTCGGCCTGTACGAGGACCTGACGGTCGCCGAGAACATGGATTTCTATGGCGGGATCTATGGCCTCGAGGGCGCGGGCCGCCGCGGTCGCATCGCGGAGGTCGTCAAGTTTCTTGGCCTGGACCGGCGCCTGCAGCAGATGGCCGGGACGCTGTCGGGTGGGTGGAAGCAGCGGCTGGCGCTCGCGTGCGCGCTGATGCACGGCCCGGCCGTGATTTTTCTCGACGAGCCGACGGCCGGCGTCGACCCGGCGGCCCGGCGCGGCTTCTGGACCACGATCAATGCGCTCGCCACGCGGGGCACCACCGTCATCGTGACCACGCACTACATGGACGAGGCAGCGCAGTGCTGGCGCGTTGCCCTGCTCAGCCGGGGCCATTTGATCGCGCTGGGCACGCCGGACGAAGTCGCGAAACAGGTCGGCGGCAAGACGCTCGAGGACGCGTTCATCATTCTCCAGGAGCGTGACGAACGGGAAGAGGACGCGTGAAGCGTTTCGGCCCGATGTTCCGCAAAGAGTTCATTCAGATGCGGCGGGATCGCCTCACGCTCGGCATCATGGTCGGCATTCCCGTGATCCAGCTCCTCCTCTTTGGCTTCGCGATCCAGACGGACGTCCGTCACATTCCGACGGTGGTGCTGGACGAGTCACGGACACCGACCAGCCGCGAGCTGGTCGCCGCATTTCAGAACACGGGCAACTTCCGGATCGTGTCGTACGTCGACGGCCGCGACGCGCTCGACGACTGGATCGCGCGCGGCGACGCCCAGGCCGGTATCGTGATCCCGCACGACGTGCCGCGCGATCTGGCCCGAGGGACAACGGCCACGATCCAGGTAATCGTGGATGCGTCGGATCCACTGTCGTCGCAGGCCGCGCTGGCATCGGCCGCCGGGATTGCGCAGGTCAAGAACCTCGCGATGCTGTCCGCCGCGGCGCGCCGCCGTGAGCTGCCGCTCGAGACGCGCATCCGGCCGCGCTACAACCCCGGCCTCCGCAGCGCCAACTATATCGTCCCCGGGCTCGTGGGCGTGATTCTCACGATCACGATGGTGCTCGTGACCGCGATGGCGATCGTCCGCGAGCGCGAGCGCGGCACTCTCGAACAGCTCATCGTCACGCCCATCACCAAGACCGAGCTGATGCTCGGCAAGATCTCACCGTATATCGGCGTGGGGCTCGTGCAGATGACGACGGTGTTGCTGCTCGGCAGATTCGTGTTTGACGTCCCGCTGACCGGCAACGTGCTGCTCCTCTACGGCATCGCGTTCGTGTTCATCACCGCGAGCCTGGCCCTGGGACTGTTCGTCTCGACCCTCGTGCGGACGCAACAGCAGGCGATGCAGGCCAGCTTCTTCTTCGTGCTGCCGAACATCCTCCTGTCCGGATTCATGTTCCCACGGCAGGCGATGCCGGTGGTCTTCCAGTGGATCGGTGCGTTCCTGCCGCTCACGCATTTCCTCAAGGTGCTGCGTGGCATCCTGCTGAAAGGCGTCGGCATTGCCGAGTTGTGGCGGGAGATGGCGATCCTGCTGCTGTTCGCGACCCTGTTGATCGCCTTATCGGTCCGCCGGTTCCAGAAGACCCTCGACTAGCGAGCTATGTTCAGCGCATGTCCGCAGCCAACAGGCTAGCACGACCCGCCGCAAACACACGCGGCCCGCGCACCCGCATGGTCATGCGGCAGCTCGCGGGACGCGGCATACGGGATCAGCGAGTGCTGGCGGCGATGCGCTGGGCGCCCCGCGAGTGGTTCCTCCCGCCCCATCTCGCGAGCGACGCGTACAGCGACGGTCCCCTGCCCATCGGCAGCGGGCAAACCATCTCGCAACCCTACGTCGTGGCGCTCATGACCGAGGAGCTGCAGCCGCGGCGCACCGACCGGATTCTCGAGATCGGCACCGGCTCCGGCTACCAAACCGCGATTTTGGCATACCTCGCCGGCAACGGCAGAGTCTTCACGGTCGAGCGTCTCCCCGATCTCCTCGTCGAGGCCGAAGAGCGGTTCCGGCGGCTCGGCCTCACAAACATCGAGACCTTCCTGGGAGACGGCGCGAAAGGATGGCCTGAGCAGGCGCCGTTCGACCGCATCATCGTCGCCGCGGCGGCGCCGAGCATTCCGGAGCCACTCACGGCGCAGCTCGCGCCGGGCGGCCGGCTGATCATTCCGGTCGGTGACCTTGCGCTCCAAGAGCTGGTCATCTTGGAACGGCCTCGGTCAGGTGAGCGCATCGTGGAACGCCAGGCCGGCGGCGTGCGCTTCGTGCCGCTGATTTCGCGGCTCGCGTTTACCGAGGACTAGGTGATTCTGGGAGCACACGTCTCGAGCCAGGGCGGCGTGGCCGCGGCACCGCAGCGTGGCGCCGCGGTCGGGGCGAACGCGATTCAGCTCTTCACCAAAACGCCGAATCAGTGGCGGGAGCCGGTGATCCCCGCCGAGACCGTCGAGCGGTTCCGAAGCGAGGTCGCGCGATATGGACTCAAGGTAGTCGCGCACGATAGTTATTTGATCAACCTGGCCTCGCCCGATCCCGTACTTCGGGCGCGGAGCATCGAAAGCTTCAAGGCGGAGCTCGCGCGGTCTGAGGCGCTCGGTCTGCTGGCGATCGTCTCGCATCCGGGGAATTACATCGACGAGCGTGAGGCTGGACTCGCGCGTAACGCGCGCGGGTATGCGGAGTGCCTGGCCGCCGTGCCCGGCGAGGTGGACGTCTGGATCGAAGGGACGGCGGGATCGGGAACGGCGCTGGGCGCGCGATTCGAAGAGCTGCGCGATCTCCGCGCCGCCTTGCCTGACGACATCCGGACGCGCGTCGGGTTTTGCCTCGACACGGCGCATCTGCACGCCGTCGGGTACGAGCTCAGTCGGATCGAGTCAGTGTGGGAGGAATTCGACCGCGTGGTCGGGCTTGGTTTGCTTAAGTGCTTGCATCTCAACGATTCCCGCGCCGCGCGAGGGTCGCGCGTAGACCGGCACGAGTGGATTGCCGAAGGCAAAATCGGGCCGGAGCCGTTCCGCCGGATCATGCGCGACCCTGAACTCGCTGGTGTGGTTAAGATTATCGAAACGCCGAAGCGGGATAACCCGCTGCGGCATGACCGGCGGATGCTGCGGCGCCTGCGCGCGTATGCGCGAGGCAACACGCGGGCACCCGCCGGCGTATGAAGGAGATCATGGTCAGGCGCATTTCGCTCAGCATCTTGCTCGCTATCCAGGCCCTCGGCGGCGGCGCGATTTCGTTGGCGCACGCGCGCGACGCCGTCGTCGCGCCGCCCGGATATGAAGCAAGCCACTCGGCGCGGTGTGCGATCCTCCACGACGAGCTGCGCTGCGCGCTGTGCCAGTACGCGAGCGCCCGCGTCGTCACGCAACACGCATTTACTTTCGCCATACCCGCAACGGATGTGCGCTTCACGCCCGTGCAGCGCGTCGTTACGTTCGCGGCTGCCGCTCCACTCACCTCCTCCGCTCGAGCGCCGCCGCTTCCTCTCTCCTGATGCACTAGCACCGCTGCGCACGTCGCGGCGCGATCAGATTTCGCACACACAGGAGAAGGAGGAGACAGTCACATGAGACGCACGTTTTTTACGTTGCTGCTCACCGCCGCGCTCGCAGCTCCGGCCGCCGGCCAGCAACCGACGCAGCGCCAGATGGATTCGCTCGCTGCGCAGGTGCGGCAGCTGCGGGTCAGACTCGACAGTGTGCTCCGAGTTTTGGGCCGGCAGGCGCCGGCACCCCAACCGGCGGCTGCGCCGGTCGGCGACGATCTCGCGGCGTTGCGCGCCGCGGCCAGTCAGGCCGCCGGTGGTGGTACACGCGATACGGGTCAAGCAGACACGTTGGCCCAGGCGATGGGGCGGGAGCGCAATCAGGCACAGCTCAATCCTGAAATCGGCGTCACGGGAGATGTCCGGGGCTACGCGACCGGCCGCGGCGTCCAGCGCGACAACTTCGATCCGCGCGAGTTCGAAGTAGGCTTTCAATCCGCCCTCGATCCGTACTCGCATACCAAGATCTTCATCAGTCTCGAGGATGGACACATCGGTCTGGAAGAGGGCTATGCCTACTGGACCGGCCTGCCCGGACATATCCGGCTCGATCTCGGCAAATACCGCCAGCAATTTGGCGAGTTGAATCGCTGGCACCTGCACGCGGTGCCCGAGACCGAGTATCCCCTGGCGATCACGACGTTCCTGGGGGAGGATGGCCTGTCCGGCACGGGCATCTCGCTGTACCGGGCCTTCGGCGGGTTCGGGGCGCACGAGCTCACCGCGCAAGTCACGCGGAGCGCCAGCGACTCGGAGCTGTTCGGGAATAGCGGGAGACCAACCTACTTGGTGCATCTCCTCAACTTCTGGCAGCTCAATCATTCCACCTACATGCAGATCGGCGGCACGGCGCTCTATGGCACCGATCCCGATTCGTCGCTCCGCACGAAGGTTGGTGGGGTCGAGTTTCGCCTCACGTGGCGCCCGCCGCTGCGCGCGATGTACCACGAATGGACGCTGCGCGGCGAGCTGCTCGCCCTGAAGAAGGAAGTCTCCGGCATCGGCCCGACGCGGCTGGGCGGCTACGTCAGCTCGACGTACAAGCTGAACCAGCGCTTCATCGTCGGCGCCCGGTACGACTATGTCGAGTCACCCGATTTCGGCGTGATCACCAGACAGTTCGTTCCTTCGCTCACGTTGTGGCAGAGCGAGTGGGTTTTCCTTCGCGCTCAATATCAGTGGCAGCGAGTCGCCAACGCTCAGGCGAACCATCAGATCGCCCTTCAGGCGGTCTGGGCCATTGGACCTCATAAACACGAGACCTACTGACATGCTATCGATCATTGCTCTGCTGCTTGCAGCCGGAACATCACCCTCACGGCCCGCGGCGGCGCCGGTCAAGGTCGTGACGTCGCTCACGACGTACGCCGCAATCGCGAATGAAATCGTCGGTGACCGCGGCAAGGTCAGCTCGATCGCCGTGGGCGACGAGAACCCGCATTACGTCCAGCCCAAGCCAAGCTTCGTGCCGACGCTGGCACAGGCCGACCTGTTCGTGACGACGGGCCTCGACCTCGAGCTGTGGGTGCCGGCGTTGCTCGACAAGGCCAACAACCCGCGGATCACCGAAGGCGGACCGGGATACGTGGCCGCGTACCAGGGCTTGCCCCTGCTCGACGTGCCGGTCAATCTGTCGCGCTCCCAGGGCGACATCCACGTCTACGGCAATCCGCACATCTGGACCGACCCGCTCAACGCGGTGCTCATCGCGCGCAACATTCTGCGCGGGTTGAAGCGCGTCGCGCCGACCGATGGGGATTACTTCACGACCCGCGAAAAGGATTTCGAGGACCGCGTCTATCGCGCGCTGTTCGGTGACGAGCTGGTGAAGCTGCTCGGTGGCGAGACGCTCGCGGACCTCGACCGCCAGGGCAAGCTCTTCACGTTCCTCGGCCAGCAGCAGTATCAGGGCGCACCGCTCCTGAACCGGCTGGGCGGCTGGCTCAAGCAGGGGATACCGTTCCGCGGGAAGCTGGTCGCGTGTTACCACAAGGAGTGGGACTATTTCTCGCGTGAATTCCAGGTCAGCTGCTTCGATTATATCGAGCCGAAGCCCGGGATTCCGCCGACGCCGCGGCACGTGCAGGAGATCATCACGGCGATGCGCGACCAGCACATCCAGGTGCTGTTGTCGACGAATTACTATGACCGGAGTCAGGTGATGGACGTGGCGCAGCGGACGGGGGCGAAGGCGGTCATCGTGCCGTCCAACACCGGCGGCCAGGCGGGCGTCAACAGCTACTTCGATCTCATGAACCTCTGGATGAACGAGCTCGGCCAAGCCTTCGGCGCGAAGGAGGTTCCGTGAGCGGCTTGGAGCTGATGCTGCCACCGTTCGTCGCCTGCATGATCCTGGTGGCCATGCTGTCGTATCTCGGCCTCCATGTGATCGCGCGCGAGGTGATCTTCGTCGATCTGTCGCTCGCGCAGATGGCGGCGCTGGGCAGCCTTTCGGCCCTGCTCTTCCATGTCGCGCCGGAATCCTCGCTCACCTACGTGTTCTCGCTGCTGGCGACCGCGGTCGGCGCATTCCTGTTCGCGTTGACCCGCACATCGGCGCATGGCGGACAGGGCGCCGGGCGCGTACCGCAGGAGGCGTTCATTGGCATCGTCTATGTCGTCGCGTCGGCGGCGGCGGTGCTGGTGGCGAACAAAGTACCGGGCGGCGGTGAGGCGGTGGAAAAGACGTTGGTGGGCAGCCTGCTGTGGGTCACGTGGCCGACCATCGTGAAGCTGGCGATTGTGTATGCCGCGCTGGGCGTTTTCCAGTTCGTGCTGCGGCGGCGCTTCCTGACGATTTCCTTCCACCCCGCCGAGGCCGAGTCGCAGGGGTGGAAGATCCGGTGGTGGGACTTTCTCTTTTATCTGTCGTTCGGCGTGGTGATCACGCTGGCGGTGCCGATTGCCGGCGTGCTGATGGTTTTCAGTTTCCTCGTCGTGCCCGCGGTGATCGCCAATCTGTTCACCGCCGACAAACGGAAGCTCACGGTCATCGCGTGGAGCTCGGGGGCGCTGGCGTCGATCCTTGGCCTCTGGCTTTCCTATACCCAGGATCTGCCGACAGGCCCCCTGGTCGTCTGCATGTACGGCCTGCTCCTCGTTGGAGCCGCGTTGCTGCGCAAATTCGGCGACCGCGGCAACAAGCCTCTAGCGAATCCGTAGGACGTTCAGGCGCGGCAATACCGCAGCCGACACGGGTGCTCCGGCCGGACCGCTGAACTGCAGCGTGAAGGCCGGGTCGCCCGGTTTCTGCACCACCCGCACATAGGCACCCGATCCCGACCATAGCGTCCCGCTGACGTTGACGATGCTGCCCGCTCGTACCGGCGGCACCAGGGGATAGGCTCGCGGGAAACCGATCGAATCCTGGGAGTGGAGCGACGCGAAGGTCGTGCGGAAATGCCACGTCGAGTATTTCAGCTCGGGTGGCGCAGTAAAGCCGGGCAGATCGGACACCCAGTTGGCGAATGCCCAGTTGCTCACCGTGGTGGCGAAGGGCTGGCCCGTCTTGGCGCTAACGTTGGCGGCGCCGGACAGGGAGCTCTGCGCCAGCTGGCTCGGCAAGGTCGCCCCGAACTGGTCCACGAGGTAGCGCGTGAAGAGCCAGCTCGCGCCGACCTCCGCCAGCGAACCCGTGTCTTCCGGAATCAACAGCGGCGAGCTGCCAGTCGCGGTCAGATAATCGTAGCCGTCCGACACCGAGTTGAACGCGTAACGACTGAACGCCTGCTGGCTATCGGGGAGGTAGCTGCGCCCCGCCAGCTCCTCGGCGTATTTCGACAGACCCTCGTCCAGCCAGCCCTCTTCCGAATTCGCTGACCGCACCAGCACGTGCTGCACGAAGTTGATCATGTGCTGGAACTCGTGCGTGAAGATCACAGGGGTCAGGCTCTCGACGTCAACGTTCGAGTGCGCGCAGCTCAGCGTGCCGTTCGGATCCGGGACGACGGAGTAGAACACCTCGCCATTATTGAACTGCGACGCGAACGCCGGATCGAGATCTCCGGAGAAGAAAAACCCTGCGATGTAGCCGCCGCCGGCGGCGCTGCACTCTGTTTTGGAGGTGAGGTGATTCACGGTACCGGTCATCAGCACGATGACCACCGAATTCCCGTCTATGTCCGATACGTTCCCGAAGGTCGCCGTGTCGAGTGGAAAGAGCCGAGAGTCGAACACCTGCTTCAGCGTGTTTAGCGTCGCTGAATCGATAGGGGACGGCGCCAGCGTGTCGACATAGATGGCGATGTGCGTCCCTACGGCGCGCGCCACGGCGCGCACGTTATCGAACGTCGTGCACCTCGGGTTGGAGCACACCTTGAACGTTCGCGAGCTGCCGACCGTAGGCGGGCCGGCCGGTGTTGGCGCCGGCACACTGGCGGCGGTGATCGATCGGCTGGGAAGGGTGTAGCGGCGCGCCCGCGCGCTTTCCCGTAGGAAATGGTCGAACGCCACCGCGTTGAGACCGCGGGGGCCCTCAGGGGAACCAGCCTGGGAGGCCCGAAGCAACGCAAACTCAGGTGCAATCGTTGCCGCGAGAGGCGTCGCGGTCTGGAGCACGAACGGCGCAGACGTCGCCGGCGTGCCGCCCATCGACCAGGGCAGCACCAGGTATTCAGCCGTGTCGGGGGACGTATTGGCGGCGAACGTCACGCACCCGGAATCGCTCGCGGGGTTGATGGACGTGTATTGCGCGGCGGCAAGCGAGAGCAGCGTGCCGTGCGCGCCGCAGGACGGCAGGGGGCTTGGCCCCGCCGATTCGCTGCTGCATGCGATCGTCAGCGCCAAGCCCCCCAAGACTGCTGGTAGTGAAATCCTGTTGAGATGCACTTAGAACTCCGTGGTTACGCGTGCAAGAAGTGAGCGGCCCATGCCTGGATCCGGGGCATTGGTCTTGATCCGGCTCAAGTATTCCGCGTAACGCGTGTTGAACGCGTTGCGCAACGAGAGATCGAGGGTGAACGTGCGGGACCCGACGACCAAGCCGGCACCCGCGCCAAAATTCACGAGCGTATAGGACTGAGACTGATACCCGGCCCCACCGAATGCGTCCGCGTAGAACTGCTGCTCGGCGGGATCCATGCGCGTCTGCCGGGCATTCATCTCACCGCTCACCGAGATGTACGGGTGCTGTACCTCACCACCGGGACGCTCCCCGGATTCAAGACGAAACAACCAGGTCGCTCGCAGCGGAGGCATGTTCGGCAACGGGTTGTGGCTGGACGTATTCTGGCCGCGGACATAGTCGGCCGTTCCCTGGAGATGGACGTGGGGCGTCGGATGCCACTGCGCCGCCGCTTCGAAGCCGGTGAGGCTCGCGTCCCCCTGTGTGACGTCGAAGATCTGGAAGCCTGAGGCGCTGTCGACGGTGCCCGTCGGCACGGTGTAGATGAAGTCCTGAATCAAATTGATGAACGTCCCCACCTCGATCGACAGGTTGTCCGATTGCGCGCGAAGCGCCACGTCGGTGTTGACCGACTTCTCGGTCCTGAGATTGGGATTGCCGCGCTCGAATGCGACCGTGCCCTCGTGGACACCATTGGAATACAGGTCGAAGGAGGATGGCGCCCGGAACCCGCGCCCAACGTTGATCACCAACGCCGCCGGCTCGCTCAGGTGGAACAACAGACCGACATTGCCGATCAGCGAATTCCAGGTGTGGGCGCGCGCGGGGTTGCCCAATGCGGTATCGGCGTCCACGTCGAGATGACGGTAGTCGTAGCGCGCGCCGAACGAGACGTTCACCACTTTCCCCTCGGCCTGCTCGAACAGATAGACGCCCGCGCTGTTCTGCTGGCTGGGAGGGATGAGCGTCTCTTCTCCAAACTTGTCGAACGTGTTCCGCACGCCGGAGAACCCGAGCAGGCCGGAGAATTGCCCGATGGGCGCGTGGTGATAGTGGACATCCGCGAGGTACGTCTGGGACAAGAGGCCCAGGCCGACCGTTGGCGTGGTGGCGTCTTCGAATTCACGCCGGCGGCTGCGCTCGTAGCCCGTGGAGACTTCGAGCCGGGCGGCACCGACCGGCAGCGTCAGATCGACGCGGCCGTGACTCGTCGCCATCCGCTGCGTGGGTGTGGCGGCCGAATCTTCATCGGTCATCGAGATTCTCTCATTGCGCTGTGAGAAGCTGCCCGACACACTGCCCCACGGTCCGTGCGTTCCCACGGTGGCACTGCCGCCGACCTGACTCAGCCCGCTATTCCACAACGTGTAATCAGGCGTACGAACGTCGCCGCTGCTGCGTCCGCTGAGACTCCCCCGGAACCCGACGTTGCCGCTGCCGCCCTCGAGATCGAACGACCCGTCCTTGAGACTGTTCCCGCTGCTATAGGCGCCGCTCGCGCTGCCGTGCACAAAGCTCGGCACGCCGGTAGCATCGGGAAGATCCTTTTGCACCACGTTGACCACGCCACCAATCGCGTCGGATCCATAGAGCACGCTGGCGGGACCGCGAATCACTTCGATCCGCTCGGCGGTGGCGGTTTCGACGTTGGGGCTATGCTCGTCGCCCCACTGCTGCGTCTCGAGTCGCTGGCCGTCGTCCAATACGAGCACGCGGTTCGACGACAAACCACGGATCACCGGCTTGCCGATGCCCGGGCCCGTGCTCCAGCTATGGACGCCCGCGATCCCCTGGAGGGTCTCGCCCAGGTTTGGCGACTGCGATTCGCGCAGCTCGTCACCCGACCGCACGCTGGTGGGCTGCGGCGAGTTGAGAGCGCTGGTAGCGTTGGCGCTGGCGGTGACCTGGATGCCGCTCAGCTCGAGGACCGACTCGCGCAGCGTGACGTCGGCGTTGACGTCGCCGCCGGTCGATACGACACGGCGCACGGTCGGAGCGAAGCCGATGCGCTGGAACGTGATCGTGAACGTGCCCGCGGGCACATCGGTGATAGCGTAGTGACCGCTGCTATCGGTCGTGGTCGACCGGTGAAGGTCCGCGAGGGACACCAGCACTTCGGCAACCGGGGCACCCGAGGCGGTGGTGATGCGGCCGGACACCGTGCCGCTGGTCGCGGACAGCAGTGTCATGAGCATCGTGAGGATATGCATGACGCTTCTCCCTGGTGAAATCCGGCGTACACGCATCACTCCCAGCGGGAGTTGGTACGCGAGAATCGTTTTGGATTTGCGGCCGCCGCGGATGTGCGGCGCCGTTACTCAGGAGAGCGTGGGAGGAGCGCGAGAGTCCGGAAGAGTGAGATCAGCTGCCGTTGCGGACCGTTCGACGACCGCCGGCGCCCATCTGAGCCCCCGCCCTTCGCGAATCCGAATGACGGTCGAGGGATTTCGTGCGAGCGGCGCCGAGAGAAAGCGATGGAAGGCACAGTCAGCCGGGTGGATCCGCGCGCACGCGGCGGTAGAGTGCGACTCGATGTGCGCAGGGCCGCTGGCTTCGCCGAGTCGAGCGTCGGCCCAGGCGGCAGCCGCCGGCACGCTGAACTGCAGCAGCGTGAGGAGAAGAAGCGGCGTGCGGACCCACAACGAGCGCTTTTGCATCGACGGCATATTATAACGCACGACTCGGCCTTGACATCCTCCGTCACGCCGCCTTAGCATAACCCCTTCTCAAAAAAGGACTTCTGCCCTGGCCCCGCCCAGCCGCCGCCAGGAGGCCCTCGACTATCACGCGCAGGGCCGCCCTGGGAAGATCCAGGTCACGCCTACGAAGCCGTTCAAGGACCAGCGAGACCTGTCCCTGGCGTACACGCCCGGGGTGGCGGAGCCGTGCCTCGAAATCGCCAAGAATCCCGACAACGCCTACGTCTATACGACCAAGGGCAACCTCGTCGCGGTCGTCTCGAACGGGACGGCGGTCCTCGGCCTGGGAAACATCGGCGCCCTGGCCGGTAAGCCCGTCATGGAGGGCAAAGGCATCCTGTTCAAGGCGTTTGCCGACATCGATGTGTTCGATCTGGAGGTCGGGTCCGAGAACCCCGACGATGTGATCCGCTTCTGCCAGCTGCTGGAGCCGACGGTCGGTGGGATCAACCTCGAGGACATTCGCTCGCCCGACTGCTTCTACATCGAACAGAAGCTCCGGGAAACGATGGGCATTCCAGTCTTCCACGACGACCAGCACGGGACGGCCATCATCTCGGGCGCCGCGCTTCTCAACGCACTGGTCGTCGTCAAGAAAGACATCGAGAAGATCAAGGTCGTCTTTGCCGGCGCCGGCGCGGCCGCCATCGCCACTGCTGAGCATTACGTGCGCCTTGGCGTCACACGCGCCAACATCGTCATGTGCGACCACCACGGCGTGATCTACACGGGCCGCGATGGCCTCGACGAGTTCAAGCAGCGTTTTGCGGTCGAGACGAAAGCGCGCACGCTGGCGGAGGCGCTGCAGGGCGCGGACGTGTTCGTCGGCCTGTCGGTCGCCGGAATCGTGACTGGCGACATGCTGCAGGGCATGGCGAAGAAGCCCGTGATCTTCGCGCTCGCCAATCCAACGCCTGAGATCATGCCGGACGAAGCGAAGAAAGCACGGCCCGACGCGATCGTGGCGACAGGCCGCTCGGATTTTCCGAACCAGGTGAACAACGTGCTCGGCTTCCCGTTCATCTTCCGCGGCGCGCTCGACGTCCGCGCCAAGAAGATCAACGACGAGATGGAGATGGCGGCGACGCGCGCGCTCGCAGCGCTCGCCAAAGAAGAGGTTCCGGAGTCGGTCACGCGGCGCTACGGCATCGACAAGCTGCAATTCGGACCTGACTACCTGATCCCCAAGCCGTTCGATCCCCGGGTGCTGCTCTGGGTCGCGCCCGCGGTCGCGTGGGCGGCCGTGGCGTCGGGCATCGCGGGCCGCATCATCGACGTCGAGGAGTACCGCGCCGAGCTCGAGGCGCGGCTCGGGCCGGAACGCCAGGTGATGCGCGGCCTGATTTCCCGCGCGCAGCAGGATCCGCCCAGCATCGTCTTTCCCGAAGGCGATGATCCCCGCATCCTGCGCGCGGCGCGCATCCTCGCCGACGAAGGGATCGCGCGGCCCATCCTGCTCGGCGATCTCGACGCGATCCGGCGCCAGGCCGACGACGCCTCGCTGACGCTCGAAGACATCGAGCTGATGAATCCGCGCACGGCCCCCGACCGTGACCCCATGGCCGAAGAGCTCTGGCAGCTCCGGCGGCGCCGCGGCATGACGCTGCGCGAGGCCAAAGAGCGCGTCCTCGACCCGATCTACTACGGCTTGCTCCTCCTCAGGGCGGGCCGCACCGACGCCCTCGTCGCCGGCGAGGAGATCGATTATCCCGATTCGATCCGGCCGGCGCTCGAGGTGATCGGCGTCGAGCCGGGCCGCAAGCACGTCAGCGGCATCTACATGATGATCTTCCGGCAGCAGACGTTCTTCTTCGCCGACACCACGGTGAACATCGAGCCCGACGCGGCGACGCTCGCGGAGATCGCCACCGCGACCGCCAAATTCGTGACGCGGCTGGGCGTCGAGCCGCGGATCGCGATGCTCTCATTCTCGAACTTCGGGTCGGTGAAGCATCCGTCCGCCGCCAAGGTCCAACAGGCTGTGGCCCTCTTGCATGAGCGCGAACCCGAGCTGCAGGTGGACGGCGAAATGCAGGCGGATACGGCCGTCGTGGAGCGGATCCTGACGCGCGTGTATCCGTTCTCCAAGCTGCGCGGGCCTGCTAACGTATTGATTTTCCCAGACTTGAACGCGGCGAACATCGCCTACAAGCTGCTGGCCCGCCTGGGCGACGCCCAGGCCATCGGGCCCATCCTTGTGGGAATGGACCGCCCGGTTCATGTCTTGCAGAGATTGTCCGAAGTTCCCGACATCGTGAACATGGCGGTGATTGCCGCCGTCGACGCGCTGGAGTACCGACGCCACGCGCGGTCATCCAAATAAGCGATGGGTATCTCAACCTACAACCGAGTGTTTCGGAATCTGACGCCGTCTGAGCTGTACGAGCACGCCCTGCGCCGTCGCGAAGGGGTCGTGACGTCCGGGGGACCGTTCGCGGCCGTGACGTCCCCGCACACCGGCCGCAGCCCGAACGACAAGTTCCTCGTCCAGGAGCCCGACTCCACCGCTCGGATCTGGTGGGGCAAGGTGAACCAGCCGATCGCGCCCGACAAGTTCGCGCGACTCAAGGCCGACGTCGAAGCGCACTTGAGCGGCCAGGACCTGTTCGTCCGAGATGTGTACGCGGGCGCCGATCCCGCGTTCCGGCTCTCCATCCGTTTCATGACGCCGAACGCGTGGCACGCCTTGTTCGTCTACAACATGTTCCTGCGGCCGAGTGACGGAGAGCTGTCGCGCTTCGCGCCGGGATTCGAAGTGCTGCATGCGCCCGAGTTCCACGCCGACCCTGCCGTCCACGGGACCAAGTCCGGCACATTCATCATCATCAGCTTTGCGCAGCGCACGATCCTCATCGGCGGCACTCGATACGCCGGAGAGCTCAAGAAGTCGATCTTCAGCGTCCTCAACTATCTGATGCCGCTGCAAGGCGTGCTGTCGATGCACTGCTCCGCCAACGTCGGGAAGCAGGGCGACAGCGCGCTGTTCTTCGGGCTGTCGGGCACCGGCAAGACGACGCTCTCGGCCGATCCCGAGCGACGGTTGATCGGCGACGACGAGCACGGCTGGTCCGGCGCGGGGATCTTCAACTTCGAGGGCGGCTGCTACGCCAAGGTGATCCGGCTGTCGCGCCAAGGCGAGCCGGAGATCTACGCGACGACGGAGATGTTCGGCACGGTGCTCGAGAATGTGGACGTGAATCCGGCGACGGGCGCGGTGGATCTGGACTCGCAGCGCATCACGGAAAACACGCGCGCCTCCTATCCGATTCACTACATCCCGAACCACGTTCCCGAAGGTATGGCCGGTCACCCCGACCACGTCGTGTTCCTCACCTGCGACGCGTTCGGCGTCATGCCCCCGATCGCCAGGCTCACGTCCGACCAGGCGATGTACCACTTCCTGTCCGGCTACACCGCGAAAGTCGCGGGCACAGAGCGCGGCGTGACCGAGCCGAAGGAAACGTTCTCCGCGTGTTTCGGCGCGCCATTCCTGCCCCTTCCTCCCACCGTCTACGCGAAGATGCTCGGCGAGCGGATTGCACGGCACAAGGTGCGGTGCTGGCTCGTGAACACCGGATGGACGGGCGGTCCCTACGGCCCGGGGGGGGGACACCGGATGGATCTCAAATACACGCGGGCGATGGTCCGAGCGGCGCTCGCCGGAGAGCTGGACGACGTAAAGACGCGCCGCGAGCCGGTGTTTGGTTTGGACGTGCCGCAGCACG
>Ga0207653_10000275_pt1 | contig 30520 bp, 19 predicted proteins | sample KBSK5251metaG_FD_184341 | JGI IMG/M metagenome (GOLD analysis project Ga0207653, IMG submission 184341) | Corn, switchgrass and miscanthus rhizosphere microbial communities from Kellogg Biological Station, Michigan, USA - KBS K5-25-1 metaG... | ecosystem: Host-associated > Plants > Roots >...
CCATTAATCCGAAACGGTCTTTGACCGTGGCGGGTCCAAGACCCGAATGAAAAAGAAGGTTCGCCGCCGGCAAGTCGCAGACTTGCCGCGCATCAGAGTGGCAGAGCCATCGCCGCTATGAGTCAAGTATGTTAATGCCCATTAATGGGGCTCTCATTGCGCTCGCTTTTCCAGCCCAGGCGTTTACGCCTGGGCAGGAGAAAGATTTTCGACGTGGTTAGGTCGCCACTCCAGCCAGGAGTCAAGTACCATCCGCGTAAGCGGATGGGATAATCCTCATATTAAGCTAACCTCCTGATCCCATTTGCTGACGCAAATGGTACTGACCCGGGGTACTGAGTTGCCTTCTCACTGCCCCGGCGTTGCCGGCGGCTTCAGCTCATAATTCTTCGGCGGCTCAACCCCCAGCAGATACCGCGTGAAATAGTCCCAACGGCGGCGCGTCATATAGTTGCTCGCATTGCCGTAACCGTGTCGCTGGTTCGGCAGCATCAACAGATCGAAATCTTTGTTCGCTTTGATCAGGGCATCGACCACCAGCAGCGTATTGTTGGGCGGAACGTTGTCGTCCATTGTGCCGTGGGCCAGCAGCAAGTGTCCTTTAAGGTTCTTCGCGATGTTCTGATTCGCCTGATCGTCATAGTTGGTCTTGCCGCCGGCGTCGCGCGTGAGCAGGCCTTGATAGCGCTCGCCCCAATCATCTTCATAAACGCGATTATCATGATTTCCGGATTCCGAAATTCCCACTTTGAAGAAATCAGGATAGCGAAACATCGCGTCGGCCGTTGCATAACCGCCCCCGGAATGACCATAGATGCCCACGCGATCGATATCGATCCATGGATACTTCTCAGCGAGTTGCTTCATCCCCGTCACTTGATCGGGCAAGGTGTTGTCGCCCATGTTGCCGTAATAAGCGTCGTGAAATTTCTTTGATCTGATCGGATTCCCCATGCCGTCGATTTCCACCACGATGAAACCAAGTTCGGCGAGCGCCTGCGCGTCGCCGCGCGCCGCGGAAAACGAACGCGTGCCGACGCTGCCGCCCTGCGGACCGGGATAGATGTGATTGATGATCGGATATTTTTTCTTTTCGTCGAGGTTCGTCGGCCGAAACATCAAGCCGTAGAGATCGGTAACTCCGTCGCGAGCCTTAACGGTGATCGGCGCCGGCGGCTTCCAGCCCGTCGCCAAAAGTTTCGAGATATCGGCCTTCTCGATCGTGCTGATCAGTTTGCCGTCGGCAGAACGCAGCACCGCAACCGGCGGCACGTCTGGTTTCGAGTAGCTGTCAAAGAAGAAGCTTCCCGACGGCGACAGACTGATTTCATGATTACCGTCTTCCGGCGTCAACAGCGAAAGGTTCTTGCCGTCGAATCCGACGCGATACAAGTGAATGAAATAAGGATCGCGACCTTTTTCGCGTCCCGCAGCCAGAAAATAGAGCTGCCGGTTCTTCTCATCGACTTTCAGCAGTTGCGTTACGACGCCGTCGCCCGACGTGATCTGGTTTTTCAGCTTTCCGGTGGTGGCGTCATACAAATAAAGCTGGCCCCAGTTATCACGTTCGGAATACCAAATCACTTCGTTCTTTGCGGGCAGGTAACGCCAGTTAAAGCGGCCCTGGCCCGACTCGTATTGGGTCTCAGCTGTTTCTTCGAGCACGTCACGAATGTTTCCGGTCGCGGCGTCGGCAATCCGAAGCTGCGCGTGTTTGTGATCGCGCGAAGTGGAAACAAAGGCCAGCTGTGTCGCATCGGGCGTCCATTCAACATCGGCCCATTCTCCGCCGCGACACTGCACGTCATCGCACAGAGTCGAGCGATGCTGATCGGGAGGCAGCTTGAGTCTGATCACGCGGGGCGTGTCGACTTCGATGATCACCCGCTGGATTGTGGTCACAACTTCGTCGCCGGGAAGCGGATATTTCCAAGCCTGCAACGTCGGGTGGCCCACCCTGGTTTCGACGAGATACATTTCGCCGACGCCGCGCTGGTCCTGTTGGAACGTCGCAATCTTTTTCGAGTCCGGAGACCATACGAGCACCGGACGATCGCTGTGCGTCCAACCCGCATTGTCGGTGGCGTACCCGAAATCTTTTACCCCGTCAGTTGTGAGTTGTGTTTCTTTCCCGCTCGCAGCGTCGCGCACCCAGAGATTGAAATCGCGGATGAACGCAGCGCGCTTTTTGTCCGGCGACATGATCGAATTACCCACGCCGCCGCGCCCTGCGGCGCCTTGCCCTGCCGCCGGCGCAGCGCCTGCAGCCTCGCATTTACCGGCGGTCAGATCGCATTTCCAACGACGGCGTTGAGCTGAGAAAGAGATCGTTTGACCGTCAGCCGACAATTCAAAGTCTGTGAATGGCAGATGATGCGCGTCGAACTTCGAACCGGCTGCGGTCGAGAGGGCCTCAGCGAGTTTCGCGTGATCAAATGCCGGCGTCTTTGTTCCGCTGGCGCTCTCGACCATTACAAACTCACTCCCCTCCGCAGTAGTAACGCGATACCAGAAGCGTCCGTCGCCCTGCCAGACCGGCCGCACCCCGGCGCGAAAAACCAGCGGGTTCGTGTTGTAACCCATCCATTTTTCTGCGCGCGCATAGTCGGCTGCGGTGAGCGCGTTCTGCGCATTGCTTGTTTGTTGAGCGATGGCGGGAACAGCCAGCAAGAAAATCAGAGCAGTAAGCCTTAGCGTTTTATTCTTCATTGGGTTCGCAATCTTGTTTTTAGTTTCGAGATAGCAGGATACGTTTCAAAACTGTACCGCAGGTTGTCTAACCTGCGGCCACGCCATCCAACTCAGCGCAGGTTAGACAACCTGCGCTACTCTGCAAGCGAGACGCTTGCGCTCCAGTCGGCGTTCGGTGATAGCATACGTCCCTCAATGCATAAGCAGAGCACCGCATTCTATTCATTGCTGTTGTTACTTGTCATCCTGACAAGTGCCGGGATGGCGTCAGGCCAGTACATCTCTGCCGACACCTACACACGTTACGAGTTGCTGGCGCCGGAAACTCATCAATTCAAAATCTACTACGAGGTCACCGAGACGCGCGTCGGCGCTCGCTATCACTTCAATCAGATTCGCGAAGGCAGCGAGGCCTCAGACGAGTCGGTGCTCAATCTGGCGACCGGCAAGCCTCTGAAATTTGAAGTCGTTACCGGCGCGCAGGCAAAGATTGATTCACCGGCAGAGAATTTCGGCGCGACTGCGAAATACATCAAGGTCTTTCTGGCCCATCCGATTGCTGAGCGCGGTGAGTATCGTCTGGCGATCATCAAGACTTACAAAGATGACAAGAGTTATTACACCGAGGGCGATCAGGTGATTTTCAAACGCCCGCTGGGAATTCCGCGCGACAGCATCGTTTTGCCCGCGGGCTACGAAATTGTTTCCTGTTCAGTCGCGACGCAGGTGCTGAGAGAAGCAGACGGCCGCTTGAAATTGGCCTTCGTTAATCCCGGCAGCGGCGGTCAACTCGAAGTAACGATTCGAGCGAAGAAACTAAAGGTCTAAGTTTTGGTGCACAGGTGATTTTGTCTCGTCGCTAAAAACGCAAGGCGGGACTTTCTCTAGCCTGGCGTGTACACCAGGGTCAAAAGTGTACGGCAGGCTGCCAGCCTGCTGAGGAGTCTGTCGGGAAAAATCGATCTCCGTGTCTCTGTGCGATCTCTGTGCCTCTGTGGTGAATGTTTTCGGGGTAATTTCACCAGAGAGACACAGAGATTTTTCACAGAGGCACAGAGAAGATCCTTTTTCCGACAGCCTGTTGAGGTGGCTTGATTCTCAAGCTCTTTCGCGGACTGACAACAGGCTGGGCAGCCTGTTGTACGCTTACAGAAACCCAGTCTTTTTGCGAGCAGTCAGACTTTGAGGTAAGCTTTAACTCCCCTTTCGGATTTGGCATCACCCCATCGCATTAATTCCCTCTGAATTGGTGGTCAGAGCATTTGAAGGTTTTGACCTGGCCGCAGCTACGCGAGCGAGTCTTCCTTATCACGAACAAAGATATGTCTGAAACCGACACCACTCCATCTGACAATCCCCGTTGTGTAAGCGGGATTGAGGGCTTTGACAACATTCTTGACGGAGGCTTGCCGAGTAACTGCTTTTATTTGGTCCAGGGCGATCCCGGTTCCGGAAAGACCACCCTGGCGTTGCAGTTCCTGCTGGAAGGAGTGCGCAACGGTGAAAAAGTTTTCTACATTACACTTTCCGAAACCAGAGCCGAGTTACTACAGGTTGCTCATTCCCACGGTTGGTCCCTGGATAATATTCCGTTGTTGGAATTGTCGGCCATTGAAGCTATGTTGCGCCCTGAGTCGCAGACAACCGTCTTCCATCCTTCGGAGATTGAACTTACGAAAATCACCAACCTGGTGCTGGATGAAACCAGGAAAATCCAGCCCACGCGGGTCGTTTTCGATTCCCTATCCGAGTTCCGCTTAATCGCCGAAACAGCCTTGCGCTATCGACGTCACCTGTTGAACCTGAAACAGGAATTTGCCAAGCAAGGCGGCACGGTCCTGCTGCTCGACGACAAGATGAACTCGGCGGGCGCAATCATGGATCCGCACGTTCTAAGTTTGACCCACGGCGTAATTGAAATGGAGCAGTTATCGCCGGACTATGGCAAATCGCGGCGGCGCCTGCGCGTATCCAAATTGCGCGGCGTGCAATTTCGCGAAGGCTATCATGACTACACAATCGTGACCGGCGGGTTGCATATTTTCCCGCGCCTGGTCGCGGCCGAGCATCATCTCGATTTTCGCCGTGAGCCTGTTTCCAGCGGGTTAGCTGAACTCGATCAGTTACTTGGTGGTGGTCTTGATCGCGGCACGACCACCTTACTGATCGGCCCGGCCGGAAGCGGAAAATCGAGTGTAGCGGTCCAATATGTTGTAGAGATGGCGAAGCAAGGCGAACGTTCTGCGGTTTTTGCTTTCGACGAGACGCTGGGAATTATGACCGCCCGCGCCGAAGCGTTGGGCTTGCCGATAAGGGAGCAGTTAAGAAACGGGACGGTCACCGCCAGACAAATTGATCCAGCTGAGATATCGCCCGGCGAGTTTGCCTGGACGGTCGCGAAGAGCGTTGAAGCCGGTTGCAAACTGATCGTGATTGACAGTCTGAACGGCTATCTCAATGCGATGCCGGGCGAGAAGTATCTCAATAACCAATTACATGAATTAACTTCCTATCTAAATCAGCAGGGGGTCGTGACGATTTTGGTAATGGCCCAGCATGGAATGGTGACGGCCCTCGAAGCGCCCGTTGACCTAAGTTACCTTTGCGACACGGTAATCAACCTGCGCTATTTTGAAACGGCCGGCGAAGTGAAGAAATCGATGACCGTGATCAAAAAACGCAGTGGCAGTCACGAGCGATCGATTCGCGAATTCACGATGGAAAGCGGCAGAGGGCTTCGGATTGGTCCGCCGTTGAAGGAGTTTGAAGGCATCTTAACCGGCGCCCCGAAGTTTGCCGGAAAGTCCGACGATATTATGCAACCTTCTGAGCAGCACAAATGAAGGCTGTCGCAAACATTAATCGCAGCGCTAAATCCGAATCGACCCGCACTGAGTCCAAACGGGTTGCCGGGAAGGACGACGAGCGCATATTTGTGATCGCTCCTATCGGGGGCGATGCGAATGCCATCGCTTCGTTGTTGACTGACCACGGTTTCCAGGCGTCCGTCTGTCCGGATTCGGCCACGAGCGCGGTTGAAATCATCAGCGCGGGTGCGCTGGTAATGACCGAGGAAGCATTCGAGTCGGCCACGACTACGAATCTGCTGATTGCGCTTGAGGATCAGCCCGCCTGGTCTGAACTGCCGGTAATTATTCTCACCAGCGGCGGTGTCTCGCGATTGACGAGGTTGTTCGATTTGGCTGCTGACGCGGCCGGCGGTGTGACCTTACTGGAAAGACCGATTGGCACCGATACGCTCCTGCGCACGATCAACGTGGCGCTTCGTTCCCGGCGCCGCCAGTACCAGGTTCGCGATCTTATTGCCGAACAGGAACGCAACCGCGCCAGTCTGGAAGAGAGCGAAGACAAACTTCGCGTGATGCTGACGCGAGAACAGGGATTGCGACAGGCGGCCGACGAGGCCAACCGTTTGAAAGATGAGTTTCTGGCGACCATGTCGCATGAATTACGCAATCCGCTCAATGTGATTCTTGGGTATTCAGAACTGCTTTTGCGAACTGATGAGATCAAATCGTCGCCGCATCTGCTGCGTTTGAGCGAAGCGTTGCGCCGGAACGCGGTGGCCCAATCGTACCTGATTCGCGATCTGCTGGAGCTTTCGCGTTTGCGCAGCGGTAAGTTGACTTTGAACTCTGAAACGGTCTCGCTGATGACCGCGATCAATAACGCCGTCGAAACGGTCCGCGCCGACGCCGAAGCCAAGGACATGGCGATCGATATCAGGGCGCCGGTCGAACCACTGTTTGTAAATGGCGATCTGCTGCGACTCGAGCAGATCGTCTGGAATCTGTTAACCAATGCGGTCAAGTTCACACCCGACGGCGGCAAGGTCACGGTCCGGCTCGAGCGCGAAAACAACCAGGCTGTTCTGATCGTGGAAGACACGGGGCAGGGCATTGAAGCGTCTTTTCTGCCAAATGTTTTCGAAATGTTTCGCCAGGGGGATGCGCGCGCCAGTCGCGAGCACACCGGTATGGGCATTGGGTTGGCGCTGGTGCAACAGTTGGTTAGATTGCACGGAGGGGCGGTCGTAGCGTACTCAGCAGGACTCGGGAGAGGGACCAAATTTACCGTAAGCCTCCCGGAGAAATCTGAGAAGACAAAAAGAATCGTGCTCGCGCCTGCCCCGGTGAGTGAGGCGCTGGATCAACTTACGGTGCTGGCGGTTGATGACGACGAAGACACCACAGCGCTGCTTCAATACCTGCTGGAGATGAATGGCGCAAAGGTGACCACCGCCAACAGCGGGATCGAGGCCCTGGGCCTGGCCCGTGACGCACACTTCGACGTCGTTCTGTCGGACATCTCAATGCCTTCAATGGACGGTTTCGAATTCGTGCGCCGTTTGCGCGCGTTGCCGGGAAAAGAAGATGTTCGAGTCGTCGCGCTCACGGGATTTGGCCGCAAAGAAGATGTCGAGCAAGCGGAGAATGAAGGGTTTGTCGCGCACCTGACCAAGCCGTTTAACGTTGAAGCACTGCTGACATTTCTTTCGCAGCTCCCGGTGGGAGATCATAGCTCGAAGGCAGATCGATAAAATTAAGTTCGATAGCCAAGCTGCGGAGCAGCGATCAGAGTAAAGCCCAAGGCGAGGCTTTTGCGAGCCTTGGGTACGAACCATGTAAAGTGATCGAGCCCCGAAGGGGCGACTGCGATCACGGATAATCAGCACGACTCTTATTCTCTGTCGCCGCTTCGCGGCTCTCCACAAATAACTGACGATTACCCAAGGCTCGCAAAGCCTCACCTTGGGCTTAACTCTGATCGCTGCTCCGCAGCTGGTACAACCATCGGTTACTGCTCGCATCCCCAAAGAAAGGCGAGATTCGGAATACCACAATCCAAAACTGGACTCTGACCGTGCGCCGCTCTAAGATTCCCACCCTGCTTATGAGATCCCGATCAAAGCTCTTCGTACTTAACATCGTGCTGAGTCTGGGTGCGTGCTGGGCGATACTGCCGGCGGCCGAGGCACAGAACCAGAATCCGCTCACTGAACGCGCTTACCAGGATCGCGAAATTCTTTACGAGTTGCAGGCGCCGGACACCCACGCGTTTCGGATCACTCACGACTACACGGTGCGCAAAGTTGGCGAGAAATATTATTTCAACGTGGTGCGCGCCGGCAGTCACGTAACTAATCCCGAAAGCTTCGACCTCGATACCGGCGAAAAATTGAAGTGCGAGATTATCAGCGGCAAGCAGGCGGTCGAGCGCAAGTTGCCGATCACAGACACCATCAAAGATGACAGCGAGATCGTGGTGACGTATCTCGCTCAGGCGGTTGAGCAGGGAACGACAAATAGAATTCGCCTGATGGAAACCTACAGCGATCCTAAGAGTTATTTTCTTGATGGCGATGAATTGGTTTGGGATCGCGCGTTCGGTCGCTTGCGCAACACGGTCGTATTGCCAACGGGTTGGTACCTCGTTGGACTTGCTTCACCGGCGACAATTCAAACCCTGGCGGATGGTCGCCTGTCGATCTATGTCGTAAACCCTCGCAATGATGAAGTGCGGGTTTTTCTTCGTGCTCGAAGGCGAGTTAATTAATAAGCTAACCCGATAATTGGCGTGTAAGGCTGCCTCATGTTTTTGATCCATTTCTCATTCAGCCCGGTCAAGCCTGGTTAAGAAACAGCAGAACCGTTTCAACAGTTTGCCTTCTTCGACGCTACGGAACTGCGCTGAATAATAAGCTGCGTGACCGACGTTGACTGAAACCGTTGAAACGGTAGCGACATACTTGACTCCGCACGTGCTTCTGTCGACCTTCGATGCGACTGCTGCAATGGCTTTGCCACTCTGATGCGCGGCAAGTCTCGGACTTGCCGATAGGTGGCCCATTAAGAACGGTCTTTGACCGTGCCGGGTCGAAGACCCGAATGAAAAGAAGGGTCGCCGGCAAGTCGCAGACTTGCCGCGCATCAGAGTGGCAGAGCCATTGCCGTAATGAGTCAAGTATATTAATGCCGTTGAAACGGTTCCTTATGATTTGGAGGCACGTCGCCATCGGGCTCCAAGCCCGGTGTGAATGAGAAAGAGACTCCTACAGGCAACATCGTCGACTCACAATCTTTGCTTCACCCTTGCAAAACTCGGTCTTCAGTCACATGTGTTTGATGATGGACCACTTTTGACCGAAGTGGTTTGGTACACCACATTGACGCCTCACTTTTGACACAAAAAGAGCAACCGATATCCACTGTTGTCCATCACAGTATCGGTCTCCGCATTGCAAGCGCTTTTCAAGTTCTTTGTAAATCGGTCCGACCATGGGTAGCCAGGTGTTACCGCAAAATTCGATGACCTTGGTCGTCATCAACTCATGGAGTGTGCCGAATGAAGTTTCCCCGTTTCCCTCATCTGCGAACTGTGAAGTTTGCGCCCGCTGCGATTTTTTCACTTTTCTTTCTAACAAATTTAACTGGTTTTTATTTTAGTCCGGCGTTGGCTCCGACTGTTTCTGCGGCGAGCGAACGCGATGATCTGATCCCGCTCGACATTCCCCAATCGGGTGATTGCGATTTGGATCTGATCATCTTCCGCACCGCGAAGCGTCAAGGCGTCGATCCGAGATTCATTCACGCGGTCATCAAACAGGAATCAAAATACGATCCGGATGCGACGTCTCCGGCCGGTGCGCAGGGGCTGATGCAGTTGATGCCGGCGACCGCGAAACGATTCCACTGTGACGATCTAAAAGATCAGGCTTGCAACGTCGAGGCCGGCACCAAATATCTCGCGTGGCTCCTGAAGCGGTTCAATGGTGATGTGTCTTTGGCGCTTGCCGGTTACAACGCAGGTGAAGGCGCCGTCGACAAGTATCAGGGTGTCCCGCCGTATCAAGAGACCGAGAATTATGTGAAGAAGATCGTCGCGAATTACGGCAAGACTTACCATCCGGTGTTGTCGCCAGACGATGCCAAGGTCGCCTTCGGGTTGATTCAAATCGTCGGTCCGGTCAGTGAATAGCATATGGCAACCGCGAAGCGGTTGTTGACCTCCAGCCCAACGTTGCCGAAGGCTACGTTGGGTTAGCGTCAAATTTCCGAGTCGCAACCCGGTCAGGGTTGCGGGCTCGCCGTCTCAAGTCCCAGGGTAGACGCGAAGCGCGTCAACCCTGGGCTTTGTTATGTAACCGCTCCGCGGTAAATGAAGAGCAGATTGACGTGCGTGGATTAATTCACACCGCAGCACCATCCTGACGCTAGCCTGATCTTTGACGTTTCGGATAGAATCGCGCGCCGAACCGCGACGGCTGCAGTGAAATTGAGAAGCAACTAATGAAAACTATACGAAACGTTCGACTGTCACTAATCCTAATCGTCTGCGTTCTTTCGGTAACACCTCTTGGCTGGTTGCCGAGCAAGGCACAGAACAGGACCGACTCAATTTATTATCCCGCGCCCGGCGACGGGTGGCAGCGACGCAAGCCGGAAGATGCCGGCATGAACAGCGCGCTGCTCGAACAGGCTCTGGCTTATGCAAAGACGCAAGCCGGAACTATGCCGGCCGACTTCTCGACTCAGGTCGAAACGTTTGGTCGCGTGCTGGGACCTTTGCCAAAGATGCGCGGCGACACCGGAGGCCTCATCATTCGTCATGGTTACATCGTTGCTGAGTGGGGTGACACGAACCGCATCGATCCCGTTTACAGTGTGGCGAAGAGTTTTCTTTCCACCCTCGCCGGCATTGCCGTAGATCGCGGGATGATCAAGAACGTGCACGATCCGATGAAATCGTACGCAAAGGACGATGGCTATATATCTCCGCACAACGCGAAGGTCACCTGGGAAAATCATCTGCAACAGACCAGCGAGTGGGAAGGTTCGATGTGGGGAAAGAATAGCGACTTCATCGGCGTCGAAGAGTTTGGGCGCGGCCAGCGACAACCGCGGGCCATCAAAGAACCCGGCACGTTCTGGGAGTACAACGACGTGCGCATCAACCGCATGTCGCTGACGCTCTTGCAGGTCTGGCAAAAGGCCCTGCCGCAGGTTTTGAAAAGCGAAGTGATGGATCGAATCGGAGCTTCGAACACCTGGCAATACCACGGCTACTTCAATTCTCAGGTCAAGATTAAAGGCAAGACGGTTGACTCGGTCAGCGGCGGCACGCGTTGGGGCGGCGGGCTTTGGATCAGTACTCAGGACATGGCGCGATTCGGTTTGCTGATTCTGCGTCAAGGGAAATGGAAAGGGAAGCAGCTAGTTTCCGATAATTGGATCAAGATGGCGACTACGCCGACGACGCTTGGCCAGGACTATGGCTATCTTTGGTGGCTGAACACGCAGGGCAAACAGTGGCCCGATTTGCCGCGCACCAGTTTCGCCGCGCTGGGCGCCGGTTCAAACACAATATGGATCGATCCGGAACACGATCTGGTGGTGGTTTGGCGCTGGCATCGCGATCGCAGCGCGAATGATTTTTTTAAAAGGATCTTGGCCGCGGTGAAGTAAAAATGTAAAGCAGACTGTCCAGTCTGCGGTGACCTGTTTTCATCGTGAAGTTTTCCGTAGCCGAGGCGTTTACGCCTGGGTGAGAAACGGCAAGCCCCATGAAGCCCCATTAATGGGGCTCTTAGAAACTAGTCCTTTTTCCTTCCCAGGCGACGCCTGGGCTACGCAAAACCGTTTCAAATTGGCGCGCGTCTGTCCAGTCTGCTGCATCTTCAGGACGGCGAGAGACCCGCAGACTGGACAGTCTGCGATACATCACGATCTATTTCTACTATCGTCTAGCGTATTCTCCGGCGCTAAACTATAATTCACGTCCCTGACCGATACTTTTTGTAAGTCGAAAAAAGTCATTTCCGAGGTCCCGATATGTCTGAATCTAAATGTCGAATACTCTACGTTGATGATCACGAAGACAGCGCCGAGATGTTTAAACTGCTCGTGTCTTCGCCTGATTACGAAGTCCAAACGGCGCAGACAGTGGCCGAGGCGATAGAACGCGCGAGGTCCGAGTCTTTCGATTTGTACGTTTTGGACAAGCGACTTCCCGATGGATCGGGCATGGACCTGTGCATCATGTTGAATGCCTTGACGCCCGGCGTACCGTGCATCTTCTACAGCGGCGACGCTTACGAGGTCCACCGGCAGGAAGCGATGGTGGCCGGCGCGACTGCCTATGTTCCCAAGCCCGACGTCGACGCTTTAATCGACACGGTTCACAAACTGTTATCAGAGCGTGAATGTGCCGCAGCCTGATTGAACGCGCGCGTCCTTAACCGAATTCTCAGTTCGGCAATCCAACTCCCAGGTTTTGATTTATCGTTATCTGAAATTTTTCATCAGGAGATTGAATGCCCATGTGCCCCAGCACCGTCCAATACCGTCCGCTCGTTCTCAGCATCGCGTTTTGTCTGATCGCTTTGGCGGCGCAGGCTGCTTACGCGCAAGACGACAAACCGGCGCCGCCCCAGGCCACCCCGGCAGCGAGTCCTTCGCCATCACCCACAGCAAGACCTGAACAAGGACCCGGTGAAGACGAGAATCGGCCGCGCGATCCGATGTCGACCGCGACGTTCAATGGATTGCGATTTCGCTCAATCGGTCCGGCATTTACGTCCGGCCGCGTGATCGCTTTTGCCGTCGAGCCCAACAACGCGGCGCGTTACTACGTCGCATCCGCCTCAGGCGGAGTTTGGAAGACGGTTAATAACGGGACGACCTGGACGCCGGTGTTTGATCGAGAAGGATCGTATTCAATCGGCTGGATCGTGCTCGATCCAAAAAACCCTCTGACAGTTTGGGTAGGCACCGGCGAAAACAACAGCCAGCGCAGCGTCTCGTATGGAAACGGCGTCTATCGTTCAGACGATGGCGGCAAGACCTGGCGGAACATGGGGTTGAGGGCGTCGGAACATATCGGCCGGATTGCGATCGATCCGAAAGACTCAAACATCGTTTACGTCGCAGCCCAGGGACCCTTGTGGGGACCAGGTGGCGATCGCGGCCTCTACAAGACGACGGACGGCGGCAAGACCTGGAAACAGATTCTGAAGATCAGCGAGAACACCGGCGTTACCGACGTAGTGATCGATCCCCAAAATCCGGAGACGATTTATGCTGCTTCGTATCAAAGACGCCGGCACATGTATACCTTGATCGACGGTGGGCCTGAGAGCGCAATTTACAAATCAACCGATTCGGGTGCGACGTGGAACCGCCTGCGCGCCGGTTTGCCGCCGGGCGACATGGGTCGTATCGGCCTGGCGATCTCGCCGGTGGATTCAAACGTGATTTACGCGACGATTGAATCAACTGACCGCCGAGGCGGAATCTTTCGCTCGAGCGATCGCGGCGGCAGTTGGGAGCGTCGCAACGAATTCGACAGCGGCGCGATGTATTACGCGCGCGTCGTCGCCGATCCGAAAGACGTCGATCGCATTTACATCATGAATGTCTTTCTGATGGTGTCGGATGATGGCGGACGCACGGTGCGAAGACTCGGTGAAAGATCGAAGCACGTTGACAACCATGAAATCTGGATCGATCCCAGCAACACCGATCATTACCTGGTCGGTTGCGACGGCGGCGTTTACGAAAGTTACGACCGCGGGGTGAACTGGCACTTCAAAGCCAATCTTCCGATTCCGCAGTTCTATGACATCACCACCGACAACGCGACGCCCTTCTACAACGTCTATGGCGGCACGCAGGACAACTACAGTTTCGGCGGGCCGGCGCGCACGCGCAGCGCCTCGGGCATCGTCAACAGCGATTGGTTCGTGACCCAGGGCGGCGACGGTTTTCGCAGTCGCGTGGATCCCGAAGATCCCAATACAGTCTATGCGGAGCTACAGGGTGGAACGCTCGCTCGCTTTGATAAGACTACGGGCCAGCGGGTCGGCATTCAGCCGCAAGCCGGCCTCAAAGAAGATCCGCTGCGATGGAATTGGGACTCGCCTTTCATCATCAGTCCGCATTTGCACACGCGCCTCTATTTTGCCTCGAACAAACTCTATCGGAGTGACGATCGCGGCGATACCTGGAAAGTAATCAGCGGAGATCTTTCCCGCGGCCTCGATCGCGACAAGCTGCCGGTGATGGGCAAGATCCAAAGTATGGATGCAGTCGCGAAGAATCAGTCGACGGCTTTCTTCGGCAACGCCTCAGCAATCGACGAATCGCCTAAGAAAGACGGGTTGATTTATATCGGCACGGACGATGGCTTGATTCAAATCACGGAAGACGGCGGCAAGAACTGGCGCAAGGTCGAAAAGATTGGCGACGTGCCTGAGCTCGCTTATGTCAGCCGCATCATTGCTTCCAATCACGATGCGAACACGGTTTATGTCGCTTTTGAGAATCATCAGAATGCGGACTTCAAGCCTTATCTTTTCAAGAGCATGGACGCCGGCCGCACCTGGACGTCGATCAAAGGGAACCTGCCGGCGAACCAGTCAGTCTGGGGCATCGCCGAAGATCACGTGAACTCGAATCTGCTTTTCGCGGGAACTGAATACGGTCTGTTCTTCACGATAGACGGCGGACAGAAGTGGATTCAGTTGCGCGGCGGCTTGCCCACAATCCAGGTGCGCGACATCGCGATTCAAAGACGCGAGAACGATCTGGTGCTGGGAACATTTGGTCGCGGCATTTACATCCTCGACAACTACTCGCCGCTGCGTTTGATCACTCCCGAGATGTTGAAAGCTGACGCGCTGTTTCCGGTGAAGGACGCGCTCATGTACATCCAGTCGCAACCCATCGGCGGACGCGGCAAAAGTTTTCAGGGTGAGTCGTATTACACGGCTGAGAACCCTCCCTTCGGCGCCACGTTCACTTACTATTTGAAAGAAGCTGTGCAGACAAAGAAGGCCCGGCGCCAGGAAGCCGAGCGCGCCGCTGCGCGCAGTGGGGCCGCGATCTCTCTGCCGAGCCGCGCCGAACTAAGCGCGGAAGAAGAAGAGGAAGCGCCGGCCCTCATCTTTACGATCACTGATTCGTCGGGAAAGGTCGTGCGTCGTCTTACCGGTCCAGTCACCGCGGGAATTCAACGCGTGAATTGGGACCTGCGGTATCCAGCCTCGTCTCTGCCACCGCCGCCGAATCCGGATGGCGACGATCCGTTCGGTGATCCGCCGGGTGGGCCGCTGGTGATGCCGGGCACTTACAAAGTGTCTATCGCCAAACGACAAAACGGTGTCCTGACTCCGTTTGGTCAATCGCAGGAGTTCAAGGTGATTGTCGACGGTCAGGAGCGCATGACTCCTGCTGATCGAATTGCGCTCGTCGAATTTCAGACAAAGGTTGCGCGCCTGCAGCGCGCTCTGCAGGGTGCACTCGATGCGGCGAATAGTTTGACGCCGCGCCTCGCGGCCATCCGTCGGGCGTTGATGGAAACCCCCAACGCACCAGAGAGCCTTCTGCAGGAGGCTGCGGCTCTGGAAAAGCGCAAGAACGAAATCCTGCGCGCGTTGCGCGGCGATCAGGCCCTGCGCCAACGCAACATGAATCTGCCGGCATCGATTAGCGAGCGCGTGGGCGACATTGTCGGCGGTCAGCGTCTGGCAATCCAGAAACCGACGCAAACGCACCTCGATCAATACGCGGCGGCTGCGGCAGAGTTTGAAGGAACGCTCAACAGCCTCCGTCAATTGATCGAAGTCGATTTGCAGAAACTCGAAAAGCAGATGGAAGCCGCGGGGGCCCCCTGGACGCCTGGCCGCGTCCCCGAATGGAAAGATCAACCGTAGACGCGTGTCTGAAGCCTGACCGTCAGAGAGGGGCTCTGTCGCCTTCAGGCTCTCTGCTAATCAACTGATCGTCGCACTCGCTCGGCCACTCTGATGCGCGGCAAGTCTTCGACTTGCCGGCCTACGATACCTTCTCTCGCTTGCGGTCTTAGACCGCAGAATTATGAGAAAGCCTCTCGGCAAGACCAAGACTTGCCGCGCATCGGAGTGGCAGAGCCATTCCCGGTGTAGCTTCTTTGGTTAGTCGCATTTGGCCCGTTTGGAGCGCGACCGTTTCGGTTGCATGCGTGGGCAAGCGGGACGCTTGCGCGCCAGTCAAATCCCTTACTCCAGGAAATATTCTTGCCTCAAACGGCAATCGCAACTATACTGCGTCCGCCCAATCCCCCAACACCTCTAGTGCTTGTTAACAAAGGATGTTGTTTGTCCTTGTAAACATGGTTGCAGCGTTAATGATTAACGCCGGCGGCTCTCGTTTACACGGCGCAGCTTCCACCGTTACGAAACCTCAAACGCAGGAGGAACCCAGATGAAAAAGATCGTTTTCCTGATAGTCGCAGCACTGTTTTGTGGGGGGTTGTTTTTCAATGCTCAGGTTAGCAGCCAGGGCCATAAAGAGAAGGTCCGCAAAAACCCACAGAAGATCGAAAACAACTATGTCGTGGTGTTGGACGATTCGGTAGTTGGCGAGCGAGGCGAATACTCAATTGCCGGGTACATGGCTGACGATATGGCTCGCATGTACCGCGGAAAGGTGAAAAACGTCTACAAACATGCCCTCAACGGCTTCTCAGTCGAGATGTCGGAAGCTGATGCCGAAGCTATGAGCCAGGACTATCGAGTGCTCTTTGTTGAAGAGGACGGTGTCATGACGGCTGACGCAACACAGACGAATCCGCCGTGGGGGCTCGATCGAATCGACCAGCGCAATCTGCCCTTGAACGCTACGTACAACTATAACTGGACAGGGTCAGGCGTTCGTGTCTACGTGATCGATACGGGTATCCGCACGGCTCACACGCAATTCGGAGGGCGCGCTTCCGATGTATTCGATGCCTTCGGCGGGAATGGCCAGGATTGCAACGGCCACGGCACGCATGTCTCCGGCACCGTAGGCGGTTCGACTTACGGCGTGGCCAAGAGCGCCCTGCTCCGCGGCGTAAGAGTTCTTGACTGTAACGGTTCGGGCTCGACGTCCGGGGTGATTTCGGGCGTCGATTGGGTACGTCAGAATTTCATTGCGCCGGCAGTCGCAAATATGAGTTTGGGCGGGGGAGCGTCAAGCGCACTCGACACGGCCGTCAACAATCTCAGCAACGCCGGGGTGGCGGTTGCGGTGGCAGCGGGAAACAGCAATGCCAACGCTTGCAACTCTTCGCCGGCTCGCGCTGCAAACGCCATTACGACAGGTTCGACAACGACCACTGATGCGCGTTCTTCCTTTTCGAACTTTGGTACGTGCCTCGACATCTTTGCGCCGGGATCGGGAATTTTGTCCGCCTGGTTTACGTCGAACACGGCAACCGCGACGCTCAGTGGTACGTCGATGGCTTCGCCACACGTCGCCGGCGTGGCGGCTCTCTACAAGCAGGCGAATCCGTCCGCTTCGGCAACGACTGTGCGCAACGCGATTGTTAACAACGCGACTACTAACGTAGTCACAAATGCCGGAACGGGCTCACCGAACCGTTTGCTGTATTCACTCTTCTTCTGAGATTTCAAACCAGGACGGTGAGCGGCGCTCCCGCACTGCTCACTGTGTTCACCCGATTCGCGAGCGGCGCAGCAGCGATCAGAGTTAAGCCCAAGGCGAAGCTTGGTGAGCCTTGGGTCACACGCGTTTTATCCGTGAGCCGCGAAGCGGCGACAGGGATCTATGCGAGAAGTCTGTGCCACTTTTGCTCCGGCTACTGGATCGTTTTCACAACTTACTGCGCTCCTCTTGCGCGATTTTCTAGCCTCACTCAACCAACTCGGATAGAATCGTGCAAATTTATCTTGCTGCGCTTTAGAGCTGCGCTTTAGAAATGAATAGCAGCTGATATGAGATTCGAATTTTACACCGACGCAATTGCCGATCTGCCAAAACTTTCCGTTGATGGCACGGTCGACAACGCGATTCACTTTTCGCACTGGAACGGAAACAAGACGCCCGAGTCCGTCAAAGCAGATACTTCGACCGAAACCGTTTTGAATGCCGTAGCCGCGCCAAATCGGCTCGAGCTGACGCGCAGCATCGATCTAGTGACCAACAATCACTTCGATACCGATGGCGTGCTGTCGGTCTGGGCGATGTTAACCGGCGAGCGCGCGCTCGAACTCAGTGAACGATTAATCGCGGCAGCCGAAGCCGGAGATTTCTCAGAGTTCAGCAGCGTCGACGGGGTGCGCACCAGCATCGTTATCCAGGGATCTGACTCGCCCATCGATAAATCAGGATCGCCGTTGGCCGCGCAGCTCGCGGGCGAGCCGGTCAATGACGAAGCTCAGTCCTATCTTCTGGTGCTGCCTCACATTGAGAACGTAGTAAGGAATATCGATCAGTATGAAAGTTTGTGGCGCGAGTCGTGGAAGCGAATTGAAATTGCGTTGGACAGTTTCGCAAAAGGCACATCACGCGTCGAAGAGATCGATGACGCGAAGTTGTCGGTGGTAACTCTGGCCCGAGAAGCGTTCGGATCTTCAAGGTTCAATCCGCATAAGCATTCAGCTCCGTTCACGGCGATCTCTAATAACGCGCACGGCGAGTTGTTCTTGATCGCGACTCCGCTGGCAGACGGTTGGGCCTATCGGATCGATTATCCATATTACTCATGGGCGGAAACGGTTGTGCGGCCGAAGATTGCGCGGCGAGATCTCGGCGACGCGATGAATCAACTCAACGAGCTGGAAACGAATCGAGCGGCCAGATGGCGTTTGGATTCTTCCGAATTGGCGTCGGTCGCGAAGTTTTCGGATGAGGAAGGAAAGCTCGCGGTGTCGAGCCTCAAACCTGATTGCGTAGCAGCTAGCCTTAGAAGTGCAGTTAAGTCCTCCGATGCGCCGCTCCTGGTGGCCGGGACGCGCGACTAGCTCCCGTGAGTTCTTCGCAGCTTAGCCGCAGCACACAGCGGTAAGCGTCCGGCTTACCGGAAAAACAGAAAATAATTTGGAGGCTACGCCTCCGATCTAAGACTGAGGCGTAGCCTCGGAAAGGCTACTCACGGCACGGAAAGCCGGAGGCTTTCCGCATGTGCGTCGGCGAAGCCGCAACTCGCTTCCCATCTCGTTCGACAAATTCAAACTGCTCGGACAAAATTCCTCAAATGCCTGCGCATCGCGACATTCACGTAGGACCGGCCGGCTGGTCCTACGACGATTGGCGCGGCCGCGTCTATCCTGAAGGCGCCGGCTCGAAGTTCGACACGCTGGCGCTGGTCGCAAAATATTTCGACGTCGTCGAAATCAACAGCAGCTTTTACTACCCGCCCAAACCTGAAACAGCTCGCGCGTGGCTGAAACGAACGGCCCACAATCCGCACTTCATCTTCACGGCGAAGCTCCACAAGGTCTTCACCCACAAACGGGAACGGCTGAAGGTCGAAGATGAAGAGGCTTTTCGCGAAGGAATCGATCCGTTGATGGAAGCCGGCAAGCTGGGCGCAGTGCTGATCCAGTTTCCCTGGTCGTTCAAAAACGAGCGCGAGGAACGGGCGTATCTCGATCAACTGGTGACGCGCTTTAAAGATTACCCGCTGGTGGTAGAGCTGCGGCACGAGTCGTGGAACAATCCGCGAATTCTGCAGACCCTCGAAGATCTGGACGTCGGTTTATGCGACATCGATCAGCCGCAGTTTGCGAATTCGATTAAGCCTTCGGCAGAAGTTACGTCGCCGATTGGTTACGTGCGCTTGCACGGCCGAAACTACCAAAACTGGTTTCGTGAAGAAGCGAATGTGCTCGAGCGTTACGACTACTTGTATTCAAACGATGAACTGGATCCGTGGGTCGAGCGAATCAAGCAAGTCGCCGATAAAGCGAAGCAGACTTTCGTGATCACGAACAACCACGCGCGCGGGCAGAGTCTGGTAAATGCCTTTGAGATTCTCGCGCAACTCGAAGAAGAACGCGTGCCGGGTCCGGCCAAGTTGATCGAGACTTATCCGAGGTTGATCGAGTCGGTTGAGCCGGATGACGAGGTGTTGCAAGGTTCGTTGTTTTAGGACGACGGTATCCAGGACTGGAGCGCAACCGTCTCGGTTGCCACGATTGCAAGCGAGGACGCTTGCGCTCCAGTCGGATCTACTTCACCGCGCCAGTGGAAAAATTGGCTCGATGTCCACCGGCACGTCCTTCAACTTATCAAACGCATTCTTCATGGCGGGTCGAATCACAGCGTACTTCACCAGGATCGCACGCGCTTTGTCATACGAGCCTTCTGCTTCAATAGTCAAAAGTTCGGTTGTCAGCTTTCGCACTGCGCCCTTAATCTTCGCATCGTCGACGCTGAATTTGGCGGCGCTCTCGTCGTATTTGATTGCGCCTTCATCGGTCAGATAATTGAATTGCATGGCCACGCCGCGGCCGTGCGCTTCGTTGATTCCAAACCGAACTGAGCGAAACATGCTGGCCAGATAAGTTGTGTAAAGCGTTCGTTGCATGGTCTGGGGCACCACGCCTTTGTCGATCAAATACTGCAGGGCCCAAAGGCCGGTGATGTCGGCCTTCGCCTCTTCAATCGCTGAATAGAGTTCCTTCAATTGCTTGCGCACGGTGGTTTGCTCGCCGTTGACGGTGATGTTGTGCGGGCCGAGTCCGTGCATCAGTTCATGAGTCAGGATGTGCGTGAAGAAAGCATCGAACGAAAGACTTCGCTGTTGAGCAGGGGTTAGCACGACGCGTGAGATGGGCACCAGGGTCTTGTTGAATTTCGCGTCCTGGACGTTTTTCAGCATGATCCGCTTTGAGCCCTTTTCCTTCACGACGCGTTCGTCATTCGGCAAGTTGAAAGCGGCGGTTTGCACGCCGGTGTTGCCTTCGCCTGAGCTGAAGACTTCGTTGACCACACGGATCGGCGAAGCAGCGCCCAGCTTTGGATTACGATACTTAGCATCGATCGGCAGATGGTCCTCGAGCTCCTGCAAATACGCACTGAACTTTTTGAGCTTGGCTGTCTCTGCATCGTCGCGCAGCGTCACGTAAGCTTCGAAGGCCGCCTTGTATCCGAACAGCTCGTCTTCGTAAGTTTCGTACGGCCCGATGGTGAGATCTATTGGCGAATCAAGATCCATCCAGGCCACGTCGCTGTCGTAATAATCGTTTGAGAGAAACGCCGCGGCGCGCTTGTTGAGAAAATCTCTCAGCGTCGCGTTAGTCGTCAGCGCGGCAGCCTCGCGCAGGAGCTTCGCTGCGGGTTCGAGAAATTCTCGATACTCTTCGCTGTACGGAACTGTCTTGAGCTTGCCGTTCGAGTCGCGACGAATCGTATAGAAGTAACCGGTCGCCTTTTCTTTTTCTTCTGCCGATAACGAACTCAGCCAGGCATTGAACTCATCCTTGGTAATGTCTTCGGGATAAAAGTTCGCGGCCGGTGGTCGCGGCGGAACGCCCTCGATGAATCTCTCCTGGTCGTCAAGCTGCGACCACGGTCCCTTATTGATCATGAAATAGTGGAGTCGCTGTTGCCCCACTACGCTCTTATCAGACTGTAACTTTGCCATGAGCGCTTCATTGCCGCTCCAAATCTGCCGCAGATAAAGCGTGTCGTAGAGTTTGGCTGCGGCGATAATCTTTTCCAGCGCTTGGCGATCGTTCGGTGAAAGCCGCGCCGTGTTCGCCGTCATCGCCGTGGGCGCAAAACGACGGATCTTTGCAGCCAGCGAACTGTCGGTTTGGCCGGTTCCTTTTTGGCCGTAGGCGAATACCGTCATGATGAGCATCACACTGACGCACAGAATCTTCTTACCAAATCTCATAATCTCTTTCTCTCAGCCTCTAAATAATTTTAGATAGCGAATCAGGTTTCGAATATCTTTGACAGAGGGCATGCAAAACCGGGGAGTGAAGGCGAAGTGATTTCGTCGTCGTCTCTCAGCACAGCCGCCAATTCCAAACTCTGAGTTGCCAGCCGGTAAACTTCCACTGCACGATTTTCAGAATCAACGATCCAGTACTCACTGACGCCGTGCTTGGCATATAGCTGTCGCTTGGCAATTCGATCACGCGAGATGTTTTCGCCACCGGGCGAAAGAATCTCAATGACGATTTCCGGAGCTGCGTTCAAACGATCATTGGCGATAATTTCTTTTCCACGCGCATGGCTGTAGAAAACCAAATCCGGAATCACTCCGCTGTATTTGCTCAAGATCAAACCGGGGGTTGGTACGATTCTGCCGATCGGATTCTTTTCGAGATAAGTCATCAATTGATAGACAATATTTGCGGTGACAATTTGGTGCGGAAGACCGGGCGCGCAGGACACAAAAAGTTCTCCTTCTATGACCTCGTAGCGATTGCCGTCCTCGGGCATCGCATCGAGATCATCAACGGTCATTAGCGGTTCGATTTTAGCGACCATAGAGACTCCAAGTGTCGTGGATACTATATCAAATCAAGCTGCGTGATCCCTCGAAACGTGAGAGGCCTTTCTACTGTTCTCCGGCCAGGAGATAAGACCACAAGCTAAGAACCGTTCCCAAGCTGACAACTGTTGATGCGCCTGCAAAGAGTTTCACGTATAAGAAAGATCGCGCTTCGCCGAGCAAATTGTAAGCGGCTTCATAAAGACCTTACAGGTCTCAGTTGCGTGCTGTTTTCCGCATTGCTGGATTCTTTGCAATCGGGTATAGTGCGCGCGTTTTGACTATCCCACCTCTTGTTAGATGACTTCAATGCTGACGGACGGATGGAGAACGGGTGTTCTCAAGCCGCACAGGAGAAAACTCCAATGAACATAACTGCGTTGGATGAAGCCGGACAGCCGGTAGACTGGTGGTTCGCATATAAGGTCCCGAGACTCGCCAAGGAAGCCGATAACCCATCCGCCACCGGATACGAATATGTCTATTACGATCCAAACATTGGAAAGGTCGTCAGATCGCCCAACTTGCTGACCGACGGCAGGGGCGCGTTAGACCTGACGATCAGGTCCGTATTCGAGAAGCCAGACGCGACCACCGGGTGGATTCTCTACAACGATGAGATGCCCACGGACACGAAGCGTCTGGACAGCAGCAGCTTCGGCCACACCAAGGGTGTGATTGCCTTCGACACCGAATCGAAGAACGCGTTCTGGTTGTTACATTCGTGGCCGAAGTACGCGGATCCCACCGCTTCGGAAATGCCCACACCGATCTACGGGCAAACCTACCTGTGCATCTCTATCGATCTGGACACGGCGAACGAGATTGCGAAACAGATGGTCAATCACCAGGAACCACAGGTCTACGTCCCGCGAATTCCCGCGACGCTCGACAAGACGGCTTCGCTCTATCTCCTCACCCAGCCTTTGGATCCGAATGCCGAACCCGATTCGAACGTTATCAAGTGCCAATCGCGCGGCGGACTGGCTTTTCAGGTGATCGCCAAGAATCGCAAGTGGAACAAGGATTTCTGGAACGACCTCGTGGGCCCAACGCTTGGGGCGAGCATGAACGTCGAAACCTGGATTCGGGGCAAGATCCCACCGGTGCTTGATAGCGACGGCATTCACAAAACTTTCGATGTCAAATATATCGACTTGAGTCCGTTGGAAGTCCCGTGGACCTGGCCGGAAACGCACGACCACGCCAAATGGGGTATCACCGTCGACTCGAATTGGGTGTGCGTGGGTGACATCAACCGGATGGTTTCACAAGAGAAACGCGGCGGCGGCACAATCGCGTTTCAGGATGAAAGGCTATGGACGGCTCTGTCGAAAACCGATCTGCTGGTGGCCCCACCGGGTCACAGCCGCGTCGACGCGAAAAAGTTAATCAAGCAGACGCACAAAGTCATCCATGAGCGCCTTCCGAAGATCGCGCCAGACTAGGAAGGGTCACTCACAAAATTGGCGCACAACCGCCCAGCGTCAGAGATTCTGGCGTGTCTTTAGAATCTTCACGAACGAGCCGGATCGCAATTCCTCACGCGTTAAGCCCGACAGGCGCAAACCTTCTTCTTCAGTCAACGCGCCGCAATTTAGGGCGCGCAGAAAATAGTTGAGCAGACCCTGCCCGGTGGCGGCATCGTCAAAGACGTCGCCGACGAGCGTGGCTTTCGCAGCCTTCTCGACAAAATTGCGCAAACGTTCGGACGCCGCATCGAGACTCTCCAGGAAGAAAGCATAAACGGCCGCGTATCGTGTGGGTAGTTGCGCCGGATGCAAATCCCAACCTTGATAGAAACCACCGACCAGCGAATGCTGGATGTGATCGTAATGAAGTTTCCAGGCGCGATGAATGACCGCGCGGTTCTCTTCAATTTGATCCTGACTGAGTGAAGATCCTTCAGGCGCGCGCTGTGGGCCAACCGGCATGATGTTGGTCGCTCCATCCGATAACCAAATGCCTGTGCCCGCGAATGACACCTGCATCATGTGCTTAGCAAAGTCACACGACGGATGCATCATGTGTTGGTGCGCGGCGGTAATGCTGCAACTGGCCGTGTAATCGTAGGTGCCAAAGTGGGCCGCCGTGCATCTTCCCCGCGCGGCTTGCAATAACAGCGGGAGATTGATTCGCCCTTCAGAGTTGATGATCGACTGTGTTGTTTCGATCATCATCTCCATTTTCAGCGAGCCTTCAGCAAGCCCGGATTGCTGCTCAAGCAAGTCAAAGATGTCAGCGAGTGTCGTCACCTGTTCCGGAGTAGTGATCTTCGGTAGCGTGACGACGAAATTATCGGGCATCCGGCCACCCGACTGGTCCAAAATCGTCGACACAAAAATGTCGAGGGTCCGCACGCTGCGCGCTCGTAACTCTTCGTTAAAAGGCTTGATGCGAATCCCGATGAAGGGCGGCAGCGTACCGGCTTCGATCCCCTTCGCCACTTCGATCGCGGCCGATGCTGCGTGGCCGTCCTCTTCTGAATCCGGCCGGTTCCCGTAACCATCCTCGAAATCGATGCGAAAATCCTCGACGGGCTCGCGACTTAACTTTTCCTGCACCCGGGTGTAAATGGCGTGCGCTAACCAGGCAGGTTTGTTCTCTCCGCGCACAGCCTCAGGGTCATTTTCCAGACGCACCCGCAATCCCGTCGCGTAATCCAAAACGTCGGGCAGTTGCTGGGCCAGCGGCAACCCGAGAGCGCGGGCGAACACGACAAAATCAGAGGCGTTGTCCGCGAGCGCGCGTTCAGCCACCTGGCCCAATCGTTGAGCAGAGTCGGCGCGAAAAAGGTGGGCCCCGCCATAGACGGTGTGCACCGGCTGTCGTCGTCCGGATTCGCCGGGATATTGCGATACGAAAGTTTTATTCGACGAAGCGAGTCGTTCATTGATGGCCAACAAAGATTGTTCAGACAGGGAATGTTTCATCAAAATGGGTCCTGGAGAAGCTCAAAATCAGATCGTGGCTGACTTTAGTACCAAAGTCCGCTACTCGCAACGCATCCAAGGAAAATTGGACGTTTAGAAACATCTTGACGGAAGCTAATCCGACTCGCTAATATCGAAATTGCCCCGTTTTGCCACCCCTTCCGTGGCGGCCGGTCAAACTCCCTGGTCAGCTCAGCTTCCCGATTGAAAGATGAATTAATTATGAAAAAGGATAAAGGTGTAAGGCAGTTTGCGGGGCGGCGCCTTTCTATTGAACCAGCTATGAGATCGCGGAGCATTTCTTCTCGTCAATCGCACTTAAGAATCTATTTGGTATTGTTGTTGGCCCTGGCGACGTTGGCAGTTGTTTCCGGTTCTGGCTATTACGCCCGACACGTCAACGCACAGAATGGCCGCGCGCGTTTGCAACAAGATCTCGAACAGGTTTTTGCGAACCATGAAGACGTAACGCTCGATCCACAGGCGATCGCTGCCCGCGTGAGAGACACGGGACGCATGTCCGTGAAGACGCGTTCGAATGATTTCGAACTGCAACTAAGACCGAATGATTTGCGCTCCCCAAACTACCATGCCGAAGAAGTAAGCGCGGATGGAACCTCGCGTCCGGTTGAGATGCCGGCCCTGAACACGTACAAGGGAAACGTGGAAGGTGTTTGGGCCAGCGACGCTCGCTTCACTGTCAAAGACGATCAGATTGAGGGATTGATCGTTACGCCGACGGAATCGTATTACCTTGAGCCTGCGCAAAAATATTCCGCGACCGCACAATCGACAGACTATCTGGTCTACAAGTCATCGGACGTTCGTCCGGAGATTACTCGCAGTTGCGCGGATACACTTGACGAAAAGATAAACGCGAGTGCTCAGGAGCTTATGTCCAGCGCCGCAACCGATTTGCAGCCGGCAGTGTTCTCGCCTTTCAAGATCGCCGAGATTGCTACTGAGGCTGACTTCGAATACACCAGCGCCTTAGGTGGCTCGGCAGCGGCGAATAGCGACATCCTGAGTATCATGAATCAGATTCAGGCCATCTACGAGAGGGACATTGGCCTCACGTTCACCGTCAGCTTTCAACATACCTGGGACACACCGAACGATCCTTACAGTGCGAACGGCGATGCGGCCGCCGTGCTGCGAGAATTTACGAATTACTGGAACGCGAACTTTGCCGGTTCGCGCGGTGACGTAGCCCATATGTGGACGGGGAGAGATTTGGGTGGCGCGGCAGGCGTGGCCTGGACCGGTGTCGTTTGCCGCAGCCCAGCCAACTCGTATGGCATTTCCGATCGCGAAACTATTGCGCCTTTTCGCGTAGGTATCCCCGCGCACGAGATTGGGCATAATTTCAATGCCTCTCACTCGGACCAGGCTGAATGCGCCAACACGATCATGGTCTCGATCCAGGATCAAAACAACGGGCTGACTTTTTGTCCATTTTCAATCGGCGAAATCACCAACTTCGTCAACAGCAATTCCGCCTGTTTAAGCACGGCGGCGCCTGCGGGTAATCCAATAGATAAGACCGACTTTTTCGTGCGGCAACATTACACAGATTTCCTGGGACGCGCCGGAGACCAGGCGGGCATAGATTTTTGGAGTCGCCAAATTACGGATTGCGGCACTGACGCCGCCTGTATCGAGGTCAGACGCATAAACGTTTCCGCCTCGTTCTTCCTGTCGATCGAATTTAAGGAGACGGGCTACCTGGTCGAGCGCGCTTACAAGACTGCGTATGGCGACACCACCGGGACCTCAACGTTCCAGGGAACGCACACCATCAGCGTGCCGATCATTCGCTTCAGCGAGTTTTTGACTGACACTGGCCAAATTGGCAATGGCGTAATCGTCGGTCAGCCGGGTTGGCCGGAAGCTCTTGAAACCAACAAGGTGAACTACTTTAATCGCTTCGTTCAGACCGCGCGATTCACCGGCAAGTACCCGTCAACGATTGTGCCGGCAACCTTCGTTCATTCCTTGAACGTGAATGCCGGTAGTCCGTTGACGGCCACGGAGGAAGCCCAACTGACGGCCGAGCATGCAACCGGGGCCAAGTCGCGCGCTCAGGTTGTCAGACAGATCGCGGAACATCCAAATCTGGCCAACGCTGAAATCAATCGCGCGTTCGTGCTGATGCAGTACTTCGGTTACTTGCGCCGCAATGCGAATGACGCGCCTGATTCGGATTATTCGGGTTATGATTTCTGGTTGACCAAGCTCATTCAATTCAATGGAAATTATGTTAGTGCGGAGATGGTCAAAGCGTTTCTGACATCGACCGAATACCGGAAACGGTTCGGGGCGCCGTAACAGTCGAATCGAATTGAACCGCAAGCGTTGCTTACAACAAAACGGCCACCGCAGGGTGGCCGTTTTCATTTAGTAATCGGAGAGAACACGATGTTTCCGGCCCGCCAACCGGATGCGCGCTCTAATTCTCGTCAGTTAGCCGACAGCTCCCGGATAACTGCCGCCGAGTTTTGCCGGATCGCCTTCGGCCAGCATGTTCACCAACTCCTGATGAAAGTAATCATGCCGCGCGGCTACCGGCGGGGACACACGCTTGTCGTACATCTGCCGCGAGCGATCGATGTCTTCGCGCAAACGATCGTAGAGATCGCCGTGGCTGCGGCCTTCCTTAACCTTCGGCTCGTTATAAAGTTTGATTTCTGAAACCAGTAGACGCGCAAATCGCCGCGCATCGTTGTGCAGCCGGCGTTCCTCTTCGCTGACCTCGATTGGCAAATCCGGTTCGCTCACGCCAAAGCGGCGCGCGCCGCCCAAAGGCGCCGCATACTCCGAGGCAAATGCCGGCGGAGCAGTAGTGGATTGCACTACCGATTCGGACCACACACCGTCGGCGGGTTTGCCCGCAGTCTCGGGTTCAGCAGGCGCCTGAGATTCGACCGCCGGTGCAGGCTCAGCTGCCAACTGTTCGGCCGGCTCTTCGGCAACAGCTTCGACTGTGGGAATTTCTTCAGGCGCGACTTCGACCGGAACCGGTTGCGACTCAGTCTCAGCAACTTGTGCTTCAACCTGAGGCGCGTAAGTTGATTCGACTTGCGCGGCCGGCTCCGCCGCTGGCTCGGCTGTTACAGCCGCTGCCTCCGGTCGCGGTTCGCCGGCCCGATGAACCGAAACCAGATTTACAGCCATTGCGGAAACCCGCACCAGAATCTCGAGAGCGTCCAAATTGATTGCCTGTGAATCAGACGATGCTGAGTCGGCATAGAGCACCGCCACAACCTTGCCCCGGACAGTCAAGGGAATTGAGCAGACCATTTGTGGCGCTCCGCCAAGCTGATCGATCAGCATTTGATCTTCGGAACTCGAACGCGGATCGCCGGACCATGAGCCGCGGGCTCGAACTGCGCGCGTGAGAATCGTCTCGGCCGTCAGCGGTATCGACACTCCGCCTATTAACTCGATATTTGCCGGATCAGTGGCTTCGCAAACGCGCCAGCCAATTGCCTGATCGTTCTTGATAACGAACAAGGCGACTCGCTCTGCAAAGTGAACCGCGCCTTTCAGCAGCGACTTGAGAATTTCTGTCTGGGTTTGCTGTGCTTCAATCTCAGAAACGGCCCGCTTAATTGTCTTCGCGTCCGGGGGAGCCGGAGCGGAAACCTCCAGGCCCGTCAGTTTTTGTCCGCGCGCAGTTTGCAGGTGTGCAAAGATCGCTGCCGACAAGGTCGTTCCATCCAGGCTTTGAGCATTCGCGCTTTCGCGCAATCGCGCCAAAGTCTCGCTCACTTGCGTCTGCAAAATAGAAACCTGTTCATCAATAGATCTGAGCCGATCGTTAAGATAGGTTTCGATCGCCTGCTGCAAGCTATTCTCAAGTTCTTCACTCACTCGGTTCGGTCCTCCGATCAAAATGTGGCACGGACTTTAGTCTGTGATTGGAGAGGCAGGAATATCACAGACTGAAGTCTGTGCCACTGATTCGATTATGGAGGCCGCGAGGAAGGTGCGTCAAGAACCTTTTTTGCGGGGAATTGGCCCAAACAAAAGGCGCGCTGCCGGTTTCGGAGCAATGGCGACGACTCTACCAGGAAGCCGAGAGGCTTTCGCAGAGCCGTGGTAGAGGATGCGGGCGCTCTTTACTTTATCGCCAGCTCGCCATTCAGCTTCATGATTTCCAAAGTCATTTCAGCGGCGGCGTACATGTCTTTGACGTCGAGCCATTCTTTGACAGTGTGGATGGCCCGCATGCCGGTGCCGAGATTGGCGCACTCGATGCCTTTGCGATTGAAGACGTTCGCGTCACAGCCGCCGCCGGAAGCCATGGTCTTCACATCCAGGCCCATTCGCTTCGCGGCCTGTAGGACAAGCTGGACCACGTGAGAGCTGTCGGGCACGTCCATCGATGAATAATCGCGCTCGACATGAGATTCGACCGAAGCCTTCGTCGTCTTGCCCGCGACCGTTACTTCATACTTAGCGGCCGCATCTTCCAGACATTTCTGCATGAGGGCAGTTTGCGCGTCCAGTTTCTCTTCGCTGTGCGAACGAGCTTCGCCTTTGAGGACGACGAGGTTCGGAATGATGTTCGTAGCCATGCCGCCTTCGATCTGGCCGATGTTCGCGGTTGTTTCCTGATCGATGCGACCAAGCTTCATCGCGGCGAGACCTTCCGCGGCGATCTTGATTGCCGAGATACCTTCCTCTGGCGCGACGCCCGCGTGAGATTCCAAACCATGAATCCTGAACTCCATGTGGTTGGACGAAGGCCCTTTCGTAAAAAGAAAGCCGGGGTCATCTGAATCGAAAACAATTCCGTACTTGGCTTTTATTTTCGTAACGTCGACGTTTTTCGCGCCGAGCAATCCAACTTCTTCGCAGATCGAAAAAATCGCTTCAATCGGCGCGTGCGGAATGTTCTGCTCTTGCAGACAACGAATGACTTCGATGATTACGGCACAGCCCGATTTATCATCGCCACCTAAAACGGTGGTGCCGTCGGTTCGAATGATGTCGCCTTCGACGATTGGTTTCACGCCTTCGCCCGGAACGACCGTGTCCATGTGCGCACTCATCATGATCCAAGGCGCATCGGGAATCGTGCCCGCAAAGCGCGCGATGACGTTGCCCGTGTTTCCGCCGACCGCGGCGCCGGCCTCGTCGATCTCGACCGTCGCGCCCATTTCTTCGCAATACTTCTTAATGCATTGGGCGACTTCGCGTTCTTTGCGCGAGTGGCTGTCAATTTGTACAAGTTCCAAAAGCAGATTCTTAATGCGTTCCTGATTGATCATTAGACTCTCCCGTAAATCGTGATTACTAAATCGCGAACAGTAAGCTGATAACTTGGGGTTGAAGCGAGATAGTAGATCGTAATCAGTCTAAAACGGAAATCGTCTCACCTAATTAGTAGTGACCTGATTTGAAGTGACTTTTCCGTAGCGGAGGCGTTTACGCCTGGGATTAAGAGAGCGATTAGGTTTGAAAAGCCCGATTAATGGGGCTTTGATAGCGCCTCCTGTTTCTCACCCAGGCGTAAAGAGTGTGTGTCAAAACTCAATCCCTCAGCGCCGAAGGCGCGAAATGTAATAGCCTGGGCCATCGGCCCAGGAAGAAGCCGT